>Ga0105096_10000621_pt1 | contig 12988 bp, 12 predicted proteins | sample PPLLak3cmMay2015_FD_87036 | JGI IMG/M metagenome (GOLD analysis project Ga0105096, IMG submission 87036) | Freshwater sediment microbial communities from Prairie Pothole Lake near Jamestown, North Dakota, USA - PPLs Lake P7 Core (1) Depth... | ecosystem: Environmental > Aquatic > Freshwater >... | reverse complement strand
GGCGTCGGTTTCGGCGGCCCACCGCCGGTAGCAGACCCCCGGTTCGCTCCGGCCGGCGCGGCCCCGCCGCTGTTCGGCGGCGGCCGGCGAAATCCTGCGGGTGGTCAGGCGGGTCATCCCGCTGGCCAAGTCGAAGCGCGGGCCGCGGCAAAACCCGCTGTCCACCACCACCCGCACCCCCTCGATGGTAAGGCTGGTTTCCGCGATGTTGGTGGCCAGGACCACCTTGCGGCGGCCGGGCGGCGCCGGTTCGACGGCCCGGTCCTGCGCCGCCCGGGGAAGGTTGCCGTAAAGCGCGTGGGTCTCCCACTCGGGCCCCAGGCCGGCGTCTTGGACGAGCGCCGCAACCCGCCGGATCTCTCCGGCGCCGGGCAGAAAAACCAGGATGCTGCCCTCCTCGCGGCGCGCCGCCAGCTGCACGGCCGCAGCCGTCGCACGTTCAACTGAAAGGTCCGGCCGCGGCGGCAGGTAGGCGGTGCGCACGGGCCAGGTGCGGCCGCTGCAAGTGAGCACCGGCGCGCCGCCCAGCAGACGGGCCAGCGGCTCGACCTCCAGGGTCGCGGACATCACCACCAGGCGCAGCGCCTCGTTCAACGCCGTCTGCAGATCCAGGCACAGCGCCAGGGCCAGGTCGCCGTCGAGGCTGCGCTCGTGAAATTCGTCGAAGATCACCGCGCCCACCCCCTCCAGGGCCGGGTCGCGCTGCAGCATGCGGGTCAGGACGCCCTCGGTGACGACCTCGATGCGGGTCTCCGGACCCACCCGGCTGTCCAGGCGCACCCGGTAGCCGACGGTTTGCCCCACTTGCTGGCCCATCTGGCGGGCCATGTAGTCCGCCGCCCGCCGGGCCGCCAGGCGCCGGGGCTCCAGCAGGACCAGGCGTTTGCCCGCCAGCCAGGCTTCCGTCAAGAGGGCCGGCGGCACCCGGGTGGTTTTGCCGGCCCCGGGGGGCGCCTGCAGCACCACGCGGCGATGGCCCCGCAGCGTCTGCTTGAGGTCGCCTAAAATTATGTCTACCGGGAGTGCTGCCATGCGGGTACCGGCGATCTGAGGGGGGAGGCAAAGGCATTAGTGGATTTTGATTACCGGCGCGGGCGCCACGGTGAAATCACCCCTGAACGATTTCCTTCGCGTTCGGCCGTGCGCCGGCCTGCGCGGGGCGTTGCGGGCGGTCCTGGGAGCGCGTCAGCGCTTTTCAAGGGCGGCCGATATTTCCGCCACCCTTCGGGAGATATCGCGCACCGTCATGCGGCGCTGATCGATCCACCATTTGGCATCCGTTTTTTCGCGCCACGCGTCGCGAAACTGGTCAAAGGCCATTGCCGAGAGCGCCTTTTGACTTTCATCTTCGAATTTGAGGCTTTTTTGGAGGTAGTCGAGCTTGTTGATCAGCTCCGCCCGGAGCTTCTCGGCCCAGGGAACCTGTTTCGGGGTGCCCTGCAGGGCCGGAAACCCGCTGGATTCCTGCGCCTCTGCCAGTTTTGCGGCCTGCTGACGGGCATATTCCTGTTTGCACGCTTCGCAATACCAGTCCTTTTTGTCCACCAGAAACAGATTTTTCTCGTGGCTCCCGAAAAGCTGAACCGTGAAGCGCGTGCGGCAGGTGCGGCATTTGACGCTGTAGGTGCTGATGTCGTCGGTCATTTAAATTCCATGGCGGGTGAAATCCCGGCGCGTCCCGGGCATTGCTTCAGCGGCTGCGGTCTGCCGCGCCGCCGTCGGAGGCCACGTAAGGGGCCTCGCCCTGACAGCCCTTGCAGATGCCGCCGGCCGAAAGCGGATAAGGCTCGCCGCAGGCGGGACAGGTCGCGATTCGGCCCTTGCTGTGTTTGCCTAAAAAGCGGGGCTGGACCCGGACCGTGCGGACCGCAAGGACCTGTTCACCGGCCGCCCGGATTTCCGCCTGAAGGCGGCCGGCATCCTGCTCTTGCTTGGGTTTGCGCTTGTAGAGCCAACCGTAAAATTCAGGCCAGTCCTGCAGTTTCGCGGGATCGATGAAAACCCGCACGCCGCTGCCCTCCGTCTTGTCGTAGAGCGCCAGCGCAAAGCTCCCCAGATCGACGATCTGCAGCCAGCCGTTGCCGATGGTGCAGGAGGTCAGGAGTTGGACGGCGTCGGGCAGGCAGCTGCGGGTTTCGCAAATGGCGTCAAAAATCACGTCGCGCGGCAGGCGCGCCAGCGCAAGGCTCACCATCTTGACGCCGATCACCAGTCCGGGGGCCGGGTGGCCGTGAAACCCACGGATCAACTCCAGGGCCTGGTCATAGGTGAACCGGCGCCCGCTGCCATCGCGGCACCAGCTGTCCTGGACGGGGAAGGGGTCGGCAAGATCCTGGCCAAACCGGTTTGGCTCCGGCCCTGGATCGCTGTGGCGCATTGGTTTCATGGCTCCTCGTGTTTTCCGCCGGCCGCGGCCGGCCGGTTGGGCGAGCGCGCCGCCGGGGATTTTTCCCGGAACGGCCGCAAATCAGGTGCGGCGCCGGTCTACAGCACGATCGTCAATTCGTTCCCGGCGAGCGTGACCGCAAAGGTCTTGAGCGCCGTGCGGGCCGCCCCGGCAAGGGGGTCGCCGGCGTAAGCAAAGGTCGATTTCGACACGCTGCAGCACTGCAGCCGGTCCTGGCCGGGCAACGAGTCCAGGCGGCGCCCCATGTGGCTGCAGCGGTTGACAAAGGCGTAAAAACCGCCGTCGCTGCCGTGCACCAGCAGCAGTCTGTGCGGCAGCCCTCGGCCTTCCAGTCGGACGGCGCCGCCCGCAGGGGCCAGCTCGGGCAGGCGCGCCAGGTCCAAGGTGACCGTCCGGCCCGCAAGCGACCAGGCATCCGCGCACGCCGGCGGCCGGGTGTCACAGATACCCAATATGCGCTTTAAAAATTTCATCCGGATCTCCGGACGCGGGGTGAAAATCTTTCACGCCACAGGTGAGGGGTATCAAAAGAAATGACGGATGGCAATCACGTCTCGGCAGAGCTCTTTGAAATTTTATAAAAACCTCCAGCGGTCCGCACCATTCCGGACATCCGCTGCGGCTCGGGAGGTGCCAGCCTGGTGCTGGCCGCGCAGTGCCCCGGCAGCCCGTCGGCCGCGGTCATTTTCTCCAGGCACCTACACCCCCGCCAACATCCGGCCGGCCACACAGGCTTTGCACGTCCCGGAACGAAAGCGGGCGGCATCGGAAAGCGACAACACCCCGACCACCGCCGGGGCATCCGCAGCGGTGATGAAAAGCCGCTGGACATCTTTTAGCAGCATCTGCTGGATGGCTTCGGCGAGCAGCGCCTCGGCACTGCAGGCGGCCACTGGCGCGGTCATGACGCTTTCGGCGGCGGCGCTGGTCGGCACCCCGTGCAGGTAGGCCACCATGAGGTCGGTTTTGGAGAGGACGCCGGCGGGCTCGCCCGGCGCACTTGCAAGCAAAACCGCCCCAAAGCGGTGGGAGGAAAGCATCTCGATCACCATTTCGATCGGGTCGTTGGGATTACATGCGGCCGCCAGCGGGCTCATCACGTCCCGGACCGCCAGGCGGGGCAATGCCGCATCCGGCCCTTTGGCTTTTCGGCGGCTTTGGGCGCAGAAGCGGCAATAACGGTAGAGCAGCCCGACGATATCCGCAAACCCGATGACGCCGACGACTTCCGCAGGCCCCGCCCCGTGAACGTAGAGCCGGTGGATGCCGTCTTGCTGCATCAGGTCGAGGGCATCCTCCAGCCCGTCATCCGGGTAGCAAAACCGCGGCACCCCGGCCAGGATGTCCGCCAGGGCGGTTTCAAGGGGCAGGCCGGCGTAGTAGGCGCCCATGAGATCAGTCCTGGACACCACCCCGGCCGGACGGCCCGCCGGATCGTTCACCAGCAGCGCGTTGCTCTTATACTTGATCATGCGCCGGATGCAGGCCGCGATCACTCCGTCGGCAGCCATCCGGTGGACGTTGCGGCGCATGGCGTCCTTGACCTGCAGGCCGGTCAGCACGCTTCGCTGTTCCACGATGGGCATGATTCACCTTCTCTGCTGCATAAGCCCGAAATCGGTTTCAGAGGTTATGCGATGAACCTTCTCAACAGGTGATAGAAGACATCCGACCGGTAGACGATTCCCACGACGGCGTCGCCATCGACGACCGGCAGCCGCCGGATGTGGCGTTTGATCATCAAATCGACGATGATCAAAAGATGGGTATCCGGCTTGATCGTGACAAGCTCCGTGGTCATGATGTCGGCGACGCGGATGTTCTTGACACGCTCGAGCAGCGCATCGAAAATCGGTTCGGGGTCGACGTCCTCGATTTCACCACAGATCTCCACGTGCTTGGGCTGGATGAACAGCAGGATATCGTGCATCGAGAGCATGCCTGTCAGCCGCCCGCGGCTGTCGGTAACCATCATGCCAAAGATCTTCTTGCCCTCGGCGTCGCTGGTGGCCTTAAAACGCCTGACCGCCGTGGCGATCGTGTCTTCGGGCTGCAGGCAGTGAAAACGGGTGTCCATCACGTCGCTTGCGATCATCGCAGACCTCCTTGCCTGAGGGTTTTGCAAAAACAAGCTGAAAACGGCGCACCCGGGCGGGCGGGTCCGGAAAAACGGCTCCCCGGGCTCCCCAGCGGCCTTTCCCCCCAACGGCCGCCTTGACAACCTCGTGACGTCCAGTATCTTACCATAATACCAATCGCGGCCAAGGTTTATTCACGAGTACGGCCACAACGCCCCACCAGCGACGGCATCAGCAAAGGAGGCAACCATGAACCACAGACAGATCGTAGAGCACAGACGGGCCATCAACTTCTTCGACACCGGCCGCGACGTTCCGGATACGCTGCTGCGCGAGATGGTCAAGCTGGCCGCCAAGGCCCCCTCCAGCTTCAACCTGCAGCCCTGGAACCTGATCGTCCTGCGAAACCCAGAGGCCAAGGCCCGCCTGCGCAAGATCGCCTGGGACCAGCCCAAGGTGAGCGAGGCGCCGGTGGTCCTGATCGCGCTGGCCGACAAAAGCGGGTGGGCCGAGGGGCACCCCAGCGCCGAGCAGAACTGGCGGGAGATGCTCGCCGCCGGCCAGATGAAGCCCGAACAACGGGAGTGGTTTCTCAACGCCGTCAAATCGCTTTACGCCTGGAGCCCCGAAGCCAGCCTGGCGTTTGCCGCCAAGAACACAGGCTTTTTTGCCATGGCCCTGATGTACGCCGCCACCAGCCTGGGCCTTGAGACCCACCCCATGGACGGTTTCGACCATGAAGCGGTCCGCAGGGAGTTTGAGATCGCGGACAAATTCTGGGTCCCGCTGCTGCTGGCGGTGGGCTATCTCAGACCGGGCATCGAAGTTTTGCCCCCCAAATGGCGCAAGACCTATGACCAGATCGTGATGGCCACCCACTGAGGGCCCGCGGTCACCGCAAACCGGGCCCGAACGCCGCATTCTGCCTGCCGGCAGCGGCCTTCCCAGGGGCGGCGCCGCGCCGTTTAGATCCGGTTGACGTCAAATCCCAAAGCCGCCACCGCCTGGCGATCTCCGGGCCGCCCCCGCTGCTTGAGGTGGCGGGCGATGGCCAGGCGCTGTTCCTCGGACTTGTTTTGCACCAGATCGCTTTTGGCCGTGATGACCGCAGGGATCACCTCGACCACCTTGCAGGCCCTGCAGGCCGGCATGTCCCCGGTAACCGGCGCGAAATCCCCGCCGGGCTCGTGGTGGGCCACCAGCGCGTTTAAGGCCGCCGCCTTGCGGGGCCCGTCGGGCACCACCGCCGCCACCCCCCGGATGATGACGCAGTGGTAGAACTGGTGAAGGCCGCAGCTGCTGCGGTCCGGGTAGAAGCCCGCGTCCAGATAGGCCAGGGGGATATCGACCTCGAAGCACACCTTGGGCTCGCGCGCGATGTTGTCCAGCTTTTCGCCCTCCGGGGCGCAATGAAAGAAGATCCGGCCGTCAAGGTAGATATAGTTGACCGGGGTGATGTAGGGGGTGCCGTCGGCGCCCACCGTCGCCAGGCGGCCGATGGTCGCAGCCGCCAGGATGTCACTTATTTTTGAAGGGTCGGTCACTTCGCTGTGCTTGCGTCGCATGCCGTTTTTTTCCTTTCGGTTTTCTCAAGCCTCCTCAAAATGGATCTGCAGCCGCTGGCGATCCATCGCCGGGGTTGGGATCCTGGCCCGATTCGCCCGCCACACCCGCCGCAGCCCGCTGCGGCTGAACACCCCACACCCCGGTTGCGAAACTTTTACCCCGCCCTTTTTTCTTGTCAATAAAACAATTTGATTTCAAGCGAAAACCATGTTTGAATTTATCAATTTTGTGCTGTTGAATTGCCATTTTTTGCTGGGGCTGCCAGTTTCGACCTCGTGACCCAAACATCGGAAAATCGTTTCGATGCCGAACTTCCTTGAATTCAAAAAGGCAACGCCGCTCGTGAAAAATATCGAGGCCACGCTACCTTCCGAGGACAGCCAGGGGCTGCTGGTCCGCAACATCACCAAGCGCTTCGGGGATGTGCCGGCCCTCAAAGATGTCGACCTGGCGGTCAGGACCGGCGAGTTTTTCACCCTCCTGGGGCCCTCGGGGTGCGGCAAGACGACCCTGCTGCGGATCATCGCGGGGCTGGAGCTGCCCGATTCGGGGACAGTCCGCCTGGCCGGCGTGGACATCACGGCCCTGCCGGCCGCCAAACGCCAGGTCAACACCGTTTTTCAGAGCTATGCCCTCTTCCCCCATCTGAACATCTTCGAAAACGTCGCCTTCGGGCTGCGCTCACGCAAATTTGCCGGCGAAGTAGTCGACCGCCGGGTCAACCGCCGGCTGGAGATGCTGGGCCTCGAAGAGATGCGCAGCCGCTTTCCCCACCAACTTTCGGGCGGTCAGAAGCAGCGCGTGGCCCTGGCCCGGGCGCTGGTCAACGAACCGGAGATCCTGCTGCTCGACGAACCGATGTCGGCCCTGGACGCCCGCCTGCGGGCGCAGGTGCAGGTGGATCTGCGCCGGCTGCAGCGCAAATTGAAAAAAACGTTTATCCTGGTCACCCACGACCAAAGCGAAGCCCTGGTCTGCAGCGACCGTCTGGCGGTCATGCGCGGGGGGCGCATCATCCAGCTGGGGACCCCCGAGGAGGTCTACGAAACCCCCAAAAACAGCTACGTCGCCCAGTTCCTGGGGGCCGCCAACCTGATCACGGCCGAACGCGAGGCCGACGGCATCCGCACCCCCATCGGGTTTCTGCAGCTGGAAAAAACCCCGCCCTGGCAAAAGGGCACCGTGGCGATCCGCCCCGAGTGGATCCAGATCGCCGAGAGCCGGCCGGCGGTCAACGGCATTCGCGCCTGCGTGACCGAAACGATCTATCGCGGCACCAATGTCGACCTCTGGCTGGATCCCGGGCCGCTGCGGATCCGCACCAACCGCTACCGGCGCCTGAAGCCGGGAGACCAGGTGTGGCTCGAGCTGCTGCCCGGCCGGCTGGTGCCGCTGGACGAGGTGGACAATGAGTAAGCTGCTGGTCTGGTATGGGGAACTGACCACCCGCCGCAGCCTGCTGGAACGCGGGGCGCTGTTTCTGATCCCCGGCATGCTCTGGCTGGTGTTCTTCATCGTGCTGCCGGGACTCGTGCTGGTGGGGGTGAGCCTGGCCACCCGCGGCAGCTACGGGCAGCTGGAGTGGCAGTTCACCCTGGAAAGCTACAAGCGTCTGGCCGGCTTCAGCCTCTTCGGCTGGACCGCCGACTACCTCACGATCCTGTGGCGCTCGGTGGTGGTGGCCTTCTTCACGACCCTGATCTCCGTGATCCTCTCCTACCCGCTGTGCTTCTTCATCGCCGCCCGGCCCGCGCGCAGCCGTTACCTGTGGCTGACGCTGGTGATCATCCCCTTCTGGACCAACATGGTGATCCGCACCTACGCCTGGTTTCTGATCCTGGCCCCGGAGCTGCCCTTCGCCCGGCTGGCGGCCTATTTCGGGTTCATCGCCGAAGGGGCGCCGCTTTACCCCAACGCCTTTGCCGTCTACATCGGCATGGTCTCGATGTTTCTGCCCTTCGTGGCACTGCCGCTTTACGCCAGCGTCGAGCGCCTGGACTGGACCCTGGTGGAGGCCGCCAACGACCTGTACGCCGGGCGCACCCGGGTCTTCACCCAGGCGATTCTGCCCCAGACCCTGCCGGGCCTCTCGGTGGGGATCGTCCTGACCTTCGTCCCGGCCATGGGCATGTTCGTGGTCCCGGACCTCCTGGGCGGGGCCAAGTACATGCTGGTGGGCAACCTCATCCAGCAGCAGTTCGGCACCAGCCGCGACTGGCCCTTCGGCGCCGCGGTGAGCATGGCCCTGATGGTCCTGACGATGATCAGCCTGCAACTCTACCGCCGCCGCAGCAAGGAGATCGCCTACGTATGAGGCGCACGCACCCCCTGATCGCCGCAATCGCCCTCCTGACGATGGGATTTCTCTACCTGCCGCTCTTGGGGGTCGCGGTATTCTCGGTCAACGCGGCGCGCCGCGGAGTGGTCTGGCAGGGCTTCACGCTGGACTGGTACCTCAAGCTGTTGGACAATGAGTGGATCCTGGCGGCGGCCTGGAACACCCTGGTGCTGGCGGTGGTTTCCACCCTCGTCGCCACCGTCCTGGGCACCATTCTGGCCATCGGCATGGACCGCTTCCCGTGGTCCAAGCGCAGCGCCACCGGTCTGGACATCCTGCTGCACATCCCCGTGGTGATCCCCGACATCATTCTGGCCGCCGCCCTGGTGGTGGCCTTCGGCCTCCTACGGCTGCTGTCGTCCATCTTCGAGCCGGGGCTGTTCAATATGATCATCGGCCACATCACCTTCCAGATCGCCTTCGTGGCCCTGGTGGTCCGCAGCCGTCTGGTGGCCATCGGCCGGGAGGTCGAGGAGGCCGCCCGCGACCTGTTCGCCGACAACTGGTACCTCCTGCGGCGGGTCATGCTGCCGCTGCTGCTGCCGGGCATCGTCGCCGGCGGCATGCTGGCCTTCACGCTTTCCCTGGACGATTTCGTCATCAGTTTTTTCACCGCCGGACCGGAGTCGCAGACCCTGCCGCTGTATATTTTCGCGGCGGTGCGGCGGGGGGTCACCCCCCAGATTCATGCGCTTTCAACCCTGGTCCTGCTGATCACCATCATCCTGGTGGTCGCCACGGAACGGCTGACCCGCAAGGGCTGAAGCCGACATCACCGCAGACGGTTTTCGCGCCATAGAAAACCCACCCCAACGAGTAAGGAGAACAAACATGCGCAGACTGACGATAATGACGATGTTGCTGCTGGTACTGGCCGGCCCGATGGTATCGGCGGGACTGGCGGCGGAGGAGGAGTTGCGGATCTTCATCTGGTCGGAGTACATGGACGAGGAACAGATGCCCGCCGATTTCGAGAAGGCCACCGGCATCAAGGTCCGGCTGGACATCTATGAAAACAACGAGGAAATGGTGGCCAAGCTGCTCGCCGGCGGGGTCAGCCAGTACGACATCGTCGTGCCCTCGGACTATATCATGCCGGTTTTGATCAACCAGCAGCTGATCCAGCCCCTGGACCACGCCCAGATCCCCAACCTCAAAAACCTCAAGCCGATCTTCCGCAACGCCAGCTACGATCCCGGCAACAAATGGTCCGTGGCCTGGCAGTGGGGCACGGTGGGGCTGATGTACCGCAAGGACAAGGTCAAACCGGAGGACCTGCAGTCGTGGTCGATTCTGCTGGACCCCGCCAAGCAGCCCGGCCCCTTCTGGCTGATCGACTCGGTGCGTGAAATGATGGGCATCCCGCTGCTCTACCTCGGCTACGATTTCAACAGCGTCGATCCCAAGGAGGTCAAGGAAGCCGCGGACCTGCTCGTCGCCACCAAAAAGTCCAAGAACTGCCAGGGCTTCAAGCCGGGCGTGGGCGGCAAAAACGACGTTGTCGCCGGCACCGCCGTGGCCGCGGTGGTCTACAACGGCGACGCGATCCAGTCGGTTACGGAAGACCCCGACAAGCTGGGCTTCACCATCCCCAAGGAGGGCAGCGAGATCTGGTACGATTCGATGTGCATCCCGGCCAAGGCGCCCAACGTCGCCGCCGCCCACAAGTGGATCAACTGGATCCTGGAGCCCGAGGTCGGCGCGGCGCTCTCCAACTTCAACCAGTACGCCACCCCGAACGAGGCCGCCATGCCGTTTATCACCCCCGAGGACCTGAACAACCCGGGGATCTACCCGACCCCCGAAATCATGGCGACCCTGCATTTCACCAAAGACCTGGGCAAGGACAGCCGTCTGATCGACGAGGCCTGGACGCGCGTCAAATCGCACTGAGGCGTGCGGTTGGCCGCCACGAAAACTGAAAATAAAGACCTGCGGGCCGCTCCGGCAACGGTCAGCGCCGCTGCTTGCGGACCGGCAGCGGGTTTGAAACCCACGGCGCAGACCGCCGGAAGCCCTTTCAGGCGGCCGATGCGCCCCCACCCCACCGCAACCGGCGGTGGGTTCGCAAAGGAGCAATTGGAATGAACATCTTACTGTTGGGCGGAGGTGCAGTCGGTGAGGCTTACGGTATGTTGGTTACCGAAGCCGATCCTGGCAGTGAACAGGTGCAAAAACTCGTGGTCGCCGACTACGGCCTCGCGCGCGCCCAGGAAGTGGCGGCCCGGCTGGGCGGCGGCGACCGTTTTCCCGCCATCCAGATCGACGCCGGCGACCAGGCCCAGGTGGAGGCGGCGATCCGCACGCACCGCATCGATCTGCTCGTCAACGGCTGCCCCCAGAACTTCAACGAAACCATTTTTGACGGCGCCTTTGCGGCCGGCTGCCACTATCTGGACATGGCCATGACCCTCTCGCAGAAGCACCCCACCGAGCCCCACGCCAAGGTGGGGGTGCTGCTGGGCGATTACCAGTTCCGCCAGCACGCCCACTGGGAGCAAAAGGGGCGCCTGGCGCTCCTGGGGATGGGCATCGACCCCGGCGTCAGCGAGGTCTTTGCGCGCTATGCCGAAAAAGCCCTGTTCGACGAGATCGACGAGATCGGCATCCGCGACGGCTCCAACATGACCGTCAAAAAATACCGCTACGCCACCCAGTTTTCGGTCTGGAGCGTGATCGAAGAGTGCTTGAACCCGCCTGTTTTCTGGGAAAAGGAAAAGGGCTACTACACCGCCAAGCCCATGAGCGCCCCGGAGGTGTTCGATTTTCCCGAGGGCATCGGGCCGATCGAGCTGGTGGCGATCGAGCACGAGGAGGTCATCAACCTGCCCCGCTGGATCAACAAGGGCTTGAAAAAGGTGGATTTCAAAATCAGCCTGGGCGAGGACCTGATGAACGCCCTGCGCCAGTTGGAGCTGATGGGGCTGACCTCGGCCGAGGCCATCAACGTCAAAGGGGTCAGGGTCGCCCCGCGGGACGTGGTCGAGGCCTGCATGCCGGACCCGGCCAAGGTCGGCCCGCTGATGGAAGGCCGGATCTGCGTGGGCACCCTGGTCAAGGGGCGCAAGGACGGACGGCCGCGGGAGGTCTACGTCTACCAGGTGGCCGACAACCAGGAATGCATGCGCCGCTGGAGCTGCCAGGCGGTGGCCGCCCAGACCGCCGTCGGCCCCTCGATCGCCACCGAGCTGCTGGCCCGGGGCATTTGGCAGGCCAAGGGGGTCCTGCCGCCGGAGGCCTTCGAGCCCGAACCGTTTCTGGAGCGCATGGCGGCCTACGGCTTCCCCTACAAGATCAAGGACAGCTGGGAGGCGTGAGCGCGCCCCGCGAATAGGGGCCTGATGCCCGATCGCACTTAATCGGCAGGCACACCGGCCGCAAGGCGCCGGTGGCGGAAAAATGCGGACCCGGATCAGCCCTTGGCGGCCGAGTCTGTCAAGGCCGCCTCGATCGCCGCGGCCCACGGCAGGGCCTCCTGCCGCCCGGCGCGCGCCTCGCGAATCAGGCGCAGGTTGCGGGCGGTGGTCTCCGGCTCCCAGCTTTCGCGCACCGCCGCCAGGGCGTCCCCGGCGGATGCCGTGGCGGCGGCTTCGTCACCGGCCAGAATCGCCAGCTCCAGGCGCGAGGCAAAATCCCAGTAGTCCGGGTTGCCGGCGGCGATGCGCCGCTCGACGGCGTACCCGACCACCGGCAGGAGCTGCTGGCGGCGCTGGTCGGGAGGGCTTTTGAGCGTCATCAGGGTCACCGCGTTGATGCCGGGATAGGCATCGCGCCAGTCGCTTTCAAACCCGCGCAGGTAGGCGTCGATGGCCTTGTCCAGCAGGCTGCGGGCCAGCAGCGCCGTCCCCTCCTGCAGTGCCGCTTCCCAGCGGTCCTTGTAGACCCGCCCGAGAATGCCGTAGGTTTCGCTGCTGGGGCCGCGGCGCTTGATGAGCGCCAGCAGCACCTGTTCGGCACGCTCGCCCTGGCCGGCGCGGTTGAGCGCCAGGGCGAACTGCTCCTGCACCAGGACCGTGTCGCGCAGGTGGCGCGGCATGCGCTCCGCCAGGGCAATCATCTCCTCCCAGGCCTTGACCGCGCGGTAGGAGAGGAAGAGATCGACGATCACGCCGGCTTCCTGGTCCTCGAAGGCCCCCAGGCCCTGGCCGTCGCCCCGGTCAAGTTCATTTTCGACCGCCCGGATCGCCGCCGCCCCCTGCTTGCGGGCCGCCGCCAGGCGCACCTTGATCTCGGCGCAGTAGCGCACCCGGTCGCGGAAAACATCCGTCCGGTCGGAGGAGATCGCCGGGTAGCCGTCCACCAGCTGAAAAATCGGGCTGTCGGTCAACGGGTGGTCGGCCGCGCTGCGCATGGCCGCCCGAAGGCGCGCCGTCAGCGCCGCCTTGTCGTTTTCAAGGTCGGCCGGCAGGCCGGCCCCCGACAGCCGGTAGGGCAGCGCCCGCAGGTCGGCCACGTCAAAGGGCAGCCGGGCGCCGTCAGCCGCAAAAAGGGGCACCGTGGTCCAGGGGCGCGCGGCATGCCGCACGCCCAGCTCGTAGAAGACATTGGCGTTGGCCGTGGTGAGATCGGCGACCGCAAACGGGCACAGCAGCAGGCGCT
>Ga0105096_10000620_pt1 | contig 12991 bp, 10 predicted proteins | sample PPLLak3cmMay2015_FD_87036 | JGI IMG/M metagenome (GOLD analysis project Ga0105096, IMG submission 87036) | Freshwater sediment microbial communities from Prairie Pothole Lake near Jamestown, North Dakota, USA - PPLs Lake P7 Core (1) Depth... | ecosystem: Environmental > Aquatic > Freshwater >... | reverse complement strand
GCGAGAAAAATTTATCGAACTTATTAATAGAGAAATTGATAATGCAGTTGCAGGTAAAGAAGCTAAAATAATTATGAAATTAAATTCGTTAGTCGATCCCGCAATTATCTGCGCTTTGTACGAAGCTTCTAATTCTGGTGTTGAAATAAAATTAATTGTAAGAGGCGTATGTAGCCTTGTCCCCGGTGTAAAAGGGCTTAGCGAAAATATTGAAGTACGCAGTATTGTTGGTAGATATCTTGAACATAGCAGAGTATTTTATTTTTTTAATGATGGTAATGAATCGATTTATTTAAGCAGTGCAGATATGATGCAAAGAAATTTGGATAGAAGAGTTGAAGTTGCATTCCCTATTGAGAATCCCAGACTTAAAGATGAATTAATCAAAACCTTGATTAAAATTGCCTTAAAGGATAATGTTAAAGCAAGAATTCTTCAGCCTGATGGGTCTTATGTTTTTTCCGAAGTTAAAGAAAATACTAAAAAAATAAATAGTCAGGAATGGTTAATGAATCATACTCTTAAAGCTATGGGTGTTAGAATACAAAAGTAATTTGAACTTATTCACCCAATCAAAAGTTTTAATAATATTAAATGTTATATAGTTTATTTAGAAAGAAACAGGATATTAAAATGTTCGAGATCACAAAAAGCACTGTCATAAACTCATTAAAAAAAATTAGCAACGATAAAATTAATACGAGTTCGCTTACGCTAAATTCTATAAGAAAATTTGAATTCACTACTGAAGATTTATCCTTAGAGATTGCTCTCAGCACAACAAACTCCGAAGATGTAAGGAGTTTGATTGTGAATCAATTAAAAAAAGATTTTGCAGAACTAAAAAACATTAATCTAAATATTCTTACTAAATCATCTTCAAAAGTATCTACCCATAAAGATGCAAAAAAGGATGCAATACTGCCGGGAGTTAAAAATACTATTGCGGTTGCAAGCGGTAAAGGCGGCGTTGGTAAAAGCACTGTAGCAGTTAATCTTGCAGTTGCTCTTGCAAAAGATGGAGCCAGTGTGGGTTTAATTGATGCAGATATTTATGGGCCTAGCATTCCGTTGATGCTTGGATTAAACGACAAACCAAAAGTTTATCAAGCAGAAAATTCCGTAAAGATGATTCCACTTGAAAACTACGGAATAAAATTTATGTCAATAGGTCTGCTGGTTGATCAAAAAGATCCGATTATCTGGCGAGGACCAATGGCAAGCGGTGCTATAAAACAATTTATGACCGATGTTGACTGGGGTGAATTAGATTATTTGATTTTTGATCTTCCACCCGGAACAGGTGATATTCAATTAACATTAGTTCAAACTATCCCACTTACTGGAGCAGTAATTGTTACAACTCCCCAAGAAGTTTCATTAATTGATGCTCGAAAAGCTTTAAAAATGTTTGAAAGAGTAAACGTTCCCGTACTTGGTGTTGTTGAAAATATGAGTTACTTCATCGCACCAGATACCGGAAAAAAATATGATATTTTTGGTTCTGGCGGCGGAGAAAAAATTTGTAAAGAATTAAACACAACTTTGCTTGGTGGTATTCCAATCGATCCAAGAATCAGACAAGGTGGAGACAATGGTGTGCCAATGGTCTTTGGAATTCCGGATGCCAACGAGACAAAAATCCTGATGGATATTTCAAGAAAGCTTACTGATCAGGTTAATATCAGAAACTCAAATGCTGCTGATAAAATAGAAATTCTTCTTGGTGATGAAGATTAATTTTGATTTAATAAATAATTAAAACGATATTAGATATAAATTTAATCTGTCTTTTTTGGTTAGTTAACTTTAATTATGAAAAACGAAATACAAAAAGCTCTAGACAGCGTAAGACCATATTTACAGGCAGATAATGGTGATGTTGAATTAGTTGAAGTTACTGAAGATGGAATTGTAAAAGTAAGGCTGCTTGGGGCTTGTGAAATTTGTCCGTTATCAATTATGACACTAAGAGCTGGCATTGAGAGAGCAATAATGCGCGAAGTTTCTGCTGTAAAAAGAATTGAAGCTGTAAGCTGATTTTTATTATGGATTTATTAAGTAAAAAAAATACACGAATTTTTCTTTTATTGTTGGGAGTTGGGTTACTCTTTTATTTCTCATTTTTGCTCGTAAATGTTTTAGTGTTAATTGCAGTTTCTGTTCTGCTTGGTTTCATTTTTGCACCATTTGTTAGAGTGTTAGAAGGAAAAGGATTTACCAGAACGATTTCAACATTAATTGTATTTACAATTTTTGGTTTTTTATTATACCTCGGTCTCTCCTTCGTAATACCAAAACTATTTTACCAGATGGATCTGGTAATAATTTCTTTGAAGGATTTTTCACTTAATGAAGAACTTAATGTCATTGAAAAAAAGATTTTAAGTGTATTCCCTCTTTTCCATAAAGGTGAGCTTTCCCTTAAAGTGGAGGGAATAATTTCAACATCGTTTAATGATGCAATAAACCATATAACCCAATATGTAAGCGGTATTGTATCCGTTGCTGCTTTTTTAGTGATTGTTCCTTTCATTACATTTTATCTTCTCAAAGACAGCGCAGTTATACAAAAAGGATTAATTCACATTGTACCTAATAAATATTTTGAAATGTCTTATTGGATTTTAAAAAGAGTAACTCTTCAACTTGGCAGATTTGTTAGAGGTTGGATTTTTGATGCAATGTTTGTTGGTGTTGCAATAGGTTTTGGATTTTTTTTTATTGGGTTGCCAAACGCACTTCCTTTAGGAGTTATAGCCGGTATTGGACATTTAGTTCCATACCTCGGTCCAATCATTGGCGGTGTTCCGGCAATTGTTCTTTCAATCATGCAAACAGGTGATTTATCTCAGGTTCCATTAATTATGACAATAGTTGCATTGACTTATACTTTAGATAATGGATTTGTTCAACCTTATGTTTTTTCTAAAAGTGTCGATATGAATCCGATAATAATTATTCTTCTAATCATCATCGGTAGTGAATTGTTTGGACTACTTGGGATGTTGTTAGCGGTTCCAGCAGCAACAGTTATTAAAACTGCGGCTACAGAAATTTATTTTGCATATAAGAATTATTCGATAGCCAAATTATAGATTAGCTTTTATCAAGCTTCCATTTCAACCCTCTTTATCACGTCAATAGAAGAAATCCCTTCAGCTTCAGCACTAAAATTTGTGATAATTCTATGTCGTAATACCGGAAGCATTGATGCTTTTATGTCATCAATATTAGGTGTAAATCTTCCCTGAATAATTGAACGAGTTTTTGCAGCCATAACTAAATACTGCGATGCTCTTGGACCGGCCCCCCAAGTAACCCAATCTTTAACATACTTTGGAGCATTTCCATTTATTGGTCTTGTCATATTAGATACTTTAACAGCAAATTCAATTACATTTGGTGCGACAGGCACTTTTCTAACAAGATCCTGGAATACAATTAATTCATCAGAAGAGACAACTTTATTTAAAATTGGTTTATACTCGCTTGTTGTTGTCTGCACAACTTTTATTTCTTCTTCAACTGAAGGATATTCTAACCAAAGATTAAACATAAATCTATCTAACTGAGCTTCCGGAAGCGGATATGTTCCTTCTTGTTCAATCGGGTTTTGTGTTGCAAGAACAAAAAATGGTTCGGGTAATTGATACGTATGACCAGCAGCAGTTACCTTGTGTTCCTGCATCGCTTCTAACAATGCTGCTTGAGTTTTAGGCGGAGTTCTGTTAATCTCATCAGCAAGAATAATGTTTGCGAAGATTGGACCGGATATAAATCTAAAGTTTCTTTTTTTTGTCGCTATATCTTCTTCAAGAATTTCAGTTCCAGTGATATCGCTTGGCATAAGATCTGGTGTAAACTGAATGCGGCTGAACTTCAAATCCATAACCTCTGCAAGGGTTTTTATTAGAAGTGTTTTAGCCAGACCCGGAACTCCAACTAACAAGCAATGACCACGGGATAAAAGTGAAATAATTAATTGATTAATAATTTCATCCTGTCCAACAATTACTTTTGCTATTTCAGATTTTATTTCCGATACTTTTTTGTTTAACTGTTCAACCAATTGAACATCATTATTATCCGGACCTAATTTACTCACTTAATATCCTATAAAATTAAATTCTTACTTCCCAATAAATCTTACTTTTAATGGTTTCAATCCATTTTTCATATTCTTTTTGCTTCTTGTTTTCATCTGCAAGCTTTTTTACTTCTGCATAATCATCTTCTAAACTAGCTTTATGCTGCGGAATTCTTGATTGCAGCCAAACAATATGATAACCATAAGTGCCCGGTGCATATTCTAATCTTCTAGGAAAACCAATATCACCTTGCTTCAGTTTACCAACAGCATCTAATAACGCTTTGTCTAACTGGCTGATATAAAATTCACCTAACTCACCTCCAAACGGGGCAGTTTCTTTATCCTCACTATATTTTTTAGCATACTCTTGAAAAGTTCCAACTCCCTTTTGGAGACTGTCTCTTATCCCAGATAGAAAATCAATTGTCTGCAAATCAGCATCTTCATCAGCTTTAATTTTTACTAAAATGTGGCGTGTGTTAATAGACTCGCCGCGTCGTTCTAACATTTGTATTATATGAAATCCAACAGGTGATTCAACCACGCCGGATAATTCATTAACATTTAATTTAAATGCTGCTTCTTCAAACTCAGGATAAAAAACACCTTTTTTTACAAAACCAAGATCACCACCTTGTGCAGCACTACCCGGATCATCAGAATATTTTTTTGCAAGTTCAGAAAAATCTATACCTGCTTTGATTGAATCCAAAAGTGCAACAGCTTTATCGTAAAATTTCTTTTTTAATTTTTCACTCGCCTTAGGATTTTGAAAGATATGAAAGATTTTTACCTTTTCAGGAATATTACCGATACTGTCTTTATATGTTTCAAAAAAATCTTCAACTTCTCTTCTGGTAGCTTGAACTTTGCCAAAGTTTTTTTCCTGCAATCTCTGAGACATAAGACTTTTACGAACCTCATCCCGCAATTCTCTTTTAATTCTATCGATGCTCATTCCATAAATTTTTTCTATGTTAGCAACAGAACCATACTGCTGGGTAAAAGAGTTTATCTGGTATTCTATTCTCTGGTTTATCTCATCTTCGGTAATTGTAATCGAATCGAGATCAGCCTGAGCATAAATAAGTTTTTCCTCAATCATCGTTTTTAGCAGTTGCTCTTTCAATCCGGGTGTGGTTGGATCAATCTGCCTTTGAGAAGCAAATATTCCTACTTGAAAATCAAGTTCGCTCTGCAGAATTATCTCGTTATCAACCACAGCAACTATTTTATCAAGTGTCTGTTGAGCCGATGCTCCCGCAGTAATTAATAAAATAAGTATAGCAATTAATATTTTCATTTTTTTATCTCAATTTCATTTTGGGAATATAGATTTTTAAGATACTCTTCCAGTAACACTTTTTTCTTTTCAGCTAAAAATCTTTTTTCAACTTTTATTTTTACAATGTCAAAAGGTGGAACAGATTCTTTACCCAATTTATTTAACAATTGAACTATGGAATAATATCCAGGTTTATTTGTAATTACAATGCTAATTTCTTCAGGGTAAAAATCTTTTATGATTCTGGATAACTGCACAGGGTATATATTACTTTCTTCAACTAAATCAGATGTAGTATTTATTATTAATGATGAATCATTTACAAAAGCACTTACCGCTTTTTTCCATTCACTATCTAATGCAAGTGACCTGAATTTTATAGCATTATATTCATTATTAAAAGTAACTTTGTTTATAAGATATGAATCGGTGTTTAAGCGAAAATAATTTTTGTTGGATTCATAATAGGTTATAAGATCTTCGTCTGAGTAATTAATTTTTTCTTTGGAAACATAATCATCAATTAGCATAGCTGCAGCTAATTCAGTTGATGATTTATCGAGTATGTTCAAATAATCTTCTCGATTTGTTATGCCTTCTTTTTTAGCAGCCTGAAATAATACTTCCTTGTATATCCAATTTTTAATTAATTGTTCTTTCTGTGCGGAATTTAAGGCTGAAGTATCAGCCAGGGAAGCAAAATCTTCCCTGGTTAGATAAGATTCATTAACGCGAGCTACAAAATCATCCTTTTTTTGTTCCTCAGAACATGCTGTAAAAACTAGAACTCCAAAAAGAAAAAGTATTTTAGTTAACGTTTTGTTTAAATGCGTTTCGCAATTCATCATAATAAATAACGGGTGAATACTTATTCTTTAACAAATCGATATATTCATTTTCAAGTCTTTTGCTTTCATACTCCTGATATTGGCCAGAAACTTCTGCTTTAGCTTCTTCAAACGTTTTCAATCTTGCCGGAGCTTTGAAATCCAATCTTAAAATTGAGAATCCTCCGGGATTAGGAACAGGTTCTGTATAATCACCAATATTACTTAGGTTATTTACAATTTTCGAAAACTCAGTTGAGCCAACTGCTTGCAAATCGTACTTTCCAGCTTTGTCTTTAACTTGTGATCTTTCCGTATTCGCAGCTAAAACATCAAAATTTTCTCCGCTTTTAAGTAAGCTATAATAACTATCTATAACAGAATCTTTTTTCGCATAAATTTCTGTGTATGCCACTCTGTCTGGCCACGAATATTTTTGTATACTTTTTTGATAGAAATCATGAAGTTTAACGCTATCCACAGTTACTTTATTCCAGACTTCTTCTTCCTGAAGTTTGAAGATAAAAATTCCGTTCTGATAATCCTTCATTAAATCTGCAAATTGAGCATCTGTTTTTTCAAGTGATAATGCTTTTTCTTCAAGAAGTAATTGCTCGGCTATTTTGTTTACACCTTTATTAAGAATATCGGCTGTAAATTTTTTACCGCTAAATTCTGTATCAGATTTTATTTTAGAGTAAAAATCATCAACTGTTTCTGTATGGTTTGTAAAATTAAAAACTGTGTTACCACCGATTTCAGATAGTCCGTTCATCTCACCGCCAATAACTGTAGAATCATTATAACCAATCATCTGCTGAAGTGAATTTTCATTCACACTATAGTTAAACTCATTTTTATAACTTTCAATTAGTTCAGCATACAAATCATTATAGCGAGAACGTTTTAATAAATTTTTAAGGTTTTCTCTGTCAGCTTCAAAAGTTGGATATGCTTCTTTTTCAGTTACTTTAATTACGTGCAATCCAAAATTTGTTCTAACTACATCAGATATCTGTCCAATTTCTAAATTAAATGCTGTTTCATCAAATTCCTGAACCATCATTCTTCTTTCAAAGAAACCAAGATCACCACCATTTTCTTTTGTTCCGGTATCGTCTGAAAATCTTTTTGCAACTTCAGCAAAATCTTTACCTGCTTTTAATTCAGTTAAAACACTATCCATAGTCAGTTCGGCAGCTGCAGTATCAGCCACACCAGCCGCATCCATATAACTGATAAGTATGTGGCTTGCTTTAATTTTTGGAACTCGGGGTTTGATATCCGTTACCTTTATTATGTGAAAACCGAATCTTGTTTTTACAACTTCTGGATAGACACTGTCTTTAGCTGTTTTATAAGCAGCATCTTCAAACTCAAACGGAAGCTGACCAGCAGTAAAATAAAAAATATCACCGTCTTTAACTTTTGAAAATTGATCCTGAGAATGTCTTGAAACCATTTCTTCAAACTTTGCACCATTTTTAATGCTATCAAGTAAAGACTGAGCATATTTACTAGCTGAAGCCTCACCACTGGAATCAGGTCTTAACATCAGATGACTTGCACGAATTTCTGTTTTTCTTTTTTCATACCAGTCTTTAATGTTAGGTTCAACAAGATGTTTTTCAAGGATATAAGAAGATCCAACTTTCTTTTTATAATCAGTTAATTCCGCATTGAGTGCAGGATCATTTTGATAACCTCGAACTTTTGCATCAACCAGTTTCATTTTAAAGTTGGTATAGAGATCAGCAAAATTCTTGTAATTTTCAAAACTATCGTTTGCTGCGGCTTCTAATCCACCTGCATTTTTAGAATAAGCTTTTTCAAACTCTTCCATTGTAATTTTTTCAGAATTGAACTCAGCAATTACAATTTTTGAATGTTCAGGGGTACATGAAACAACCAGAAATGTTAATAAGGCTGTAAATAAAAAAGGAATCCGTAAAGACATTATTATCTCCTGTATAATTATTAAAATTTAACTGTAAATTTTATGAATAGAGGGCTAGAAAATCAAGGTAATTTAAGGCTGATACATCAATTTTTATTATGAATCAGCCCAAAAACTACTTAATCAAAGAGATCTTTAAAGTTCTCTGAATATTCTCTGAACTCAATCTAACAAAATACATTCCGCTTGATAGATCAGAACCATCAAGTACAATTTCATAATTCCCCGGCTGAACGTTTTCACTAACTAACGTTCTAATTTCACTTCCTAAAATATCGTGTAATGTTATCTTAACAAAACTATTTTGCGGAATATAGTATTTAATTTTTGTTGATGGATTAAACGGATTTGGATAATTCTGATAGAGTTGAAAGTCCGTTAAATTGTCAATTTCTACCTCAATTTCATTTGAGTACTCAGATGATCCGTCTAAATCAATTTGTTTTAATCTATAGTAATATCGGTTAGCTGATAAATTTTCATCAACAAAGTTATAAGTAACTCTGTTTGTACTGGAACCATTACCATTTACAAATCCAATTGGTTCATAAGGCGAATAATCGTTTCTTCTCTCAACCTCAAATCCAAAATTATTAGTTTCAGTTGCAGTTATCCATTTTAGATTCACGACTCCATTTTCATAATTCCCACTAAATAAAGTAAGTTCAACAGGAATTGTTACAAGATTCATTGCACTTAAAGCATTAATTATTCCCCATCCATAAAGATTATCAGGATTACTACTTTGTGTTGCTGTTGACCTTAAAAGTTGTAAAACTTCCATTGGTGTTAATGCAGGATTTTTTTCTAAAATAAGGGCACATACACCAGCAGCTAAAGGGCAACTAAATGAAGTACCCGAACCGTTCCAATATTGATTTCCAGAAGTAGCTGCATAATAGTTATTAGAGCCCATTGCCATTATATCTGGCTTTATTCTTCCATCAACAGTCGGACCAACACTGCTAAAACTGGATCTTGTTCCTGAACTGTTAACTGCACCGACTGTTATTACGCTATCACCGTCTGCAGGAGCACCTAATGTATTATGGCTGGAATTGTAACCACTATTTCCAGCAGAATTAACTACTGTTATTCCGAGGCTAACAGCGTAATCTGCAGCAATAGTAATGGCGGCAGTGTTTCCATCCATATCTTCCCAGGTATAACTAGTAAAAGGTGGATCGAAAGTTAAATATCCTAGCGAAGTTGAGGTTACATCAACACCAATGCTGTCTGCCCATTCCATTGCGGCAATCCAGTTATCTTCTTCCTGCGGTGTTTCACTACCGGGATCATTTTCAGTTCTCGCTAGTAAAAATGTTGCACCATAAGCAGGTCCAATTAATTGACCTTCTTTAAATCCACCGATGAGTGAAAGAGTTGCTGTACCGTGCGAATGACCTCCCATGGTTGGACTGCCTGCAACAAAATCATACATAGCTGCGATATTCATACTTGAAAAAGCTTCATGAGTTAAATTTGCAAACCCAGCATCCATCACACAGATTGTAACACCTACTCCATTGAATCCTGAATCATGTACTGCAGGAACATTTATTTGATTCAATTGAGTAAAAGAATTACCGTAATTTAAGGAATGAATACCTTCTGGTTTTAAAGGATTATCAGTAGTGATTTCTACTTGCTGAAATTCAATGTCGTCTGCCCGAGTTGCGTAAGTTCCTACAACATCAATCAATCTTACAAAAGAATTCTGAGAAATTTGATTAATTATACTTTCACTAGCATATCCACTAAGAGCATTAAACCATTTTGATTTATGTTTTACAGTAAATCCAATTTGAACAAGTTGCTCAATGTAACCCTGATTTACAGGAAGATCCATAACGCCTATAAGATTTGATTGATCTAAAACTTTGGCTCTTCTATCCAATGATTTTTGAGTGACTACATTTAATGGATTAGAAAAATACGAATCAATATTATTTCCTTTATCTTTTAAATAAACCCAGACTAAGATTTGATCAGTTTGGGCATCAGATTGCATTTTTAATTGCAGTTTAGGTGAAATTTTTTCAAGTGGATTCTGTGCATAAACCGAAAACAATCCAAAGCAAACAAAAGCAATGATAAATCTATTCATTAAAGCTCCTTTAATTTTTATTTAACTCTAGTTCCATTATTAACTGATTCAGGAACATTTAAAACTTCTAAAGTTCCATCCTTAGTTTCAACAGCCAAAATCATACCTTTTGATTCTAATCCCATCAGCTTTGCAGGCTGAAGGTTTGCAACTATAACAACTTTTTTACCGATAATAGTTTCCGGGGTATAACTTTTTGCAATACCTGCAATAACTTGTCTTTCCTCATTGTCAAGTTTCACTTTTAGTTTAAGAAGTTTTTCACTCTTAGGTACTTTCTCGGCTTCAATAACTTCTGCAGTACTAAGTTGAATTTTCATAAAATCATCATATGTAATCAATTCAACTTTTTCTTTTTCAGGCTCTGATTTAGGAAGCTTATTCACCTGGGCTTCTATTTTTTCATCTTCAATTTTTGGGAATAGAATTTCGCTTTCGCTCAATTGATGCCCTTCTTTTAGTTGTGGTTTACCGGAGTCTTTCCAACCAACTGATTTTGCATTTAACATTATAAATAATTTTTCTGTTGAGAATGGAAGTACCGGAGAAAACAATTCTGCCAATGTATAAATAGTCTGCAAGCAAACATTTAAAGTTGTGCCGCATCTTTCCTTATCAGATTTAATTGTTTTCCAGGGTTCAGTATCATTAAAATATTTGTTACCATCACGAGCAAGATTCATAATTTCATTTACGCCATCACGGATTTTATATTTTTCAAAAAGATCAGCCACTCGTTTTGGATATTCTGAAATCTCTTTCAACATATCTTCATCAATCTTTTCTAACTTACCGAGAGTTGGTACTTTCCCATCAAAATGCTTGAACACAAATGTAAAAGTACGATTGATAAAATTGCCAAGAATATCTGCAAGCTCGCTGTTATTTCTTAATTGAAATTCTTTCCAGTAAAAATCAGTATCTCGAGTTTCTGGTAAATTTGAAGCAAGTGTATATCGGAGCAAATCTGGATCAAACAAATTTAAAAACTCATCAACATCAATTCCCCAATTTCTGCTTTTGGAAAATTTCTTTCCTTCAAAATTTAGAAATTCATTTGCAGGTACATTTTGCGGCAAACAGTATTGTTCTTTTCCACCCTCATTCCAAGCCATTAAGATTGCGGGGAAGATAATTGTGTGAAATACAACATTATCTTTACCAATAAATGCAATGTATTTTGTTTTTGGATCTTGCCAATATTTTTTCCATATATCGGGATCATTTTTTTGTTGAGATAGTTCTTTTGTTGATGAAATGTAACCAAGTACTGCTTCAAACCAAACATAAATTACTTTACCTGCCGCACTATCAACAGGCACTTTTATTCCCCAATCAAGATCACGAGTTATTGCACGATCCTTTAATCCATCTTTAAACCAACCCCGGCAATATTGAACAACATTTTCTTTCCAACCATATTTTTCATTCATCTCATCAACGTACTTTTCTAAAGCTAGTTGATATTTACCAAGTGGAAAATAGTAATGTGAAGTTTCTTTTAGTTTTGGAGTTCCGCCAGAAATTTTACTTTTAGGATTTTTTAATTCTGATGGATCGTAGAGCGAACCGCAATTTTCACATTCATCGCTTCTTGCTTCTTCATTTCCGCATTTTGGACAGGTACCTTCAACATATCTATCCGGCAAAAACATATTTGCTTTATCATCATAAAACTGAAGAGATTTTTTTTCAACGAATAATCCACGATTATAAAATTCTAAAAAGAATTCTTTAGCAGTTTCGTGATGAATAGGAAGACTTGTTCGCGAGTAGTTATCGAAACTCATTCCAAATCTTGCAAAAGCTCTCTTATTTGCTTCGTGGTAACGATCTATGATTACTTGCGGAGAGACTTTTTCTTTATCAGCACTAATTGTAATTGGCACCCCGTGTTCATCAGAACCACAAATGTAAACAACATCATCACCATTTAATCTTTTATATCTAACATAAATATCTGCCGGCAAATATGCACCGCTAAGATGACCAAGATGTATTGGTCCGTTTGCATAAGGAAGTGCGGATGTCACTAATATTTTTTCTTTTGCCAAGGTTATAACCGAATTAATGTTTTACAGATTTTGAGGGTGAAATATAAGGAAATTTAGGAGGAAATAAGTTGTGATTTATTCAACAAATCGTACTTTCATCCCCGCTTTTTTTGCAGCTACCACCTGTCTTTTATCAGCAGAAACGAACAAATCCGGTTTCCACATCAAAGCAGAGGCTACGTGAATTGCATCAAGAGTACGCAGACTATTTTTTTCTAAAAGCGTAATTGATTTTGCAATGACTTCCGGGACAACGTTAATAATTTCAATGTGTTCAAATTCTTCAATTAATCTTTCTTTAATCAGAAGATAATCTTTTTTGGAAATACTGCTTTCTCTTAATCGTCTGTTTAGTGCGGAAATAATTTCAGGAAAACAAATACTGCTAACCGCGATGGATTCTGAATCAAAACAAATTTTCTCAATTTCATTACTGCCCGATTCTTCAATAAATCTCTTGGCAAATGCAGATGAATCAAAGAAAGAAATCATTTATGATAATTCTCTTTCTGCTAAAATTGCTGATGATAGGTTTTTGCCCTTCGCTATAAGACGCAAACCTGGTTTTTTCCACGATGGTTGATCATCGTCCTTTATTTCAGGTGGTGATATTTTTGCTATTGCTTTGCCATGCCGCATCACTATAACAATTTCACCTTTTTCCACTG
>Ga0105096_10000619_pt1 | contig 12998 bp, 9 predicted proteins | sample PPLLak3cmMay2015_FD_87036 | JGI IMG/M metagenome (GOLD analysis project Ga0105096, IMG submission 87036) | Freshwater sediment microbial communities from Prairie Pothole Lake near Jamestown, North Dakota, USA - PPLs Lake P7 Core (1) Depth... | ecosystem: Environmental > Aquatic > Freshwater >... | reverse complement strand
GCATGCTGGAATGCTGCCAGCAGGGCCTGGCCGATTTCGGCCTGCCCGCCGCACACGACGCCTATGTGGAAGCCTGCCGCGCGGGCGCGCCCAAATCCGCCCAGGCCTGGAGTCATCCGGCTGTCTACCTGGCCGGTCGCGACAGCGACTGGTTCTTCCTCACCAACAGTACCGAGCGCACCAGCTGGCCGGTGTTCAAGGCGCATTATGAACGCTACTGCACGCGCGTGCTGCGCGGGGAGTCGCTGGCCATACCAGAACCGGCGGCACTGGAGCAAGAGCCTGGCAAGCCGCTGCCCGGCGAGGAGCAGCTGGCGCGTCTGAAGGCACTGCGCGAGCAAACCGGCCTGTAGGAGCCTGCCGCGCCCAGGATGGATCTACCGCCGCTGCACCAGCGGCCTACTCGAACAGACTGCGCAGGCGCTCGAGCTCGGATGGGGTCCAGCCCTCAGGTTCGGCCAGGGCAAGCCAGGCCTCGATGTAGTCGGCCGCCGCAAATTCGTGGCCGAAGCCGGGTGGCGCAGTGCCAACCACCATATCCGCAGCCAGCTGCAGCATGGTGACGACAGGAAACCAGCGCAAATCGGCAGAGACGTCGGGGCCGCGCGGCTCGCGCATCCAGTCGGGTTCGCTCCAGGCGATACTGGGATCGAAAAAGGTGATGGGATCGCTGGCGTATTGCAAAAAGACGATGCGGAAATCGTTCCAGGCCGCGTATCCCTCCAGGGGGCCGCTGGTCTGGTTCATGAAACGGGCCACGGATCCGCCGCGATAGCGCGGCAACCAGGCCGGCGATCCCGGCTCCCGGTCCCGGGTCATGCGGCGCCAACTGTCGTTGCGAAAGGGCGGGCCGCTCCAGAGCGCCCCGGAAAAAGCCGCAGCGATGATGTCGAACAGGTTGAATGACAGGGCGGAATTCAGCGAGCCCAGGCTCAGGCCGTTCAGGAACAGGCGCGGCCGCGCATCAGCCGGAAGCGAGCGCCAGTAACCATATATCTCGACAAACACCGCCCGGGCGTTTTCCGCACCGTAGGCGGCCTGGGTCAGCAGGGCCAGGGGACTGTTCAGGTAGGAATACTGCACGGCGACCGTGGCGACATCGCCGCGAAACAGGTACTCGGCCGGGTCCTGCGACGCCTCGTCCACCCAGCCGGTTCCGGTCGGCGTCACCAGCAGCAGGACCGAGCGCTCAAAACCGCCGGCGCGTTTCAGCTCCTCCAGCGCCAGACGCGCCCGCTGCTCGGGCGTGTCGGCCGAGTTGAGCCCCACGTATACGCGCACCGGCGCGGGCACCGCCGTCCCGAAGAAGGCGCCGAGGTCATCTGCGTCGGGCCCGCTGGAAATGAAACGCCGTCCCTGGCGGCCGAGCTGCTGCCAGGCGACCAGTGACTCCGCGCTGCCCGTCTGTTCCGGGCGCGAGGGCCGGGGCTGGTCGGCTTCGATCAGCGCATCCAACTGCGCAAACGACTGGTCGGCCGTCCGCAGCAGAAAATTGAACAGCACACCATCGACCGCGGACCAGAACAACAGCACCGCAAGGACGATACCCACCAGGTGCGAAATGCGCGGCGGCACATAGCGTGCGAGCTGGAGTGACAGAAAGTGGAAGGTGCGCCGGAACAGTCGCGCCAGGGTCAGCAGCACCACAAACGCCAGGGCGGCGACAGGGCCGACAGCGGCGGGTCGCAAACCGGCGGACTCCTCCATGCCCATCATGGCGCGCAGCGAATCCTGCCAGGAGGAGGCCTGCCACAGGAAATAGAGCGCGATCAGTGTGCACAGCACCCCCGCGGCAAGCGTCAGCAAGTGAGTCAGGCGCGGCCCGGCGACGGGAATGTGCAGGAATTTCCACAGCGCGAGGCCGGCGACGCCAAAGCCATAGCCGATGGCGAATGACACGCCCGCCAGCAGGCCCTGCACCGCGGGCGGCCGCGGCAGCAGCGATGGCGACAGAGACACGGACAGGAACACCGTGCCCAGCAATACGCCGACAATGCTCAACCTGAAAATGGACCGGATATACTCTTGGGACAGCATGGCGGATACGCTCGACGAGCCAGATGGGAGTGAGGCAGAGTATACGCCCGGAGAGAACCCGGGTCTGCTCCCGCGCCGCGCCGCGATGCCGGCGCCGAGGCCGGCCGGCAACCGGTGCCGGCCGCAGCAGCGGGAGGGGCTAGGCCTGGGACTGGGCCGCAGCCGCTTCCTTGACCAGAGTCTGCAGCTCGCCGTTTTCGTACATCTCGGTGACGATATCGCAGCCGCCGACCAGCTCGCCGTTCACCCACAGCTGGGGAAACGTCGGCCAGTTGGCGTAACTGGGCAGGTTAGCCCGAATGTCCGGATTGGCGAGGATATCGACATAGGCGAAGCGCTCGCCGCAGGCCATCAGGGCCTGCACGGTGCGGGCCGAAAATCCGCACTGGGGCTGGTTGGGGGATCCCTTCATGTAGAGCAGGATGCTGTTGCTGGCGATCTGCTCTTTGATTGTCTCGATAATATCCATTGCCTGTCCTATGCCTTCACTGTTGCGCGCAGCTGTGTGTTTCCGACGCCAGCATTTCACTGGTCGCCCTGCCCTGGGCCGGGGCGCCATTCTACCCTATTCCACAGGCCCGCTGTCCATTGGGACCACAGGGGGGCCCACTGGTTCACCGCCGGGGCAGGCCAATTGCCAAGTTTTGGCGATGGCGCTATAGTCGTCGTCTCCGAGGCAGCTCCCGCTGCCTTTTTGCGTTTATAGGAGCTCGAGATTGATGTCGGCGTTGATGCAGACTTATACCAGGTTGCCGGTGACCTTCAGTCACGGCGAGGGCGTATACCTGTATGACACCACCGGCCGCCGCTACCTCGACGCTATCGCCGGCATTGCCGTCAACGGCCTCGGACACGCCCACCCGGCGGTCACCGCTGCCATTCGGGAGCAGGCGGACAAGCTGGTGCACACCTCGAACCTCTACCGCATCGAGGCCCAGGAGCAGCTGGGCGAGGTGCTGACCGGCGTCGCCGGAATGGAGAACTGCTTTTTCGGCAACTCCGGCGCGGAGGCCAACGAGGCGGCGATCAAGCTGGCGCGCCTGTACGGCCACCAGCGCGAAATCGACAGGCCCGCCATCGTGGTGCTGGAGGGCGCCTTTCACGGGCGCACCCTGGCCACCCTGAGCGCCACCGGCAACCGCAAGATCCAGGCGGGTTTCGAACCCCTGGTGACCGGCTTCACCCGCGCCCCGCGCAACGATGTGCAGGCACTGCGCCAGATCGCCGCCAACAATCCCGCGGTGGTGGCGGTGTTGATGGAGCCGATCCAGGGTGAGAGTGGCGTGCATCCGCTCAGTGCTGAATACCTGCAGGCGGTGCGCGAAATCTGTGACCAGCAGCAGTGGCTGTTGATGCTGGATGAAGTGCAGACCGGCAATGGTCGCACCGGCAGCTACTTCGCCTACCAGGGCATGGGGCTGGTGCCCGATGTGGTTACCACCGCCAAGGGCCTCGGCAATGGCATACCGATCGGCGCCTGCCTGGCGCGCGGCGCCGCCGCCCGGGTACTGGGCGCGGGCCAGCACGGATCGACCTTTGGCGGCAACCCACTGGTCTGCGCGACCGCGCTGGCCGTGGTCAAAACCATTACCGACGAGGCCCTGGCGGCAAACGCCACTGCCATGGGACAGCTCATCGTCGAGAGCCTGCGGGCCGACAGCGCGGCGGCGGCGAAGATCGTCGAGATCCGCGGCCGCGGCCTGATGCTGGGCATTGAGCTGCGCACGGAGTGCGGCGAGCTGGCACAGCGGGCACTCGAGGCAGGGCTGCTGATCAATATCACCGCAGGCAACACAATCCGCCTGTTGCCGCCGCTGATCATCAATGCCCGGGAAGCGCGGGAACTGGCTGCGACATTGGCCGGGCTGATCCAGCAAACCTGAGAGCGCCCTTGCGCGGCTCTACCAGTCACCCGATCGACCCCAGGGATTCGACCATGTCTGACACTCGGCATTTCCTCACACTACTGGATTTCAGCCCCGCCGAACTGGAGCAGCTGATCAGGCGCGCCATAGCAATGAAGCAGGAGCAGCGGGCGGGCGTCGACCAGCGCGCTTTCCCGGGGAAAGTACTGGCGATGATATTCGCCAAATCCTCCACCCGCACCCGCGTCTCCTTCGAGACGGGCATGGCGCAACTGGGCGGTCACGCCATGTTCCTGTCCCCCCAGGACACCCAACTCGGCCGCGGAGAACCGATAGAGGACAGTGCCAGGGTCATCTCGTCGATGGTCGACATCGTGATGATTCGCACCTTCGGCCACGATATCGTGGAGCGCTTCGCCGCCCACTCCAGCGTTCCGGTGATCAACGGGCTGACCGATGACTTCCACCCCTGCCAGCTGTTGGCGGACATCCAGACCTGGGTCGAGCACCGCGGCAGCATCGCCGGCAGGACCGTGTGCTGGGTGGGGGACGGCAACAATATGTGCCAGTCCTATATCAATGCCGCCCGGCAGTTCGACTTCGAGCTGCGCGTGGCCTGCCCGCCCGGCTTCGAACCCGACGCCCGCCTGGTCGCGGACAATGCGGCGCGGGTCAGGATCGAGCACGACCCCCTGCGCGCCGCTTCCGGCGCTGACCTCGTGGTCACCGACGTGTGGGCCTCAATGGGCCAGGAAGAAGAGCAGCTCAGGCGGGCCCAGGCCTTCGCCGGCTACCAGGTCAACGCGCAGCTGATGAGCCGGGCCGCCACTGACGCCCTCTACATGCACTGCCTGCCGGCCCACAGGGGCGAGGAAATCAGTGCCGAGCTGATGGACTCGCCGGCCACGGTCATCTGGGACGAGGCCGAAAACCGGCTGCATGCCCAGAAGGCCCTGATAGAAGCCCTGCTGCTGGCGAACGCCTAGGAACCTGTTAACTTATTAATATTGATTCGAGATATAAACCCCGGTCCATATAAAAAAATTATTGGTTCCACTCCTTCCGGGAGCTTCCAGGGCAGCGCCGGCAAGCAGCTGGCGGCTTGCGCGGTTAGCGGGTACAGACCCAGCGCCGTATGCACAACTTATCCACAGAATAAACCCAGTCTAGTGCTCTTGCATTGTGCCTGTCGGCGCTTTATCTTGTGTGCAAACCAGTTCTCTACCCCTATATGTTGGGTTTGGCGGCCAAAAAATGACCAGATAACCGCGCCTGGCCGGCCCAGCAACTAAAACAACAGGCAGTGACCCCACAGCCGCAGTGCCGGCCGCCGGGTTGGGGCATACAGGGCAGTCGGCCGATGCCGGGCCGGGGGGCGGGCAGTGAGCGGAAGGATTCAAGCAGTGGTAACCCAACAACAATAAGGCATCAGGCCAGGAGAGCGGAACAGATATGTACACACAGACCAATCCCACGGGCAGCGCCAGCGCCACCCCGACCCAGGACAAAGCCACCGTCAGCGCGAGCATAGCGGCGACAGCGCCGGGGCAAATGCGCGTCATCAAACGCAACGGCACCGTCGTGCCCTTTGAAACCAGCAAGATCACGGTGGCGATCACCAAGGCCTTCCTCGCCGTGGAGGGCGGCAACGCCGCCGCCTCCAGCCGCATCCATGAAACCGTGGCGCGCCTGACGGAACTGGTCACCGCGACCTTCCAGCGCCGCATGCCATCCGGCGGCACCATCCATATCGAGGATATCCAGGACCAGGTGGAGCTGTCGCTGATGCGCGCCGGCGAGCACAAGATCGCCCGGGACTACGTCATCTACCGGGAAGAGCAGGCCCGCAAGCGCGCGGCCAAGCAGGCCCTGTCCCCGGCCACCCAGGCGGCCGCCGGCAATATCAAGGTCATCCAGCCGGACGGCAGCAGCGCGCCGCTGGACCTGGAGCGCATTCACACCATCGTCAACGAGGCCTGTGTCGGTCTCGAGGATGTGAGTGAAACCCGCATCCTCGACGAGGCCCTGCGCAACCTGTACGACGGCGTGACCGCGGCGGAATTGAGCACCTCCCTGGTAATCACCGCCCGCACCATGATCGAGCAGGAGCCCAATTACACCTATGTATCCGCCCGCCTGCTGTGCGACAACCTGCGCGCCGAGGCCCTGAACTTCCTCGGGGTGGCCACCAGCGCCACCCAGGGCGATATGCACACCCTGTACGCCCGGGCCCTCCCCGCCTACATCGACAAGGGCGTGGCGCTGGAACTGCTGGCGCCCGAGCTCAAGCACTTCGACCTGGAGCGCCTGGGCCGCGCCCTGCTGCCCGAGCGCGACCTGCAGTTCACCTACCTCGGCCTGCAGACCCTGTACGACCGCTACTTCATCCACAGCAACGATGTGCGCATCGAGCTGCCGCAGATTTTCTTCATGCGCGTCGCCATGGGCCTGGCCACCCGGGAAGACGACAGGAATGCCCGCGCCATAGAGTTCTACGAGCTGCTCTCGTCGTTCGACTACATGGCATCCACGCCCACCCTGTTCAACGCTGGCACCCTGCGGCCGCAACTGTCCTCCTGCTACCTCACCACGGTACCGGACGACCTGCACGGTATTTACGGCGCCATCCAGGACAACGCCATGCTGTCCAAGTTCGCCGGCGGCCTCGGCAACGACTGGACCCAGGTGCGCGCCCTGGGCGCCTACATCAAGGGCACCAACGGCAAGTCCCAGGGCATCGTGCCCTTCCTGAAAGTGGTCAACGACACCGCGGTGGCGGTGAACCAGGGCGGCAAGCGCAAGGGCGCGGTCTGCGCCTACCTGGAGACCTGGCACCTGGACATCGAGGAGTTTGTCGAGCTGCGCAAGAATACCGGCGACGACCGCCGCCGCACCCACGACATGAACACCGCCAACTGGATTCCCGACCTGTTCATGAAGCGGGTATTCGACGGCGGCGAGTGGACCCTGTTCTCCCCCAACGACGTGCCCGACCTGCACGACCTCTACGGCAAGCCCTTCGAGGAGCGCTACGCCCAGTACGAGGCGATGACCCGCAGCGGCGAGCTGAAGCTGTTCAAGACCGTCAAGGCCGAGAACCTGTGGCGCAAGATGCTGGGGATGTTGTTCGAGACCGGCCACCCCTGGATGACCTTCAAGGATCCCTGCAACCTGCGCTCGCCGCAGCAGCATGTGGGCGTTGTGCACTCCTCCAACCTGTGCACCGAGATCACCCTCAATACCAACAAGGACGAGATCGCCGTGTGCAACCTGGGCTCGATCAACCTGCCCCAGCATATCGACGACAACGGCCTCAACCTCGACAAGCTGCGCCGCACCGTGCGCACCGCCGTGCGTATGCTCGACAACGTGATCGATATCAACTACTACTCGGTACCCCAGGCGAAGAACTCCAACCTGCTGCACCGCCCGGTGGGCCTGGGCCTGATGGGATTCCAGGACGCGCTCTACAAGCAGCACCTGGCCTACGGATCGGAACAGGCGGTTGATTTCGCCGATCGCTCCATGGAGGCGATCAGCTACTACGCGATCGAGGCTTCCAGCGAGCTGGCCCTCGAGCGCGGCGCCTACAGCAGTTTCCCCGGTTCCCTGTGGAGCCAGGGTGTGTTTCCCATCGACTCGCTGGACCGCCTGATCGAGCACCGCGGCGCCGACTACATCCAGGTCGACCGCAGCCAGACACTGGACTGGCCGTCCCTGCGCGAGACCGTCAAGGCCCGCGGCATGCGCAACTCCAATGTCATGGCGATCGCGCCCACCGCGACCATCGCCAATATTACCGGCGTGTCCCAGTCGATCGAGCCGACCTACCAGAACCTGTACGTCAAATCGAACCTGTCCGGTGAATTCACCGTGGTCAACCCCTACCTGGTCAACGACCTGAAGGCCCGCGGCCTGTGGGACAAGGTGATGGTCAATGACCTAAAATACTACGACGGCAGTGTGCTCGCCATCGACCGCATTCCCACCGATCTCAAGGCCATCTATGCAACCGCCTTCGAGGTGGAGCCGCGCTGGCTGGTGGAGTCCGCCAGCCGCCGCCAGAAGTGGATCGACCAGGCCCAGTCGCTGAACCTGTACATCAACAATGCCAACGGCAAGAAGCTGGATATCACCTACCGCATGGCGTGGTACTGCGGTCTGAAAACCACCTATTACCTGCGCTCGCTCGCCGCCACCGGCACCGAGAAGTCGACCATCGAGTCGGGCAAGCTGAACGCTGTTGCCAGAGAAGTCCTGGCGGCGCCGGTGCCCAAGGCCTGCTCGCTGGATGATCCGGATTGTGAGGCCTGCCAGTAAGGCAGCAGCAGGGAATTACCTATGTCAATTGACCAGATAAAAGCCAGGGGACTGTAAGAGATGTTGAGTTGGGATGACTACCACAAACAGGAATCGGCGCCCTCTGGGGCCGGCGCCGGCAAGCTGCAGGGCGTGGCGCTGGCCATCGATCTCGAACCGGATCTGGTGTCTGCGCCCGCCGCTGCCAGCGCCAACGCTGGCGGGGCCAGCAGGGTCGCGCCGACAGCAGTCGCGGACAATATCGCCAGGGCGCGGGAGTCGATAGAAAGCCTCGACATCGCACCCGGCCTGGAGGAACTCGAGATGGGCGCCGCCCGGGTCTCGGTGGATGAGAAGGCCATGATCAACTGTCGCGCCGACCTCAACCAGCTGGTGCCCTTCAAGTATGACTGGGCCTGGCAGAAGTACATCGACGGCTGCGCCAATCACTGGATGCCCCAGGAAATCAACATGACCGCCGATGTGGCGACCTGGCGCAGCAAGGACGGCCTCACGGATGACGAGCGCCGTATCGTCATGCGCAACTTGGGCTATTTTTCCACCGCGGACTCGCTGGTGGCAAACAACCTGGTGCTGGCCATCTATCGCCTGATCACCAATCCCGAGTGCCGCCAGTACATCCTGCGCCAGGCCTTCGAAGAGGCCATCCATACCCACGCCTACCAGTACTGTATCGAGTCCCTGGGGATGGACGAGGGCGCGGTGTTCAATATGTACCGCGAAGTGCCCTCGGTGGCCAAGAAGGCCGCCTGGAGCATCAGCCATACCCACGCCCTGTCAGACCCGCACTTCAAGACCGGCACGGCGGAGAATGACCAGACGCTGCTGCGCAACCTGATCGGTTTCTACGCGGTGACCGAGGGCATTTTCTTCTACTGCGGCTTTACCCAGATTCTCTCCATGGGCCGCCGCAACAAGATGACCGGTGTGGCGGAGCAGTTCCAGTACATCCTGCGCGATGAGTCCATGCACCTGAACTTCGGCATCGACGTGATCAACCAGATCAAGCTGGAGAACCCGCACCTGTGGACCGACACGTTCAAGCAGGAGGCCATCCAGATGATCCTGGAGGGCACCCAGCTGGAAATCGAGTATGCCCGCGACACCATGCCCCGGGGCGTCCTCGGCATGAACGCGGCGATGATGGAAGAGTACCTGCACTTCATCGCCAACCGGCGCCTGGCCCAGCTCGGCCTGCCGGAGCAGTTCCCGGGCGCGCAGAACCCGTTCCCCTGGATGTCGGAAATCATGGACCTGCGCAAGGAGAAGAACTTCTTCGAAACCCGTGTTATCGAGTACCAGACCGGCGGCGCCCTCAACTGGGGCGACTGATAACAGGCCCGGGTGCCCCCGGGTCGCCCCTAACTCACGTCCACAACCGGGAGGTTGGAGATGAGCAACAGTGGCAAGAACCAGGCGGATACCGAAACTATCCTCATGGCCCTCGACCAGATCAGCCAGACGATAGAAGTGATGACCAGCGTGGTCGGGCGCCTGCGCAGCTACATGCAACAGAAGGAATCCGCCGCACTGGAAAAGTCCCGGGAACTGGACGCAGAGCCGCACCCCGACCACATCATTCACTGAAAACGATCCTCCTTCGCCGCCGCGAAGGAGGCTGCCCGTAGCGGCGAGATTAGGAAATTGAATTCTCGAGATGCGATTTACGGCAAGCGACCATTCTGTGGATACTCAGAGAACTTTCCACATCCTCTCTCGAAAAGACGTAATCATTTCAGCGATTATCACCTCAATTTTCTTTGTCATCTACAATCTCAATTTTCGAGCCGCCAACGCAGTTGATACAATTCCATCGACGCTGTTACCGATCAGTATTCTCGAAAATCAGGACTTGAACCTGAATGAATTCGAAACACTGTTTGCCCCAGACCCCCGGATGTGGAAAATCGGCTTCGGATTTGGTGTACTGCAAAAAAGTAACGAAAATGTAGTCAGCAGCTACCCCGTTGGTGGCTCTATAGTGGCAACTCCGTTATTTGCCCTTGCACGAGCTGTCGGCGTTTTAGACCCTGCAAACTGGCAGTCATATCGACTCACTGGCAAGCTTGCCGCCTCGGCCATGGTGGCGGCTTCTGCTGGTTTGCTGTATCTCTGCCTTCTGCTGGGAGCGGGCTCTCGTAATGGCGCTCTGCTGTTAACGGCGGCTTATGGGTTAGGCACCGCAGCCTGGAGCACCGCCAGCCAAGGGATGTGGCAACACGGTCCCGGCATGCTGTGTCTTGCCATCGCAGTATTGGCAATGATACTACTGGACCTGAAACCCCAACGCCGTCTGGCGTTGATTGCCGGCTGCGCCTTGGGCATGGCTGTACTCTGCCGGGACCTCAATATCATCCCCGCCATCGCCTTCACGCTTTACATGCTCAGGCATCAAAGGCCGCTGCTCGCATACTATGCCGCCCCCCTCGTCTTGTTTGCAGTTTGGCTACTACGATACAACTACAATACCTTTGGCAACTTTGCCGGCGGTTTTGAGGCCATACTTAACTCCGACTGGCATAAATCCCGGCAGCTCAGTACCGCAAACATGTTTACGCTGCCGTTAATGGAAGGGCTGCGAAATACTTGGCTAAGTCCCAGCAAAGGGCTCCTCATTTACTCTCCGTTTCTGGCCTTCGGCATTATCGGCATGGCAATTTGGCCGAAGGAGCGCCTTCGATTGAAGCCCTATCTGTGTATTTGGATAATACTCATGAGCGTTGCCCTGTCCAAAAACGTGCTCTGGTGGGGTGGCACAGCCTTTGGGCCAAGATACTTTACAGAAGTGAGTATCGCCCTGGTAATGCTCATTGGCAGCATCTACCGCGTGATGCCGAAAGCGCTGGTATATCTCTTGAGCGTCAGTATTATGTTGAGCGTTGCCATACAGGCCCTTGGTGCTTTTTATGCACCCTGCGGCTGGGCAGAATCCCCCAAATTTGCCGATTTTGACCCGGAACGCCATTGGGACTGGAGTGACCCGGAGATACTTCGCTGCGCCCGGAAGGGGTGGCTAGAAGGCCCTCTGGAATTTGAGTTTCTCAAATAGAACACAATTTATGTCCCATCTAAGGACCCACCGGGGATCAACTTTCCCGCTGGGCTATTGCAACAATTGAATGCCCGAAGGGCCAGTTGTGCTTCCGTGTTACCCACAACTCCGCAGCGAAAATCCTGTGCAATACCTGATTCATGAATTTAGGCATGGGAAAACTGAGGTTGCTATGTAACGATTCATGCTTGCGATCAAAAACCGCTTCAAATAGTTTTATCGTGAGCACAATCGGCAGTATCAGGGGAAAGAGAAAGACATTTGCGTGCGTATTGCGCGCTACTTTCAGACCCGCTCTCTGGAACAACTCGTTCACCATGTTGCGGTTGTAGCGGCGATAATGCTGAGCAACACGATCATTATTGGCATACAGAAATTGGTAAGCCGGCACACTGATGATAACCTGGCCGCCCGGCTTCAAAACACGAGCAACCTCACCCATCGCCCTGTAATCATCCTCAACATGCTCGATTGCATCGAACATGGTGACTACGTCAAAACTGTGGTCGGCAAAGGGTAATTCATAGCTATCCATTTGCGCGCACTGCGTAAAACCCCTATCGATACATTGCTGCAGGCTCTCAAAATCCATATCAGCACCAAACACGTCGAAGCCCATGTCCTGCAAAGAGGACAAAAAGCCGCCCATGCCGCAGCCCAAGTCCAACAACCGTCCACGCTTCGTTGGCTGAAGCACTGTATCCAATAATCCCAAATAGACAGTGCGGCGGCCGCGAAACCACCAATGGTCTCGCTCCAGGTCAAGAAACTGTTGATAGACCTGATGCTCCATTATCGCAATGCCTTGTAGTCACTCCAGCGAAAATCCGCGAATTCGTCAGTCATACCAGCTCTTTCGATTATTGTATTGTGCGGTGGTTGGCCAAGGTACATGTTCTACCCGCCAAAACTCATTGATTGAATACTTCTTTGGGCATACGCAAGCACGCGCGAGGACGTACGGCCGCTTCAACGACAGCAATCCCCTTGCCGACCCATACGACAAACACCAAGGGAAATAAAACCAGGTACTTTGGTTTGTATCGTATCCACGGAAATAGGTTGAGGACAGCACCCGCCAAAGCAAAAGGTACGAGGAGGGGCACAAATACCGCGACAAACAGCGTTCGAAACCATGGATTAAAACTTCTGGGGGGCAAGTCGCCACTCAACTGGATGAAGTATTGATGGTAGCCCCAAACATAGTGATGCTTAAAGACATCAGCCATTTTTTCCCGGTCGAAATGCAGGATTTTTGGAACCGGTGAGAACATTACTGCCTTGCCTTGCCTGCGAAAGCTACGGATCAGTAATGCATCCTCTCCTGTCAGCAGGCGGCTGTCGAACACCGGTCCCTCTTTCGGTAACACCGCCATCTTGACGCTGAAATTAGTTGTCGGTAAGTGGTAGGGATGATGTACCTCGCGGATGCTGCCATACGGTAAAGAATGGACCCAGGACATGACGTTATCCAACTTTGCCCAAAATGATTTTCCTACTCCGACAATTCCACCGCCGAAGCAGGCTGCTTCTTTATAATCATGGTGTAACTTCAAATGCTGATCGATGAAATCTTCACCCGGCACACAATCACTATCGATCATTAGAACGATTTCTATATTGTGCTCACGGCACCATTGAATTGCCGTATTTCGGGCGGCGGCAACGCCCTGGTTCTCTGTATGGTGCAGGACATGAAGGAAAGGGAATATCAATAAATCCTG
>Ga0105096_10000618_pt1 | contig 13008 bp, 14 predicted proteins | sample PPLLak3cmMay2015_FD_87036 | JGI IMG/M metagenome (GOLD analysis project Ga0105096, IMG submission 87036) | Freshwater sediment microbial communities from Prairie Pothole Lake near Jamestown, North Dakota, USA - PPLs Lake P7 Core (1) Depth... | ecosystem: Environmental > Aquatic > Freshwater >... | reverse complement strand
CATCAGGGCGGCCAGGTCGGTCGGCCGTGTCGGCTCGGTCTCGAGGTGACATCTGACCACCGCATCCGGGTCTCGGGGCGGGTGGTCGAGATCGCGCGCGGCGTGGTCGAGCTGGGGTAGCTCGGCGTCGCCGCGGCCGGTTTCGCCGTTACGCGACGTTGGCGTCCCAGGCCTCGAGGTAGGCCTGCCAGTGCGGCGCCCCGGTCGACGCGATGCGCTCGCGCGCCAGCGAGACCTCGGCCGCGTAGCCGCCGGCGTCGATCTCGCCGCGCATCAGGCGGAAGCGCTGGTAGAGGAGATAGGTGTTGAGGACGTCGGTCTCGCAGTAGTCGCGGACCTCGGCCAGGCGTCCTGCCGCGACCGCGCCGGCCACCTCGCTGCCGTCCATGCCGAGCTTGCCCGGGAAGCCGCACAGCCGCGACATCGCGTCGAGGCCTGCACAGGCGCGGGCCTGGAACTGCGCGAGGACGTCCATCAGGTCGATGTGGCGCGTGTGGTAGCGCGAGAGGTAGTTGTTGAAGCGGAACTCGCGGTCGTCGTCGCCCCAGTCCCAGTAGCGCGCGGCCGTGACGCCGTGGATCAGCGCGCGGTGGTGCAGTACCGGCAGGTCGAAGCCGCTGCCGTTCCATGTGACGAGCTGGGGCGTCGAGCGGTCGATGATCTCGAAGAAGCGGCGGATCAACTCCGGTTCGTCGTCGCCGAGCTCGCCGACCGAGGCGATCTTGAACCTGGCGCCGTCGCGCAGCGCGCAGCCGATCGCCACGACCTTGTGCAGATGGATCGGCGGGAAGTCGTTGCCCGTCGCCGCCCGCCGCATGTTCGTGAACCACGCGAGCACGTCGGCGTCGGCGAGATCGGCGGGGACGTCGTGCGTGCGACGGATGCCGGCGACGTCGGGCACCGTCTCGATGTCGAAGACGAGGATGGGGGTCATCCCTGGAAGACGCCGGTGGAGAGATACCGATCGCCGCGATCGCAGACGATGAAGACGATCGTGGCGTTCTCGACTTCCTGCGCGATGCGCAGCGCGACGGTGCAGGCGCCGCCGGCCGATATGCCGCAGAAGATGCCCTCGTCGGTGGCCAGGCGACGGGTCATCGTCTCGGCTTCGACCTGGGTGACCGGCTCGATGCGGTCGACCCGCGAGGCGTCGTAGATCCGCGGCAGGTAGGCCTCGGGCCACTTGCGAATGCCGGGAATCGACGCACCTTCGGCGGGCTGCGCGCCTATGACGACGATGTCCGTACGCTGCTCCTTGAGGAAGCGCGACACGCCCATGATGGTTCCCGTCGTCCCCATCGCCGACACGAAGTGCGTGACGCGGCCCCCGGTCTGGTGCCAGATCTCGGGGCCGGTACCGCGGTAGTGCGAGAGCGGGTTGTCCGGATTGGCGAACTGGTCGAGCATGCGCCCGCGTCCGGCGCGCACCATCTGCTCGGCGAGATCGCGCGCGCCTTCCATGCCGCCGGCCTTGGGCGTGAGGATCAGCTCGGCGCCGTAGGCGGTCATCGCCTGCCTGCGCTCGATCGACAGGTTGTCCGGCATGATCAACACCATGCGGAAGCCACGCATCGCCGCGACCATCGCGAGGGCGATGCCGGTGTTGCCCGACGTGGGCTCGATCAGCGTGTCCCCGGGGCGAATCTCGCCACGGCGCTCGGCCTCGACGATCATCGATAGCGCCGGCCGGTCCTTGACCGACCCCGCCGGATTGTTGCCCTCCATCTTGCCGAGGACGACGTTGGAGGTCGTGCCGGGTAGCCGTTGCAGCCGAACGAGCGGGGTGTTGCCGACGGTGTCGGCCAGCGATGGGTAATCGGGCGGCGGGCTCATGCGGACGATTGTAGCGAACCCGTGCGCCGCCCGATCCCCGCCCCCCAGAGGCGGCGTGCTATCGCTTGGCCCCGTCCTCGCGGGCGATCGCGCCCGCGCCGCTCCGCGTCGGAGCCCGGGTGTCCGCCTTGGCATCCGGCTTCGTGTCGCCGCGTGCCGGGGCCTGGGCGACCGCCGCACGCGCACCGCTGCCTGCAATCGTGAGCTCGGGCTTGATCTGCTGGAAGAGCTTTTCGCCGATGCCGCGCACCTTGCGGATTTCGTCCACCGACCGGAACGGGCCGTTCTGGGTGCGGTAGTCGATGATCGCCTGGGCCTTCGACGGCCCGATGCCCGGCAGCGCGACCAGCTCGTCCTTGGTCGCCGAGTTGAGGTTGACCGTCGCAAGCGCGGCCGTCGAGATGAGCAGCGCGGCCAGCGCGCAGAGCAATCGTTTCATCGCATCCTCCGTGATCTCGCGCCGACGGACATTCGCCGGCACGACTCACGATAGGCTGCGGCGTCAGGTTGCCGCCATCAGCCGTTCGACGTAGCGGTCCACGCCGTCTTCGACGCTTGCGAACGGCGCGTCGTAGCCCGCCGCGCGCAGCGCGGCGAGGTCGGCTTCCGTGTAGCTCTGGTACTTGCCGGCGAGCACCGACGGAAACGGCACGTAGGCGATTGCGCCGACCTGCACCAGTTCGTCCACGCCGCGCCGGGGCCGGCCCTCGCGCCGATCCACGGCATTGATCACCGCAGCGGCCATCGCGTTGTACGTGCTCGCCCGGCCCGAGCCGACGTTGAAGATACCCGAGACGTCCGGGTGGTCGAGGAACCAGAGGTTCGCGGCAACGACGTCGTCGACGGAGACGAAGTCGCGCCGCTGCTCGCCCGCCTCATAGCCGCCCGAGCCCTCGAACAGGCGCACCCGTCCTTCCGCGCGGTATTGGTCGAAGAAGTGCATCGCCACCGAGGCCATGCGACCCTTGTGGCGCTCGCGGGGACCGTAGACGTTGAAGTAGCGGAAGCCGGCGATCGGCGCGATGCGGTCCGGCAGGATGCGCCGCACGTGCTGGTCGAACAGGAACTTCGAGTAGCCGTAGACGTTGAGCGGTGCCTCGTGGTCCCGGGACTCGCGGAACACCGGTCCTGCGCCGTACACGGACGCCGATGACGCGTACAGGAAGGGAATGTCGTTCTCCTGACAGTGCTCGAGCAGCGTCACGGAGTAGCGGTAGTTGTTGCGCATCATGTAGCGCCCGTCGGACTCCATCGTGTCCGAGCACGCTCCCTGGTGCAGCACCGCTCCTACGTCGTCGTCGAACTCGCCGTCGGCCAGCCGGGCGAGGAACTCGTCCTTGTCGACGTACTCGGCGATCTCGCAGTCCGCGAGGTTCGCGAACTTGTCGGCGCGCGTGAGGTTGTCCACCGCGACGATGTCCGTGAAGGCGCGCTCGTTCAATGCGCGCACCAGGTTCGCACCGATGAAACCGGCAGCGCCGGTGACGACGATCTTCAGGCCTTCGAACATGGCGTCTTCCTTCAGAGCTCGAGATCGACGCGCCCAACCCGCGTCGTGACCACCGGGACGCGCGGCGCAAGCGCGCAGAGCAGCTCGTAGCCGACCGTGGAGGCGGCCGCGGCAACGTCGTCGACCGGCAGGCCCTCGCCCCAGAGCACGACCGGGCTGCCGACCGCGGCCTCGGGCACGTCGGTCAGGTCGACGGTGATCATGTCCATCGACACGCGGCCCGCGATGCGCACCTTGCGGCCGCACACCAGCACCGGCGTGCCGTTGGGCGCGTGGCGCGGGTAGCCATCCGCGTAGCCGCACGCCACCACGCCGAGGCGATGCGGTCGCGACGCGGTGTAGGCCGCGCCGTAGCCCACGCCGTCGTTCGCGGCGAGTTGCCGCACGGCGATCAGCTGCGAGCGCAGCGTCATCACCGGCTGCAGGCCGAGCGACTCGGCGGTCTGGTACGCGAAGGGCGTCGCGCCGTAGAGCATGATGCCGGGCCGCACGATGTCGCCACCCACCTCGCCGAAGCGGAAGACCCCTGCCGAGTTGGCGAGCGAGCGCGGATACGGGAGGTTGCTGCAGGCCGACTCGAACGTCGCGAGGGCCTCGGCCAGGCCGTCGTCCTCATCGGCGCGCGCGAAGTGGGTCATGAGCCGCAGCGCCGCGACCGCCGGGGCGTGCGAAAGCCGCTCGCACACCGGTGCCACGTCCGCCGGCGCGAGGCCCAGACGGTTCATTCCCGAGTTGACCTTGACGAACACCTCGAGCGGCCGCGCAAGCACCGCGCGCTCGAGCATCGCGACCTGGTCGAGGTGGTGCACCACGACGGCGATGCGGGCGCTGGCGATCTCGGCCAACTCCCGAGCCTCGAAAAATCCCTCGAGCAACACGATGCGGCGCGAATACCGCGCGTCCCGCACGCGGATTGCGGCGTCGAGCTCGAGCAGCGCCAGTCCGTCCGCCTCGGCAAGCGCCGGCAGTACGCGCAGCAGCCCGTGGCCGTAAGCGTCCGCCTTGACCACGGCCAGCAGCTGCGCGCGTGGCGCCCTCTCGCGCGCCTTCGCCACGTTCGCAGCGAGCGCGGCGAGATTGATCTGCGCGAAGATCGGTCGGGCCATCCGCAGGTGGGATCGTCGTGGCGGGAACGGCAGGGCAGCGAAAACGGACGAGGAACTGCAGCTTGCCGCAGTGCGGACGGCGGCTGCGGCGCGGCCCCGACATGATGCAATCGTGGTATAAAGCGCCGGCCCGCGCGCGGCTGCCGGGATCATACCAAACCGGCGCGCGAATCCCCTCGACGGCGCCGGGAGGACGCGCAAGGCCCGTCACCCCCGCAGGAAACGATGAAGCCCGGCTTCTACACCATCATGGCGGCGCAGTTCTTCAGCTCGCTCGCCGACAACGCCCTGCTGGTCGCCGCGATCGCGCTGCTCGCGCAGCTCGCCGGCCCCGCGTGGATGGTGCCGATGCTCAAGTTCTTCTTCGTGGTGTCGTACGTCGTGCTGGCGGCGTGGGTCGGCGCGTTTGCCGACTCGATGCCCAAGGGCCGGGTGATGTTCGTCACCAACCTGATCAAGGTGGGCGGCTGCACGATGATGCTGCTCTACCAGTTCTTCACGCCGGGCAATCTGCCCCAGTACGTGGTCGTGCTGCTGGCCTACGCGGTCGTGGGGTTCGGTGCCGCCGCCTATTCGCCGGCGAAGTACGGCATCCTGACCGAACTGCTGCCACCCCGACAGCTCGTGGCCGCGAACGGCTGGATCGAAGGCACGACGGTCGGCTCGATCATCCTCGGCACCGTGCTCGGCGGCGCGCTGGTATCGTCGGTCGTGTCGTCGAAGCTCCTCGGGTTCGACTTGCCCGGTCTGGAGACGTGGATCGACACAGGCCCGGAAGCGGCGATCGTCGTCATTGCGTTCTTCTACGGCGTCGCGGCAGTGTTCAACCTGTACATTCCCGACACCGGGGTGGACCATCGGCAGCCCTCCAACAACCCGCTGTTCCTGATCCGCGAGTTCTCGCACTGCGTCTCGCTGCTGTGGCGCGACAAGCTGGGCCAGATCTCGCTCGCCACGACGACGCTGTTCTGGGGCGCGGGCGCGACGCTGCAGTTCATCGTGCTCAAGTGGGCCGAGGAGTCGCTCGGCATGAACCTGTCCCAGGGCGCGATCCTGCAGGCGGTCGTTGCGGTCGGCATCGCGGTGGGCGCGGTGGTCGCGGCGACCAAGGTGACCCTGCGCCAGGCGGCTTCGATCCTGCCGGTCGGCGTGGCGATGGGACTGATCGTCATGGTCCTCGCCATGTACTCGCGCGACATGGGGCCGCACGGCGGGTTCGCGCTCGAGCTGTTCGGCAAGTCGTTCACCGTGCCCTGGTACGTGCTGGTCGCGAGCGGCATCCTGATGGTCGTCGGTTGCCTCGCCGGGTTCTTCGTCGTCCCGATGAACGCGCTGCTGCAGCATCGCGGGCACGTGCTGATGGGCGCCGGACACTCGATCGCCGTGCAGAACTTCAACGAAAACCTGGCGATCCTCGCGATGCTCGCGGGCTACGCGGGCATGATCTGGGTCGACCTGTCCATACGCACCGTGATCCTGATCTTCGGGATCTTCGTCAGCGTGTCGATGTTCCTGGTCGTGCTGCGGCACCGCCACAACCAGTCGCAGGGCGACTCGCTGCACCTGATCGGCATGGACAAGCCGCACTGACGGCTCGCGGGGCACGCGACGACGTCGACGACGCCGCGCGGAGCGTTGGAGCGAGCCCGACCCGCCCGGGTCAGGTCAGCAGCACCGGCCGGTTGGGCAGCTGATCGGGGTCGCGAGCATCGCCCGGGAAGTGCTGGGCGAGCAGTGCCGTGATGGCCCGCACCCCATGCTCGACGGCGTCGAGGTAGCGCCGCTCGGCGAAGATCTGTTCCATCTGGCGGGCGATCGCCGCCCAGCCCTCGTTGCCGACGTGACGGTGGATGCCGCGGTCGGCCACGATCTCGAACCGGCGGTCGGCGAGCAGCAGGTAGATCAGCACGCCGTTGTTGTCCTCGGTGTCCCAGACGCGCAGCAGGCCGAATACCTCGAGCGCTCGTTCGAGCGGCGGGACGCGGCGCCAGACTCGTCCCACCGGGAGCGCCGGCTCGATCGCGACGCAGACTTCGCCGGTGTGGGTGGCCTCGCCGTCTTCGATCAACTGCTCGATGTGCTCCAGCGCATCGATGGGATAGGTGCGGCGAACGTCCGCGTCGTCGGAGATCGCGTGTCGCCAGATGCGGTTGCGCCGTGTCGTGGTCACTGTCCGCCTCCCCGTCTACCAGTTGCCCGACGCGCCACCGCCGCCGAAGCCACCGCCGCCGCCGGAAAAGCCGCCACCGCCGCCCCCGCCGCCCCAGCCGCCGCCGCCGATCCAGGGGCCGCCGCCCCACGTGCCGCCGCGCCGACCGGCGCGCGAGACCCCGGCGCCCCCGGCCATGCCGAAGAACATGATGACGAACCACGCGAGCGCGGCGGCCGCGGCGCCGAACAGGATCGAGCCCGCGACGAGCCACGCGCCGCCGCCGACCAGCCCCGCACCGACGGTGGCGCCGCCGACCTTGCCGAAGATGCGTCGCAGGAAGCCGCCCAGCGCCGGGACGACGAGGAAGAAGAAGATCACCCAGGCGAAGGGCACGTCGATCGACTGCGGCCCGGGCTTGCGCTGGGCGACCGGCGGCAGCGCCTCGCCCTTGCCGATGACGCCGATGATGCGGTCGACGCCGGCATTGATGCCGGCCGCGAACTGGTTCTGCCGAAACAGCGGGGTGATCGTCTCGGCAATGATGCGCTTCGACGTCGCGTCGGTGAGCACGCCCTCAAAGCCGTAGCCGACCTCGATGCGGAGCTTGCGGTCCTCCTTCGCGACCACGAGCAGCGCACCGTTGTCCTGGCCCTTACGCCCGATCTTCCACGCCTCGGCGACGCGGATCGAATATGTCTCGATCGGCTCGGGCTGCGTGGAGGGCACGAGGAGCACGGCGAGCTGATTGCCCGTCTGCTGCTCCCACGCGGTGAGCTTGGCCTCGAGCGCCTGGCGCTCGGCGGGCGCGAGCGTGCCGGTGAGGTCGGTGACCCGTGCCGACAGCGGGGGGATCGGCGCGAGCCCCTCGGTGGTCTGCTCCCACCCGGCGATCTGCGCGAGCGCGACGACCGGTGCCAACGCAAACGCGAGCACAGCCAGCATGCGCACGGCGAACGACCGCAAGACAGGCGAGAGCGCACTCATGGCGAGGCCGTCCTTGAGCGTGGCGGGCACGACCGACCCGCCCCGCATCACGCCCGGCACGGTCGGCGCGCCGGGCGTTCGGGGAGGGTCAGTAGCCCTTTTTCAGCAGGTCGCCTGCAGCTGAGACGGCGTCGCCGCCGCCCGCGTCCGACGTCTTCGCGGGGGCGGGTTGCGCCGGCGCAGGCAATGCCGGCGCGGGGGCGGGAGCGGGAGTCGGCGCCGGCTTCGTGAAGTCGACCTTAGGCGGCGCGGAGACCGCGGCCTCGTCGGCCACGGCGAAATTCGGCCTCACCTTGTGGCCGAAGATCATCGCGGTCAGGTTGGTCGGGAACTGGCGCACCGTCGTGTTGTACTCCTGCACCGTCTTGATGAAGCGGTTGCGCGCGACGGTAATGCGGTTCTCCGTGCCCTCGAGCTGCGACTGCAAGTCGCGGAACAGCGCGTCGGACTTGAGGTTCGGGTAGTTCTCGGCGACGACCAGCAGGCGCGACAGCGCGCCGGAGAGCTGGCTCAGCGCCGCCTGGAACTTGGCGAACGCTTCCGGATCGTTGATGAGCTCCGGCGTGGCCTTGATGCCGGCCACCGAGGCGCGCGCCTGTGTCACCTCGACCAGCACCCTCTCTTCCTGCGCGGCGTAGCCCTTCACCGTGTTGACGAGGTTTGGCACGAGGTCGGCGCGGCGCTGGTACTGGTTCAGCACCTCGGACCACGCGGCCTTGATCCCCTCGTCCTGCGTCTGCAGCGTGTTGTAGCCACAGCCGGAAAGCGTCGCCACGGCGAGGGCGGCGAGGATGACGGCGAACTTGCGGAACATGCGTCCTCCGGACGTGATGCGCGGGCAAGCCGGCCCGCAGGCGGTAACGTGCGGTGCATTCCCACCGCATTCAAGGGGCATGCGCCGAATCACGCGAAAATCCAACACACGGGACCTCGGCAGGCTTTCACGGCATGCCGCGGTCGGCGAATATTCTACTCGCCCGTAGCAACATCTGCCTCGGACCGGGATGCCGCCAGCGTACGCCGCGCGAACAGCAGGTCTTCCCAGGCCTTGGCCTTCTCCTGCAGGCTGCGCAGGAGGTAAGCCGGGTGGTAGGTCACGACCAGCGGTATGTCACGGACGCGGTGCACGCGCCCGCGCAGGCTGGCGATCGAGGCGTCGGTGCCCAGCAGCAGCGAAGCCGCGCTCTTGCCCAGCGCGAGGATCAGCTTGGGCTGGATCAGCGCGAGCTGTCGCTCCAGATAGGGCCGGCAGGCGTCGACTTCGACCGGCACCGGCGTGCGGTTGCCGGGCGGCCGGCACTTGAGCACGTTGGCGATGTAGACGTTGTCGCGCCGGTTCATGCCGAGCGCGGCCAGCATGTTGTCGAGGAGCTTGCCCGCCTGGCCCACGAACGGCTCGCCGCGCGCATCCTCCTCGGCGCCGGGCGCCTCGCCGATCAGCATCCACTGCGCACGAACGTCGCCGACGCCTGGTACGACCTGGTTGCGCGTGCGGCACAGGCCGCACGCCGTGCAGGCCTGGACGTCGGCGGCGAACTCGTCCCACCCGAGCGTGGCGATGCGCTCGAGACGCGTGGCCGCGGCGGGTGGCGGCGCGATCGGCGCACGCTCGGCCGACGCGCCGGCATCCTGGCTCGCCACGACGTCGCGACGGCGCAGGCGCCACTCCGGCGCGAGAAGAAGCTCGCGGAGGATCTCCTCGCGGCTCGCCACGACGCCTACCTCGCCGGACCCCGCCCGGGGCCCGTGGGCTCGACGAGCGTGCGCCGCATGACCAATGCGTCCTCGGACATGCCGCGAGGCGTCGCCGGGTAGTACGCGTGGCGTCGGCCGACGGCCTCGAATCCGGCAGCTTCGTAGAGTGCGATCGCCGGCGCGTTGGACATCCGCACCTCGAGGAATATCTGCTCCGCACCGGCACGCCGGGCGTCGTTCATGAAGCGGTGGAGCAACGCGCCGCCGAGCCCCCGCCGCCTCGCATCCGGCACTACGGAAAGGTTGAGAAGCTGCGCCTCGCCGGCGCCCAGGGTCATCACGCCGAAGGCGAGGATGCGCCCGTCGCGCTCGGCGACCGTGGCGCCATAGCTCGCCGCGAGGGCGTCGCGGAAGTTGCCGAGGCTCCACGGCGCCGCGTGGATCTCGTTCTCCAGGGCAGCGACATAGGCGAGGTCGGCCTCGGCCATCGGCCGCCACCGGACGCGCTGCAGGTACGCCAGTCGATCGGGAACGCTCGCCATCAGAGCCTCGCACCCGCGGCCCGCTCCGCGGTCGTCAGCGCAACCCGATGCCGCACGTACAGCGGCAGCGCCTCGGAGGGCGGCGTGCCCTGCCCCGCCATCAGGCGCGCGCGTCCCAGTTCGCCGATCGCGCGTGCCGAGGGCTTGATCGTCGCGTCCACCCCGGAGAACGCACAACGCTCGGCCATCGCGGGATGCGCGGCAAGCCCGTCGCCCGCACCGAACCAGCTCCCGGAAGGCAGCGTGACCTCGGTGGGGCCGACGACGGCCGGGGCGAGCACCTCGCGCCAACGGGCGTCGGCGCGCTCGTACGCCGCGACGTAGACCTCCTTCATGCGTGCGTCCGTGCACGCGAAGACGCGTGTCGCGCCATGCGCGCGATGCGCATCCTGCGCAATGGCCTCGAGCGTGGGCACCGCAGCCACCGGGAGCCCTCGTCCGAGCGCCAGTCCCTGCGCGACGCCACAGGCGATGCGTACCCCGGTGAACGAGCCGGGCCCGGCACCGAAGGCGATGCCGCCGAGGTCCGTGAGCTTCCAGACCACGTCGACCAGGAGTGCGTCGACCAGGGGCAGCACGCGTTCCGAGTGGGTCTGGCCCGCGTGCTCGCGTCGCTCGTGGAACCCGCGCGCATCGCCCAGGGCGACCGCGAGCCATTCGGTCGAGCAGTCGATGGCAAGGACACGCATGGGGTGGGGAGGCGAGTCGTACTCGAGGGGAACCGTCAATCGATTCTACCGAAGCCGCGTCGGGGAGAACCCGCCGGGTACAATTTCGCCGCGCGCTGCGGCTGCCTGCGGCCGTCCGCGCAACGCATGGGCGAAGTCACCGTCAACATCGAGTCGCTCGACAACGAAGGCCGCGGCATCGCGCGCGCCGACGGCAAGGCGGTGTTCGTCGAGGGCGCGCTGCCGGGCGAGCGCGTCGCGATCGTGACGCTGAAGCGCAAGCCCACCTACGAGATCGCGCGCGCGACGCGCGTGCTCTCGGCGAGCGCAGCGCGTGTCGCACCGCGCTGTCCGCACTTCGGCACCTGCGGCGGATGCTCGCTGCAGCATGCCGCACCGGTCCTGCAGGTCGCGGCGAAGCAGCGGGTACTCGAGGAGGCGCTCGCCCGCCTCGGCCGCGTTGCGCCCGGGCGGCTCCTGCCCCCGGTGTACGGCCCGTCCTGGGGCTACCGGTACCGCGCGCGGCTGTCAGTGCGCAACGTGCCGAAGAAGGGCGGCGTGCTGGTCGGCTTCCACGAGCGCAAGTCGAGCTACGTCGCCGACATGCGCGAATGTCACGTGCTGCCGCGCAAGATCTCGGACCTGCTGCCGCGGTTGCGCCGGCTGGTGGAGGGCCTGTCGATCCGCGACCGCGTGCCGCAAATCGAGGTCGCGGTCGGCGAGCGCCCCCCGGACGGACGCGAGTCGCGGGCACCCGAGCCGGTCCACGCGCTGGTGTTCCGCATTCTCGAGCCGCTCGGCCCCGACGACGGAGCGCGACTTCGCGCCTTCGCGGAAGACCACGCCGTCGACATCTGGCTGCAGACCGGCGGCCCCGCGACGGCGGCACCTTTCCATCCGCCCCGTGCCCCGCTCGCCTACTCGCTGCCGGAGTTCGGCGTGTTCGTGCCCTTCGGCCCGACCGAGTTCACGCAGGTGAACCACGCGGTGAACGGCGTGCTGGTCCGGCGCGCGATGGCGCTGCTCGCCCCGGCGCCGGGGGAACGCATTGCCGACTTCTTCTGCGGGCTGGGCAATTTCACGCTGCCGATCGCCCGCCTCGGCGCGGACGTGCTCGGTGTCGAGGGCGCGGACGCACTGGTGGCCCGGGCGAGAGAGAATGCCGCGGCGAACGGCCTGACCGAACGGACCCGCTTCGCAACCGCGAACCTGTTCGAGGCGACGCACGAGTCGATCGAGCCGTTCCTGCCCCTCGACAAGGCGCTGATCGACCCGCCCCGCGAGGGCGCGGTCGAACTCGTCAAGGCGCTGCCGCATCGCGACGACGAGCGCTCGCTCCAGCGCATCGTCTACGTCTCGTGCAATCCCGCGACCCTCGCACGCGACGCGGCGGTGCTGGTGCACGAGCGTGGCTACGCGCTCGACGCCGCGGGCGTGGTCAACATGTTCCCACACACCGCGCACGTCGAGTCGATCGCGCTCTTCGTGCGCTGATGCACGCCACCCCGAAAAGAGAGGGCGGCCCGCGGGCCGCCCTCGGCGTTCTCACGCGCCGTTGCCGGCGCGCCCTGCCGTCACTCGTTGTTGCCGGTGAAGGCGAGCAGGAGGTGCAGGAGGCTCGTGAAGAGGTTGTAGATGGACAGGAAGATGCCCAACGTGGCCATCACGTAGTTGGTCTCGCCGCCGTTCACGATGCGCGACACGTCGTGGAGGATGAAGGCCGAGAACAGCAGCACCGCGACCGCCGAGATCGTGAGGGACATCGCCGGCACCTGGAAGAACAGGTTGGCGAGGCTCGCGACGATCAGCAGGATCAGGCCGATGAACAGGAACTTCCCCATGAAGGAGAAATCCTTCTTCGTCGCCGTGGCGAATCCGGCCAGTGCGAAGAAGATCACGGCCGTCATTCCCGCGGCGAGCGCCACCGCCTGGCCGCCGTTCGCGAAGCCCGCGGCGTAGGTAAGGATCGGCGTGAGCGCAACGCCGGCGACGAACGTGAAGCCGAACAGCGCCGCGACGCCCCACGCGCTGTTGCGCAGCGCCGAGACGACGAACAGGCCGCCTATCATCACGCCGAACATGATCAGCGGAGCCATGATCGGGTTGGCGACGAACACCCTGGCGAGGTTCATCTGCATGCCGACGAGCGCGCCGCCGATCGTCGGCAGCATCGTCAGCGCCAGCAGCCAGTAGGTGTTGCGCAGGACGGTGTTCTTGTCCCTGGCCAGCGTGCCGCCCGCTTGCGGCAGCGGTATGCGCTGTCCCGACACCGACACAGGCTGGAGATTGCGATCCATCGTTCCTCCGAAAAGCGGCCCGACAGGGGCCGAAGCGACCGTTAGACTAACAGAAACGCCCGGGGTTTCAACGGGACAAGACCCCGATGACCCTGGGGGCCGGCTGGTAATATCGGGACGCCAGCCCGCTGTTTCAATGGCGGTTTTCGCCCCGGATGGGTGGCAGAGCGGTTGAATGCACCGGACTTGAAATCCGGCGGGGGGGCGACCCCCTCGTGGGT
>Ga0105096_10000615_pt1 | contig 13025 bp, 12 predicted proteins | sample PPLLak3cmMay2015_FD_87036 | JGI IMG/M metagenome (GOLD analysis project Ga0105096, IMG submission 87036) | Freshwater sediment microbial communities from Prairie Pothole Lake near Jamestown, North Dakota, USA - PPLs Lake P7 Core (1) Depth... | ecosystem: Environmental > Aquatic > Freshwater >... | reverse complement strand
GCGCTTTTTCAAAACTTTCTGGATCGGATTTATGAAGATTTTACATCAAAGGTAGCCGACGGAAGAAAAATTCCTAAAGAAAAGGTGCTGGAAATTGCCAAAGGAAGGATCTGGTCCGGTGAGGATGCGCTCAAAATTGGCCTTGTGGATGAATTGGGGGGGTACAAGGAAGCCATTGTTCTGGCAAAAATAGCAGCGGGAATTGGAGAAAAAGAAGAAATCGAACTAAAGGAATTTCCCGGAAAAAAATCGATGATAACCCTTTTGATGGAAAGTATGCCCTTATTTGGAAAAGAATCGACAAATTCAACCCCGGCATTGAGTGCTCTGAAAATGGTTCGTCCTCATTTGAGTGCTCTTTCAGCGCTTGGTTTTGGCGCTGATTCAGGCGAATTGTCAATGCCTCTATGGATTTCCGATATTCCTTAATTTCTCAGAAAGAGAGATTTTCAGGAAAAATTTTCATGATATCGGTTCCAGAATTCTTCCAGGGTAAATCGGTGCTCCTGAGTACCATGTTTTTCAACTGCATAGCTAGCACAGGTGGCCCCCATCTGTGCGGCTTCCAGCAGATCTTTTTTCATCACAAACCCTTTGATGAGGCCTGCCCGGTAAGCATCCCCGGCCCCGGTAGGTTCGTGAAGCCTGGAGGCCTTGGCTGCCCGGATTTTTACCTCATTGCTGTTTGTGGTCAAGATAGAACCATGCTCACCCAGAGTGGTGATTATCGTACCGGTTCTTTGAAGTATGTCGTTTTTAGTCCAACCGGTGCCTTTTTTGATCATTTCCAGTTCGTAGTCGTTAGAGACTAACATTTGGGCGCCGGTTATCATCTCCATCATATCATCATCGGAAAGTGAAGGGATGCTTTGACCCGGATCGAAAATATAGGGTATTTTTTGTTCCTTGAAAAACCGAGAGTAGGTGCGCATATCTTCGATACATCCTGGTGAAATGATGGCCAAAGTATTGTCAGGGGCCAACCCGTTGAAACTATATAAAGAGGGAAATTTCATGGCCCCGGGATTAAATCCGGTGATCTGGTTAGCGGCTTCATCAGTGGTAATATAAGCACAGGCTGTAAATTCTTCGGGGATTTGGCGGATACCGGCTATGGAAAGTTGATGGTGCCGAAGCCATTGCTCGTAGCCTGCGAAATCTTTCCCGGCCGTGGCCAAAATCATTGGTTTTTCACCCAAAAGTGAAAGGTTATAGGCGATGTTTCCGGCAGTGCCCCCGAATTTTTCCTTCATCCCGTTTACTGTAAACGAGACATTGATAATATGGATTTTTTCCGGAAGAATATGGTCTTGAAATTTACCAGGAAAGTCCATTATCCGGTCATATGCCAAAGAACCGGAAATAAAAGTTTGCATCAATTTACTCCTTATTTTCAAAACTTTATATATGTAGTCTGCGTGTTTAATTTAGAAAAGGTACCATAATTGAAAAATGATATTTCGTCAATTGAATTAAAAAGCCGGGCCAACAGGGTCAGCAACATGTTTGTATAGTTGGAGAAATCTGTTCAAAGCAATTTTGTGCCTGATTTTTTTTAATATTTCCAGGATCAAAAATCCGACCGTTCATGGTAATATAAATCCCCGGGGGCAAAATTTGAACTGCTGTAACCGCACATCCGATGTTAAAGACTGCATCCGTGAAACGAAATTTAGCCGGTTGCATGGCCCCGGTCATAACAATAATTTTATCGGTTATTTCCTGAAGCGCCCTGGCGGTATCGATCATGGTATCGGTTCCGTGGGTAATCACAATACGACTTTGGGTGGATGATTTAACTTTAGAACATATTAGAATCCGGTCGTCATCGGTTATATCCAGGCTGTCTTTGCGAAGAACAGACACTACCTCATAAGAAAAGGTCACATTGGCTTCTTTAAGAATGTCGACAATGGATGGTTCTCCTACCTGAAAATCATTTTTCCGGTCAAAGTATACCTTGTCGATTGTTCCACCTGTTGTGATAATTTTAATTCGCATGAGATCTTTTCCTTTTATGAGCATCTTCAATTAAAATGAATCATAACGAACAGTTTTTCATTTTTTTAACATGTTTAACCGGATTTTTCATTCAAAAATCTTATCAGTTTAATGATTGAGTTGTTGTGTAACTTTTGATACAAAACATTGGTGTGATAAATTGTAATGCGGCACGGGTTTTAAGCCATGGAGTTCTTTGAGCTAAGACGAAGGGTTTATGCGTAAAAAGGCACACCCTGCAAATAGAGATAAAAATGCTTATTTCAGCGGATATCAATCATGATGCCTAATATCAGAATTCCTATTTGGCTGAAACTTGCCGTCACAATGGCGCTGATCATCGTGGTTGTTGTTTTGACTCTCAGTTTCGGTATTCTAGATCGCCAAAGAGAACAACTTTATGACCAGACTGTTAAAATCGGCATGGTTTCTTTGAACTATTTTGCAAACAGTGCTCCTATTCCTTTATTGGAAGACAACATTTTAAGCTTAAACAACATTTTAAAGGAATCAACTTCGGTAGAGGGCATCCTTTATGCTTTTATTTTAAATAGTGAGGGCATTATCCAGGCTCATAGCAATTTAAATGAGATCGGAAAAGTCCATGAGCCCATTTTGAAGAAATATAATCTGACCCAGGAAAATGGTATTACCCATTTTAGCTATTATTTACCTTCCGGTAAAAAAGTACTCAACCTGACCCGACAGGTTCAGTACAGAGACAAGTCTCTGGGGGAGGTACATGTGGGGCTGTCGATCGACTTTATCGAAGATGCCGTTTGGCAGGAAACGAAAATAATTCTCAAATATAGTCTTATCATTCTTTTTACCGGCATACTTATAGCCATTATTTTGGGTGTTTATTTTTCGATACCCATTTCTAAGCTGGTAAAGGCCACCCATGAGATCAGTCATGGTAATTTTGAGCACAAGGTTCACCTCCAACGCAAAGACGAACTGGGCAACCTTGCCAAAGCCTTTAATCATATGAGTGATGAATTATGGGTCAAAAAATTAATGAAGGAATCTTTTGGAAAATATGTCGGCCATGAAATTCTGGAAATGATCCTAAAATCACCTGAAAGTATATGGCTAAAAGGACAAAAAAATGAAGCGACCATCATATTTGCGGATATCCGCGGATTTACGTCATATTCAGAACTTACGGAGCCGGATAAAGTTATCAAAGACCTTAATGAATTTTTTGAAATTGCCACCAACATTATTTTAAAGCACAATGGATATGTGGATAAATTTATTGGTGATGCCGTGCTCGGAGTGTTTGGTGTTCCTGTATATCATAACGACCACGAGGAAACCGCTGTAAAAGCATGCCTGGAAATGCAGAAGACTTTCAAAAAAATGGTACAAACTTTCAAGAAAAAAGGACCCAAAAAAGAATATAATCAGCTTCTGAACTCTGTTGGTATCAGTATAAACGCGGGTTTGGTCGTATCCGGAAATATCGGCTCACAAGCGAAGATGGAATATACCGTGATTGGAGATGCGGTCAATCTAGCATCCCGTATCAATCGGTTGGCGAAGCCCGGCGAGGTAATCATCGGCCAAACCATATTTGAAAAACTTGGAGACAAACTCGATACGATTGCACTGCCGCCGGTTGTAATTAAAGGCAAATCCGAGCTTGTACAAACATATAACGTGTTAAGTTTTCATCTAAAGTAAGGGAAGGGGTATAAAAATAAAAAAGATGCGGCAACTGGTGGCTGTTTTTTTCATTTGTTCGTCGGTTTTTTTGGGATGCATGACGCAACATGCAAAACTCGATGGCGAATTTTTCCAAAATGCAGGGACTGGAGATATTTTACCTTCTGAACTAAAAATGGATGATTTTGTTTTGGTTCGGCCTGACAATAAAGATACCTTTGCCGGTCTTGCCGCCAGATATTTAGGGGATGCCGATAAGGGATGGATGATAGCAAAATTCAACCGCCAAAATCAGTTGTTTCCCGGGAAACCTTTGATTGTCCCTCTTGAAAAAATATATCTGGGAGGTCTGAATGAAGATTCATACCAGACAGTACCGATTTTGGTATATCATCAATTTTCAAATGATTACTCAGACAACCTGACGGTCAAGACTGAAAATTTTTATGAACAAATGTTTTACTTAAAGCAAAACGGATACACAGTGATCGGGCTTGATCAATTGCTTGATTTCATGGAATTTAAATCTCCATTGCCGGAAAAGGCCATTGTTATTACAATTGATGACGGTTGGATTTCCACCTATGAGATTGCCTATCCTATTTTGAAAAAATTCGGATTTACGGCTACCCTGTTTGTTTACACAGATTTTATCGAAGGGGAGCAGGCAATGAACTGGTCGCAGCTTAAAGAAATGGCTGAAAACGGAATTGATGTTCAAAGTCACACCCATTCTTACCAAAGCCTGACAATGATCAAAGAAAATGAGTCTTTTAAAAGTTATTTTGATTTTCTTGTCCAGGATATCAAAAACTCGAAAATGGCCATTCAACATCACCTAAACCAGGATTGTCGTTATCTGGCATATCCGTTCGGTGAAACCAACCCGCTTGTGGTATCACTTGTAAAAAAGCTCGGTTTTAGGGCCGCCTTTACAGTAAGTCGGGGAGGTGCGCCTTTTTTTGAAAATCCTTATGCTATTGGTCGTTCGATTATTTATGGTGATTTTGATATGGAAGAATTCATTAAAAGGATCTCATATAAGGAGACCGTCACTCTTAAATGAAATTTAAAAAATCTTTACCGTTTTTTTTCCTTCTCATAATATCGACTGTAAATGGTTGTCTCGCCACCAGCAAAACAAATTGTTTGCTTGAAGAAAAGGAGATGTTTGCAGTTTCCTATCATTATTGGCAAAGAGCAAATGAATCTGAAACCGTTAATGATTGGCATATGGCTCAATATTTATACCGAATTGCCCATCAGTTTGATCCTGAAAACAAGGATATCGAGTTGAAAATTGCATTTTTGAATGAGAAGATACAAACTGAATCACAACTGCATTTTCAACGAGGGGTCGATTTTTATCAACATGGAAAAATTAAAGAGGCCAGACAAGCATTACTGACAGCGTTGCGGATCGATCCGGAGCATCATGAGGCAAGAATATATCTGATGGAAATAATACAGCAACCGGAAGAAACCAATTTTAAAGTTAATCAAAAAACAGACTTAAAAACAATCGCTCAGGAATTCTACAATGATCCGGAAAAAAGTTTTTTAATCGCTTATTTCAATGATCTTCCGGATCAGGCATCTCCTCCGATTGGTTCAACTCTAAAAATTCCATGGGCGCCGATCCAAAAATCAGCAATTCCCTTTGATCTTGAAGAAAACCTCAGGAAAGCTCGTCAGTTTTTGGATTTAAAACGCTTTAGCCAGGCTCTTGCAATGACTTCAAAAATTCGGGAACAAGAACCTGAAAACTTGGAGGCCGGGGAAATTGAAGACGCCGTTTATCACCAAATAGCCCAGGAATTTGAGCGTTTTGGAAAATATACCCATGCATTAAATACAATGTTAAAGGTCAAATCGGATAATCAATCAACCCAAAGTTACATCTCTCATTTGAGGCTAATGGTCAAAGATAAGGCTGAAAAGCATTATCGTCGCGGAGTTCGTTTTTTTGTAAACGAGGAACTTGAAAAAGCAATCAAGGAATGGGAACGAACGTTGGCCATTGATCCGACAAACGAAATGGCTCAAAAAGATATTGGAAATGCAAAAAGCCTTCTCGAAAAACTTCGACAAATCCAATAGATTTTATTTCTTTGCCGGCCGGAGGTGAATCGAAAAACAATGAAAAGCAAATATTGCCGGGCATGCGGCAAGGAATTCATACCGGCTATGTATAAACAATCTGCTGAATACTGCAACGACCCGGAGTGTCAAAAAGCAAAATTAAAAGCATCCCGCAGGCATTTTAAAAACAAAACAGCAATGCTCAAAGAACCTGATCATTACAATCAGAAGGCCTGCCGTCAGCTTAAAGAAAAAATGAGTTCAGGCCGAGTCTGTAGAAAATGTGGAAAAGACCCTTATCCAAATTATTTTTATTGCCCGGTTTGCCATAAAAGTGTCCAACTGGATGACGAGTATGAAGATTTAGGTTACAAAATTTAACTATAGTTGAGTCTATCATGTTTTAAAGAATGATATGAAAAAATGAATTTTCTATGCAAGATTCTCAAACAAAGACTTGACGGGTATTAACTGTTCCGGTTATATGAAATTAAATTTTTTTTTCAGCGGTATCCAATTTTCTATTCCTTAATTTTTTAATATTTTTATTTTTTTAAAAATGAAATATATTTTCTTGGATGAGCGTGGGAAAAGGGGACAAAAACAATTATGTGAAGCACCTTGAAAGTTTGTGGGTGCGAAAAAACAAGTGTCCGTAGGGATACACAAAAGAAGAAAGGAATGGTTTTTATGAACAAAGGCGATCTTATTAATGAAGTGGCCGAGGTCATGAGCAGTAAAAAAGATGCTCAAAAGGCAGTAGATGCAGTTCTTTCAGCAATTACAAGCGCGATGACAAAAGGAGAAGCGGTTACTTTGGTCGGCTTCGGAACATTCAAGGTCACCGAACGTAAAGCCAGAATGGGAAGAAACCCACAGACCGGTGAGGAAATGAAAATCGAGGCTAAAAGCGTGCCGAAATTTATTCCGGGCAAAGCATTGAAAGAAGCCGTAAAGTAATTCACAAACCATCAGGAAACCGATAAGCAGGACGCTGACAGGAAATTAGCGGTCTTTTCCTTTCAGCTCCTGCTCCCCTCCGTTGGATATCGACCTCCGGATTAAGATACAAAAAGAGAAACAAAACCAAATTGACCTACATCCACAAGCCCTCTATCCGTGAGTTTCAGATCGGGGATCACAGGGAGTGCCAAAAAAGAAAGTGTCATGAAGGGATCTTTAAGTGTTGTTCCCAAATCATGGCAAAAAGCGATCAGGTCATCCAATTTATCCCGGACACTTTCAACCGTGTCGACACTCATAAGACCGGCGATGGGAAGTCCGACACTGGAAATTATTTTGTTATCACATGCAACCACAAGTCCGCCCCCCATCCGGACCAGAGCGTGGACTGCCGTTAACATATCAGAATCGTCGACACCTGCTACGATAACATTATGAGAGTCATGAGCTACGCTTGATGCAATTGCCCCCCGCTTTAAGCCAAGCCCACGGACAAAACCTTTTCCTATGTTTCCGGTCTTTTTATGTCGCTCTACAACGGCGATTTTAAGGATATCGCGACTAACATCAGACAGTGCAAGATTATTTTTTATGGAGGGTTCAACAATTATTTGCCGTGTAATGATCTGGTTTGGAACAATTTCAATGACCCTTGCATATTTTCCTTCAGCGGGAATTGAGAAATCCAGCGATGAAAGGTCAACATTCATTGATGGTCGAATATCAACCTGCGATGGCGAATGAATTTGAGAAAGCATCTGCCCATCTTTTACAATAAGCCGTCCGAAACTGAAAACCATATCGGCTTCAGGACAATTCATGTCTTCAAATATCACCAAATCGGCCCTTCTGCCTGGTGCAATGGCTCCGACATCGTTTAAACCAAAGTAATCCGCCGCGGAAATGGTCGCCATTTTGATTGCATTAATCGGGTCGACACCTGACCGAATTGCCTCACGAACGATGGCATCGATAGAACCCTCATTAATCAGTTCATGAGGATGACGGTCATCTGTGCACCACATAAGCCGGGAGACGTTGCGATCGTTGATCAACGGAATAAGTGCATGAAGATTTCTGGCAGCGGTACCTTCCCTGATCATCACATGCATTCCCGCCATGAGTTTTTCACGAGCCTCGGACTCTTCGTTGCATTCGTGGTCGCTTGAAATTCCAGCCGCAAGATAGGCATAAAGGTCTCGGCCTGAAAGCCCTGGCGAATGGCCATCTACAGGTTTTTTGAATTTTTTTGCAGCATTGATTTTTGCCAGAACTTCCTTATTACGAAAAAGGACTCCTGGAAAATTCATCATTTCTCCAAGGCCGACAATTTTTTCATGCCCCATGAAAGCTTCTATATCTTTTGAGGTAAGTATTGCCCCGGAGGTTTCCATATCGGTTGCGGGTACACATGACGGAAGCGTAAAATATACATTGAGAAGCTGGTTTTTGGAAGATTCCATCATGTACAATAATCCCTGTATTCCAAGCACATTGGCAATTTCATGTGGGTCGGCCACCACTGTTGTGGTTCCATGGCAGATAACTGCTCCGGCATATTCCGATATACAAGTCATAGAGCTTTCAATGTGAACATGAGCATCAATAAAGCCCGGTGATACAAATTGTCCTTTCAGATCGATGGTTTTTTTCGCCGGGTAGTCGCCGAAGCCGACAATGTACCCCGAGGAAACGGCAATGCTATTGTTTTGGACATCGCCGCTAAAAACATTGATGATTTTTCCATTCGTCAGCAACAGGTCCGATTCTTTTTCTCCCCGAGCCGCCTCAATAAGTTTTGAAAGGTTGTTTGTCATTCATACCCTCCTCTGACTACCCGATTATTAACCCATTAAAGTACTGAGCATTTTTACCTTTTCAATGATTTCATCAGTGTTCAGAGTGGTTATATGTCGTTTTTTAACAACGTGTTTTCCGGCAATCAGAACATCCGTGACATCGGAGCCTTTAACAGCATATACCAGATGCGATATAGGTGAGTAGATCGGTGTTAAATGGGGTTTTCGAATATCGATGATAATAATATCAGCGGATTTGCCTACCTCAAGAGATCCTATCAGATCTCCTAGTCCGATACTTTTAGCGCCTGAAATAGTTGCCATTTCCATCACGGTTCGGGCATCAACTACTGTCGGATCAAGAGTATTGACCTTATGAAGCTTTGCACAGACATCCATTGTGGTGAAAAGGTCCAAAGTGTTGTTACTGGCGCATCCGTCGGTGCCGATACCCATGGTTATTCCCGCTTTAAGCATCTTTGGTACAGGGGCGATTCCCGATGCCAGTTTCATGTTGCTTTCGGGAACATGGGATATGCAGGCACCGGTTTTGGAAATTACTTCCAGATCTGTGTCATCGACCCAATCAGCATGAACCAGAAGTGTGTTTTTATCGAGGAGCCCTAATTTATCAAGGTATCGCACAGGACTGATACCGTGTTGTCTTTCACAATCCTGCCTTTCCCCATAAGTTTCCGACACGTGAATCTGGAATAAAACATCGGCATCCAGAGCGGCTTTTTTGGCATTTTTAAGTGTTTTTTCAGAACATGTGTAAGGTGAGTGGCAGAAAATGGAAGGTCTGATCAGTGGCGTTTTTTGTTTCCACCTCCCAACAAATTTAATGGCTTCATCCACATTTTTATCCGGGTGAGGTACTCCAGGGGCTGGGAAGTCTATAATTCCCTGAGCCAGAACCCCCCGCATGAAGGATTCCTGAAATGCAGCAGCCACATAATTTTCCAGAAAATAGCCATCACAGCAAGTGGTGGTGCCTGAAAGAAGCATTTCGCAGCAGGCAAGCAAGGTTCCCCATCGAACCGATTCCGGGTGAATATGTTTGGCTTCAGCCGGAAAAATATGTTCAGTTAGCCATAGGTCCAAAGGAAGGTCATCTGCCAAACCCCGAAAGAGGGTCATGGGAAGATGTGTGTGCGTGTTCACAAGACCGGGCATGACTATGGAACCTTCGGCATCGATTCTGTTGTTCGCCTCGGGAATTGGGCTTTCAGGTGTTTCCATTGTCAGATAGGCAATTTTACCGGCATGAATGCCTATGATACCTGATTCGATAATTTCAAAGGCAGGATTCATTGTAACAATCACTCCATTATGAATCACCGTATCAAAATGCATATAACAATTGCTGCCTTGAATTAATTGTTCACACTTTTTAATCGTCGCTCCAGATAGGCACTTTTCATGGCATCATAAGGTTCCAGTGCCGCATTTTTAAAAGCCTCATAATCACCAATACGAAAGGAAGTTTTATTGACGGTATCCGTGGCGGTGGCCCCGGCCCTTAATTCCCACGGATCAACATAGAAAACCGGATCGAGAAAACGGTCGCCTGCAAAGCCGGCACCATCACGAAGAGAAGATGGTCCCCAAAAAGGCAACACAAGGTAAAAACCATGCCCAACTCCGTAATGTCCGAATGTTTGACCAAGATCCTCTGCGTCGGGATTCAGTTCGTCAAAATTTTTGGCCGGGTTACCGAAACCGAGTACTCCGAATATGGTGTTTAGAAAAAATCTTCCCACTTCGCCGGTGGCTTTTTCACCTTTTAGTTGAAGAATGGAATTGACAAAACGCACCGGAAAGCCAATGTTATAGAAAAAATTACTAATGCCTTTTCTGGCTGTTTCAGGAACTATAGCTTGCCAACCCTGTGCCACTGGTTTAAGCACCCAGAAATAAAGCTTATCGTTGAAATGAAACATGGCAACATTAAAAGGTCTCAACGGATCTGCAACATGGTATCCAGTTTCTTCATCCATCAAATCATCAGGAAAATAAAACTCGTCGTCCATAACATCGGATTGGGCCAAAAGAAACTGAAATCCATGCTTGGAAAAGTGACCATCCGGATATGTATCCTCTCCGGAAACATATTGAAATGAAAACAATATGAAGATAAGGGGTAGAATATAAAAAATTGAGGTCTTTATCTTATGGCTCATAAGCACACCTTAACTTTCGTTTTTGTTGACTCTTTCTCTTAATTGTTCAATGAGCTTTGCAGGTGAATCACGCATTAGTATCCGGCTGAACTGATCTCTGTAGTTGGTAACCAGGCTGATATTTTCCACATTTACATTATAGATTCTCCAAGCCCCACCTCTGAGAATAAGTCTATAGTCGACCGGAATTTCAAGTGATTCTCTGATAATTTTTGTTCTCACGATAGCTGTGGTGTCCGAAAGCATCTCCTGTTCGGAAAATACGACCTGTTCGTCTCGATAATCATTTTGAATTTTTTCCAGGTAAGTGTTTCCTAAAAGTGTAGTGAAAAGGTCGGTAAATTCCTTTTTTTGATCCTGGGAAAAGCTATCCCAATCGTGGCGGCGTAAAGTTCCTCGAGCAATGGTTTGAAAATCAAAAGTATTATGAACGACTTCCCAGATTTTTTCCCGCTGCTCTTCTTTTTTTTCAGGAAGGTCGTATTGAGGATCTTTTAGCAACTCAACAATCTCTTCAACCGTGGTTTTTATAACATCCATGGGATTATCGGCGGATACCGGAGCTGCCGATAATACAGTCATGGCGAGGATAAGCAAACAATATTTGAACATGACTACATACTCCTGTTAATTTTAAATCTCTTATTGATTGTCAATGCCGCCGAAAACATATTTGCTGATCAATTCTTCAATATCCAATGCCGATTCGGTTTCGATGATGGTATCACCGGGATTAAGATAAATGTCGGAGCCACCGGGAGAAAGTTTGATATATTTATCCCCGATCATCCCTGCGGTTTTGATGGATGCGATGATATCCTCATTAAGTTTAACATCTTTTTTAATCTTGAGCCTAATGTCGGCAACATAGCGGTCGGTATCCAGTGATATGGAATCCACCTGTCCGATTTGTACTCCGGCCATTTCTACCACAGCACCGGATTTAAGCCCTGATACTGAAAAAAACCGGGCATTGTAATAATGAAAATTTTCTCCCAACAATTCCATCTTGCCCAGTTTGATCGTTAAATATCCCACAGCTATAAGGCCTATAAGGACAAATATCCCAACACCTGTTTCCAGCGTGGCTTTTTTCATGGATCCTCCGTTTATTCAACACACCCGAAATTCGTGAAAAATGTTCTGGCTTGATTCTGCTTTTTTAAGTACCTCTTTAAAAGAACTCCCTTTTTGAGCTTCCGCAAATCCCGCGCTTACGGTAAAACAAAATCCCGGATAGGGTTGTATATCAATAATATTATTTCCTCTTATTTCCTTGGAAAGTTTTGTGCAAAACTCCCTGGCCTGGTCGAGGTTTGTGCTAGAAAGTACCAGCATGATTTTATTCAACCCGTACATGGAACAGCTATCGGTGATATCAATTTTTTTTCGAACGGCACTCACAAAATTTTTTAAAACTGTCTGACTTACCACAAAACCCAGCTTCTCATTGAGTTCGTCTAAATTATTCATGGTTAAAATAATGAGGGAAAATGCGATTTCGTGGCGTTCCAGATGAACCATGGCTTCCTGATAACGCTGCAGCGTCTTTTTAGTTGTAGCCATGCCATCCATCTCATGCTTGCTGCTTTCAAGACCATTAATAAAATTCTGAATAATGGGGTCCGATGATTTCTGAATATCTTCCGGCTTTCCCTGAAACCATATTTTTCCTTCAAAAAGCATGGCGATGCTTTGGGAAATGTAAAAAATATCAGGAATTTCATGGCTGACCACCACGGCGGTAAAGCCGAACTTGTGCTGATAGTCCGATATCATATTGTGAACGGCGTTTTTTTTGACCGGATCCAAACCTGCAGTGGGTTCATCAAACAAAACAATTTCAGGTTCAGTCACCAACGCTCTAGCCAGTGCCACACGTTTTTTCATACCTCCTGAAAGCTGAGACGGGTATTTGTGTTCATTTCCCTGAAGCTCTAATTGTTGCATTTTTTCATCCACTTTCTTTTTTATCGCTGTGGATGTCATTTTAGTTTTTTCTTTGAGAGGAAGGGCAATGTTTTCATAGACCGTCATCGAATCAAATAGGGCGGAACCTTGAAACATATAGCTGAATTTTTGTTTAAGCGCCTTTCTCTCCTTTTTGCTCATGGATGCAATGGGTTTACCTTCGATTAAAATTTCACCGTAATCCGGTTTGATTAGCCCTACAAGGTGTTTGAGTAAAACGCTTTTACCTCCGCCGCTGCCTCCGATAATGGAAGTGACCTCACCTTTTTGAATGGCTAAAGATGCACCTTTAAGAACATCCTGGTCTCCGAAGCTTTTATAAACATCTATTAATTGAATCAGCGGTTCTGTCATATTT
>Ga0105096_10000614_pt1 | contig 13027 bp, 11 predicted proteins | sample PPLLak3cmMay2015_FD_87036 | JGI IMG/M metagenome (GOLD analysis project Ga0105096, IMG submission 87036) | Freshwater sediment microbial communities from Prairie Pothole Lake near Jamestown, North Dakota, USA - PPLs Lake P7 Core (1) Depth... | ecosystem: Environmental > Aquatic > Freshwater >... | reverse complement strand
CTCTCCAGCCCCTCCAGCCCCTCCTCCCCCTGCTTCTTACTCTCCCCCTCCTCCCTTTCCTCTCCCTCCTCCTCCTCCTTCTCCTTCTCCCCCTTGTCCCATTCCTTCAGGGCCATCGTAAACAATCGCTTCAAACATGGGTTGAAGGTGTGAATGCAACGGAACTTGTGGCAAGTCTCTATCAGCCGGGTGTGGCCGGCGTCTGTGTGAACGAGCGCGTCGAACTCGGGGCGACCCTGCAGCCCGGGACCGCTGAGCTGACGCACCGCTGAGCACCAAAACATGATATGCATGGGTGCAACGCCGAGCCGCCAACCAAGTTGCATTACCGTGAGTTCGGAGTACTCTGAGGGAGACATAGACTTCAACATCCCGAACACTCTTGATGCGTCAGGTCCGCTGATGTCCCGCAGGACATCGAGTTTGCACCGCCACATCTGTCGGCAGTGGACCATTTGGCTAACGATGCCCGTCATAAGCTTGTAGTGGATGTATCGAGCCACGTACCCGAGGCGGGGCCCGGTCACAGCCATCAACAACAAAAGCAATGCCCCAGCGTACGCTGAAATCTTGAACGGCTTTTCCGGCACCTTCCACTCTTTCTGAAAAGCTTGGCAGGCTTTGAGCGCGGCAGTGATGCGCTCGCTGTTGCCGGTGAGGCGGTACCTGTGTTTGCTGCCGGCTACGGCAAAGTGGCTCTCATCTTGGATGCGGCCGGCGGCGCCTCTGACTGGCTCAATCACGCCCAGTTCGGTCAGAACACATGCAAAACCGATTGCATTCCCATTGTGCTCTTGACTCAAGTCAACGCTCACCGCTTCCATTCCGTGAGGCACCATGACTTGTCGGGCGGCGTCCGCCAGCACCTTGTAAGCTTGCTTGCCGTCATTGATGGCGGGCAGCTTGAGAGACAACAAATCCAAGGCCCATGGCTCAGCGCTCCAAGCAAGCACTGCCATCGCAAACACATTTCCCGCACAGGCATCAAAGTGGCCCGATAAAGCTTGCTCGCTTGCTGGCAGCATGTCTGCGAGCACGGGGGCTAGCGCCTCCACTAATGCCATCTCCGGCGGCAGGCTCGTCACAGCACGGGTGCACGCATGGCAATGGCGGGCACGGTAACTCACCCGCTGGCAGCTGGGCGTCTGGCACTTGCATATGTCGCAATACACGTTCCCGGGGCGTGGCGGCGGGCATAAACTGTCCTTCATGCCGTGCCGCTTAGCACAGTTCTGGTGAGTGCAAGCGCACACATCTGGGACGACCGGCACGGAGCCAACCGATTCGGCGGCTGTCAACGTCGGGGCGGCCTGCGGCGAGAGTGGCGTCAGCGGAGGCGTGAACGGTGTCAGCCGAGGCACATCAGTAGCTGCCTGGGCCACTCCCAGCGGAGGCGGCCGAGACTGGCGGCGGGGCGGGGGCAGTGCAGCGGCGTCCGGCAAGACAGGCGGCAAGGCGGCAGCAGAAGCCGACCCCCCCGATGCACGCAGTGGACCTGCGGCAGCAGCGACGTCGGCCGGACGGCCGAAGGGCCCTCCGGGCCTGCCCAGCATGTGGAAAGCCTCGTCACCTGAAGAGGATGCGTCGCTCGCCCGGCGGCAAAGGATCGGCAAAGCTGGCTGGTCCAACTGCGGAGGCCCGGCGGAAGTATCTTTGGAAAGCTGCCCGTACGCAATCTGCAGTTCCGTGCCATTCAATAACTTGGCTAGCTCCCAGCCGGATGGTAGCAGGATCCAAATTAAATCGCCCGTCGGTTCCAGTGTGTAATGCCGGCCAGGCGGCGGTGGAACTGCGGGCGCAGCAGGGAACTTTAATGCGTATCGGCTCGCAGCTTTGCGGATTACCTCGTAAACACAGGGTTGTAGAAGCTTCTGTCCTGTCATCGCTCAGCCGTCGCTGGCTGCCGCTCCTGTCTGTTGCTGGCTGCGTCTGCCAAATACAATGCAATACACGGCTGGCCACGGCTGGCTGACAAGGCTGGTTGAGGCTTCCTGCTGGTTGAATTAGTTGATTGCGTCCCAATTCCACGACTTAACCTGGGGCCCTTGCCCGCTTCCGCATCGGCATAATATTACTAAAAAGCGACAGCCCCCGCCAGCCAGTGACGCCTCGCCTCGGCGCTGCTGTTGTGGCAACGTCCCCGGAACCTGGTGCAGCCCCGGCGGCTTGCGCTGCCACGGCGCCTCGGGTTGCGTCGGCGGCTTCGTTCGCCGTGGCATCTGCAGCTGTCCTGGCGTCGGCGGCATCTGAGCAACCCGAATCGGCTAATTCCTGGGCGGCCGATTCCTCGGGCAAACAAGCGATGGCCTTGGATGAGCGCACTTCGGCAGTGCGGGCAACAGCCTCGGCATCGGCCACAACAGCGGCGACCTCGAGCGATTGAACCCCGACGGAGCGGGCGGCCCCTGCCGCCCAAAGGGCCTCCGCTGCGGCGGCGTCGCCGGCCGACTCATCTGCTCGCTGAGCGGCCTCGACTGCTCCTGCCGAGGGTCGCCCCAAGGCGTCGGCGCCCGCGGCAGCGGCTCCAGCTGCGCGGCCTGCAACGCACAGCTTCTGTGGCGAGGCGGGCGGCGAGTCGCAGTCCAAATGCTGCAGCCTCTGAAACAACAGTCGGCGCTCATCCACGCAGCTTCTGTCTCGGATTGCATCGGCTGGGACGGACTCGCTCTTGTTGGGCCAAACCCACGAAAACAGATCGCAACCTTCTGCGCGGGCTACGATCGGGCTTCCTGCGGAGGCCGGCCCGGCCCCTGCGGTTGCAGCAGCCTCGGCACTTTCGAAGCGGGCAACGGCCGAGTCTGAATCCGGGCCGCGCGCCTGCTCGCCCGTCAGTGAGGCTGCCGCAGTTGGCTTCTTGCTGGTTTGAGCGCTGTGTGCGGCGGTGGTGAGCTCCGCGGCCCCGAACCCAGCGACGAACTCAAAGGCTGAAGCTGGCTTTGCCGCAGAGTCCGGGCTCGGCACCGTAAGCGATTGGCAGCCCGGGCGGCGGCCAGCATGGACCGCATCGAGGAAACCTGAGTTGCCGGCGGTGGCGGTGGCCGCGGCTGCAGCTTCCCCCAGAACCGTTCGTCTGAACTCTGCCGATGCGGTGGCGGCTGCGGCCTTCTCACCGGCTGCGGCAGTCTCGGTCACGACCGAGTCGTCAAAAACAGTGCCGGCGGTGGCGGCTGCAGCTGCGGAGGCGGCGACTTCGGCCGAATGGTATAATAAAGGATTGCCGCGGAGTCCCCCATCGCCTGCGGGGCGTGGGCAGGCGCCCCGGGCTTTGGTTTTCCTGGGGGCCGCCTGCGTGGCATTCCTGCGCCTGGGGGCAACGAAGGACCCAGCAGCGGACCCACCGGCAGCGGCTGCAGCGGAGCTCCGGGCGGCGGCAGTTACCGAAACCGCTATGGCCGCGTCGGCTTCGGCCTGCACGGGCGGTCAGAGGAACGCTGGTGGTATCCGGCTGGCGGTTGCTGCTATGCTGGGCTGGCAGCTTGTTACTGTTGGTTGGTCTGCGCTGGTCTGAATGTATGCTGGATGGCCATGGCCCGGCGGCTTCTGCTTGCTGTGAGCAAACTCGGCCGGGCCTCGGGCGCACCGCGCAGCGCTGACCAACACGTGGGGGCCCGCTCCTTGTCTCCGCCGGTCCTGTCCAGGAGCGCCACCTAGGGTCACAGCACGTGCGTAGTTGTTGGTGGGTCGGGCGGAAGGGGATGGTGGAGACTTGGATGCCAAGTCGGCCGGTTGGACGGTCGATCTGTAGAGCCAAGGAAGTCTGTACTATCGGGCGGCTGTCCACGTTGCGGGTTGTTGTGACTGGTGAACATTATCTAAAGGTCGGAATTGCGGAAATTATCAACGGGTAGCAAGGCGGTGGGAATGCGCTGGATGGCGGCTTTGTTGATTTGGGGGTGGTATCTAAGTTGGATCGTCCAGCTGAACGTTTTGAAAGAGTTTGCGTTAGGCGTAGGCTGGCTGATTGTTTTTCGGATGGCTCCCGGTTGTGATAGGTGGTTTCGGTGCCTGTCCGGGCACCCGATCGGCGCCGCCACTCAACTTGCCGTCAACCGCCCCGGCCGCGTCAGTGTTTGCCGCTATCTCTGCTCGGGCGTTCTTGCATCCCGAGCAATACCTGCCGCTTTCGGCAACCTGGGTGCACCAACCATCGATGTCACAGCGCTTGGCGCATGGCCAGGCGCAACCGTCTCCGGTGCAACAACACAACAACCGTCGAGGTGATTGCCAGGGCGTTGGTTGCTTCAGCGGCGGCTTCAGCGGAGGCCCAGAGACCCCCTGGGGAAGTGCCGACTGCCGCTGAGCGTCCGGAGGCGAAGCTAGCGCCAAAGTAGCCGGCGGAGTGCCTGGCTGAGCATCCGGAGCTGGACCGGCCGAGGAAAGAGCGTGCTCGAAGAGCGCTCCGGCGGCGGCGGCTGTCAGCCGCAAATCTGGTGTCATTGTGATGCACCCCTTCAAGGCAGTAATTATGTCCGCCTCACGTGAGCCCGGCGTCGCCTCGCCCCATGCTTCAGGCCGGAGCCAAACCATAGCCTCCGGACACAAGACATCAGGAGCCGGCGGGAGAGCTCGGCACGCACACAATTGATTGAAGAGCCGCATCTGGCTGACCCCCGGCCATGTCAGTTCGGTCGGCTCGCCACACAAAACAACCATTGCTGTCAGCACTCCGAGCTCATCAGGTGGCCAACCAAACACAAACTCGCCGGTGATCATGTCATTTGCAACCATGCCAGCGCCCCAAACGTTGGCAGCCGCTGTGTACTTGAAGCGCCGTGGCGACTGGGCTGCGGTGCCGCCGACCTCCGAACACTCACATTTATAATAAAGCCGCCGGCTAGGTTTGCAAGCTTGTTTGGTTTTGGCGCGTGGCAACCTGTTCAATGCTCGCCGGAATTGTTAACCGGGATCGGCCTCCATGACATCTGCTCCAAAAAGCATTTCTGGTGCTCGGTACTGCAGCGCCGCATCTGCCGAAGTCATCAGGGCGGCGCCCCGACACGAGGATACCATGTCTGCGATCTTAAGCACGGCCGCATCGCCTGGGCCCTGCAGCAACACGTTGTGCGGCTTCATGTCTCGGTGCAGCAAGTTGAGGCTGTGAAGGAGCGCCAGCCCGTGCATCAGTTGGGCGGCCCACGTCAGGGCCGCCCCAAGCGGCGGGATGTAGGGCTTCCGCAGCATAAGGTCCTCCAGCACGGAACGGTCGCACGCCTCCATGACAAACGCTCCTATATGCCGTGCATTGAACTTCCCCGTCCAGCTCGCACACAAACGGATGATATACCTTGTGCTAGGGTCAGCGCTGGCCGCCAGTGCCCAGAAAACCGACTCCTCTCGCTCCCACTCGGCCAGCGATAGTTCTCCGCTCAGCAAGTCGTACTTCACAACCCGGCGCTCCTCCGTCAATCGGTCCCGGAACAGCTTCACGACTCCGAAGGAGCCCATTCCCAACGTCTGGTGTTCATCGATGAGGTTTGCATGGAAGTCGTCCAGGGTGGCCGCGGACGATCGCGCAAAGTAGGATGAACAGGGGCCGGCAACTCTGCTCGGCTCCCCGCCTGGTTCGGCTCCCCTGGCTGTCAAAGGTGCCGGGCAGGTACCGGCTGCCCAGCTCGGAGCCCGCAGGTTGCCTGAGAGTTCAGCGCCCGACATCTCGACGGCCGAGAGCTTGGCGGCCCTGCAATCCAACACTGAAATTGACGGGATCACCAGCCGACACAATTGGGAACGGGCTGCGCTGCAACTCGATCGGTTGACTGTCAGTTTGCACGGTTGGTTAACTCTGCGTGTTTGAGCGGGCGGTGCACTTGGTCTTGGGTTGCACTTGGTTGACATGCAGCGGGGGGGCTGCTGGGCCTCGAACTCAAGCACTTGCCTCATCAACATTGACAACTTCCATCACAACACCGCTCTGCCATGAATTCGCAATTGTTCAAACAACACCACCTCTTTCCCTCGCTGCTGCTTCGCCCACCAACCAAACAAACCCGTGTGCTGTTGGTGTCTGCAAGTTGCCTGCAGCAACCAACTCGCACCCTTGCGTTCAGCAAGTTGCTTCCAGTATGCACAACAGCAATCTATATCTGACATCAACCAAGAAGCTGGCTGGCGGCCAGCCATCAACTGGCCTGCGGACCAATAACACGTACAACACTTGCGACATCTGACAATCTCATCGGTGGGATGCGCTCCAAATGACACATCAACCGCCGCCCCGCTTTCAAACCATATCAGCAGCCAATCACCAACCAACCCAACCAACCCCACAGTGCCAACCGCCAACCAACCAGCCAGGCAGGCAGCCAGCCGCCATCAAACAACACAACAACAAACAACTTCCACCACCACTTGCAAACTCGGTCCCCTCCAGTCACACAGCCAAAACACCAGCCCAGCCGCCCAATCAGGCAACGCAACTAAACACCAGCTAGTAGCAGCTGTGCGTGCCTGCGTGTAGGCTGGTGCGTGCCAGCGTTTGTGCGTATGTACGAGTGCACGTGTTCACACACGCATTCACGCGAGAACCCGTACCGCTCCCCCTCTTCCCCTTGCCTGCCTGCTCGCATTTGTTTCGGGGGGCTCGACCGCACGCCCAGGTCCGCCGGTGATTTCCGTTCTGGGCTTGCTGCCGCATTTACGGCGACTGGCTTCACGTATCAGGGCTCGCCGCTGCTATGGTATCCTCGCGAACTCGTTACATGCAGCATGACCCGACAGTTGTTTGTCTCTTCATTATATCGCCGACTCGGTTCGGCAACAAGTTTGCATGCCACCGATCTCACCGCTTTGAGCGGCGAGCCGGATTCTCCAACTGTTGTTTGATCGCGAGCTCGATGATTCATCGAGTTTGTGCCCACCGTGTTGGTTGAGCCACGTTCGTCTGCGGGTGCATATATAGCCGAATGCATCGACGATCCGGGAGTGTTACAGCAATCCCATGCAATCCCGGCTCGTCGACAATTTTGGTTACTCATCCGGTGACCAATGCGGCTCGGCCACACAGGTGGAAACGAACCAGGTGACGGCCACACATTGGGCACGCACCGGTGGGCGCTCGTAAACAAAGGAGCGAGCAGGCACTTGTAGGGGGAAGCAATCGACCAGCGGGCGAGAGCGGAGGGTGCAAGAGCAGGGCAGTCGAGCGCCCAACGGGCATGAGTAGGGCAGGCCAGCAGCGGTGCGCTCGCGCAGGCGGCGGACAGTGGCTAGCGGGAGCACAGGCGTTCAACAACGGGCGGGCGCGCTGGTTGCGGGTGAGTACATAAGGCAGGCAAACAAAAACTACCCGGGCGGAGAAGACGGGCGGTTTTAATATGGGTCCGGCTCGTCGACTTGACTCGTTATGTGCGGCCACGTGAGCGCCCCAGCTACCCGTCCCCCATACCCCATGGCCGGCCCATCTGGCAGTCGAGTCGCTATGCACAGCTGCTGTGACTGTGTCCCCAGGGCCGGCCCGCACCGCTCGGCCCTTGCTAATGTCCCGCCGCGATGGGCGGCTGAACCGATTCCCCCGGCTGGACTGCTGCGACCTGGCCGGAGGCCCGTCACCTTTGGTTCATCCTGGCCTGGGCTTTCATCTTCAGCGTCGGGTGGATCGCGCTAAGCACCCCCATCTGCGTGCAGGATAATAGGCTATCCCTGACCTTCACTTGCCCTTTCAGGTCGTGGATGTCAGCGAACAGCATGGCCTCATGGACGGTCGTGAGGCCGATGCGCAACGCCGCCTCGGCCGCCATGGACACGGCAGCCAGCACACTCGCCTTGGCCGAGTTGCATACGTCCTGGTACTTCTTCAGAGCCTGCAGGCGGCGACCGCAGCGTTCAAGGGAATGCACGGCTGCACTCGAGTCTGTTCAGGTTTCCACTATCGCAGTGCTTGCTTGCGAGCTGCTGGCCCGGCCTTCTTGAGCTGGCGCGTGGTGTCCAACATCTTGCCGGCGTCGAAATCAGTCAGAAACTCGGCGCCGATGGCCACGAGCTCGTCCCACGACGCTCGATCCGTTATCTCTCTCTTCCAGCTCGGCTCGTTAAGACGCATCAGGGCGGCTTGCGTCTTGGCTACTTCCCCCAAGGCAGCTTTCTGTGAGCGCGCCCAGTAGTTGGACACTATGGCCCGCGCCTCGTCCACTGGAGGCAGTTCCCGGTCTCCATCTCTGATGGGGATGAAGTCCAGGCGGGCAAGCGCGTCCAGTATGCTGCGAAGAACCCGGTTAGAATCAGCGGCGAGCCGCGCCTCAAAGTCATGGCCAAGTTTCTCGAATTCAGCTGCCGCGGCCTTCACGTGCAGCGTCGCTGCAAGCTGCTTCAGCCACAGCACCACGACGTCAATGGCCGGGGAAACCTCGGCCGACGGATCATCCAACCTCATGACATCTGCCATGGCCAAGGCGCAGTCCACTGCGGCAAGCACGACGTCGGCTCCTACGTCCACCGAGCCGACCGCCACAGTTGCCTCCACAAAGTCCACGAGCCTTTCAAAGGCCGGGCTCAACTCTTCCGCTCCTAGGTTGATGCCGCGGCACCCAACAGCCGCCAAGTGCACCGCCGCGATTGTGGACCGCATGGCGTGAGCGTCGTCTAGGCTGGCGTGGTGGTCCAGCTCCAGCGTGGCGGCAGCTTGAAACAGGGCAGTCCGCCGCCCGGCGATGTCTGCGCTTGTGACCCGAGCGGTCAGCGCCGCCTCCATGTCATCAAGCGTCTCCACGCATGGTTTCTCCAGGCACGCCAATCCTCGGCCGACTCGGAGGCGGCCCAGCAGCGCCTTAGCCTGTAGGACGTCCAACGCCTCGTCTGCGTCAGAACCCTGCCACTGAAATGACTTGTACTGCTGGGACAGCATCCGCCACATGACGGACTCGAGGGCGTCCGTCGCCCCACGCTGCATAGACTCCCGCAACTCTGGGAGAGCCTGAGCTGCTTCCTCCCAGGCGTCCTGGCGGCCCGGGACACTCACCAAAAGGGCCTCCAGCTTTGGCCGCAGGTTAATCTCGGACATCCCAACTGACCAGGCGTGCTGGACTTTGATCGCCCAGGGCTTTTTCTCGAGCGCCTCGCTCACCTTCCTGGCCACTCCGCGAGGCGCGGCCTGAACCCTCGACAGCGCCTCCATGCGGCTCAAAGTGAAGCGGTCGTCGCTCACACACAGCATCGCGTTAGCAATGTCGGACAACTCGCTCAACCAGTCGGGCCGGCTGGGGTTCAGCTGGCGTGCCCACCTGTCGATCACAGTCACCAGAGTCACTGCCGCCTGACGCAGCTCGGCCTCGCAGCCACGAGCCAGCAAGTCCAGCATGTAGCAAGTCACGAATCCGTCGCACAGGCACTTCTCCACTTCAGCCGGGTTGGGGCTGCCTCCAACGTCGCAAAGGCGGGGGCGGCTGGCGAGGAAGAGGCCGTCGCCGGTTGGTGAACTCGGCGCCGGGCCGAAGATCTCAACTGCCAGCTGCGGCGACATCCGCCTGCTTTGGCTGAGGCGACGCACCGTTACCTGCAACACCTGGAAAGCAAACGGTGCGGGGTAGATCTGCTGTCGCGGCTCGTTCTGGTCCGCCACTTCTTCCTCCAGCTCTTCCAACTTCTTGGCGGAGGCGATGAGCTCTTCCAGCGGCAGCGCGAGCGAGGAGAGGTTCATTGCCAAGCTGGCCTTCTGGGCGTGGTCGAGCAAACCCTGCCCCATGAAGTCATCGCCGCTCTTCAAGAGTTGGGTCCCACGACGGGTCTGAGCCGGAAAACAAAGGTTTGGTCAGGCTGGCTGGCGTTGTTGTCGGCTGGCTATACCGGCGTCGCTTGCTGCTGAGGCAGGATATGTCTCACTCTGTGCTCCCCCGTCTCGCCCGAGGCCCTCGCCATGTTGTAGATGGCTCCCTTGGCCATCGGTCCCCTCTGCATCAAAATGTCGGCGATGCTGAGCTTTGCTGTTTCCATCAACAGAACGCCCGCCTCATCACCACCCTCACCGTCAATAATGTCCACCCGGCGTCGCTCAGCACGGCCACTGCTTGCGCTGGAAGCCGGGACAGCTCCGCGCGGGCGCTTCGATGTCGACCACGCACCGCCTCCCGACCGCACCCTCTTGCCAGCAGCGGTGGCCCCTCCGGCTCCAGGAGCGGGCGCTCGCTTTGGAGTGACTGTGCTGACTTCCACGACTCGCTCTCGCTCGCTGGGGCTCGCGTCATCAGATTCGTCAGCCGGGCCTGGGTCGGCCGTGGTGCCCAGGCCGCCTGGAGCCGGCACACCAGCTCGGCCCCGCAACACCATGTCCCGGATTTCTTCCAGGCTCGGCGGCTGGGAGCGGCCCTCGGCTCCCTGGCCTTGCTTGGGGCGAGCCTGGAGCAAACTGGCGCGAAGAGCGGTCTGCACCTCTGCTCCCTGTCCAGGTCGGAGGTGGTTCTCAACCCGGAGCTCGTGGTCGATGAGCTCGGCCTTCTGTTCCACCCACACGTGGAGGCGCTTGCAGCTGAGGCCGTCCTTCATCACCACGCCGTCGAAGGACGTCCCGTCGACATCCTCGAAACTCTCGATCGTCAGCGCGGGCAACTCCTGAACCGTCGCCTGGAACAGCTCGAGGAACTTGGACACCGGCACAATGGCGTAGCTGGTCTCAATCCGCGTGCCCATGACTGCGGCTGACCAAGCTGATTGGCGTGTGAAAGTATCGAGGGCGGGTGGGTTCCGCCGGCGTGCGTCTGCTTGGGCGAAGGCCCCCCGCCAGGCTTTCTCCTTGGCGAGTTCAACCGCCTCGGCCCAGCTCAGGAAAGGCCACCTCGGCGGCGGGCTGTGCTGCTTTGCTTTGCTGGGCGGTGCTGCGGTCTGTGCTCGCCGGGCCGGCTGCGAAGCTCGGCTCAGTAATGTCGTGGGGCCGGTCAGCTGCCAGCCTTGACATGGCCTGAAGCTCACTAAGCTTGGGACGATTTGGCCCGGGTGAGAGCGCAGTCCTGGCACGCATCACCCTTGGCCTCCTTGTTGACTAACTTGCCACCGCACATGTGGTGGTTGTGGCTGGCCCAAGGTTTGTCCTCGCGCCCGGGTGGGCTGCATGGCGGGCAGCGGCTGCAGCTGGCTGGGTTTAGCATTGGCTGCGGTGTGGCACTAGCCGCGGTTTGGCACTGGTTGTTTGTCGGTGGCTGCAATTAATGGCTGGCTGCTGCTGGCTGCGGCGTGTCACTGGCTGGCCTGGCTATGCATCGCACCGCATATGGCACAGGTCAGGGAGTCGGCCATGGGAGAATCGATGTGCCGGTGAAGGCCAGCCACGTGCCGCTTCAACCGCGCCGTGGCCAGCGCCAGCTGCTGGTCGGAGCCTGGGGCGGTGGCCACAAGAGGGCCTGGACGTCGCGGCGTGGTGAGAGCCAGCGCGGTGGCTGGCCTCGCAGACAGAAGGGGCGCCCCCCGCTCATCATCAAGGGAACGCAACAAATTGCGGACTATGTCGGTCATGATTGACCGGGAGGTTGGGACGCCCGCACCAGTAGCAATCGGCTTGACAGCTACGGGCATCGAAACCAGCATGGCAATGCAACAACCAGGCTGGTAACCACCTGGCTCCTGCACGGCGGGCAGCTGTCTGCTGTGTCGGGACACCTTCAACACGGCATGTCTCAAGGCACCGGCAGGACGACCGCTCGCCGGTGACTAACCGAACCGGCTGCACAGCTCGGCCCGGATTCAACAACACAATTGCTCCCTTCACATTCAACTCGCACGTGCATGCAATCGACTTAACAAGCTTGCTGCAAATCTCGAGCCAACGACTAATCGCTTGACGTGTTGCTGTCCATGTCCTGCCAGCTTGTGAAGTCTCGAGGATCAGCGCCAAGCGAAGGCAGCTGCTGACCCTCGGCTGTGTCATGCCCCCTGCGGTCTGGCTTGCACGCAAATGCTTGCTCAGGACCAACCGAGCGGGTGGCCAGCCTGTGCCAGCATTACTCAGAATCGCCGCCGGCAACTGACACTTGCAAATGCTTGGAGGGCCCAACGTGCCTGCTGTAGTCTCAGCCCGATTACTAATTATTTGATCAGCTGCCGATTGCATCTGGTTGCTCCGGTCCCCGGCTCGACGTGCCTTGGTGTCCAGCGGACGCCTCATTTGTGTGCCGCCACGCAGAGGGCTGCTGGCGCCGCCCCGATGGTCGCCAAAGCCATCACGTCGAACACCAGCCCCATGCCACCCGGGACGGAGCTCCGGGCGGCCCCCGCTGCTTTCACAGAACCTAGGCGCAGGCAACCAGAATCTGGGCTAGCGCGGCTAGCGGCACGGGCGTCAAACAATTGTCAACTCGAATTGCGTCTGGGCAGTGAAACCTTGATTATCCAACGCACAGCCTCCTGGAACTTGGTCGTGCACATCCCCAGTATGATAAGCCCACTGGCTGTATGCTGGGCTGCCTGCTGGGCGGCGGCTGGCTGCTGGGCCTGGGCGGCGGCTGACTGCTGGGCGGCGGCTGGCTGCATCAGCGGCTGGCTGAAGGGTAGTGGCTGGCTGATGAGCGGCGGCTGGTTGCTGGGCGGCGGCTGACTGCTGGGCGGCAGCTGACTGTTGGACGGCGGCTGACTGCTGGGCGGCGGCCGCTCTTTGCTTTCCCATTCCATTGTTGGCATGCAGACTCCTGAGCAAGGCGTGCTATAAGCGGCTGAAAGATAAGCGGGGGACCCGCTGTACGCTGCTCAGGCGACCAGGTTCCATCCAGGGGGGAAACCGTCCTCGGCGTCTGACCCTGGAGTCGAAGCTGAACCCACCGAAGACGACGGCGGCGAGCTTTCGGGGAACGATGGAGCCCTCCTGGTCGGGGTGCCCGGCACGGCCAGCATCGCGCAATTCGCCTCCGGCAGGTGTGCGTTAATGAGGCGCGGATCAACGTTGGCCGGCATCGGCCCCGGCGAACGGCGGGCGCCGGAGGTGCCCGCCTTGCTCGCGTAAATCACACGGAGCTGGCACAAGTTGCAAGTGTACCAAACCCCGTTGCCGTTCGCTCTCCTCGTCAGAAGCTCGAAGCCAGCGGGACAATGAGTTGACCGGGGATCCCGCATG
>Ga0105096_10000612_pt1 | contig 13053 bp, 11 predicted proteins | sample PPLLak3cmMay2015_FD_87036 | JGI IMG/M metagenome (GOLD analysis project Ga0105096, IMG submission 87036) | Freshwater sediment microbial communities from Prairie Pothole Lake near Jamestown, North Dakota, USA - PPLs Lake P7 Core (1) Depth... | ecosystem: Environmental > Aquatic > Freshwater >... | reverse complement strand
CGTTGCACCGCTTGCCAAGGGCTGGGCCATTGCCTGCGCGGTACGCCTTGTCCCGGCACATCCGGGGGGCTCTGGTTGTGTCGAAATCTATGGGTCACGGTACTAGTACCTGCCGGGGGTGCCTGACTGCCGGCTTGCACGTTAATTGTCCTGACCTGTTGCCTGCGCATTGAATTCACCCATGCCGCCAATCATAACGTAATCGACTGCGAAAATATGTGACGCGCGGGTTTTGCCTGTAAACTTGGCTGCCCCGGCATGTCGGGCCACCAGTCCAGCGGTCGTTCAAGTGGAAAGAAATAATCCTGCCGATACCAGCGAATACACTTATTGCCCACTGCCGCGCAGGTTGCTGGCAATGCTTTATGACTGTCTCGTTTTACTCGCTCTGTTGATACTGGCGGCGGCACTCGCCCTGCCTTTTGGTGATGTTGACCAGACTGCCTTGAAAGACTTCGGCTACACGCTCTGGTTGCTGGCGGTCTGTTTCGCATACCTCGGCAGTTGCTGGCGGTACGGGGGCATGACCCTGGGAATGCGCGCCTGGCGGATCAGGCTTGTCAGCAGCAATGACCTGGCGGTCTCCTGGCCGAGATGCCTGCTGCGGTTCCTGGTCGGCCTGGTTGCGCTGGGTTTGATCGGCCTTGGCATATTTTGGGCCCTGCTGGACTCCCGTAATCGCTGCTGGCATGACCTGGCCGCGCGAACCCTGTTGGTAAGGTCCGCAAACCGCTGATCAGTTTGAACGTCGTAAAACCGCGAGGGCAACAATCAACAGGATCGTGGATGGCGTGACCGTGCTCAAAGCGATCGGCAGCGAGTATGCCGATGCGAGGTTTTGCGCAGCCGCGTTGACCAGCATGAAAACGCCGCCGAGCGTCATGCCGATAAACAGTCTTATGCCGTGGTTATGTTGCCTGGCAGACCCGAACACGAAAGGCATGCCCGCCAGCACCAGCGCAATGATCGCAAACGGGTAGGTGATCTTTTCCCAGATCGCGGATTGATAAACCCTGTCATCCAGGCCATTGCTTTTCAGGTATTTTATCTGGTTCCGCAAGTCGCTGATGGACAGGTATTTTGGACGCGTAACCGCCGCTTCGAGCAACTCCGGTTTGATCCCGGACAGCCACGGCGCATGTTCGAGCTTTGTGGGTACGACCGCGTCCTTGCCAATTTCGATGATCGAAACACCCTCGATTCTCCATTGGTCACCGGCAAAGAATGCGCGGTCGGCGCGGGTGATTTTCTGCAATCCGGAAAACCCGTCGAAATGGTGTATTTCCACTTCCTGGAAACTGATGGATTGCTGACCGCGGTCAACGGTCAACAGGGGGCGGCGGATATTGACGATGTCACTGCCGTCCCTGATCCACATACCTGACGTCCCGCCGATGATGACCTGGCCCACCAGCTGGCTCAAGCGATAGGCGCGGGCGTGTTGCTCGGCATCGGGCGCGATCCATTCGCCGATGGCCATGACCGGTATCGTCAGCGTCAGGGTACCGGCGATTCCCGCCACCGCCAACCTGAGCCGCGAGACGCCTGAAACCCGGAATGCGACCAGTTCATTTGCGCTCGCCAGGCTGCCGACACCCAGCAGGGAACCCATCAGGGCCGATACCGGGAAAATCTGGTATGCCATCCGCGGGCCTGTCTGCAATACGAACCAGAACACGTCCATTGCATCATAATTGGCCTTGGTGTCACGCAACTCACCCAGCACGCTGAACATCATCATCAGGATCGTGAGACTGATCCATACGAGCAAAATTCCGAGGATTGCGGTTTTGCCGATATAGGTGTCTACGGTCTTGATCATTTACACTGCCCTCAGCGGAAACCGGCCCTGCCGCCACAGCCATGCAAAACTGATGATCAGGAAAACCACGTGGACCCACCACAGACCGATCCAGGCCGGCAGAACACCTGCCGTGACCCAGGTGCGGCACAGGTAAAGCAGATTGCCATAAAGTATGTACACCAGGATACCCAGCACGACCCTGACACCCCTGCCTTCGCGGGGTTCTGAATGCGCCAGCGGGATCGCGAGCAAACCCAGCACAATGACCGTGATGGCCGGTGACAGACGCCACTGCAATTCCGCAATGGATTCGGTATCCGACTGTTCGAACAATTCCGCCGACGCGACCGAATTGATCCTGGTGTTTTTCCGCTTGCGGAATTCCGGTTCCGGCAAACGCAAATCGTTGCGGGCAAAGCTCAACACGCGCACGTCGAGTTGCCCTGGGGCAACGTCCGTCACCTTGCCATCCTCGAGCACGAGGTAACGGTCACCGGTGCCGGTATCCATCCAGTAACGACCCCGCTGCGCCACCCATACCTGCTCCCTGTCGTTGTGGCGCTGCTTGATGAAAATATTTTTAAGACTGCTGCCATCTGCATCTATGGCTTCCGCGTACAACACCAGGTCGCCCTGCTTGAGTACATGGAACTTACCCGCCTGCAAACCCCAGACGGCGGCCGAGCGAAACGCCTCTTCCAATTTTTCCTCGGCCATCCGGGCGGCACCCGGGGCAACTGACAGGCCCAACACCAGCAAGGCGATTGCGATCGGCACGACCAGGCTCAACAGTGGCTTCAACAGGTATCGCCAACCGAAACCGCTTGAGCGCATGACGGCCATTTCCTGATCCCGGTAAAAGCGGCCGAGACCCCACATGACGGCGACAAATCCCGCCAATGGCAAAATGTTGCTCATCGTTTCCGGCAGGTGCAGCGCCAGCTGGATACCCAGAAAACCTGCCGGTATGCGCCCCCCGGCAATGTCCTGGAGCATATCGCTCAGATAGGCGCCGAGCAATACGATGACAAGTACAATGCTTACAGCAAGGGCGGTCCAGAACCACTCACGAAATATGTATTTTTGCAGAATGCTCAATATTAGTATCTTCGCGTATAAATCTTGTAGAATGCCCGATTTCTCTGCATTCTAGCAGTGTTATGGGACCCGCCGGTCAATTTCCGGACAGACAGTCCAGCAAAGGATTCAAGTTAATGAAATTTACACTAGACACAACGCCGGCAACAGATATCGAAAGCGCGTGCGTGGTCATCGGGGTATTTGCAAATGCGCCTTTGCAGGGTTCGGCTGCCCTGATCGATCGTGCCTGCGATGGCGCGTTACAGGCGCTGATAAAAAGCGGTGATATCAACACGGATTGGAAAGAGACAACACTGTTGCATGGGCTCCGGGGTCTAAAAGCACAACGCATCCTGGTCGTGGGTTGTGGCGAGATCAAAAAATTCACCAGTATCCGTTACGACAATGTCTGTTCGAGCGCCGGCGCTTTCCTGAGAGACCATGCGAGCACCAGCGCACATATCTGTCTGCACGAGATCGCAGCAGGCGACACCACGGAATACTGGCGTCTGCGCCAGGCGGCAGTCAACCTGGCAAGGGCCAACTACCGCTACACGACAACCAAGCAACCCAAGGATGACGAAAACAAGCCACTGAGCGATGCTTCTTTCAATGCCCCCGTGCAAATGCAGGCCGCGCTGGACGAGGCCAGGGGTATCGCCAAGGGTTACTTACGCTCAATGGAACTCGGCAACCTGCCGCCCAACATCTGCAACCCCGCCTACCTGGCGGAGACTGCGCAACAGATCGCAAACAGCTACCGGAATGTCAGCCTGGAAGTCCTCGACGAAGAGCAGATGACCGAGCTTAAGATGTGGGCCCTGCTGGCGGTCGGACGCGGTAGCCGGCAAGGGTCAAAACTGATCGTGCTCAAATACCAGGGTGCGGACGAAACCCGCCGGCCGATCGTGCTGGTTGGCAAAGGCATCACTTTCGACAGCGGCGGCCTCTCGCTCAAACCCCCGCCGAACATGGAGCAGATGAAGTTCGACATGGGTGGTGCGGCCAGCGTGATCGGGGCATTCGAAGCCTGTGTCGACATGCAACTGCCACTCAATGTGATCTGTGTTGTAGCCACCGCCGAGAACATGCCGGGCGGCAATGCCTATCGCCCCGGCGACGTGCTGACCTCGATGTCGGGCAAGACCATTGAAGTTCTGAACACCGATGCCGAAGGCCGCCTGGTACTTTGTGATGCGCTGACCTACAGCCAGCGATTCAACCCGGCCGCCCTGATCGATGTGGCCACCCTGACCGGGGCCGCCGTGATCGCGCTCGGACACCATGCTTCCATCATCATGAGCAAACACGACGATCTTGCCGATGAGCTTATCCACGCGGGTGAAACCGCCGTTGACCGGGGCTGGCGGTTGCCGCTCTGGGACGAGTACCAGTCCCAGCTCAAATCCCCCTTCGCAGACATGAAAAATGTCGGTGGCATGCCGGCTGGCAGCATCACCGCCGGCTGTTTTCTTTCGCGTTTTACCGAAGATCAGCGCTGGGCGCATATCGATTGTGCCGGTTCGACCTGGATTTGGGGCGGAGACAAGGGCTCAACCGGCAGACCGGCTGGCCTGTTGACCCAGTTCCTGATCGAGCGGGTCTGAACAGCCCGTCAGCGGGTTCCTGCACCCTTGTCCGGCGAAGTCACCATGTCCGAATCCTGCCAGGTCGATTTTTACTTGCTCGGGAAGTCGTCGGCAGGCGCGGCCAGGCTGGCCTGCCGCCTGGCCCTGATGGCGCTTGAAAAAAACCACAAGGTTTTCATCATCGCGGCATCGGAAGCCAGCGGCGACGAACTGGATGAACTGATGTGGCAATACCCGGAAGGGCGGTTTATTCCTCATGCCCGGTCCGGTGCGGAGGATTCCGCCAGGGCGCCGGTCAATATCGGCACGCTGGCCTGCTTGAATCCGGCCGACGTCGTCATTAATCTTTGCCCCGTGGCGGTTCCGCAACCTGAAAGATTCGCCCGTGTGCTGGAAATTGTGCCTGCCGCTGACAACGCCAAGGAAGCCTCAAGGCAAAAATTCAGAATCTACCGAAATCTGGGCCTCAACCCCCACACCCACGAGATCAATCAATAATGGATAAGCGTTATCAACCGGAAGCCATCGAGGCACGCTGGTACACATTGTGGGAAGAGAAGGGCTATTTCTCACCCGGCCAGTCGCAGCAACCCTACTGCATCATGCTGCCGCCACCCAACGTGACCGGCAATCTGCATATGGGCCACGCCTTCCAGGACACGATCATGGATGTCCTGTCACGCTTTCACCGGATGCAGGGTGATTCAGTATTGTGGCAACCCGGCATGGACCACGCCGGTATCGCGACGCAGATGGTGGTTGAGCGCCAATTGGCCGATGAAGGAATTTCGCGCCACACCATTGGACGTGAGAAATTTGTCGAAGCGGTGTGGAACTGGAAGAATACGTCAGGTGGACAGATCGCCAGGCAGATGCGCCGTCTCGGCGCTTCGGTGGACTGGGAAAATGACCGCTTCACGATGGATGAAGACCTGTCCCGCGCGGTGACCAGGGTTTTTGTCGATCTCTACCATGAAGACCTGATCTACCGCGGCAAACGGCTGGTCAACTGGGACCCGGTATTGCACACGGCCCTGTCCGACCTTGAAGTCATCTCCGCAGAGGAAAGGGGCCATCTCTGGCATATCCGTTATCCGCGACTGGATGGCAAAGGCTATGTCGTGGTCGCCACCACGCGCCCGGAAACCATGCTCGGTGACACCGCGGTCGCGGTCAATCCCGAGGATCCCCGCTATACCGACCTGCATGGTATCGAACTGGAACTGCCACTGACCGGACGCCGTATCCCGGTGATCACCGACAACTATGTCGATATCGAATTCGGCTCCGGTTGCGTGAAGATCACCCCGGCGCATGATTTCAATGATTATGAAATGGGCAAGCGTCACCAGTTGCCTGTGATCAATGTGCTCAATGACGACGCCAGCATCAATGACAATGCGCCCGAGGCCTACCGCGGGCTTGACCGTTTTGTCGCCCGCCAACAGATCGTGGCCGATCTCGAAGCTGCAGGCCTGGTGGAAAAAATAGAGCCCCACGTGCTGATGGTCCCCCACGGCGACAGGTCCGGGGCCGTGGTTGAGCCGTATCTCACCAACCAGTGGTACGTGAAAATCGCACCGCTCGCCGGACCGGCGATCGAGGCGGTTGAGAAAGGTGACATACGCTTCGTTCCCGACAACTGGAGCAAGACCTATTTTGACTGGATGCACCGTATCGAAGACTGGTGTATTTCCCGCCAGTTGTGGTGGGGGCACCGGATACCTGCCTGGTATGGCCCCGATGGCGCCATTTACGTGGGTGTCGACGAGGCCGATGCCCGCCGGCGCAGCGGTCTCGGTGACGAGGTGCCACTCAGGCAGGATGAAGACGTGCTCGACACGTGGTTCTCATCCGCCCTGTGGCCCTTCAGCACCCTCGGCTGGCCGGATAAAACACCACGGCTCGACAAGTACTACCCGACCAATGTCCTCGTGACCGGTTTCGATATCATCTTCTTCTGGGTGGCCCGGATGATCATGATGGGTCTGAAGTTCATGGGCGATGTGCCGTTCCGCGAGGTATACGTGCATGGCCTGATCCGTGATGCGCATGGGCAGAAAATGTCCAAGTCCAAAGGCAATGTGCTCGATCCGCTCGACCTGATCGATGGCATCAGCCTCGAGGACATGATCAAAAAGCGCACCAGCGGGCTGATGCAACCGCACATGGCGCCGCTGATCGAGAAAAACATACGCCAGAATTTTCCGCAGGGAACTTCTGCGTTCGGCTGCGACGCGCTGCGTTTCACGTTTGCGGCGCTGGCAACCAACGGCCGCGACATCCGCTTCGACCTCGGTCGTGTCGAGGGTTACAGCAATTTCTGCAACAAGCTTTGGAACGCCGCGAGATACGTACTGATGAGCACCGCCGGTCACGAGGTCACCGCCGTGACCCTGACCGGTCCGGCAGACCGGTGGATCCTGTCCCGGCTGCACAGGATGATCGGCGACGTGCGCACCCACATCAACGAATACCGGCTTGATCTGGCCTCGCAGCGTCTCTACGAATTTTTCTGGAACGAATATTGCGACTGGTACCTGGAACTGTCCAAACCGGTCATGCAGAAGGGTTCCGAAGAGGAGCGCAATGCCACCCGATACACGTTACTGCACGTGCTGGAAAGCAGCCTGCGCGTTTTACACCCGTTCATGCCGTTCATAACCGAGGAAATCTGGCAGCTTCTGAAAACGCCATTGAACATCGATGGCGATAGCATCATGCTGCAGTCGTATCCCTCCGCGGGCAATTCCGACCCGAAAGCGGAGGCTGAAATCAGCTGGCTGCAGACTGTTTTGCAAGGCGTCAGGAACATCCGTGCCGAACTGAATGTGGCCCCCGGCAAACTCCTGGATGTTGCATTCCAGGCAGGCTCGGACACTGACAGGTACAGACAGGAGCAGTTTGCGTCGCTGCTCTCGGGCGTCGGCAGGATCCGCGTGGGCCAATGGCTCGAAGCGGACGCTGACACGTCCGAATATTCAGTGGCGCTGGTCGCAGATCTGAAAGTCCTGGTGTCACTCAAGGGACTGGTCGACGTGGCTGACGAACTGGCGAGGCTCGACAAGATGCTCGAACGCGAACTGGCGGATTTAAAGAAAGCCGAGGCCAAACTTGGCAACAGCAAATTTGTCAACAACGCGCCTGCGGCTGTCGTAGAGCAGGAGCGCCAGCGTCTCGACGAGCACAATACCAGGGTTACGGGGTTCAGGGAGCAGATCAAAAAACTCAGAAAGTTACTGGATTAATCCCCGCGATCCGGGGAACGGAATGCGAGCCGCATGACGACAGCGTCCTCGCGGCCATCGCCCGCCTGGTAATAAGAACGCCTGCTGCCAATGACCCTGAATCCCCTGTTCCTGTAGAGCCGCGCAGCGCGCGTATTGCTGGCACGCACTTCCAGGTACATCGACTCATTGCCCTGTCTTACGACATGATTGATTGCGTACTCCAGCAACAGGCTGCCATATCCCCGTTGTTGCCAGTCAGGATGTATACACAGGTTCAACAAGTGCGCTTCACCGGCCGCCCAGTTAAAAATCGTGTAGCCTGCCAGTTCCCTGCCAACCTGCAGGCCAAAAAAGGCATAACCGGCCCGCAGGCAGTCCACAAACAAACCACGTGACCACGGAAAGGCGTAGGCCAGTAATTCGATTTCATGAATGCGGTCCACGTCGTCGAGATCCAGTCGGCGGATCAGGGGATGTTGCTTGTCGGGTGTGACAGTCAAAGAGCGTTAGCCCGGATCGATCATACCCGACCGGCAAATACTGCGCCAAAGCGTCCTGCGTGCCCCGCCGCTGTGCTGCAGTTCCTGTATTGACGGTAACACCACCAGCTTTGCGGATCTGCAATGGGCCGGAGGTTCGCCGGCAAAAAACTGCTGGGACAGTTGCCTGCCAAAAAAAGCGACCGTGGTGAAAAGATTCTCTGCAACCGCGCAGTCCAGGCTGATCCCGTCTGCATCGCTAACCGGCCATGCCCACACCGGCGCACCACCCAGTGACCGGTTGATGTCGTTGGCAAGGCGGCCGGCCGACTCACTGTCGGTGGCACACACCAGTAACACCCCGCCACTGCCAGGCCCAAGTTTCAGTTGCGCATGTCCGTTTGTAGCAACCGTTACACCAGGCACGGCTTCACGTAAATTCCAAACCGCGATGTCCATCGCCTCGAGGTAGGCCTGCTGCCTGCTGCTAAGCATGTGGGCCACCGGGTTCGTGCCGATCTCCCGCACCGCTGGCGTCATCCGCTGCCGATGCAACGGCGCCGGTATCAACGGACGTTTCCCCGGTTATCCTCTGGTGCCGTTTTAACTTCCAGTTACGCCGCCCGGCGATGGTCACAAGCAGACCGGAGGCGACATATATAAATCCAAAAGTCATGCCCATGACGGGTGGATTAAGCGCCAGCAAGACGATGATCAGCATTGCCAGCAACAGCCACATTGCGGGAACTTTCTCCCCGTTCGGGGCAATCTTGAAGCTGTAATAACGGATGTTTGAAAACATCAGGATACCGAGGGCGATGGTTTCAATAAAAATCAGCCAGCGGACGGTTTCACCACTGACGTTGTTATCGATAAAAAACCAGATAGTAAATACCAGCGTGCCCGCGGCAGCCGGGCTGGCCAGACCCTGGAAATAGCGTTTGTCGGCGACGCCCACCTGCGTGTTGAAACGGGCGAGACGCAAGGCGGTGCAGGCCATGTAAAGGAAAGCGGCCAGCCAGCCGAGTTTGCCGGCGAAAGTACTGATCTCACCAAGACTCGAAAGTGACCAGTTGAACGCCAGCAGCGCAGGCGCCAGCCCGAACGAGATGAGGTCCGACAGGCTGTCGTATTGTTCGCCGAAATCGCTCTGGGTATGCGTCATGCGGGCCACGCGCCCGTCAAGCCCATCGAGTAATCCCGCAATAATAATGGCGATCGCAGACGCCTCGAAGTTATCGTTGATACCCGAAATAATCGAGTAAAAACCGGCAAAAAGTGCAGCCGACGTCAACAGGTTGGGTAGCAGGTACACGCCACGTCTGCGTTTTGACTGGTCCGAAATCATCAAAAATTCCACTACATTGTTTGTCCCCGATAATAACACGCATACCTCTCAATGATATTGGGGGGAGCCCGGAACTGTGATATAAAACGTTTGCAATTCATTCGAACAAGGACACGGAAGTGCGTATTGCAACCATTATGTTTGCGGTTCTTATTGCCACTCTCGCAAATCCGGCAACGGATGCCAGCGCGGCGGATGAAATTTATCGCTGGGTAGATGGCAACGGCGTGGTCCATTTTGGCGACCGGCCACCCGCAAACACTGCGGCAGAAATATTATCCATCCAGCAAAGTGAAAGCAGTGACAGCGCTGTTGCGCCGGATGCGGACAGCGCAGACTTAAGTACGCCCGCTGAACCGCAGCCTTCCGCCGCCCAGCAAAAGAGGGACGAGCGCGCCGAGAAACGCGCAGAACTCGAAGCAAACGAAAAAATCATTGCCGAGGCATGCGCGCAGAGACGAACCATAGTCTCCCAGCTCGAGCCTTCGACCCGGGTCATGGTACAGACGGAAGACGGAACGGTCGCCCGCATGGATGACAATGTACGTCTCGAAACGCTGAACGAAGCCAAATCCTATATCGCCGATAACTGTGACGGTTAGACCGTACGAAAATCCTGCAAATAGAAACGTGTACTGGCCTGCGTAGCAGGCTAGAATATCGCCCTTTGACACGGCAGACCTGCCGGTAATTTAGCGGATTCAAAATGAAAACCAGCCAATTCCACCTGTTCACAACCCGGGAGACACCGGCCGAGGCTGAGATCGTCAGCCATCAACTCATGCTGCGTTGCGGCATGATCCGCAAACTCACCGCGGGTATCTACACGTGGACACCGCTGGGTTTGCGTGTGCTGCGCAAGGTTGAACGCTGCGTACGCGAAGAATTGGACAAAGCCGGATACCAGGAAATGCTGATGCCGGCCGTGCAACCCGCCGAATTATGGCAGGAAACCGGCCGTTGGGAAAAATTCGGTGCGCAGTTGTTGAAGATAAAGGACCGCGCCGGCCGCGAATACTGCTTTGGCCCGACCCACGAGGAAGTGATAACCGATTTCGTCCGCAGTGAAATTCGCAGCTACAAGCAGTTGCCGGTCACTTTCTACCAGATCCAGACCAAGTTCCGGGATGAGATACGCCCCCGCTTTGGCGTCATGCGCGCACGTGAATTCCTGATGAAGGACGCCTATTCCTTCCACATCGACCATGCCAGCCTGGATGCGACCTACTGGGAGATGTACGAGGTCTATGCGCGCATATTTACCCGCCTGGGTTTGCGTTTCCGCTCGGTGGAGGCTGATTCAGGTGCAATCGGCGGCAACAAGTCACACGAGTTTCACGTGCTGGCGGATTCGGGTGAAGACCTGATCGCTTTTTCGGACCAGTCCGATTACGCCTCCAACGTGGAACTGACCCCGACCCTCAGACCCGACACCGGCCTGGCCGCACCAACCGAGGCAATGCGCACGGTGGAGACACCCGACACACACACCATTGAAGACCTGGTCAACGGCTTTGGCGTGCCGGCGGAAAAGACCATCAAGACCCTGATCGTACACGCGGCAGAGGGGCAGCCGGCCGCTTTTATTGCCTTGCTGATTCGCGGCGACCGCACGCTCAATGCCCTCAAGGCGGAAAAACTGGCACAGGTCGCCAGCCCGTTATTGTTCGCCACCGACAGCGAAATTCGCGAGGTCATTGGCGCGGGTCCTGGCTCACTCGGTCCCCTCGGCCTGTCCATCCCGGTCATCGCCGACTTTGAAGTCGCCCAGTTGTCCGATTTTGCCGCTGGCGCCAATACCGATGGCCGGCATTATTTTGGCATCAACTGGGGCCGTGACCTGGCGCTGCCTGAGACAGCCGACCTGAGAACGGCCGTCGAGGGTGACAGAAGCCCGGACGGCAAGGGGCATTTGCAAATGGCGCGCGGTATCGAGGTCGGGCATATCTTCCAGCTTGGAACGGCTTATTCCGAGGCGATGAACGCCGTCGTGCTCGGTGAGGATGGCAGGTCACACGTGATGCCCATGGGCTGTTACGGCATCGGCATCTCCCGTATCGTCGCCGCCGCCATCGAACAGAATCATGATGAGCGTGGCATATGCTGGCCGGAACCGATTGCGCCTTTCCAGGTTGTCGTTTTGCCGATGAACGCGAGAAAATCCCACCGTGTGCGCGAGGCCGCGGAAAAGCTGTATGCCGAACTGCTCGCCGCGGGTGTCGAGGTACTCTATGACGACCGTGACCTGCGGCCCGGCGTCATGTTCACCGACATGGAACTGATCGGCATCCCGCACCGGGTCGTCATCGGCGAACGCGGCCTGGACACAGGCCTGCTCGAATACCGCTACCGCCGCGCCACCGAAAACGCTGAAATACCGCTGGACGGGGCAGTCGAAGCCATCCTGGAAAAACTGGCTGTGCGCTGACCCGGGGAAGCACACGGGTGCAACACATCCGTCCCCCGCTGCGGACACGGACTGCGGACAAGCTTGCCTTCAATGGGACGGTCAGCGGCGGCCGATGTGTTTTTCACCGCGCGCTGCGGCCAGTTCGACCTGGCGGCCGCGTTCCTCGAGACTGGCCCGACGCTCAGGCGTGAGCCGGTCATAACAATTTGGGCAGGAGACGTTTTTTTCAAACCCGGGTGCCAGGCGGTCCTCTTCGGAAAGGGGCATACGGCAGGCGGGACAGAGTTCGTAACGGCCTTCGCGCAAGTCGTGATCCACCGTTACGCGGTTGTCAAACACGAAACAATCACCCCGCCACAGGCTTGCATCCGCCGCCACCTTTTCCAGGTAATTGAGTATCCCGCCTTCGAGGTGATAAACATTCCTGTACCCCAGTTGCTTTAAATAGGCAGTGGATTTTTCACAGCGGATACCACCGGTACAGAACATTGCCAGCGGCTGATCCCTGTCGCTGTCCAGGTGTTTTTCAACCCAGGCGGGGAAATCCCGGAAAGACCGGGTGTGCGGGTTTTCGGCCCCGGCAAAAGTCCCCAGGGTCACTTCATAATCATTACGCGTGTCGATAAGACGCACACCGGGCCTGCTGATCAATTCGTTCCACTGCCCGGGGGCAACGTACTCCCCGGCCTGTTGCCTGGGATCGACACCCTCGATGCCGAGGCTGACAATTTCTTTTTTGAGACGCACCTTCATACGCTGGAAAGGGTTCTGGCTGCAATAGGAAATCCTGGCGTCGAGGTCTTCGAGACCTGCAGTCCGGGCAAAAAAGTCGAACAGAGCGCTGACCCCTTGCCGCGAGCCTGCAATGGTGCCGTTGATACCCTCACCGGCGAGTAAAATGGTCCCCAGCAAGCCGCCGGCTGCACAGGTTTCACGCAGGTCCCGCTGCAGGTTGCCAAGACGTTTGAGCGGCACAAACCGGTAAAAGGCAGCGACCTGTATGCTCAACTCACCTGCCCTGCTGGCGCAATCATCCATCACGCGGGTACCGTCGTTCAGGCCAGCGGGCGAATACCGACTGCCTTGCGCAAATCCCGCATCAGGGGCACGGTG
>Ga0105096_10000608_pt1 | contig 13063 bp, 9 predicted proteins | sample PPLLak3cmMay2015_FD_87036 | JGI IMG/M metagenome (GOLD analysis project Ga0105096, IMG submission 87036) | Freshwater sediment microbial communities from Prairie Pothole Lake near Jamestown, North Dakota, USA - PPLs Lake P7 Core (1) Depth... | ecosystem: Environmental > Aquatic > Freshwater >... | reverse complement strand
GCTCCACTGCGGGGTGAACACAGGGCCGGCGACGACAATCAACCCGCCCGCCTCTTCCGCGACCCAGCGTTCCAGCAGTCGAGCCTGGTCGTCGTCCAGCAGTTCCCAGTTGGGGTCGAAGCCGACGATGCAATCGTATTCGAACAGTTCTTCCGCCGTTTCGGGGAATTCGAAAAGCAGCTCGTTCGATTCCTGCGAGATTCCTTCCACGCCCGACTGGAGCCACACGTCGACGGTCGTTTCCTTATCCCGGAACAGCAGCTTATTGAGGAACTGGTACTCGCGCGACGGGCCGCCGGCGATCACCAGGACCTTATTCTTGCGTTCGACAATCTCGACCGACGTCGTCCGTTCGTTGTCGCGCACATCGTGATCCGGCTCAGGCAGAATGACGCGGACCTTGTAATTGATCTTGCCGACTTCCTCGGGAGTCAACTCGAACCGCACCGACTGCATTTCGCCATCGGCGCCGAGCGAGATCCGTTGTTCTTCCTCGAGCTTGCCCGCGGCGCCGGCGTCGGCCCCCGACACCAGCTCCACACGAATCGAGCGTCCTTTGTAACCGACCGCCTGCAGCAATCCGGTCACCGTGAATTTGTCCCCCGGGTAGACTCGTTGCGGGGCCTCGACATCCACGACGCGAATGTTCTGCGGTCGCTTGTCCGAGCCTACTCCCACCGCATAGATCGGAATGCCGGCCTCTTGCGCCGACGCCACCGCGAGGTCGCAATCCAGGCCCGGATTCTGTTGTCCGTCGGTAAACAAGACGATGCCCGCGATCGGTCCGCCCCGTTCCTTGTTGACCACCTGCTGCAGCACTTCGTTGATTCGCGACTCCACGCCGCGCGGGGTGAGTTCCGCGGCCCAATCCACGGTCGGCGCCGGCGTTTCCGATTCCGCATCCTCGTTCGTCCGCCGCTGGTCGCTCGCCAGCGCCGGCTCCTGCACACCCAGGGTGACCAGCACGTTGAAGCCCGGCGTCCGCAGTGCGGCGACCGCCAAAACCACGACGGCGCCGATCAGGGTGACCATGCTGACCAGCAGCGCCCAGGACGTGGGTTCGCCCCCGGCCTCGCGACTCGATGGCCGCCGTGGCGCGGCGCGCAAGCGGGCGAGCAGCGATAACAGGCCGGCAAGCATGGAAATAACCAACAGCACGCCGGCGGCCATGGCGGTCGCGCGGGCCTGCCGCAGATTGTCCTGCGTTTCCTGGGTCTCGTTGGGTTGGCCGGCCAAGTCGTCCGCCGAGGGAATTTTGCGATAGGTGGCCAATTCGACGGCCTTCATCCCCTGATCGAACCGGTGCACCACCACGTCGTGGTCCTTGCGCAGGTTGGTGATCAGATCGCCCTTGCCCAGTTCGTTGGCGACGAGCTCCAACCGGCTGCGCGAATCGCTCCCCTTTTTCGCGCTGTCGCGCAGGCCCATGCTTTGACTGGTGTCGACCAGCACATGCACGCGCGAGTTCTTGACGATGCGTCGTTCGGCACGCCGTTCCAAGTCGAGGTAGAAAAACAGAATGCCCAGAAACGCGCCGATGCGCAGCGCGACCAACAACCAGGCCAAGCCACGCCGCAATTCGACACTGTCGCGCCGATACATGACGAACACGTACGCGGCCACCGCCACGCAGACGACAATCATCACCAGCCACTGCCACCACTCGGAGAGTGATTGCAGTCGCGCGAACTGGTGGTAGGTCGTCGTCGCCTGCCCCAGCATGGGATGTGGGATCATGAATGCCTTCTCCCCTTCGCCATCGTCCGTTGGATCAATTGGTAGGCAGCGGCTGCCGCAGTGACACAGGAGCACTCGCCGCAACCGGCACCGGATGGTAACTCGCGAAATAAGCCAGCAACTGTTCGCCGATCAGAAAGCAAATCAGCAGGGCCATCAGCAGCAAGCTGCGATTCATGCCCCCCAAGTCGCCAATGTCGGATTCGAACTGCTCGGCCAATTGAAACTTGGGATTCGCGAGCCCCAGTTTCGGCAGCATCGCGCTGGAATCGGCGACCGCCACCTCTCCTTCGCTCGCGTCGACATTGATGGCGAAGCGGCGAGCCTCGAACTTTCCCTCGGCCGTCATCGGCCAGACCTCGTAGATGCCTCCTCGATCCGTGTCCGGACCGACGACATGGGGCGCGCCAATTTGCGCCACGAGGAACGGTGACTTATCCTGCTTGCGTTCCGCCACTCGATCCTGCACGACGCGCGTGGACGCCTTGAGTCCCGGCGTGACGACCTTATAGTCCTTGCGATACTTGTCGGCTTCCAGTTGCACGTCCAGTTCCTGCCCCACCTGCCGGACGGGATCGACATAGCGCCCCGCCGTGAGGTAGGCCTGAAGTTTCAATTGCATCACGATGAAGCTGGGGTCTTGAGCCCAGTTATTCCAGAATGGGGCGGCCGATGTCAGAAACACGGCCACCCGTCCGTCGCCGAATTGCTGGTCGATGGCCAACGGCGCCCGATTGCGAAGCCGAGCCATCACGGTAATCGTCGAATCGGCGGGGGGCTTCCAGCCGTCCTTCAAGCGGAAGTACTTTTCCACGGCCACCAGTCGAATGAACGAATTGGTCTCGCCCAAGAAGGCCCGAAATACCGGGTGTTCCAGGGGCTCGATGTCCGCCGCGGAATCTTCGGGCTTCTCCGGCAGGATGTCCGCTCGTTCGAGCTCGACGGGAAACAAGCCTTGCCCGCCCCGGTACAGCTTCTCGTTGTAGAACTTCGGGCTGACCGAGTCGCCCAGGAAAAAGGCGACGCCACCGCCGCCGCGCACATACTGTTCCAGCGACGTAATGGCCGAATCGTCGAGCCGCGGCACGTCGAACAGATAGATGGCTCGAAACCGGGCCAGATCCTGGGGCGTGGCATCGCGTAGAAACGCGGGGTCCTTGATCTCGGGACGGACCCCTGTGTTGGCTCGCTGCCCGGGAGCGAAAACGGCCGACACATAGTAGGCGTGTCGCTGGTCGAGGCTGCCGTCGACCAGCAGCACCGGTTCGCCGTCGGGAAAATCCACGACGCACCAGCGTCGGTTGTCGGCGCTGATGGCATCTTCCGGCAACGTGGCCTCGACGACATGCTGCCCCGATTTCGGGAAGAAGACCTGCACGCGTCGGGTCGCCGTCTGGCCCGGCTTGATTTCCTCGAAGATCAGCGTGGGCAGTTCGTCGATCGTCCCGGTCGCCAGTTCCGCCTCGCCCGACTCGACCGCCTCGGGAGGGTAGTACACCGAGCGAGTCTTCAGTTGCACGCGTTTCGCGGTATCGGGGCCATAATTCTTGACCGAGAGGTTCACGAACAACGGCACTCCCGCGGCGCGCGTTCCTTCGTCCGGTTCAATGCCCACGATTCCCAGATTGTTTTGGGGCGCCTTCGAGCAACCGATCAGGTGCACTTCGGCGCTGGCCTTTTCGATCCGTCGTAACGATTCGGCCGATTCACTGGGATTGTCCCACTGACCCGCGCGAAAATCGGTCAACACGTACACCACGTGTTCGTCGCTGCGGTCTTGTTCCACCAGGTCGCGTACGAGTTGTAGCGCCGGACCGGGACCGACGGCGAACTGCGTCGTTTCCGCGAGACTCTTCTTGTCTTCCAGTCGCACGTCGAACTCCGAGTCGACGATTTCGGCGTTGAATTCGGCGGCGGAGGCGATCCGGGCGCGAAGGTCGTCCAGACGCTGGTCGCCCGACTTCGCGGGAGTCTCGCTCTCCTTGCCGGTTTCCGTCGCTGGCGTTGTCGCTGGAGCTGAGGCGTCGTGGGCGGGCTGCAGTGCTTTGGCGGCTTGCGAGAAGCGGATCAGGGTCAGTTTTTGGGGCTGGTCGGCGGCGGCGGCGCGCTGCGCGATGCGAGCCACCACTTGCCGAGCCTGATCAAACGCCGAAAGCGCGCCGGTCCGCTCCGACATCGAATAGCTGTCGTCGACGACGATGAAATGGTGGGTGGTCTTGCCGCCAAACAAGTCGAGCCACTGGTCGCGGGTGACCCATTGGGCGAGCATCGCGACGATCAGGGCCACCACCGCCATCCGCATCAGCAGGAGCAACAGTTGCTTGAGCCAGATCCATTTGCGATGCTTCTTGTAGCTTTGCAACAAGAATTCCATGGCGGCCCAGCGCACGCGTTGATGCCGCATCATGTTGATCAAGTGAATCAACAGCGGCACCAGCGCCAACAAGAAGCCCCACGTCAGTGCTTGATGGACAAATTGCATGGCAGGTGAAACTCAAGAGCGCTCCGGAAGACGGACCCCTCGCCGATACACTCGGCGGCGGTTCAGCGTCGGCCCTGCGCGTGGGATCGGCTACTTAAGAACGTCGCCAGGGCGACATCCAGCGGTTGGCTAGTGCGGACAAGCATGTAATCAATGGTGTTGCGGGCGCAGTCGCGGCGGATCTGATCCAGGAATTCCTGCAGCGCTTGCAGGTACCCCTCGCGCAGCGAACGAGGATTGCAGTTGAGAAAATCGGGCGATTCCAACCCCTCGAAACGGGTCGGCCCGGCGAAGGGAAAATCGAGCTCGTCGTCGTCCATGATGTGCAGCACCAGGACGTCGTGGCCGCGCTGCCGCAGCAATCGCAATCCCTTGAGCGTTCCGGCGCGATCGGCCAGCAAGTCCGACACCAGCACCATCATGCCGCGGCGGCGACTCGATTCAGCCACGCTTCGCAGGATCGTGTACATGTCGGTCTTGTCGCGCGGCTCGTTGTTGTTGAGCGACTCGATGATCGACATCAGATGCGTGCGTTTGCTCCTCACGGGAATCTGTTGCCGCAGGCGTTCGTCGAAGGTCACGCAACCCACCGCATCCTGCTGATGCAGAATCAAGTGTGCGAGACAGGCCGCCACGGTGCAGGCGTATTCGTACTTATTGAGCGGACCGCGCCCGTACACCATGCTGTTGGACAGATCCACGAGCAGCGTGCAGCGCAGATTCGTGTCTTCCTCGTACTGCTTGACGGTCAGACGGTCCTGCCGGGCCCAGACCTTCCAGTCGACGTGGCGCAGGTCGTCGCCGACCGCGTATTCGCGGTGCTGGCGGAATTCCACCGACTGCCCGAAGTACGGGCTGCGGTGCATTCCTGACAAGAAGCCTTCGACGATATGGCGAGCCCGAACCTCCAGACGCGAGATGCGCTGGATTGCTTCAGGATGCAAAAATCTTTTGGAATCGGGCATCGTTGGACAGCTCGTCTTCCTTGGTGGGGGTGATCGCCACGATTCGTTGAATCACGTCATCCGGCGACACGCCGTCGCTTTGCGCCGCGAAATTCACAACGATGCGGTGCCGCAATACGGGTTGAGCCAGCGCTTGAATGTCTTCGGTCGAAACATGCGTGCGACCATGCAGCAGGGCTCGCGCCTTGCCGCCCAAGATCAGGAATTGCACGGCGCGCGGCCCCGCGCCCCACCCGACCATCTCCTGGACGAAATCGGGAACCCCCGGCTGATCGACGCGAGTCTGGCGGACCAGCGACAGCGCGTAGCGAATCACGTGATCGGTGACCGGAACCTCGCGCACCAGGCGTTGCAACTCGATGATTTCCTGACCCGTCAACACGGCCTGAATCGCGTCGGTCTGCAACGCCGTGGTCCGCCGCGCGACCTCGAATTCCTCATCGAAACTCGGATAGTTCACGAACACCTTGAACATGAAGCGGTCTTGCTGGGCCTCCGGCAACGGATACGTCCCTTCCTGCTCGATCGGGTTCTGCGTGGCGAGCACGAAGAACGGATCGGCCAGCGTATGGCGCGTGCGCCCGACAGTGACCTGTCGCTCCTGCATCGCTTCCAGCAAAGCCGCTTGCGTCTTGGGAGGCGTGCGGTTGATTTCGTCCGCCAGAATGACGTTCGAAAACAGCGGCCCTTCCAGGAAGCGGCGTTCGCGCGAGCCGGTCGACTTGTTTTCTTCGAGAATTTCCGTGCCGGTGATGTCGGCAGGCATCAGATCGGGAGTGAACTGAATGCGGCTGAAGGACAGGTTCAAGGTGCGTGAGAGGGTGCTGATCAGCAGCGTTTTCGCCAGGCCCGGGACCCCTTCCAGCAAGCAATGGCTGCGACTGAACAGCGAGATCAAGAGTTCCTCGATGACCTGTCGCTGGCCGACGATGACCTGGGACAGCTGGTCGAGGATCTTTTCCCGAGCTTGCCCCAGCTTCTGAATCGCGGCCGAATCCATCATCGAAGGCCCGGACGATTGCTGACCCGCTTGCGACATCGTGATATGCCCTTGTTCCTACACGTCTGCCAACGCCGTCTCGATCGACAAATCCGGCCCTACGAGGAAGGGTTGCGCGCGGCACGGCTGGCGGCATCTCTACGATACCTTGCCATCACTAACTTGCCTAGCTTCCAGAATTAGAAAGGTCCACGCAAGCCGAAGGGTCACGTCCGGCGTGGCGGTCTAGCCGCATCCCGGGGTGGTGGTCCTCGAGCGGTCGTGCGGATGGCGCGAGTTGAATCGATGTCCCCCTCCGCGAGAGGGTGTCCAACGTACCGCCGTTGGCGAGCCAGTCCTCGCTTGGGAGGCGGCGGCGAAGGTATCACAACCCGCAGCGCGCGCGAGGAACAGCCGGAATTGCACCACCATGCCCCGCCCGCTGGCAGCTCGATCCGTCGGAGCGGGACGCTCCCTCGCTGGCGCGTCGGGTTAGGATCCCTTCGGCTACGAAGCACCACGACCGCAGGAAAGGTGATTCGGCACGACAAATCAAAACGGCGGGCCGAGCCAAACTTAGACTCGCGACAAGCTCACGCGGCTCGCGCCGTGGGCTTCGCGGCGGAACTACCGCCGGTTCCGGCCGCCATTCGGAGCCCTTGGCGTTCGAATCCGAGCTTGATGCTCTCCAGTAGCTCGGTGCGGACGACCCCCAGGAACTCGGTGCGCACCCACGACTGGACCACGAACACGACGGCGTTATCCGCCAATTGATCGACCGCCACGACCGGCGGCGGCAGTTGCAGGATTCTCTCGTCCTGCCGCACGACGTTGGTGAGCAACCGTTTGACCTCCAGCAAGTCGTTGTCGTAGGAACAGCGCAGCGTGACGTCAATCCGACGCATCCTTTCGGCCGAATGATTGGTGATCGTGCCGGTGGTGATCGCGCTATTAGGCACGATCATCAGTGAATTCGTCTCGGTCCGGATCAACGTGTTGAAGATCTGGATTTCTTCGACCGTCCCCGCAGCGCCACCGGCGGTGACTTGATCGCCGAGCTTGAAGGGCTTGAAAATGATCAGCAGGACACCGGCCGCGAAGTTGGACAACGAGCCTTGCAGTGCGAAGCCGATCGCCAAGCCTGCGGCGGCGACTACTGCCGTAAAGGAGGTCGTGTCGACCCCCAGGCGATTCAAGGCGGACAGCACGGCGAACGCCAGCATCGCGGCGTACACCAGATTGGTCGCGAACTTGACCAAGGTTTCGTCAATCTTGGCGCGCATGGCCAGTCGGCCGACCACTCGAGTCACGAGCCGCGCCGTCCAGCGACCGACCACGAAAATGAGCAGGGCGGCAAACAGGTTCGTCGCGAAATCGACCCCTTTGGACGTCAGGAAGCTGGTGACATTCTCCCACCATTGGGGGAGATTCGAGAAGTCCGTGAGTTGCGCGGGGAGGGCGAACGAGGCTTCACCCGCTGGCGGGGGCGCCAAGCTTCCAGTCCCTTTGGGCCCCGTCTGGCCAATCACGAAAGGGATCAAGACTCGCCAAGTTGTCGACACCATCCGCTGGTCTCCCATGCCCCCCGGCAAGGAAGTTCAGGACGCGCGCTCGCGTCCCAGAAGCCCGATTATCGGCGGCAGCGAGCGCTTGCTTGAGCTTTTCTGGTCGCCGCAGCGGGTTTTCGCGAGTGGAGTGATGCTCGCCGGCGGACCGCTCTGAATTCACGCAGTCTGGGCGAATCGCGGGGTCCTCGAAACAACCGGCGTCAAGAAAAGCTGTAGCGATCGTGGCGAATATGCCGACCCAATACAGCACCCGAGTGTGGTTCCGGCCTCGACGCATGAACGACCTGTAAAACAATAAATTACCGGATTGACCCACTTATTGAATCCCTTGGCGAACCTCGTGCGGCGGTCGCCGTACGAGGTTCGCCAAGGGATTCAATGGCGCTCGATTCAACAAGAACTCAGCCAGAAACCGCTGACAAAGAATTCCCGCTCCTCGTTCCAACGAAAACGAATCGACTCCTGATTCCGAGGAGCGTGATTTCTTTGTCATGTAGGTCAAACCGGTAATTTTTTGTTTTACAGGTCCTAAGACTGAGTACCTCCCGTGACCGTGACCCGCGATTCTTCCGTACGTCCGACTGCCAGCCCCGTGCGCCGCCGCGAGCATTTTATTCCCGTGCCGCGGGGCGAACTGATCGACGCTTTCGCGACCGAACTGACCGGTACTCCGCACGACCGTCAGCGGCTCGAGCATTTCTGCCAGTTGCTGTCGTCGGTCATCCACGGCGATTTCCAATTGGCCAGCGAATCGCTCAAACAGGCGTACCTGCCGTTCGACCCCGATTCCGACACGCATTCGCTGCGAGAATTCGACGCCGAGGGCGAGCAACACGACTACGAAGCGATCTGCATTCGCTTGCAAGAATTGCTGAAGCGAGCCAATTTCCGTCAGTTAAATCGACGCGACATCGAGGCGTCGCTGCTGGCCATGAACGAGTGGGGAGTTGATCTCCGCGTGGACTTCGGGCATTTCGAGCGGCTGGAGGTCTTTGCTCGAGGCGACGCCGTCTTACCCCGCAAACGCCGACGGTGGCGAAGCCTGCTGCGCCAGCGATGTGTGGATGTCCCCGTGTACCAGCGGCTGGCGGTCGTCTTTCGCCTGCGGTCGCCGTCTCGCGACCAAGCCGTCGATCGCGCCTCGCAGCCGCTCTTCATCAAACTCTTCAAGGATATTCCGCAAAGCGACATCGAAACCCTGCTGCCGGGCACGACCGTGCGAATGACCTGGTTCGACCGCAGCCGCATCCTGCTTCCCACCGTGTCGGGGCTCGGAATCATGATCGCCAAGCTGCTGCAAGGCGCCCTGGCGCTCCTGTTCGCGGGGGTCTATGGCGTGCTGGCCTTCTTGGGAATCGTCGGCGGCACGCTGGGCTACGGCCTGCGAACGCTGGTCGGCTACCTGCAGACGAAGAACAAGTATCAATTGCACCTGACTCGAAATCTCTACTTTCAGAATCTCGATAACAATCGCGGGGCAATCTTGCGCCTGATCGACGAGGCCGAGGAACAAGAATTTCGGGAAGTGATGCTGGCGTATTTTCTGCTCTGGCGCGACGCTCCGGCCGGCGGCTGGACCGCTTCCCAACTCGACCAGGCCGCCGAAGCGTGGTTGAGCGAGCGGTTGGGATTGCCCGTTGACTTCGAAATTCCGGATGCACTCGACAAGCTCGAACGATTGCGATTGGTCGTGCGCGTCGGGGAGGACAACTGGCGCGCCACGTCCCTGGATGACGCATATCGGCAACTCGCCCAACTTTGGCAGACGGCGATCCACTTCCGGCCCGCCATGACCAACCACGAGAACACCGGCGGCTCATTGGTAGGGCGGGCTTTCCAGCCCGCCCACCACGGCCCGGGCAGGCCGTGCTACGGAGGGAGGTAGAGGGGCTGCTTAGCTTGACGGAGCGCCTGTCCGAGCGGCCGGTCGCGGTTCGTACTTGCAACAATCGACCGGACAAATATCGGGGCATGGTCCCAGGTCCCCCAGCGCCGGTCGGACGGGGGCTTCGGTGAGTCGTTCCGAGACGAGCTCGCGGATCATTTGCACAAACCGGGGATGAGTGCCCACGGTCGAGGCCCGCGCATAGCCAATCCCCAGCCGCGCGCACTGTTCGGCCGCCTGTGTGTCGAGATCGTAGACGACTTCCAGGTGATCGGAGACGAAACCGATCGGAATCACGAGGACCTGTTGGAGCGGCGTTTTCTCGTGGCGGGCGCGAATCGCGTCGCAGATATCCGGCTCCAACCATGGTTGCTGGGGCGGCCCGCTACGACTTTGAAAGACGAGTTGCCAATCGGACAAGCCAGCTTGAGCCGCGACCAATCGGCACGACTCGCGCAACTGGCGTTCGTACTGGCAGGTCGCCGCCATGGCCTGGGGAATACTGTGGGCGGTGAAGAACACGGCGGCCGCTTCGCGCGGCCCGGTCGGAATGCCCCGCAGGGTCAGTCGCACGAGATCGGCGAGCGCTTCAATGAACCCTGGATGATTGAAGAACGCTCGGAGTTTGTGGATTTCGGGCGCCGTCGCGCCGACGGCCACGCGGGCCTGGGCGATGTTCTCCCGATACTGCCGGCAGCCTGAGTAGGAACTGTACGCCGACGTGAAGAACGCCAAGGCCTGACGCACACCGTCAGCGGCCATCTGTCGGATGGTATCTTCGAGCAACGGGTGCCAGTTGCGATTGCCGAAGTAGATGGGAAGCCCGATACCGTGCTCCCGGAATTCGACCTGCAAGGACTCGATCAACTGGCGGTTTTGCCCGTTGATTGGGCTCACGCCGCCGAATTGCTCGTAGTGCGACGCCACTTCAAGCATGCGTTCGCGGGGCACATTACGGCCGCGTAGAACATTCTCGAGAAACGGCAGCACATCGGCGGGCCCTTCCGGGCCGCCGAAGGAAACCACGAGCAGAGCTTGTGCAGCAGTGGTTTTTACAGAAGTGGTTTGCACAGAGGTGGTTGGCACAACAAGAGTGACCCCGCGGGGATTCGAACCCCGGTCGCCGCCGTGAAAGGGCGGTGTCCTAGGCCTCTAGACGACGGGGCCAAGCATCGGCTTAGCGAGAACAGGTGTATACCGGACAGCCTTGAAAGTCGTCAAGTGGATGGGACGACAAACGCAGGAGGAAAGAGCTCGTGGCAACATCCCCGCCAGCGTGACAGGTATGAATTGTGCCGGTTGAAGAGAGGTATCGGCAGGAGGCGCCCGTCCGGTTGAGCGACGTGAGAGGGGGGCGAATTACGTCGAGTCGGAGGCGTCGCGGGGGGTGGCTTCCGGTTCATCGCCGGTCACGTTGCGTCGAATCGCGTCGTACACCTCGCGGCGATGCACAGGCACTTCCTTGGGCGCTTCGATGCCTAGCCGCACCTTGTCCCCGCGGATTTCCACGACGACGATTGTAATGTCATTATTGATGACAATGCTCTCGTTCTTCTTGCGGGACAGCACCAACATGGGACATTCCTTCGCAATCGGCATTTTTCCTGGCGAGACTCTTCTCCTTCCCACTCTACGTGCCCACAGGGGTGAGTCAAGGCGCTCCGTGACGGCCTCCATAAATTTCCTCAAGAATTGGGCCGCGGGTTGGTTACGACTTGCAAAGCTGGCACAATCGGCCCCAGTCGCGAGGCGAAACTGAGGAGAGCGCGCCGCACCTCGCTTGCGGGCCGGACGAGTCGCCCTATAATGCGTCGTTTTAGGGAGAGCCAAGTTCTTTCCTTCGGGACGCTCACCATGTGGCAATGGCTACGAAATATCGTGACCGCGGTGGGGACAGTAGCGCACGGAATGTGGGTCACATTGCGTTACTGGCTCATCACTTACAAGACGGATCGCGGAACCTTTACCGAGAAATTCGAGTATCCCGAAAAGCCGGTCCCCGTGGCCGCCCGCTATCGGGGTTTTCATCGCTATGACTTGACCACGTGCATCGCCTGCGACCAGTGCGCCAAGGCCTGTCCGGTCGATTGCATTTATATTGGTAAGGAGCGAGTGGAAGGCAGCAAAGGGTTTAAGGTCACCGGTTTTGCCATCGACTATTCAAAATGCATGTTTTGCGCATTGTGCGTCGAACCTTGTCCCGTCGACTGTATTTTCATGGGCGCTTCGCACGATTTGAGCTGTTTCAGCCGGGATGGGTGTATTGTGGATTTTTCGCGTTTACCGTTGGATGTGGCGTGGGGTCGGGCCACCCTGAACCCCACGGCGGTCGCTCAAAGCAAGGCCATTCCAGAACCGGTTCACGGCGGACCGAACCAGTAATTACCACGAAATGCCAAAACGCCGGTCCAGTGCTCAAAAAGGGGTGATCATGTCGGAAATCGAACTCCAGCCGCGGCGGCTGTTTACGATCGACGAAGCCAATGCCATGCTTCCGCTGGTGCGCGCCATTACCTCGGACTTGTCTTCCCTGGCCAAGGAATTGGCCGAACGCCAACGACGGCTCGTGGGGCTCCGCAATCAACGCAAGTCCAGCAGCGGTGACGTCTACAGCGAGGAATTGGAGCAAGTCGAGACCGACTTGGCCAAGGACGTCGAACGCATGAAGGAATACCTGCGGGAATTACTGGAACTGGGCGTGGAACCGAAGTGTGCCGATGAAGGCTTGGTGGATTTTCCGACGCGGATCGACGGTCGAATCGTGCTTCTTTGCTGGCGACTCGGCGAGTCGGAAGTTGCTCACTGGCACGAAATCGATGCGGGTTTCGCTGGCCGACAACCGCTGGTGGCGGGGAGCGTCGCGGGTGCCGACGGATCGCACCAGGAATCTGGATTTGGCGACGCATGAACTCGGCGGTATTTCGTCGCTGGCCAAGACGCGCGGTTTCCTGGCGTCTTGCAATCAATGGGTCCGTCTCTAAAATCGCGACTCTTGAAACTGCCAGCGCTTGAATCTGGCAACGGTAGTGACGGCAGCTGGCCCGGAAACCATTTTTGGGAACCCCTTTCATGTCCCCCGCGTTAGAGTCTTCGGTTGGGATCGCGGCCTATCTGGCCCTATTTGCCGCGGTGGGCGTGATCTTTCTGTTCGCCAATCTGTTGGTGGGACGGTTGTTTCGCCCCAATAACCCGACGCCTGAAAATCAGGAGGTTTACGAGTGTGGTGAACCGACCATTGGTTCCAGTTTCGTGCAATTTGACCTGCGATTTTACGTGGTCGCCCTGCTCTTCATCATCTTCGACGTCGAAGTGGCCTTCTTTTTTCCCTGGGCCACCGTGTTCGGCAAGAGCACGACCTTGATGGATGAAAAATTCGCCGTGGTCGCCACCTCGGATACCGGTGAAGTGACTTTGACGAACCCCGCCCGCCAGCTGTATCAGGAACTC
>Ga0105096_10000607_pt1 | contig 13072 bp, 11 predicted proteins | sample PPLLak3cmMay2015_FD_87036 | JGI IMG/M metagenome (GOLD analysis project Ga0105096, IMG submission 87036) | Freshwater sediment microbial communities from Prairie Pothole Lake near Jamestown, North Dakota, USA - PPLs Lake P7 Core (1) Depth... | ecosystem: Environmental > Aquatic > Freshwater >... | reverse complement strand
GCTGGACCATTTCTACTGCAAGTTGCTGGGACTGGCCGATACGATGCAAACCGAAGCCGGCAAAGCCGAAGCCGTCCGGCGTACGGATTATATGAAGGCCTTTCTGCAACAATTGGGGTCGGAGATCGGCTCCACACCGGACGCCTGGCGTGAGGGTTTGCGCCTCAATCCTTGAAGCTTACGGTTGATTGCCGGGTCCGGTCGATCACCAGACGCGTGACATCCGTCATGTTCAGACCTCGTCGTGCCCTTGGGTGGGGTTGTAGATCGGACCGCCGATGTCATGGTAGTAAGCCAGCACCGCGGTCGCTTGTTTCTGCAGGACCCCGCACTGCACATCGATACCCCTCTGTTGCAGCGATTTGATCCAGCGGGCCGGTTTGTCGCCTTCATCAAAACCCGCTGCCTGCGCATCCGCTTTACGCGCGCCGCAAACCAGGCTTTTAATACCGGACCAGGGCAACGCGCCGAAACACATGGCGCAGGGCTCGCAACTGGTCACCAGTTGCAGCGCACCCGCCCGGGACAGGTTCCACTGCCCCATTGCTGTTTGCGCAAGCGACAGTGCAACCATTTCGGCGTGCGCGATGGACAGACCCGCCGTGGTCACCAGGTTGACACCGACCGAGACCAGCCTGCCGTCCTGTTCATCGACGATGACGGCGCCGAATGGACCACCGGTTTTCTGCCGCACGCTTTCCCGCGCCAACGCGATGGCGAGTTGCATACGCAGGCGGGTTGACAACAGCGGTTGCTGCCAGGATGCCAGGAACGGACCCACCCAGGCGGGTAAAGCAAAACTACACTGGCTGCTGATGCTCATGTCCGTAGTCCGTCCGGTTTTTCTACTTGTTATGCCGTTGCCGGTTGATTTCATACAGGCAAACACCGGTGGCCACCGAAACATTGAGACTCTCGACCTGGCCCGCCATCGGTAGCCGCACCAGGTAATCGCAGAGCTCGGCGGTAAGCCGGCGCAAGCCACTGCCTTCGCTACCCATGACCAGCGCCAGCGGCCCGGTCAGGTCGGTCCCGTACAGGCTGGCGCTGGCCTCGTCACTGGTGCCGGCCAGCCAGATGCCGTGTTGCTTCAAGGTCCGCAGTACCCGCGCCAGGTTGGTGGCCTGGATGATGGCCAGTGTTTCAGCAGCGCCGCTGGCCGCCCTGCGCACAACCGGTGTAATACCCGCGGAACGGTCCTTGCAAATCACCACCAGGTGCACGCCGGCAGCCTCGGCAGTGCGCAGACAGGCGCCGAGATTATGCGGGTCCTGGATGCCGTCCAGGACGAGGATCAACGGGGTACCGGTGATTGCAGCGAGAACCGACTCGAGGCGGCTTTCCGCGGCTACGTTGCTACCCTTGAAACCGGCAATGACACCCTGGTGGCGTTGCTGCTCGGCCAGCCTGTCCAGTTCGGAAAGCGTGGTCCTGGTGATTTCAACACCCGCTTTCCGGGCCATTGATTCGACTTCCAGCAGACGCTTGTTGTGACTGTCGGCAAGCACGCGCAGCCATTCGACGTCAGCGGCAGCCGTCTTCAGGGCCGAGGTCACGGCGTGAATGCCGATGAGCAATTGTTCGTCCGTTGGTTTCATCTGGCTCCGGTACCAAGTCCTAATCTACCAGTTCAAAGTCAATTTTCCGGTCATCCAGGTTGACCGCCAGAACCCGCACCCTGACCCTGTCGGCAAGCTGGAAAACCTGGCCCCTGCGTTCGCCTTTCATGCGGTGCGCGACCGGGTCGAAATGGTAGTAATCATTTGGCAACCCGGTCACGTGGACCAGTCCGCTGATGCGGCCGTAATCCAGTTCCACGAACAGCCCGAAAGAAGTCACGCCGCTGACCAGGCCTGCGAACTCTTCACCGATATGATTTTCCATGTAGGCGCACTTGAGACGGTCGACCACCTCACGTTCGGCTTCCTCCGCGCGGCGGGAATTGAACGAACAACGCGCACACAGTTCGGACATCTGGGCAGACGTGTACGGCCATGCCGATGACACCGGCCTTTGCAGCAATTGGTGAATGGCGCGATGCACCAGCAAGTCGGGGTAACGCCTGATCGGGGAGGTAAAGTGGGTGTATGCCTCCAGCGCCAAGCCAAAGTGTCCTTCGTTATCGGGTTGGTAGGCAGCAAGGCTTTGCGAACGCAGCAGAACCGCCATGATCAGGTGTTCATCAGGCCTGCCACGCGCCAGTTGCACGACCTTCTCGAAGTCCTTGGGTTGCGGATTATCCCGCCATGGAACACGTATGCCCTGCCCGCGCAGGAACTCGCCCAACGCCTCCAGCTTCGTCTCCGGTGGTGACGCATGCACCCTGTAAGGCGCCGGCAGTTTGTTCCTGAGCAGGAACCGGGCGGCTTCGACATTCGCCAGGATCATGCATTCTTCGATCAGCTTGTGGGCATCGTTGCGTTCCTGTTCGAGCAGACCGACGACCGCACCGCGCTGATCGAACTGGAAGCCGTATTCGACACTCTCGAATTCGATTGCGCCACGTTCGAGACGTGCCGCGTATAACACCCGGTACAGGGAGTGCAAATCGTCCAGGTTTTTCTTTACGGCAGCGAGTTCGTCATGATGTTTCAACTCACCACTGGCGAAATAGTCAGCCACCTGCTGGTAGGTCAGACGCGCCGAGGATTTCATCACCGCTGCAACAAACCTCGAACGCTGCACTGCGCCATCGTCGGCAATGGTCATTTCACAGGCAAGGCAAAGCCGGTCGAGGCTTGGTTTGAGCGAGCACAGGCCATTCGACAGCGCCTCCGGTAACATCGGCACGACCCTGCCGGGGAAATAAACCGATGTCGCACGCCGGATCGCCTCGGCGTCCAGGGCGGAGCCGGGTTTGACATAGGCTGACACTTCGGCGATGGCGACGACCAGGCGCCAGCCTTTGTCCTGTTTGCGGGCAAACACGGCGTCATCGAAATCCCGGGCATCGGCGCCATCGATGGTAACCAGCGGCAGGTCACGTAAATCCTTGCGCCCGCTTTTCATTGCCTCCGGAACCGATTCCCCATATGCCTCTGCGGCCTCCTCCACGCCTGCAGGCCATTCGTGGGGCAAGCCAAAACTGCGTATGGCAATCTCCGTGGCCATGCCCGGCGCGCCGGACTGACCGAGTATTTCGGTGATTTTACCCACCGGCGACTTGCGCTCAGTCGGCTCGATTACGATGGTCGCCACGACGATCTGACCCGGGCGGGCGCCGAGCGTGTCCTGCAAGGGAATCATCACGTCCTGGTTGATGCGGGGATCATCGGGGACCACCAGTGCGATGCCATTCTCTTCCACGTAACGGCCGACGATGCTGTCATTGGCACGCTCCAGCACTTCGGTGATCATGCCTTCACGGCGGCCCTGCCGGTCGGTACCGGTGACTGCAGCCAGGACCCTGTCGCCGTTCAGCACCTTGCGCATTTCACGCGAGGAAATAAACAGGTCGGTGCCACCGGCATCCGGGATCAGGAATCCAAAACCATCCCGATGGGCGCTGATGCGGCCCTTGACCAAATCCATCCGCGCCGGCAAACCATAAGACTTGCGCCGGTTCTGCAGCAGTTGGCCGTCGCGGAGCATGGCCCGCAGACGGCGCCGCAGGATTTCGCGGCTGTCATCGGTTTCCACTTTGAGCGCGCTGATGATTTCCTTGCGCTGCATCGGCTGCCCGTGTTTTTCCAGCAGTGCAATGATTTCATCGCGTTCGGGCGCCGTGGCGTTAATATCCCTGTCTTCCTGCCGGCCAACACCACCGGGTTTGTGTTTTTTCACCATGGCAATCTCGTTGGATTGTGAGAGCTGTCATTGTAACCCGATTAAGGGGGGCTGGCTTCAACCCGGATCCAGCCGATTCCCGCAGTCGTGGACAGCCTGCGCGCAGCGTCTGAAAACACGCTACGGCATGGAATTTTATTGACTGTTAAGGTCGAAATCGGTAAAGTCCGCTCCGGTTTGGAAGTTCCCCCTTTGCTTCCGGACCACCGGGCTGTGGACCCCCTTTCCACAGCCCCCTGCCCAGGTGGCGGAATTGGTAGACGCGCCAGCTTCAGGTGCTGGTTATCGCAAGGTAGTGGAGGTTCAAGTCCTCTCCTGGGCACCATTTGATGGTATAAAAAACCCGCCTTTTGGCGGGTTTTTTATGCAGTCGTTGCCAATATTTGCAGATCTAGCCCAGCGGGTGTTGGATGATGATGTTCTCTTTACGGTCCGGCCCGGTTGAAATCATGTGTACCGGTGCACCGCACAGCGCCTCCATCGCGCCGATGTAACTCCTGGCGTTGGCCGGCAGGTCGTCAAAACGGGTGATGCCGCGGGTGCTTTCCCGCCACCCCGGGAAGCATTCGTATTCCACCTCCAGCTCGGCCCAGTCCTCGGCGCTCTGTGGCGGTATGTCAAGTATTTCGCCATTGAGACGGTAGGCAATCCCGACCTTGATGGTTTCGATACCGTCGAGGACATCCAGCTTGGTCACACAGAAACCACTGACGCCATTGACGTGTGCCGCCCTGCGCAGCGCCACCGCGTCCAGCCAGCCACAACGGCGTGGCCGCCCGGTGGTCGCGCCAAACTCGACGCCACGCTTGGCAATCCCGGCGCCGACCTCGTCGAACAATTCCGTCGGGAAAGGCCCCGAGCCCACGCGCGTGGTATAGGCCTTGGTGATACCCAGCACGTAATCGATAGCGTTGGGGCCCACGCCAGCCCCTGTGCAGACCGCGCCTACGGTGGTGTTGGACGAGGTCACGAACGGGTAGGTGCCGTGGTCGATATCCAGCAGGCTGCCCTGTGCGCCTTCGTACAGTATGCGTTTGCCTTCGGTTCTCAGGCGGTGCAATTCCCCGCTGACATCCATGACCAGGTCGGTAAAACTGGCCCCGAGTTGCAATGCATCATCCAGCACCCGGTCAAACACCATGGGTTGCATGCCGAAATATTTTTCCAGCACAAAATTATGGTAGTCCATCGCCTCTTCGAGTTTCCTCGCCAGCAGACCCGGCTTGTAGAGGTCCGAGATGCGGATGCCACGGCGTGACACCTTGTCTTCGTAAGCAGGGCCAATGCCGCGGCCCGTAGTGCCGATGGCGTTGTCACCCTTGGCCTTCTCACGCGCCTGGTCGAGCAATTCATGATAGGGCATGATCACCGGACAGGCGGGCGATATGCCCAGGCGGGAACGGACATCGACCCCCCAGGCTTCGAGCGCCTCGGTTTCGGTCTTGAGGGCTTCGAGCGAAACCACGACCCCATTGCCGATCAGGCACCTGGCGCCCTCGTTCAGGATGCCGGAGGGGATCAGGTGCAGTACCGTCTTGTGCCCGTCGACCACGAGCGTATGGCCAGCGTTGTGGCCGCCCTGGAACCTGACCACGGCATCGGCGTCCCTGCTCAACAGGTCGACGATCTTGCCTTTACCTTCGTCACCCCACTGGGTGCCCAATACAACGATGCTTTTTGTCATTTCAATGCCAATTTTCGCCTGCATGGAGTCATGTCAGAATAAACAATAAAAGCGCACCCGATAACATGCTGATGATGCCGGCAACCCGGATACCATGCGGGCCCAGTTTGGCTGCTTCGTGCATCATCTTCAACCACATCGAGGGGGCAATGCTTGGCAGCAGACCTTCGAGAATCAGCAAGAGCGCCACCGCCGTCAGCAGGTCGTCAACCAAGATAGATCCCCGACTTGCACCGGCAATTCACCCGCACTACTGCTGTCGGCCGTCCTGTCCAAAATAGTCGAAAAACTCGGAGCCCGGATCGATCACGAGCGTATCCCTGCTGTCGCCAAATGCCGAGCGATAGGCCTGCAGGCTGCGGTAAAAACGAAAGAACTCCTCATCCTGCCCATAAGCCTCTGCATAGGTCTTGGTGGCGATCGCGTCACCTTCACCGCGCACCTTCTGGCCTTCGCGTTCGGCTTCTGCGAGCAGTACCTGGACCTGCCTGTCGGCATCTGAACGTATTCTTTCCGCGGATTCCCTGCCCTCGAAACGGTACAGGTTGGCGGCCTTCTGCCGGTCTGCCTGCATCCTGCGGAAGACGGATTCACGTACCTCGTCGGGTAACTCGATACTCTTGATACGGACGTCGACCACTTCGATGCCAAACTCTTCGGCCGCCTTGTTGGCGGCTTCGGCAATGGCCTTCATGGTGGTGACGCGTTGTTCCGACACGACCTCAACCAGCGTGCGGCTGGCGATCTGGTTGCGGATACGGTCACTGATGATGCCGTGCAAACGGTTCAAGGCGATGGTTTCATTGCCCTGGGTGGATGTATAAAAGCGTGCAACATCGACGATCCTCCATTTCACGAATGAATCCACGTTGACGTATTTCTGCTCTGACGTGAGCATGGGTTCGGAGTCTGTATCGAGGGTCAGAATGCGCCGGTCAAACTTGCGGACATTATTCACAAACGGCCATTTGAAATTCAGACCCGGCTGGTAATCGACATTGACAATGCGGCCCAGCTGGAACCGGATTGCATATTCGGTCTCGCTGACCGTGAATACGCTGGCGAGGCCCAGACCGCCAAATACCAGCAGAAATATCAACAATACCGGTCTGCTCATCGTCTTGCCTCCCTTGATTTGCTGCGGGTCGTGGCGTCGCCTTCCTTGCTATCCTCACCAACGGCCGCGGTCCCCATGACCGGTGGCAAAACACTGGCTGGATTGTCTCCGCTGGCCGGTTGGTCGATCGGCAGGTAGAGGATGTTGCCGCTTGAGTCCACATCGAGAAATACCTTCCTGTTCTTGGTCAGAACCTGTTCCATGGTCTCCAGGTAAAGCCGTTTGCGGGTAATCTCCGGCGCCAGGCGGTACTGGGCCAGCACCTGCGTAAAACGGCTCGCCTCGCCTTCTGCAAGCGCGATGGTGGACGCCTTGTAGCCTGCTGCTTCCTGCTCGATACGCGCGGCGGTACCACGGGCTTCTGGGATAACGCTGTTGGCGTGCACGAGGGCTTCCTCGGTGAACCGCTCGCGGTCCTCGCGCGCCCGGACGACATCGGAGTAGGCTTCCCTGACCTGTGTGGGCACATTCACATCGACCAGGTTGAACTCGGTCACCTGCAGACCTGCCTGGTAGGAATCCAGCGTTTCCTGCAATACGCGCTGGGTCTCGATCCGCACCTGGGTCCTGGCGTTACCTTCGAGAATCCCGTCGAGCGTATTGGTGCCGACGGACTCCCTGAGCGCGCTTTCCGCCGCCTGGCGCAGGGTCAGCTCGGGGTCACGGACCTTGAACATGAAAAACTGCGCGTTGTTGATGCGGTACTGAACCTTGTAGGCAAACTCCACCAGGTTCTCGTCTTCGGTCAACATGTGACCCTGGTCTTCGACCACCCTGACATTGTTGATATTGACCTTGGTCAGTGTTTCGAACGGCCGCGGCAGCGTCAGGTTGAAACCGGGCAGCAGGGTACGCGAATATTTTCCAAAACGCAGGACCACGCCGTTCTCGGCCTCGTCAATGACGTGCACCGAGTCGAAACCGACCCAGAAGAGTATCAGCAACAGCACCAGCGAAAATGCGCCACCGATACCATTGTTGAAATTGCCTTCACGGCTTTCGGAACCGGAACCCCTGCCCCCTCCGAAAACAGACCGCAGACGTTTGCTCACATTACCAAATATTTCTTCGAGGTCGGGCGGTTGCTGACCACCTGATTTCCAGGGATCTTTATCTCCCTTTCCAGGCTCTTTCCAAGGCATCAATTTCTCCAGCACAAGACGCTGCATGGCGTCTCACATCAACTAAAAACAGGTAACTGCAGGCGGGTTTTAAATCCACGGACAAGTTTCCAACCAATGTATTTTAGGGCCCGCCCTGCTGCACCACAAGGGTTGCCGGTGACAATATGCTATTGCGCACCAGCAGACCTTCTTCACCCGGCATACGACCCAGCCGTTCCGCATCCTGCTGCGACAGGTTGACCCGCAGCAGCCAATGTCCGTCATCGGCAATTTTCTCCTCCAGGACGGCGCCCAGGTCAAATAATTGCGAGCGTAATTTCGCGTGCCGGCCTGCGAGGTTTATCCATGCCTGGATCCTCTTGCCCTTGAGCCGCAGGGCAATGGTCTCCTTCAGTTCATCGAGTCCCGTACCATCGACCGCAGAGACGTCAATGCGTTCCACCTCGCCGTCGGCATTCCGCAGGACCGAGGCCTGACGATCAACCAGATCGACCTTGTTGAACAGGCGCACGCTGGGGATCTGGCCGGCATCCACGCTTTTGAGTACCTCCTCGACATCGTGTTCACGTTGCTGGTGAAACGGGTCGGATGCGTCGATGACATGCAATAACAGGTCTGCTTCCCGTGTTTCCTGCAGGGTCGCATGAAAGGCGGCGATCAGTTCGTGCGGCAGGTTACTGACAAAACCGACGGTGTCGACCAGCAATACGTTGCCCGTCGGTATATTTGGCATCTGGCTGACCGTTGGATCGAGCGTCGCAAACTGCATATCCTCCGTGCCCACGTGCGAGTTCGTCAAGGCATTGAAAAGCGTCGACTTACCGGCGTTGGTGTAACCGACCAGGGCAACCGTGAATACGTGCGCGCGTTCGCGCTTGCGGCGGCTTTGGGCGCGCTGTTGACGCACCCTGTCGAGCCGTGCCTTGAGATACTTGATGCGCTGTGCAATGAGCCGGCGGTCGGTCTCGAGCTGCGTTTCACCCGGCCCCCGCAAACCGATACCGCCCTTTTGGCGTTCGAGGTGGGTCCAGCCCCTGACCAGCCGGGTCGAGAGGTGGCGCAGTTGCGCCAGTTCCACCTGCAATTTGCCCTCGTGGGAGCGGGCGCGTTGGGCAAATATATCCAGGATCAGCGTCGTGCGGTCAAGCACACGGCACTTGCATTGCTTCTCAATATTGCGTTCCTGGATTGCGGACAGAGGGCGGCTGACCACGATCAGATCAGCGGCGTTTGCCGTGACCAGGCCGGCCAGCTCTTCAATCTTTCCGCTACCGACAAAAAATCGCGCGTCCGGACGGTCGCGCGGTGCTTTTAATACTGCGGTAATCTCGACGCCTGCAGAACGGCACAATTCCTGAAACTCATCGAGCTGTTCCGGCCCCGTTTCCGCAAACTGCGGATGTAATAAAACTGCGCGGTTGCCCCGCTCTGCCCGTTCGAACAAAATCAGAGGGCCTTTGTTATCCCTCGTCTTCCTCGTCAAAAACGCTGACGTTTCTGGCCGGGACGACGGTGGAAATGGCGTGCTTGTAGATCATCTGGCTGACCGAGTTCTTGAGCAAAACCACGAACTGGTCAAAAGACTCGACCTGGCCCTGCAACTTGATACCATTGACCAAGTAGATCGCGACGGGTACACGTTCACGCCGCAACGCGTTCAAGAAAGGTTCTTGTAGTGATTGACCCTTTGGCATAGCTGTTTCTCCTAGATTTTTATTAATTTCCGGCTGCTTTCGGAACAGACTACATGGGTACGGAAGTTCTAAGCTTCAAGGAACCCCCTTAGCTCGTCTATGATTTCCCGCTTCGCCTCATCTGCCTGCAAATCATACCATACAGATACACCTTCCCGCCTCAACCAGGTTAATTGTCTTTTTGCCAGCTGCCGGGTCGCCGCGATGGCCCTGTCGCGCATCTGCTCCAGCGTGCATCGACCCTGTAACCATGCCCATGCCTGGCGATAACCCACGGCACGCATGGCAGGCAGGTCCGCGTTGAGATCGGAACGTGCAAAGAGTCGTTGCATTTCGTCCATGAAACCGTCTGCCATCATCTTGTCAAAGCGCTGCTCGATACGTTGGTGCAAAACGCTGCGGGGTTCGGGTGCAATGATGATCTTGTGCAGCCGGTAGCCGAGCGTGTAGCCGAAGGTCTTCTCCTGCAGCTCGCTGAGACTTGCTCCGCTGACCGAAATAACCTCCAGGGCACGCTGGATTCGTTGCGGATCATTCGGATGAATACGATTGGCGGCCTGCGGGTCTTTTTGCCGCAGTAGTGCGTGCATGGCGGTCCAGCCTATCCTGGCGGCTTCCAGTTCCAGTTGTTCACGTACGCGCGGATCGGCGGCCGGTAACGCTGACAGACCGTGCTCGAGCGCGCGGAAATAGAGCATTGTCCCGCCCACCAGCAGGGGTACATTGCCGGCGGCCGTGATCGCCTGCATCTCCCTGCATGCGTCTGCGCAGAATTCCGCCGCCGAGTAAGGCTCAGCAGGGTCGCGGATATCTATCAGGCGGTGCGGCGCCAGCTTCAGGGTCTGCGCATCCGGCTTGGCCGTGCCGATATCCATGCCCCGGTAGACCAGCGCCGAATCGACACTGATGATTTCGAGCGGAAACTGCTGGCACAGCTCAACCGCCAGGCCGGTTTTTCCGGAGGCCGTCGGCCCCATCAGAAAAACCGCTGCTGGTAATTCGGGAGATTGCATACCAGTTTGACCGGAACTAGCGGCCACGCAGAAACAGGCGGTCCAGGCTTTGCATGTCCAATTGCACCCAGGTGGGTCTGCCGTGATTGCATTGCGCGGCGCGTTCGGTCCTTTCCATGTCACGCAGCAGGGCATTCATTTCCGCAACATTGAGCTGGCGGTTGGCCCGCACCGAACCATGACAGGCCATGGAAGACAGCACCGCGTCCATTTCCGATTCTATTTTCAGGCTTTTGCCATCCGCCACGAGTTCCGCCAGCACGTCCTGCAGCAGGCGGGTCATGTCGGCCTGCTGCAGCAGGGTCGGCACCTTGCGGACCACCACGGTCTGCGGGCCCGAACGGTCGCAACTGAGCCCCAGCGTCTCGAGGCGCCCGGCGTGGGTCTCGACCTTATCCGCTTCCCGTTCGCTGACATGCACGGTCACCGGCACCAGCAGGTTCTGGCTGCGGATTCCGTCCTGCGCCAGTCCGGCCTTGAGACGTTCATAGGTGATGCGTTCGTGCGCTGCGTGCATATCCACCAGCACCAGGCCATGCTGGTTCTGGGCGAGGATATAAACACCGTGCAGTTGCGCCAGGGCGAAGCCCAACGGTGGCAATTCATCGCCGGACCGGGGTGGCAGGTCGACGCTCCCCGTGGCCATCTGGCCCGCCAATCCCTGCGGGGACGCAACCAGCTGCGCGTAGTTTTGCAACTGCTCAGCCACGCTGAGCGGCATCGCCGACTGCCGTGCCGCCCAGCCACCGGTCGTGGCTGCGTAGCCGGGCTCCTGTACTTCGGTGCCGGGCCGCAGCGCGCCGGCGCCGACCCCGGCTGCCGCGAGACTTTTATTGAGGGTGGAGAAAATAAAATCGTGCACCGACCGGGAATCCCTGAAGCGTACTTCATGTTTCTGCGGATGAACATTTACATCGACGGCGCCGAACGGCAACTCGAGGAACAGGACGAACGCAGGATGGCGGCCATGGAACAGCACATCGCGGAAACTCTGCCGGATGGCGTGAGCGACCAGGCGATCGCGGACGACCCTGCCATTGACGAAAAAGAACTGGCGGTCGGCCTGCGGCCGGTTGTAGCGTGGTTCAGCCACCCAGCCGCGCAAACCAAAGGAACCGCGTTGTTCATCCACCTCCAGTACGTGCCTGACAAACTCCGGACCGGTCACCGCTTCGAGACGCGCCAGCATCTCCGTGTCGCTGCGTACGGGCGGAAAATGGCGCACCATGCGGTTGTTGTGCTGCAGCTGAAAACCGACATCGGGACGCGCGAGTGCGAAACGTTTTAACAACTCATCGACATGTGTGAACTCGGTCTGGTCGGTGCGCATGAATTTCCTGCGCGCCGGTACGTTGTAAAACAGATCACGCAATTCAACCTGCGTTCCGGGTGCACCGGCGGCGGGAACCGCGGCTTCAAGTTCACCGTTCGCGGTCTTGATCTGCCACGCGTAGCCGGCGTCCGCGGTCCGGGAGGTAATGGTCATCCGGCTGACCGAGGCCATGCTCGGCAAGGCTTCGCCCCTGAAACCCATGGTCGCAACCTCTTCCAGGTCTGGCAGGCTGCCGATCTTGCTGGTGGCGTGGCGTGCCAGCGCCAGTGGCAATTCATCGGCGGCTATACCGCAGCCGTCATCGGTGACACGAACCAGCCGTTTGCCACCCTGTTCCAGCGCGACCTGGATCGACCGCGCGCCGGCGTCCAGGCTGTTTTCAATCAATTCCTTGACCACCGATGACGGCCGTTCGACCACCTCACCTGCAGCGATCTGGTTGACGAGGAGTTCTGGTAACTGGTGAATTGGCATGCGCACCCTTTTAGCCGTTTTCCGTGGTGGCATCAAGTGTTTGTTGGTTCGGGTAGTAAGAGCTGGAGTTGGTGTTCCCGCTTTCGCGGTAATGACTTTGCCTCAAGTCAGGCGGGTGCAAATATCTGCGTGGGCGCAGTCATTCCCGCGAAAGCGGGAACTAGCTGGTGGGTATGACCAGTTCGCGCCCGACCTGGATCACATCTCCCCTGATGTTGTTGGCACTACGCAGACTGCTCACGCTTACGCTGTAGCGCTGGGCGATCCCGCCGAGCGTGTCGCCGCGGGCAACGATGTGTTTGGAACTGTCGCGGTTGGAGGCAATCCAGGTGCCGGGAGGCGGACTGGCGTAGAAATAGTCCCTGACCCCACGGGTGATGTTCCGCGCCATGCGTTGTTGAAATTCTTTCTCGGTCAGGCGTCTCTCTTCGCTGGGATTGCTGATGAATGCCGTCTCGATCAGCACCGAGGGCACATCCGGCGATTTGAGCACCATGAAATTGGCGCTGCCGACGTGATTCTTGTGTACCGCGCCGGACTGTTTCATCGCATGCAGTATGTCCGTGGCGACCTTGTTGCTGGCTTCCCGGGTTGCGCTCTGTGAAAGATCCAGCAAAACCGAAGCCAGCATGTCGTCCTTGTCATTCAGCGTCACACCACCCACCAGGTCGGAGGCATTTTCGCTGTCGGCCAGCAGGCGCGCGAATTCACTGCTCGCACCCTTGGCGGATAATACGAATACCGAACTACCCTGCACGTGGCGTTCGTTAAACGCGTCCGCGTGAATCGATACGAACAGGTCGTGGCGGGCCTTGCGGGCCTTCTCATAACGCTCGCGCAACGGGAG
>Ga0105096_10000606_pt1 | contig 13074 bp, 10 predicted proteins | sample PPLLak3cmMay2015_FD_87036 | JGI IMG/M metagenome (GOLD analysis project Ga0105096, IMG submission 87036) | Freshwater sediment microbial communities from Prairie Pothole Lake near Jamestown, North Dakota, USA - PPLs Lake P7 Core (1) Depth... | ecosystem: Environmental > Aquatic > Freshwater >... | reverse complement strand
GTCGAGCCGGCCGACTTCCCGCTCGACGCCGGGCGCGGCAATCCCGAAGCGCATGGCCGGATGGCGCTGCAGCATGAGGGCCGCCGGCCCCCACGCCACGCCCGGCGACACGGACAGGCCGACGACCCTCATCACGGCTCCTCCCCGAACCCGGCATCCACCAGCCGGCAGAGTGCGCCGAGCGCCTCGGCCTCGTCGGTCCCCTCGGCGGTGATCCGGATCTCGACGCCCCTGGCGGCCGCGAGGAGCAGGAGGCCGAGGATGCTCTTCCCGTCGACGTGGCGATCGCCGCGGTCCTCCCGCGCGACGCTGATCCGGCACTGGAACGCGCCGGCGGCGTGCACGAACCGGGCGGCCGCCCGCGCGTGCATGCCGAGGGCGTTCCGGATGGTGACGGTGCGGGCCGGCATGTCAGCGCTTGGCGTCGGACCGGAGCAGGTCCGACGCCACGTGGATGGCGTTGCGCCCCGTTTCGCGCAGCTCGCGGGCCACGTCCAGCAGCTCGGGCCGGGTGGGCCGGAGGCTGGAGAGCTTGATGAGCATCGGCAGGTTGACGCCGGTCACCACTTCGACGCGGTCCGGCTCGACGAACGACAACCCCAGGTTCGTCGGCGTGCCGCCGAACATGTCGGTGAGGACGAGGACGCCGCTCTCGTCCTGCACGCGCGCGATCGCCTGCCGGATCTCGTCGCGCGCGTCGTCGGTGTCGTCGTGCCAGCCGATGGAGACCGCGGCGAACCGCGGCAGGTCGCCGACGATGGCCTCGGCGGCGCTGAGCAGCTCCGCGGCGAGCTGCCCGTGTGTGACCACCACCACGCCAATCACGTGCGCACTCCTTCCCCTCGCCCTCCGGCGCGGGCTTCGCCTCCCGGCGCCATGTCGCGATGCCGGACGTGCAGCTGTACGCCGGCCAGGGACGCGAGCGCCCGCCGGAGCTGCCCGGCCACGTAGACCGACCGATGTTGCCCGCCGGTGCACCCGATCCCGACCGTCAGGTAGGTCTTGCCTTCTTCCGCGTATTGCGGAATCAGGAAATGCAGCAGGGCCGCGAGGCGGTCGATCGTCTCGCGCGTCGCCGGGTGCCGTCTCATGAACGCCATCACCGCGCGGTCGCGACCGGAAAGCGCCCTCAGCCGCGGGAAGAAATGCGGATTGGGCAGGAACCGGACATCGAACACGAGGTCCGACTCGACGGGGATGCCGCGCTTGAAGCCGAAGCTGACCAGCGTCACCTGCAGCGGGCGCGAGCGCACGCGGCCGCGGGCGACCGCCATGAACGCGTCGCGCAGGTCGTAGACGGTCATGTCCGAGGTGTCGATGATCTCGTCCGCCAGCGCCCGGATCGCCTTCAGGCTCTTCCGCTCTTCGTGAATCCCCTCGAGCACCGGGCGGTGCTTCGCGAGCGGGTGAGGGCGGCGCGTCTCGCTGAACCGGCGCACGAGCGCGGCGTCGCGGGCCTCCAGGAAGATCAGGAGCGGCTTGAGCCCGGGCATGCGCCGGATCCGCCGGAACACGCGCGGGAACTGCGAGAGAAAGGCCCGCTCGCGGACATCGACGACCAGGGCCACCTTCTCGAGGCCCGACTCCGCCCGGCTCGCCAGTTCCGCCATCGTCGGGATGAGCGTCGAGGGGAGGTTGTCCACGCAGAAGTATCCGAGGTCCTCCAGGGCGCGAATCGCCTGGGACTTGCCCGCCCCGGACAACCCCGTCAGGACCACGAAGCGCGCCTGCGCCGCCCGACGCGCCACGGTCCGGCTCGCCGCTCCAGCCATCAGTCGCTCTCCCGCTCCGCGCCCTCGTCGGGCTCGGGCAGCTGGCCGCCATCCATGAGGTGCTGCTGCAGGCGGTCGGCGAGCTTCCTGGCCGCGTGATGCCCGCGCGCGCGCAGCAGCTGGTTGCGGGCCGCGACCTCGACCAGGTTGGCGATGCTGCGCCCGGGCGCCACGGGCATCCGGTTCATCGGCACCCGGAGGCCGAGGAGGTCGTAGAACTGGTCGTCGAGGCCGAGGCGCTCGTATTCGCGCCCGGACTCCCAGCGCTCGAGCTGGACCACGAACTCCACGCGCTTCGACGAGCGCGTGGAGGCGACGCCGAACAGGTCCCTGATGTTGATGATGCCCAGCCCGCGGATTTCCATGTGATGGCGCGTGAGCTCGGGGCACGCGCCGATCAGCACGGACTCCGCGCGGCGGCGGATCTCGACCGTATCGTCGGCGACCAGCCGGTGCCCCCGCAGCACGAGGTCCAGCGCGCACTCGCTCTTCCCGATCCCGCTCTCGCCGACAATCAGGACGCCGAGGCCGAGGATGTCCATGAGCACGGCGTGGACGATGGTCCGCTCCGCCAGCGTGTCCTCGAGGAAGCTCGTGAGCCTGGCGATGGCGATCGGCGTCGCCACCGGCGTCCGCAGCAGCGGCACGCCCGCGCGCTCCGCTTCAGCGGGCACGTCCGGCGGCAGCTCGAGGCCGTCGGTGGTCAGCACACAGGGAATCTGCCGGGCCATGATGCGGACCAGGCTGTCGCGCCGCGCGGCGGCCTCCTGGCCGTTGAGGTAGCCGACCTCGCTGGCCCCGAACACCAGCACGCGGCCTTCCTGGAGATAGCTGTCGAACCCGGCGAGCGCGAGGCCGGTCTTGAGCACGTAGGGGCTGGTGATCCCGCGCTCCAGCCCGCCGGCGCCGGCCAGCAGTTCGAGGCCGAGGCTCAGCGTCTCCGCGCGGGCGCGCAGCAGGGCACCGACCGTGACTCGCGTCGACGAGGATGGCATAGAGGAAAACGGGCGCGCCCGCAGGGCCTCAGGCCTTCGGCTCGATCAGCCCGATGTCCCCGTCCTTTCGCCGGAAGACGACGTTGATGGCGTCGGTGTCGGTATTGCGGAAGACCACGAAGGCGTCCGGCGCGGGAGCCACGCTCAGGGCCGCCTCGGCGATCGTCATGGGCCTGAGCGGATAGCGCCGCGCCCGGACGATCCGCCGGGTCTGTCTCGCCTCCTGAGGTTCCGGGATGCTGCGCTTGACCGGGCGCGCCTCGCGCTTCCGCTGCTCCCACTTGCCCTTCAGCGTCTGCCCCTGCTGGAGCACGCGGTCAACCGCCTGCGACAGGGCCTCGTCCCAGGACGTGGCGACGGCCCGGCCCTTGAGCATGTGCCCGCCTCTCGCGTGGACGTGCACCTCGACCACGCGGCGGAACTTCTCGGGCCACAACTCGACCTGCCCCGACACCGCCCGGGTGCTGAAGAGCCGCTCGATTCGCGCCATTTTCTTCTCGACCAGCCGGCCGAGCGCCGGCGTGATCTCGACGTGCCTGCCCGTCAAGGTGAGTCGCATGATGGCCTCAGTAGAACACCTTGCGCTGGTTGGACGTGGGGATCTTGAGCTCCTCGCGGTACTTCGCGATGGTCCGGCGCGCCAGCACCAGCCCCTCCTTCTGCAGGATGCTGACGATCTTGGAGTCGCTCATCGGCTTGCGGGTATCCTCGCCCTCGATGATCTTCCGGATCCGCTGCTTGATGGTCACCGACGACACGTTGTCGCCGTACGAGCTGCTGATCCCGCTGTGGAAGAAGTACTTCATCTCGAACACGCCCTGGGGCGTGTGCATGTACTTGTTCGTGACCACGCGGCTCACCGTCGACTCGTGCATCGAGATGTCGTTGGCGACATCGCGCAGCACGAGCGGGCGCAGGAACTCGATGCCGTGGTCCAGGAAGTCCCGCTGGAAGTTGATGATGCTGGTCGCCACCTTGTGGATCGTCCGCTGCCGCTGCTCCACCGACTTGATCAGCCACAGCGCCGAGCGGAACTTGTCCTTGACGTAGGCGCGCGTCTCCTCGGGGTTCTCGGTGCTCTTCTCCAGCAGCCGCCGGTACACGGGGCTGATCCGCAGCTGCGGCAAGCCGTCTTCGTTGAGCGCCGCCACGTACTGGTCGTCCACCTTGACGACGTAGACGTCCGGGATGACATACTGCGACTCCCGGCGGTTGAAGCGGCTTCCCGGCTTCGGATCGAGGTGCCGGATCGTCTCGATGTGCGGCTTCAGGTCGTCCACCGACATCCCGAGCTTCTTCGCCAGCTCGGGAATCTGGTGGTTCTGCAGCATCCGCAGGTGCTCGGTGACGATGCGCTCGGAGGGCGAGCCCTCGAGGCCGATGTGCCGGAGCTGGAGCCAGAGGCACTCCTGGAGGTCCCGCGCCGCCACGCCGATCGGGTCGAACCCCTGCATCAGCCGGAGCGTGGCGTCGACCTGGTCCGCGGTCCAGTCCCCCATCATCGCGATCTCGTCCACCGACGCCACCAGGTACCCGTCGTCGTCGAGGTTCCCGATGATGGCCTCCCCGATCGCCCGCGTGGCGTCGTCGGTCGCCTGGAGCGAGAGCTGCCACTCGAGGTGGTCGGCCAGCGACGAGGTCGTCGACAGGGTGTTCTCGATCGGGGGGAGTTCCTTCACTTCCTGCTGGGCCCGCGGCCGGTACCCCTCGTCGAGGTAGTCCCCGAAGAAATACGCGTAGTCCCCGTCGTCCCACCCGTCGGTCTTGGCCGCCGCATCCGGCTCGCCCTCAGGCTTGTCCGGCGCGGCCCCTTCGGCCGCCTGCGCGTCGTCGGACTGGACTTCTTCCAGCAGCGGATTCTCGACCACCTCCTGGTTGAGCATGTCCGCGAGCTCGAGCGTGGACATCGGCAGCAGCTTGATGGCCTGCTGCAGCGAGGGCGTCAGGATGAGCTTCTGGACGAGTTTCGTGTGCAGTCGTTGCTGGAGCGCCATGGGTCGTCACCCGGAGTGTAGTGCGTCGTGCGGGATCAGTCCAGCCGGAAATCCGAGCCCAGATAGACGCGCCGGACCTCCTCGTCCTCCGCCAGCGTGTCCGGCGTCCCGCTCCGGAAAATCGCGCCTTCGTTGACGATATAGGCCCTGTCCGTGATGCGCAGCGTCTCGCGCACGTTGTGGTCCGTGATGAGCACGCCGATGCCGCGATCGCTCAGGTGCGACACGATGTCCTGGATGTCGGCGACCGCGATCGGGTCGATCCCCGCGAACGGCTCGTCGAGCAGGATGAACCGGGGCGAGATGACCAGCGCCCGCGTGATCTCCACCCGCCGCCGCTCTCCGCCCGACAGGGTGTAGGCGGGCGAGTCGGCCAGCGGGGTGAGGTTGAGTTCGGCGAGCAGGTCGCGCAACCGCGCCCGCCGCTCGGCGGCCGAGAGGTTGAGCGTCTCGAGGATGGCCAGGATGTTCTGGCCGACCGTGAGTCCCCGGAACACGGACGGCTCCTGCGGCAGGTACCCGATGCCCTTCCGCGCGCGGATGTACATCGGGTCGTCGGTCACGTCGGCGCCATCGAGGAGGACCCGCCCGGAGTCGGGCGCGGTCAGCCCCACGGTCATGTAGAAGGTCGTCGTCTTGCCCGCGCCGTTGGGGCCGAGCAGGCCGACCACCTCGCCCGAGTGCACCTCGACGCTGACGCCCCGGACAACCGTCCGGCCGCCGTAGCTCTTGGTCAGGGCCTCGGTTCGCAGCGTCGCCATCTATTTCCGTCCGGGCACCACGCAGTTGGGAATCGCCTTCACCTGCGTTCGAAACTCGTCGTTGGGCTCGACGACGATGTTATTGGTCGACCTGTAGAAAGTCAAAGTCCGGCCCGTCGTTTCGCGGCAGTCCGCCTCGATCTTCACCGGCGATCCCACGACGAGGTAGCGCCCGTCGGCCGCGGTGTAGGTGAGGCGATCCCCCGACACCACGCGCGTGGCGTCGCGGAGCGCAATCGCCGTGTACGCCTCGAGGCGCTCGAGCTCGCTGACCTCCGCCGCCAGGAACAGCTCGATGCGCGACGCCTCCAGGTCGCCCTGGGGGCCCGACACGTGCGCGCTCCCCGCATAGGTCGCCGTCCGCGGTCCGTCATCGTAGAGAAACGCATCGGCGCGGCCGATCGTCGCGGTCCGCTCCCGCGTTCCGGTCTTCTCGTCCGTCTCTTCGATCATGAACGTGGTGGCCACGCTGCCCTTGCCGGCCAGGTTGCCCGTGGCGTCGTCCACCGTGAGCCGGTCCGCCTGGATGGTCGTGTCGCCCTGCCAGAGCCTCGCCTGCGCGGGCGCCTCGGCCGTGTAGACGGCGACGCGCGCCGTGCTGTCGTAGTCGAGCGCGGCGGATGCGGCATAGACGGGCTGGTCCCGCTCCAGCATCCCGGCCCGCCTGATCCGGCCTCCCGGGGACGAGGCGTCCTTCGCGGCCGGCATCATGACGCTCCGCACGTCCCGGGCCGCGGTGATGCGCCTCGGGTCCGTGGTGATTTCGATGTGCCCCGCGTCAATCGCCACCTGCCCGTCGGTGACGCGAGGCGACTGCCCCGTGGTCTCGTCGACGCCGTCGAGATCGATCCGGCCGCGATCGACCAGGTACCGGGCCTGGCCTGACGCCGCGCGCAGCTGCCCTTCCTCGAACCTGACGGCGCCCGAGAAGCGGGCGTCGGTCATGGAACCGAGGCCGGGCGCCGTGGCGGCATCGAGCGTGCGGGACCGCACGATTCGGGGGGGCGCGCCCGCGGGCGACTCCCGGTACTCGACGTTGTCCACGAATCGCGCGGCGTCGAGCGACGCCCCGCCTTCGGCCTTCGCGATGAGCGTGACGGCGCTAATCGTCCTCGGCGGGGCTGCCGGCGCGGCGGGCAGCGTCAGCACGACCGACTCGCGCACGGTGAGGCCGTTGACCGTCGCCCCGTCGGCCGCGAACCGCACGTCGATCCACTGGCCGACGACGCGGCGCGCCCCGCCGTTGGCCCCAAGCTCGATGCTCGCCCGCCCGGGGCGGCGGCTCGCCAGCGTCGCGCCGGCGAGCGTGCTGCCGTCGCCCGCGAACTCGAGGTTGATGTCGTCGGCCTCCATGGCGCGCAGCGCGCCCGCGCCTTCGCCGACGCCGGTGATGCGCGAGCGGCCCCGCATCTCCAGCGACTCGACGCGCCCGCCGTCGTCGGTCAGGAAGGCCGTCGCGAGCGCGCTCGACAGCGTGCGCGCGCCGGACACGAGCGTGAAGTCGCGCTCGTACCGGACGTAGTGGTCGGCGCGGGCGAAATAGGCGGAACCCGAGGTGATCTGGACCGGCGGACTCTCCGGTGTATCCGGGACGATCGCCATCGACGCGCGGTCGAGCATCGAAATGGCGTCCCGGCCCTTGTCGTACGTCATGCCCACCGACGAGCCGGACATCCTCCCCTTGGTGAAGGAGGCCGGGCCCGGCGCCCTGAGGATGCCTTCGCTCTGGCTGTAATCGGCGGCCTCGGTCTTCGCGACAAGTCCGTCGCTCGACTCGAGCTGCACCGCGCCCTGCATCCGGATGCGGTCCTGGCCGGCCCCCACCTCCGCTTCACGGGCCTTGACCGTGAAGTTCCGTCCCCCTCGGTTCGGGACCGAGACGCGGGCGCCCTCCAGCTTCTGGCGCCCGTCCGGGTAGGTGAGCAGCGTGTCGTACTCGAGGCGGAAGTTCTCGGCGTCGCGGACCAGGTTCAGCAGCTCTCCGCTGGTGCTCTGGGCGGTCGCCTCCGGATCCTCGCGCGTCATCCGCCCGCCGGAGGGAGGCCCGCTGGAGGGCCTCGGCGCGCGGAAGGCCATGTAGAGCACGACGAGGAACCCCGCGCCGAAGATGGCGATGCCGAGCCGGAGCCGCCGCTGCCACCTCATCGAGGCTCCGCGCCCGACGCCCGGACGTCGGCCAGCGACACTTCGAGCGACGTGCAGCCGTTGAAGGTGTTGCGCTCGATCGAGTAGGCCACGTCGAGGCCGTCGCGTGCGGCCGCCATCTCGGAGGCGCGCTCGGCCGCGCGCCAGAACACGCCGCGCAGCGCGACCCCGTCCTGCCGCAGGCTCATGCTGAGATGCCGCTCCTTGATGCGCCGCGGGCCGTCGGCCAGGCTGGCGCCGGGTGTCCAGAACACCGGCTTCGGGTTCCCGGCGCCGAACGGGGCCAGGAGGCTGATCCCGTCGTAGAGGCGCGGCGTGATCTGGCGGAACCCGAGCTGGCCGTCGATCCGCAGCCGGGGCCGCAGGTCGTCGGGCCCGAGCCGGTCGTCGGCCCACCGCGTCAGCGCGTCGCGGAACGCGCGGATGTGCGGCCGGCCGAGTGTCAGCCCCGCCGCGGCGCGATGCCCCCCGAACTGCTGGAGGTGCTCCGCGCAGGCGGTCAGCGCCGCGAGCATGTCGAACCCGGGGATGCTGCGGCACGATCCATGGGCCGTCTCGCCCTCGATCGCGATCACCACCGCCGGCCGGTGAAACGCGTCGACCAGCCGCGACGCGACGATCCCGATGACGCCGCGATGCCAGCCTTCGCCCGCGACCACGAGCGCCGCGCGGGCGCCGATGTCCGGGTCGCTCTCCACCGCCTTGCGGGCCTCGGCCAGGATCGCGCGCTCCTCCAGCTGGCGCCGCTCGTTCTCGGCGTTCAGCTGGCCCGCCAGCTCCCGCGCTTCCGCGATCATCCCGTCGTCGGCGGCGAGCAGCAGCCGGAGCGCGATGTCGGGCGAGCTCATCCGCCCGGCCGCGTTGACGCGCGGCGCCAGCATGAACGAGACGTGATAGCTGTCGATGGGCTTGCCCGCGAGCCCGGCGCTCTCGATGAGCGCCCGCAGCCCCGCTTTGTGCGGGCCTTTCGACAGCGCCTCGAGGCCGAGCTTGGCGATCACGCGGTTCTCGCCGACCAGCGGCACCACGTCGGCCAGCGTGCCGATGGCCGCCATCTTGACGAACGCGGGCAGCCAGCTGCCCCGCCCGGCCCGCGCGGTGAGCGCCTGCACCAGCTTCAACGCCACGCCCACGCCGGCGAGGTTCTTGTCCGGGTAGCTGCAGTCCCTGCGCTTGGGATTGATCACCGCGAGCGCCGGCGGCAGCTCCTCGCCCGGTTCGTGGTGGTCGGTGATGATGAGATCGACGCCGAGATCCCGGGCGCGGCGGGCGGCATCTGCGCCGCGGATCCCGCAGTCGACCGACACGATGACACCGGCCCCTTCCGCGTGCAGCCGCTCGATGGCCGGGGTGTTCAGGCCGTAGCCGTCCTTCATGCGATCGGGGACAAAGTGCACGACCTCGCCGCCGAGCAGCTCGAGCGCGCGCCGGAGGATCACCGTCGCCGTGATGCCGTCCACGTCGTAGTCGCCGTGCACGGCGATGCGCTCGCGGTTGGCGACGGCTCGGAGCAGGCGCTCGACGGCCGTCTCCATGCCGGCCAGGAGCATGGGGTCGTGCAGGTGGTCGAGGCTCGGCCGCAGGAAGCGCGCGGCGGCGCCGGCATCGGTGATGCCGCGCAGCATCAGCAGGCGGGCGATGGCCGGATCGATGCCGGCGGCCCGGGCCAGCTCGCCGGCCGCCGCCTCGTCACAGGCCTCGTGCTCCCAGCGGTAGGGCACCATCAACGCGAGCGGGAGGCGCGGCCCGCCGGCTTCGCCTCGCCGGCGCCGGCGGCCGTGTCCGAAAAATCCACGCCGAGCCGGCCCACCTGGCGCAGCTTCGCGTAGCGGCGGTCGAGGCGCGCCGCCACCGGCATGGCCGACACCTCGGCCAGCGTCCGCCTGATCGCCTCGTCCACCAGCTGCGCGGCCAGCACCGGGTCCTGGTGGGCGCCGCCGAGGGGCTCCGGGACAATCTCGTCGACGATGCCGGCCTTCAGCAGGTCGGGGGCCGTCAGTTTGAGCGCGGCCGCCGCTTCCACCTTGCGGTTCGCATCCCGCCAGAGGATGGCGGAGCACCCTTCAGGCGGGATCACGCTGAAGATCGCGAACTGCTGGATGAGGAGCCGGTCGCCGACGGAAATCCCGAGGGCGCCGCCGCTGCCGCCTTCGCCGCAGACCACGACCACGATCGGGACCGCGATGACCGCCATCTCGCGGAGGTTCAGCGCGATGGCCTCGGCGACGCCCCGCTCCTCCGATTCGATCCCCGGGTACGCCGCGGGCGTGTCCACGAAGACGATGATCGGCCGGTTGAACTTCTCGGCCATCCGCATCGCGCGGAGCGCCTTGCGGTAGCCTTCCGGCCGCGCGTAGCCGAAATTGCGCGCGATCTTCTCCTTGGTCGTCCTGCCCTTCTGGTGCCCGACGACGAGCACGGGATCGCCGTGGTACGCCGCCATCCCGCACACAATGGCCGGGTCGTCGGCGAAGCGCCGGTCGCCGTGCACCTCCACGTACTCGGTGAACAACCGCTCGATGTAGTCGAGCGTGCCAGGCCGCCCCGCGTGGCGCGAGACCTGCACGACCTGCCAGGGGGTGAGGGCCCCGAAGAGCTCCGCCCGGAGCTCGTCGATGCGTCCGCGGAGGCGCGCGATGTCGGCCGCACGGGGCTCGGTCTGGGGCATCATGCTCAGGGCGTCGATCTCCTTGAGCAGCACGCCGATCGGTTCTTCGAAGTCCAGCAGTTCTGCGGCCATGGCTCTCCCGGGTCGCCCTGATCCTACCGCACCGTCACCGATCCCGGCCCGCAGATCCGCTCGAGGTCGGCCACGAGCTGCTCCGAGGGCCGCACGCGCACCTGCCCTGACACGTCCACCCGGACGCGCAACGGAGGCTCGGTCGACGTGGTCACGAGGAACGAAACCCGCCGGTCGCCCTTGTGCCGGCCCAGGACATCCGACACGGCCTCGAAGGTCCGCCGGTCGTGGTGCGCGGCGTCGACTTCCACCACCACCTCGCGGGCCAGCTGCTCCCGCACCTTCTCGATGGGGAGGATCTCGGACGCCAGCAGCCGCGTCGAGTCCTCGTCGCGCTCGAACCGGCCCTTGACCAGCACCAGGGCGTCGGCCTGGAGCAGCGACGCGGCCTTCGAAAAGGCCTCGGGAAACACGACGACCTCGACGGTGCCGTGGGGGTCGTCGAGCATGAAGGCGGCCATGCGGTCGCCCTTCCTGGTCTTGAGCGGCCGGATGGACGCGACGATGCCGCCGACCGACACGTCCTCGCTCGTCCGTCCCTGGGACCGCCCGCCGTTCATGGCGGCCTCGTCGTCGTCAGCCCCGGCGGCTGGCTCGGGCTCCTCCTCGTGGGCCGCCAGAAGGTCCTCGAGGCTTTTCGCGCCGTAGGCCGCGAGGTCGGCCTTGTGGCGGTCGATCGGGTGGCCGCTCAGATACAGCCCGAGCGCCTCTTTCTCGAAGGTGAGCTGCTGCGCCTCGGTCCACGGCGGCGCGGCGGCGAGCGGCGCATCCGCGCGCGAGGGGTCGCCGTCCGCGCCGCCGCCGAACAGCTGCGCCTGCCCCTTGTCGCGATCGCGCTGGTGGCGGTTGCCGTACTCGACGGCGCCGTCGAGGGCGGCCAGCAGCCTCGGCCGCAGCCGCGCGGACGCCGCCGGCCCGGCCGTTTCGCCGGCGGCCAGCGAATCCATCGCGCCGCTCTTGATGAGGCTCTCGAGCACGCGCTTGTTGACCAGGCGCAGGTCGATGTCTTCACAGAGGTGGAACAGCGACGACACGCGCCCGTGGGCCGCGCGCGCCTGCAGGATCGAGGCGATGGCCGACTCGCCGGCGTTCTTCACGGCCCCGAGGCCGAAGCGCACGCCCTCGGGGCGCACGGTGAAGGCCAGCTCACTGCTGTTGATGTCGGGCGCGAGGATCGGCACGCGCAGCTCGCGGCACTCGTGGAGGTAGGAGGCCAGCTTGGCGGTGTTCTGCGACTCGATGGTCAGCAGCGCCGCCATGAAGTGCCACGGGTAGTTGGCCTTCAGGTACGCGGTCTGGTACGCGAGCAGGGCGTAGGCGGTCGAGTGCGACTTGTTGAAGCCGTAGCCGGCGAACTGTTCCATCAGGTCGAAGACGCGCGCGGACTTCTTCGCGCTGATGCCGCGGCCGGTCGCGCCCGCGACGAACTTCTCGCGCTGGGCCTGCATGAGCGCGGGGTTCTTCTTCCCCATCGCCTTGCGGAGCAGGTCGGCCTCGCCGAGGCTGAAGCCGGCCAGCTCGCTGGCCACGCGCATGACCTGCTCCTGGTAGGCCATGACTCCGTAGGTGTCCTCCAGGATCGGGCGCAGCTTCTCGAGTTCGTAGCGCACCTCGACGCGGCCGTGCTTCCGGTTGATGAAGTCGTCGATCATGCCGCCCTTGATGGGCCCCGGGCGGTAGAGGGCGTTGAGGGCGATCAGGTCTTCGAACTTCCTCGGCCGGGCCTGCCGGAGGATCTGCCGCATGCCCGAGCTCTCGAACTGGAAGATGCCGAGGGTCTGGCCCTCCGAGAACAGGTCGAACGTCTTCGCGTCGGTGAGGGGCAGGTCCTCCATCACGACGCGCGCGCCGGTGGTCGCCGCGATCTGCGCGAGGGCGTCGTGGATGAGCGTCAGCGTGCTCAGGCCCAGGAAGTCCATCTTGAGCAGCCCGATGCGCTCGACTTCCTTCATCCCCCACTGCGTCGTGATTTCGTCGCGGCTCCCCTTGTAGAGCGGCGCGAACTCGGTGATCGGCCGCGGCGCGATGACCACGCCCGCGGCGTGCACCGAGGCGTGGCGCGCCATCCCCTCGAGCCGCTTCGCGACGCCGAGCAGGTCGGACACCCGGGCGTCGTTCTGCTCCATCTCGCGGAGCACGGGGTTCTCGACCAGCGCCTTCTCCAGCGTCATCTCGAGCACGGCGGGGATCTGCTTCGCCACCCGGTCCACGTCCGCGTAGGGCATGTCCATCACGCGCCCGACGTCGCGCACCACGGCCTTCGCCTTCATGGTGCCGAACGTGATGATCTGCGCGACGTTCTCGCGCCCGTACTTGCGCGTGACGTAGTCGATCACCTCGCCCCGGCGCCGCTCGCAGAAGTCGATGTCGATGTCCGGCAGCGAGATGCGCTCGGGGTTCAGGAAGCGCTCGAACAGCAGGTCGAACCGCAGCGGATCGACGTCGGTGATGCGGAGGCAGTAGGCCACCAGGCTGCCGGCCGCGGACCCGCGCCCCGGCCCGACCGGGATGCCCTGCTCGCGCGCGTACCGGATGAAGTCCCAGGTGATCAGGAAATACCCCGGGTACTGCATGCGCTTGATGACGTCGATCTCGTACTGGAGGCGCGCGCGGTACTCCTCGACCGAATGGCGGAGCGAGCCGGCGGCACGCATCTCCTGCAGGCGC
>Ga0105096_10000605_pt1 | contig 13082 bp, 11 predicted proteins | sample PPLLak3cmMay2015_FD_87036 | JGI IMG/M metagenome (GOLD analysis project Ga0105096, IMG submission 87036) | Freshwater sediment microbial communities from Prairie Pothole Lake near Jamestown, North Dakota, USA - PPLs Lake P7 Core (1) Depth... | ecosystem: Environmental > Aquatic > Freshwater >... | reverse complement strand
GCACCGCGAGGCGCGCCGTCACGCCCTGCTTCTCGAGGATGCGGTTCAAGCGCAGGACGCCGGCGGCGGCGTCGCGGATGTAGTCGTCGCGCAGCTTCTCGTTCAGCGCGTTGAGCGCCGGCGCCTCGATCGTGACCAGCGCGTCGCCGCGCACCTCGAGCACCGGGTAGCTCGTGCCGGCGAGCACGTGGTCGTCGGCGATCTTCGCCTCGTCGAAGCGGCCCTTGAGGCCCTCCGCGTAGAACGTCGCGGCGTTCGACGACACGTCGGCGCCAAACAGGTCCATCGTCACCGAGAAGTGGAAGTTGAGGTAGCGCTGGATCGTCGGCAGGTCGATCAGTCCGAGCGCGCGGATGCGCGCCGGGTCGTCGGTGCGCTCGCGCGCCATCGCCTCCGCGGTGCGCTGGATCACGCGGCCCGCGCCCGACTCGCCGACGAACATGTGGTGCGCCTCTTCCGTGAGCATGAACCGGCAGGTGCGCGAGAGGGGGTCGAAGCCCGACTCGGCGAGTGCTGCGAGCTGGTACTTGCCGTCGCGGTCGGTGAAGAACGTGAACATGAAGAACGCGAGCCAGTCCGGGGTCTGCTCGTTGAACGCGCCGAGGATGCGCGGGTTGTCGGCGTCGCCCGAGCGGCGCTCGAGCAGCGCTTCCGCCTCCTCGCGTCCGTCGCGGCCGAAGTGGGCGTGCAGCAGGTACACCATCGCCCAGAGATGGCGGCCTTCCTCGACGTTGACCTGGAACAGGTTGCGCAGGTCGTAGAGCGACGGCGCGGTGAGCCCGAGGTGGCGCTGCTGCTCGACCGAGGCGGGCTCCGTGTCCCCTTGCGTGACGATCAGGCGGCGCAGGTTCGCGCGGTGCTGGCCGGGCACCTCCTGCCAGGCCGGCTCGCCCTTGTGCGCGCCGAAGTTGACCTTCCGGTCGGGCTCGGGCGCGGCGAGGAAGATGCCCCAGCGGTAGTCGGGCATCTTGACGTAGCCGAAGTTCGCCCAACCCTTCGCGTCCACCGACACCGCAGTGCGGAGGTAGACGTCGAAGTCGCGCGAGCCCTCCGGTCCCATCTCGGCCCACCATGCCTGGTACTCGGGCTGCCAGTGCTCGAGCGCGCGCTGCAGCGTGCGATTGCCCGCCAGGTCGACGTTGTTGGGTATGCGCGCGCCGTAGTCGATGCTCATGGGGTCTCCGTGGGGCGCGTCACACGCGGTCCCGGTTGAAGGACGCCTTGCGCCCGGTGCCGAACACCTTGAGCGCGCCGGACTCGCCGACCGCGTTGGGCCGGATGAAGATCCAGTTCTGCCACGCCGACAGCCGGCCGAAGATGCGCGACGCCATCGTCTCCGCGCCCGGGAAGCGCAGGTTCGCCTCCAGGCCGGAGAGCGCGTCGGGCGAGAGGCTCGCGCGCTCCTCCAGCGCGATGCGCACCTCGTCGTCCCAGTCGAGGTCGTCGGGCGCGAACGTGACGAGCCCGAGGTCGAGCGCCTCGCCGGCGGACAGCGCGCGGCCGGCTGCTTCGCGGCAGCGGGCGAGCGCCGCCGGGTCGTCGCCGTAGCGCACCGCGAGGCGGGTGCGGCCGTTGACCGTCGGATAGGCGTCGAGCGCGTGCGCGGAAAGCGCGATCGTCGGCGGCACGGCGTCGGTGCTCTCGGCGAGCATGTAGCTGCGGTCGGCGGCGAGCGCCAGCTCGAAGAGCGTACCGGCGAAGCACGACCCGGGCTCGATGAGCGCGAAGATCGAGCGCGAGCTGACCTCGAGGCGCGCGAGCGTGCGGCGCAGCATGCCGATCGTCTCGCGCACGAACCAGTGTTCGCGATGCGCGGCGAGCGCGGCGTCGGCGGCGAGCACGTGCGCAGCCTCGCCGGCGGTCTTGAGGATCCAGGTGCCGAGCGCGAGCTCGTTGGTGCGCAGCAGCAGGATCGCGTCGTCGAGCTCGCGGGCCATCGCGAGCGGCCACCACGACGCGCCGGCGGCCTCGATCGCCGCCACCGTCGCCGCCGGCGCCTGCGCGGGTGCGCGCACGGTGATCGTCGCCGCGCGCAGGGACCGGTCGAAGCGCACGTCGACGTGCTCGTAGTGGTAGCCCGCGTCGTCGATCGTGCGCGCGAGCGGCGTCAAGGCCACGCCGCGAGCGCCCTGCGGGCGGTCGGACGCCGCAGCGAGTTCCTGCGCGCGCTGGCGGACCGTCGCGGCGAACGCCTGCGGCTTCGAGTGTCCGTCGATCAGCCGCCATTCCAGCGCGCGTGCAGCGCGCACGCCCTCGGTCAGCGTGCAGAAGACGTCGGCATGGTCACGGCGCACGCGGCGCTTGTCGGTGACGCGCGTCAGGCCGCCGGTCCCTGGCAGCACGCCGAGCAGCGGTACTTCGGGCAGGCTCACCGCCGAGCTGCGGTCGTCGACCAGCCAGATCTCGTCGCAGGCGAGTGCCAGCTCGTAGCCGCCGCCGGCGGTGGTGCCGTTGCAGGCGGCGACGAACCTGAGGCCGGAATTCGCCGAGGCGTCCTCGATGCCGTTGCGCGTCTCGTTGGTGAACTTGCAGAAGTTCACCTTCCACGCGTGCGACGAGAGGCCCAGCATGAAGATGTTGGCGCCGGAGCAGAAGATCCGGTCGCGCGCGCTCGTCACGATCACCGAGCGCACCTCGGGATGCTCGAAGCGGAGCCGCTGCAGCGCGTCGTGGAGCTCGATGTCGACGCCCAGGTCGTAGCTGTTGAGCTTGAGCTTGTAGCCGGGCGCGATGCCGCGGTCCTCGTCGATGTCGAGGACGAGCGTCGCGACCGGGCCCTCGAACGAGAGCTTCCAGTGCGCGTACGTGTCGGGGTGCGCGTCGTAGGTCACCAGTGTCGCCGCGCGCGCGGTCGCCACGGCGTCGGCCGCCTCAGCCATGGGGGTCTCCTTGATCGGTCACGGGTGGACGAGCTGCCGCAGGCGCGCGAGGCTCGACGGCGGGGTCTCGCCGGAGGTGTCGAGCGTGGCGTCGGCCTTTCGATAGAGCGGCTCGCGCGCCGCGAGGATGCGCTTCAGGTCCGCCATCGCCTCGGCGTTGCCCTGGATCGGTCGCAGGTCGCCCTGCTCGACAACGCGCGCCATGTGCTCGTCGGGCGTCGCCCGGATCCACACCGTGTAGCAGGAGAGCAGCAGTGCGTGGTACGTCTCGGGCTCGGAGACGATGCCGCCCCCGACCGTGATGACCATCGGATCCGTGGCGTCGAGCTCGCGGTCGAGGCAGCGCCGCTCGATGCGCCGGTACCCGGCCTGTCCGTAGAGCAGGAACACCTCGGGCAGGCCGATGCCCGCCTCGCGCTCGATCTCGCGGTCCAGCTCGACGAAACGGCAGCCGAGCTCGCGGGCGAGCGCGCCGCCTAGCGTGGTCTTGCCTGCGCCGCGAAGGCCGAGCAGCGCGATGCGGCGCTTGCGCGCGGCTTCCTCGTGCCCGAACTCGCGCATCAGCCGGAACAGCACGTCCTCGAGCCGATGCTCGGGCAGACCTTCCAGGAAGCGCCGGACCAGGCGGCGCTCGACGCTCGGGTCACGCTCGCCGAGGAGCTCGGTGAGGGGCATCCGCAACGCGCCCGCGACGCTGCGCAGCAGCAGGATCGAGGCGTTGCCGTCGCCGGCCTCGAGCTGCGCGAGGTAGCGCTCGGAAATCCCGGCAGTGTGGCACAGCGCCTTGCGCGCCATGCCCTGCCGCTCGCGCGCTTCGCGGACGGCGCGGCCCAGATTCGCGAGGAACGCCGGGTCGTTGCCTCCGGGTGGCGCGCTCGACGCCGATGCGGCGGAACGTGCGCTGCGGATGGCGGGGGCGATGGTCATGAGGTGGCAGTGGAGATGGCGGTGCGGCAATGCAACATAGTGCTATCTCGGAAACCATAATGCAATCGCTTGATCGACGTCAAGGCCGGCGCTTCGACAGCGAATGCTGCTGCACGGGCGGCTCGAAACGTCAGGCGCGCCACCGCGTCGATGCGGCGTCGTGCGTCTTCGAATCGCGCCCACGCCGGCGATATCATGATCTATTGTGCTTGACATGCGAGCGACCATGCGCCAAATTGCCAACAAAGAATAAGCGGCAATCGGGACGGGCGCGCGACGCCGGCCCGCCTCGCCGAACACGGGAGGAGGCGCGGGATGGTCCGTCCTCTGCCGCCTGCCGCAGGGCAGGTTCGAGTTGGAGCGCGCGGGAGGAACCTGCGATGAACGTGTCACCTCCGTCCGGGACCAGCATGAGCCCGACGGGCCGCCCCGAGGGCGAATCCGCCCCGAAGCGCGTCAGCGCGGAGGGAGGTCCGGTGAGCGCGCCGCGGGTCGACCTTCCGCGCGTATACAACGCCACGCAGGACCTGGTCCAGCGCAACCTCGCGGCGGGGCGGGCCGACAAGGTCGCCTACGTCGACGACGCGGGCACCTACACGTTCGCGGAACTCGGACGCCGCGTCGATCGCTGCGCCAACGCCTTGCGCGGACTCGGGCTCGCGCAGGAGCAGCGCGTGCTCGTGTGCCTGCTCGACACCATCGACTTCCCGTCGGTGTTCCTCGGCGCGATCAAGGCGGGGATCGTGCCGGTCGCGGCCAACACGCTCCTCACCACCGGCGACTACGATTACATGCTGCGCGACAGCCGTGCGCGCGCGCTCGTCGTCTCGGCCGAGCTGCTGCCGGCGTTCGCTCCGCTGTTCGGCAAGCTGCCGCACCTCGCGCACGTGATCGTGTCGGGGGGCGACCCGGGGCCGCACGTCGCGCTCGCGGCGCTGATGGCTGCCGCCGACGCGACGGCCGCCGTTGCCGACACCACGCGCGACGACGCCGCGTTCTGGCTGTACTCGTCGGGCTCGACCGGCGCGCCGAAGGGCACGGTGCACGTCCACTCGAGCCTCGTGTCGACCGGCGAGCTGTTCGCCAGGCCGATCCTCGGCATGCGCGAAGACGACGTCGTGTTCTCGTCGGCCAAGCTGTTCTTCGCCTATGGCCTCGGCAACAGTCTCACGTTCCCGCTCGTCACTGGCGCGACGGCGATCCTGATGGCCGAGCGGCCGACGCCGGCCGCGGTGTTCCGCCGGCTGATCGAGCACCGTCCCACGGTGTTCTGCGGCGTGCCCACGCTGTTCGCGGCGGTGCTCGCGAGCCCCGACCTGCCGCGTCGCGACCAGGTGGCGATGCGCGTGTGCACGTCCGCCGGCGAGGCACTTCCGGCGGACATAGGCCGGCGCTTCACCGAGCACTTCGGCGTCGAGATCCTCGATGGCCTAGGCTCCACGGAGATGTTGCACGTCTACCTGTCCAATCGTCCCGGCGACGTCCGCTACGGCACGACCGGCATGCCGGTGCCGGGCTACGAGCTGCGCATCGTCGGCGAGGACGGCCTGCCGGTGAACGCGGGGGACGTGGGTGAGTTGCAGATCAGCGGACCCACGGCGGCGATGGGCTACTGGAACAACCGGGACAAGAGCCGCGACACCTTCCAGGGCCATTGGACGCGCAGCGGCGACAAGTACTCGGTCGACGCCGACGGCCGCTACGTGTACGCCGGGCGCAGCGACGACATGCTCAAGGTGTCGGGCATCTACGTCTCGCCGATCGAGGTCGAGGCGGCGCTGATCACCCACCCCGCGGTGCTGGAGGCGGCGGTGATCGGCCGCTCCGACGGCGCCGGGCTGGTCAAGCCGCACGCCTACGTCGTGCTGAAGCCGGGGCAACGCGGCTCCCCCGCGCTCGCCGCGTCGCTGCAGCAGCACGTCAAGACCAAGCTCGCTCCCTACAAGTATCCCCGCTCGATCGAGTTCATCGACGATCTGCCGAAGACCGCCACCGGCAAGATCCAGCGATTCAAGCTGCGTGCGCGCGCAGGTGGCGATACCATAGCGGCCACCACGCCGGGCGGCCAGCGCCCCGCAACCTGAGGAGGAGTACGTCATGACGTCCCCACGCACCGGCCCCGCGGCCGCGCGCCGCCGGTTCCTGCCCGTGCTCGCCGCGGTCGCCGCGGCGCTTGCCTTCGTGCCCGCCGTGCACGCCCAGCAGAAGGTCAAGGTCGGCCTGATGCTGCCGTACACGGGCACGTTCGCCCAGCTCGGCACCGCGATCACCAACGGCTTCAAGCTGGCGGTCGACGAAGCCGGCGGGCGCATCGCCGGGCGCGAGATCGAGTACGTGTCGCTCGACGACGAGTCCGATCCGGCGAAGGCCGCGGACAACGCCAACCGCATCGTCAACCGCGACAAGGTCGACGTGCTGGTCGGGACGGTCCACTCGGGCGTGCAGGCCGGCATGGTCAAGATCGCCCGCGAGACGGGCGTGCTGCACATCATCCCCAACGCCGGTCTCGACGCCGCGACCGGCCCGCTGTGCGCGCCGAACATCTTCCGCACCTCGTTCGCCAACGGCCAGGTCGCGTATCCGATGGGCAAGGTGCTCGCGGAGCGCGGCGTGAAGAACGTCGTCACGCTGACGTGGAAGTACGCGGCCGGCGACGAGAGCGTCGCGGGCTTCAAGGACGCCTTCACCAAGGGCGGCGGCAAGATCCTCAAGGAGCTGACGCTGCCGTTCCCGAACGTCGAGTTCCAGCCGCTGCTGACCGAGATCGCCTCGCTCAAGCCTGACGCGGTCTACGTGTTCTTCGCCGGCGGCGGTGCCGCGAAGTTCCTCAAGGACTGGCAGGCGGCGGGGCTCAAGGGCAAGATCCCGCTCTACGGGGCGGGCTTCCTCACCGACGGCATCCTCGAGGCGACGGGCGACGCCGCCGAGGGCCTCGAGACGACGCTGCACTACGGTGATGGCATCGACACGCCGCGCAATCGCGCGTTCCGCGAGGCGTATCGCAAGGCCTACAAGATCGACCCCGACGTCTACGCCGTGCAGGGCTACGACGCCGGACAGCTGTTCGTCGCGGGTGCCAAGGCGGTCGGGGGCGATCTGTCGAAGAAGCGGGAGTTCATCGCCGCCGTCGAGAAGATGACGATCGACAGCCCGCGTGGCAAGTGGACGCTGTCGAAGGCGCACAACCCGGTGCAGGACATGTACCTGCGCAAGGTGTCGGGCAAGGAGAACCGCGTGACCGGCGTGGCGACACCGGCGCTCGACTACCCGCCCGCCGACCGCTGCAAGATGGGCGGCTGAGGCAGCCGCCGGCAACCGGAGCGGGACCGGCCTCCCGGCCCCCGCATCGTCGGCAGGGCCGCCCGCGGGCGGCCCTTTCGTTGCTCCCCCCCCACGCTCCCCACGCGCGATGGACCTCGGAACGCTCGCGATCCAGGTGCTGAACAGCGTCCAGTACGGACTGCTGCTGTTCCTGATCGCGAGCGGCCTGACCCTGATCTTCGGCATCATGGGGATCATCAATCTCGCGCACGGCAGCTTCTACATGGTCGGCGCCTACCTCGCGTGGTCGCTCGCGGAGCGCCTCGGCAGCCTGTGGCTCGCGATTCCCGCGGGCATCGCGCTCTCGGTCGCGATCGGCGCGCTGCTCGAGTGGCTGCTGATCAGCCGGCTCTACCGGCGCGACCACCTCTACCAGGTACTGCTCACCTACGGCCTCATCCTGATCGCCGAGGAACTGCGCAGCGTGGTCTGGGGCGACGACGTGCACGGCGTCGCGGTGCCTGCGGCGCTCTCCGCGTCGATACCGCTCACCGAAACGCTCTCCTATCCGGTGTACCGCCTGTGGATCTCGGGCGTGTGCGTCCTGCTGGCACTCGGCATGTACTGGCTGATCGCGCGCACCCGGATCGGCATGACGATCCGCGCTGGCGCCTCGAACCGGGAGATGGTCGCCTCGCTCGGCATCAACATCGAGCTCGTCTACCGCCTGGTGTTCGCGCTGGGCGTCGCGCTCGCGGCGTTCGCCGGCATGATCGCGGCGCCGGTGTCCTCGGTGTTTCCGGGCATGGGCAACCAGGTGCTGATCGTGTGCTTCGTCGTCGTCGTCATCGGCGGCATCGGGTCGGTGAAGGGCGCGCTGGTCGGCGCGCTCCTGATCGGCTTCGTCGACACCTTCGGCAAGGTCGCGGAGGTGTCGATCGGCGGCCTGCGGGTCCTGCCCGACCTCGCCGGCATGTCGATCTACGTGCTGATGGCCGTCGTGCTGCTGTGGCGGCCGGAAGGCATCTTCGGACGCCGGCTCAAGTGACCCGCACCCACGCGCGCGTCGCCGTCGTGCTCGGCCTGGCGGCGCTCCTCCTCGTGCTGCCGCTGTTCGCCGAGAAGTACTACGTGCAGTTCGCCACGCGCATCCTGATCATGGCGATCTTCGCGATGAGCCTCGACCTGCTGGTGGGCTACGCGGGCCTGGTGAGCCTCGGACACGCCGCGTTCTACGGCCTCGCCGCGTACACGCTGGCGCTGGTCTCGCCGCAGTACGACGGCGCCAGCCTGTGGACCAGCCTGCCCCTCGCGGTCGGCGCCGCGGCGCTCGTCGCGCTCGCCATCGGCTCGCTCGCCCTGCGCACCTCTGGCGTCTACTTCATCATGGTGACGCTCGCCTTTGCGCAGATGCTCTACTTCGTGTTCCACGACACCAAGATCGCCGGCGGGTCGGACGGCGTCTACATCTACGTGCGGCCGGTCGCGGACCTGTTTGGCTGGCGACCGTTCTCGCTCGAGAACGTCGCGCACTTCTACTACGTGACCCTGGCGCTCGCGGTGACGGTGTTCGTGGCGCTCGCCGTGGTGCTGCGCTCGCCGTTCGGCCGGGTGATCGCGGGCATCCGGGTGAACGAGCACCGCATGCGCTCGCTCGGCTACGCGACGTTCCGCTACAAGCTGGTCTGCTTCGCGATCGCGGGCGGACTCGCCGGCATCGCCGGCTACCTCGCCGCGGCGCAACACGGCAACGTGAACCCGGACATGATGGGGTGGCACCTGTCGGGCAGCGGCCTGATGATGGTGATCCTGGGCGGCATGGGCACGCTGGCCGGTCCGATCGTCGGGGCGGTCGCGATGCTCTCCCTCGAGATCGCGTTCCAGGGCGTCACCAAGCACTGGCAGCTGCTGATGGGGGGGTTCATCGTGCTCGTCGCGCTGTTCCTGCCGGGCGGACTGATCGGCCTCGCGACGGCGTGGAAGCGGCGACGGGAGGGCGGCAAGTGAGTAGCGCAGAACCGCGGGACGCGATGCGATGAGCGCGGTGGTGCTCGAGACGCACGCGCTGTCGCGGCGCTTCGGCGGCCTTGCGGCGGTCGATGCTGTCTCGATCGCCTGCCGCCACGGCGAGGTGCACGCGGTGATCGGTCCCAACGGCGCCGGCAAGTCGACCCTCATCAACCTGCTCTCCGGCGATCTCGAGCCCTCGCAGGGCACGGTGCGGCTGTTCGGCCGCGACGTCACGGGGCTGCCGGCGGACGCGATCTCGCGCCTCGGCGTCGGCCGCAGCTACCAGAAGACCAACGTGTTCATGCCGTTCACGGTGTTCGAGAATTGCCGCCTCGCCGCGCAGTCCCGCATGGGCACGTCAATGCGCTTCGCGCGCCCGGCGCACGCCTACCGCGCGGTGGCCGACGCGGCCCGGCAGGCACTCGCCGCCGTCGGGCTCGAAGCGCGCGCCGACACCCCGGTCGCCACGCTCTCGCACGGCGAGCAGCGCCAGGTCGAGATCGCGATGACGCTCGCCACCAGCCCGCGCGTGCTGCTGCTCGACGAGCCGCTTGCCGGCACCGGGGCCGAGGAGTCGCGGGCCATCGTCGCGCTGGTGGAGCGGCTCGCGCGCGACCACGCGATCCTGCTGGTTGAGCACGACATGGACGCGGTGTTCGCGGTGGCCGACGTGCTCACCGTGATGGTGAACGGCGTCGTGCTCGCCTCGGGTACGCCCGCGGACATCCGCGGCAACCGCGCGGTGCAGGAGGCCTACCTCGGCGACGGCGGGGAGCACGGGTTGTGAGCGCCGGGCGATCGAAGCGCGAGCAGGGCGGGGTGCTGATCGCGGCGCACGGGCTCCACACCTACTACGGCGCGAGCCACGTGCTGCACGGTGTCGACTTTACCGTCGGCGAGGGCGAGACCGTGGGCCTGATGGGCCGCAACGGCATGGGCAAGACGACGCTGCTGCGCACGCTGCTCGGCATCCTGACGCCGCGCTCGGGCAGCGTCGAGGTCGACGGGCTCGAGATGACGCGCGTGCCGGCGCACGCGATCGCGCGGCGCGGCATCGCCTACGTGCCCGAGGGGCGCGGCATCTTTCCCAACCTCTCGGTGCGGGAGAACCTGCTGATGGCCGCGCGCGCCGGTGTCGACGGCCGCCGCGCGTGGACCGAGGAACGCGTGCTGGCGACGTTCCCGCGGCTGGCGCAACGCTTGAGTCACGGCGGCGCGCAGCTCTCAGGCGGCGAGCAGCAGATGCTGACCATCGGTCGCGCGCTGATGACCAATCCGCGTCTCTTGATCCTCGACGAGGCGACCGAGGGGCTCGCACCGCTGATCGCCCAGGAGATATGGTCCATCGTGCGCGCGATCAAGGGCGACGGCATCGCGTCGGTGATCGTCGACAAGAACTACCGCGCCGTGACGGCGATCGCCGACCGTGCGGTGATCCTGGTCAAGGGTGCCGTCGCGTTCGAGGGGCCGAGCGCGCAGGTGCGCTCGCAGCCGGAACTGCGCGAGCGGTTCCTCGGCGTGTAGGGCGCGCAAGGGGCCTCGCGAGTGGCGTTCGTCAGCGTGGGCGGGCTGCGCATCGAGGTGGAACGGATTCCAGCCGGCGTGCCCGGCCGCCCCGCGCTCGTGTTCCTGCACGAGGGCCTGGGGTCGGTCGCGATGTGGCGCGACTTCCCGGCGCGCGTCGCGCATGCGTGCGGCTGCGATGCCGTCGTCTACTCGCGTGTCGGTTACGGCCGCTCGGCGCCGCTCGAGGGACCCCGCGGCGTGCGCTACATGCACGACGAAGCGCTCGTCGCGCTCCCTGACGTGCTGCGCGCGGCCGGGGTAGTCCGTCCGGTCCTCGTCGGGCACAGCGACGGGGGCTCGATCGCGCTGATTCACGCCGGTTCCGGCAATCCAGTCGCCGGACTGGTGCTGCTCGCGCCCCACGTGTTCGTCGAGGACGTGTCGATCGCGAGCATCGCGGCCGCGGGTCGCGCCTTTGCTCGGACCGACCTGCGCGCCCGGCTCGCCCGTTACCACGACGACGTCGACTCGGCATTCCGTGGCTGGAACGACATCTGGCTGCACCCGGACTTCCGCGCCTGGAACATCGAAGATGCGCTGCCGGCCATTCGCTGCCCGGTGCTCGCGATCCAGGGCGCGGACGACGAGTACGGCACGATGGAGCAGGTGCGCCGCATCGCCGCCGCGGTCCCGGATACCGACGTGCTCGAGCTCGCCGACTGCCGCCATTCTCCCCACCGCGACCAGCCCGAGGCGGTGATCGACGCGATCACACGCTTTCTCGATCGCCTGACCTCGTCGCCGACGATGTCGCGACAGTGATCGTGGGTCGAGCCGTCCCCCGCTTGACTGCGCCTTGCCTAGCGTATCGTCATTCCGCCGTCGGCGGCCAGCACCTGGCCGGTGACGAAGCTCGACGCGTCCGAGGCGAAGAACACGAACACGGGCGCGATCTCGTCGGGCTCGGCCCAGCGGTGCATGGGGATGCGGTCGAGGTAGCGGTCCTTGAAGCGCGGGTCGGTGCGGATCGTCTCCGTCATCGGCGTCGCGGCGCCGGGGGCGACGGCGTTGACGGTGATGCCGTACTCCGCGAGCTCCTTCGCCGCGGACTTGGTGAGCCCGAGGATGCCGGCTTTCGCAGCGCTGTAGTTGATCTGGCCGATCGTGCCGAGCACGCCCGCGGCCGAGGTAACGTTGACGATGCGGCCGTAGCGGCGCTCGATCATGCCCGGCGCCACCGCCTGCAGGCAGTTGAAGCTGCCGGTGAGGTGCACGGCCAGCACCTCGTCCCACTGCACGGCCGTCATCTTGGTCAGCATCGCCGCGCGCACGATGCCGGCGTTGTTGACGAGCACGTCGACGCGACCCCAGCGCGCCGCCAGCGTGGCGACCATCGCGTCGACGTCGGTACGTACGGCGACGTTGCAGCCGATGCCGAGCGCCTCGCCTCCAGTGGACCGGATCTCCGCCGCGACCGCGTCGGCGCGGTCGAGCGCGATGTCGACGACGCCGACGCGTGCCCCCTCGCGCGCGAATGCGCGTGCGACCGCGGCGCCGATGCCCTGCGCCGCACCGGTGACGATCGCGACCTTGCCTTCGAGCTGCACGGAAACCTCCTTCAGTCGGGTACCACCGCGGTGGCCTCGAGCTCGATCTTGCCCGGGCTGTCGAGCAGGTCGGCGACGAAGATCATGCTCATCGCCGGGTAGTGGTCGCCCATGCGCGCGCGCCACAGCGCGCCGAGCTCGCGCCGCGCGGCGATGTAGCCCGGCTTGTCGCAGCAATACGCGGTGATCCGGCAGATGTGTTCCGGCCGCCCGCCAGCCTCTGCGAGCACCGCGAGCACGTTGTCGAGCGCCTGCGCGAATTGCGGCGCGAGCGCTTCGCTCGCGAAGCAGTGGTGCGCGTCCCAGCCGACCTGTCCGGCGACGAACACCAGGCGACCGGGGCCGGCGACGATGCCGTTCGCGTAGCCGATCGGCGGCGCCCAGCCGGGCGGTTGCAGCACGGGCATCGGGGCGCCGTCAGTCCCGATGGGCCGCCCCGAGGGACTGACCCACCCCCTCGGGGGCAGCGAACGCAGTGAGCGGGGGGGTCGTTTCATTTCAGTCGGTGTAGCGGGGCGGATCGGGGTCGATCTCCCACCCCTCCGGCGGCGGCTCGACCTTCTGCATCCACGCCCGGACCAGCTCGACGTGCTCACGCTCCTCCTCGCGCATCTCCTCGGCCGCGCTGCGCACCGCGGCGTCGTCGGTGGTGCGCGCGAGGTGGTCGAAGAAACGCACCGCGCGTTCCTCGCCGGCGAGCGCGAGCTCGAGCACGTGCCAGGGCTTCATCAGGTAGTGCACGGCGTCGACCGGCGCGGTCTCGGGGCCTTCGAAACCCTCGAACGCAATCCGCGGCTGGAACGGCAGCTCGGTCCAGCCCATCTGCGCGAGCAGCTGGTCGCCGTGCCTGGCTTCGATGACGGCCAGCTTGCGGAACATCGCCGCGACCTCG
>Ga0105096_10000604_pt1 | contig 13083 bp, 10 predicted proteins | sample PPLLak3cmMay2015_FD_87036 | JGI IMG/M metagenome (GOLD analysis project Ga0105096, IMG submission 87036) | Freshwater sediment microbial communities from Prairie Pothole Lake near Jamestown, North Dakota, USA - PPLs Lake P7 Core (1) Depth... | ecosystem: Environmental > Aquatic > Freshwater >... | reverse complement strand
CTCACCAGCATGCTCTTGGTCTGCTGGTAGTGGCCCAGCGCCATCTTGTGGCCCTCGCGGCCTATGCCGGACTTCTTGTAGCCGCCGAAGGCCGCGTGGGCCGGGTAGACGTGGTAGCAGTTCAGCCACACCCGGCCGGCCTTGATGCCGCGACCCATGCGGAAAGCGCGATTGGTGTCGCGGGTCCAGACACCCGCGCCCAGGCCGTATTCGGTGGCGTTGGCAATCGCGAGGGCCTCGGCCTCATTCCTGAACGTGGTCACACCCAGGGTGGGGCCGAAGATCTCTTCCTGGAAGACGCGCATATCGTTGGTGCCCTGCAGCAGCGTTGGCTGGATGTAATATCCTCCGGCAATATCGCTGCCGACCGCCGCCTTGCCGCCGCCCATCAGGAAATGGGCGCCTTCGTTTCGCGCCACATCCATATAGCCCATGATCCGCTCGAACTGCTCCAGTGACACCTGGGCACCGACCATGGTATCCGTATCCAACGGGTTGCCCTGCTTGATGTTCTTCGCCCGCGCCAGCACCCGCTCGATAAAGTCACCGTAGATACTCTCCTGTACCAGCGCCCGGGAGGGGCAGGTGCAGACCTCACCCTGGTTGAAGAAGCCCAGCAGCACGCCCTCGACGCACTTGCTGATAAAGTCGTCCTCCTGGCACATGATGTCCTCGAAGAAGATATTGGGGGACTTGCCACCCAGTTCCACCGTGGAGGGGATCAGGGACTTCGCGGCATTGCCGAGGATTATCTGGCCCACCGCGGTGGAGCCGGTGAACGCGATCTTGGCGATACGGTTTGAGGTGGCGAGCGCCTGGCCTATTTCCTCACCATAGCCGTTGAGAATATTCACCACGCCGGGGGGCAGAAGGTCGGCAATCATTTCCATCATCACCAGGACCGAGACCGGTGTCTGTTCCGCCGGCTTGAGCACGACGCAATTGCCCGCGGCCAGGGCCGGTGCCAGTTTCCACCCCGCCATCAACAGCGGGAAATTCCACGGAATGATCTGCCCTACCACACCCAGGGGCTCATGGAAGTGATAGCACACCGTGTTGGCATCGATCTCCACTGCCGAGCCCTCCTGGGCGCGGATACAGCCGGCGAAATAGCGGAAATGGTCGACCAGCAGCGGCAGGTCCGCGTTCAGGGTCTCGCGAATGCCCTTGCCGTTGTCCCAGGTCTCCACGTAGGCGAGGGTTTCCAGGTTGGCCTCGATCCGGTCCGCAATTCGCAGCAGAATATTGGAGCGCTCCGCGGCCGGGGTTTTACCCCAGGCATCAGCCGCCGCGTGGGCCGCATCCAGGGCGAGGTGTAGATCCGCCTCTGTGGAACGGGGGACTTCGCAAAACACCTGCCCTGTCACCGGGGAAATGTTGTCGAAATACTGGCCCGCTTTCGGGGCCATCCACTGGCCTCCGATAAAATTCTCATAGCGGTTCTTGAAGCTGAACAGGGCGTCTTTGCTGCCGGGCATGGGGTAAAGCATGGGAGCGTTCTCCAGTTATTATCAGGGCCTGCACAATATAGCGCAGGACGCGCCAATTGGCAGTTATTCCCGCAGTGCATTCACGCATCCCCCGACACTTGACACAGGGGCGGCTGCTGGCTACTTTTGGTTCTTTTTTGGAACCTTTAAAAACTCTGGCCTGGGAGAACGGCAATTGACTGCACGGGTAGCCCTGATCATCGGCGCCGGCGACGCCATCGGCAGCGCGATTGTGCGCCAGTTTGCCGCGCAGGGCCTGACCGTCTGTGCGGCGAGGCGCAATGGCGATCGCCTTGCACCACTGGTGCAGGAACTGACTGCCGCAGGGCACCCCGCCCATGCGTTCAGCTGTGACGCGCGCAGGGAAGAGGCGGTGGCCGAGCTGTTTGCCAATATCGAGGCAGCGATCGGTGAGATCGAGGTGATGGTGTTCAACGTCGGCGCCAATGTGCCGATGGGAATACTGGAAACCGACAGCCGCAAGTTCTTCAAGATCTGGGAAATGGCCTGCTTCGCGGGCTTCCTGTGCGGCCGTGAGGCGGCGCGTTACATGAGCGGCCGCAGCCGCGGCACCATCATTTTCACGGGCGCGACCGCCAGCGTGCGAGGTGCCGCCGGTTTCGCCGCCTTTGCCAGTGCCAAGCATGGCCTGCGGGCCCTGGCCCAGAGCATGGCGCGGGAACTGGGCCCGAAAAATATTCATGTCGCCCATGTGGTGATTGACGCGGCGGTAGACACTCAATGGATCAGCGAGAATGTACCGCAGTTCGCTGCGCTCAAGCGCGAGGACGGCATTGTCAACCCGGCCGATCTCGCCCGGAACTATGTCATGCTTTACCAGCAGCCGCGCAACGCCTGGACCTTCGAGTTGGACGTGCGCCCCTGGATGGAGCGCTGGTAAACCACAAGCCCCTGATAACAGGAGAGAGACGTGAGCAAGACCGTGGAATTTTATTTCGATGTGGGCAGCCCCACTGCCTACCTCGCCCACAAACGCCTGCAGCAGTTACTCGCACAGTACGGGCTGGAGCTGCGCTATATGCCCATGCTGTTGGGCGGTGTGTTCAAGGCCAGTGGCAACACCTCGCCCATCGCCATTCCCGCCAAGGGCAAATACATGCTGGAGCAGGACCTGCCGAGGTTCGCGGCGCGCTACGGCGTGCCGCTGAGCTTCAACCCCCACTTCCCGATCAACACCCTCAACCTGATGCGGGCGGCGATAGCAGCACAACAACTGGGATGCGATGACGCTTACCTGGACCGCGTGTTCGACGCGATCTGGGTGGAGAAAAAAAACATGGGGGATGCCGCGGTGGTGGAACAGGTACTGGCGGACGCCGGCCTTGACGCAGGGGCATTGATTGCCCGGTCACAGGATCCCGCGGTGAAAGCCGAACTGGTTGCCAACACTGAGGCCGCCGTCGCGCGCGGGGTCTTCGGCGCCCCCACCCTGTTTATGGACGGGGCGATGTATTTCGGGCAGGATCGGCTGGACTTTATCGAGGAAGCGCTGCAGGCTTAGTTATGCAACTACCCGGCTACAATCGAGCTACTCACTTCGGCATCGTCTGGGGTATCACCCTGGCGGTGATCACCCTGGTGGAGTGGAACAGCCTCGACCGCGACCCGGTAAAGCAGGAGATTCTAAGTCCTTTCATCGAGCGCACCATGGCGGTGTCGGTAGCTGGGGCCGACGCGCCACCCGCTGACTCGACCGGGACTGGCGATTCCGCGCAATCCCCCGACGCTGCACTGCGCTATGATGTACAGATCACGTTCAACGGCCCGCTGTTTCTGGCCTATTTCTTCACCCCGATAGTTGTCCTCCAGGGCATTCGCATGCTGTGGAACCGCTTCCGCCGCGGCTGAACGACTGCCGCGTCCCCGTCACCGGGGCTACCCCGCCACCAGATCCTCATCCACAACGATGCGCAGGGGCATCAGCTCACTGTCGCCGGTGATAATCAGCGACTTGTCCACCCGCACGCAGCTGCCGGCGTAGCGACCCCGCACGGCAAAGGTGCAAACCTGGGTCCTGTAGCCGTCTATCCTGGGGAGTTTCCACAGGCGCTGGTAGATCTGATCCTGCCGATGAAAGCCGCCACGGGTTTCTTTCAGCAGATTATCGTGCTTGTCAAACAGGCTGATGTTGAAACCGCAGCGCCCCGCGATCGGCTTGGTCACGTAGCCGCGCCGGTTGAAGTCCCCGGTCAATTCATACTGGGAATTGAGCAGGTAGGGATGGTTCGGGAATATCTTCCACAGCAGCGGCAGCATAGCCTTGTTACTGGGTATCAGCGTCCAGAAGGGCTCGTAGACCATCACCTCGGGCCGCAACAGGACATCCACCAGGCGCGGCGCCTTGCCTGCGTCAGCGCCCGTGCGCAGCGGCGGCCTGGCATCCTCGTCCTCGCACTCGGCGCGAATTTGCTCCAGCGCCGTCTCCCAGGCCCAGGTTTTCCAGACAAAGAGGATCGGGGTTCCCTCGCCGTCGACGATTTCGCCCTTCTCATTCCAGCTCAATTCACTCACGCCCCTGATGATCCTGCATGCCAGGCCCGCGGCTTCGGCCGCCGCGCGGATGTACTCGGCGTGATAGGTCTCCTCGTTGTTCTCATCCTGCATGATGTGCAACATCCCCTGGACGCCACTCGCCGCCCAGGCGTCCACCAGTTCCGCAGTCAGTCCGGCGCCCGGATCCTCACCCTCGCTGACGCCAAAGTGTGAGGCCCATTTGCCCTGCACCCGACCCGCCTCCATATAGCATGAAGCGGAGTCGGCGTTGTACTCATACACCTTGATGCCGCGCTGGGATACGGCGAAATCAAAGCGGCCGGTGATGATCTGGCCGCGCCGATTTTCCCAGGACTTGCGCAGCCGGGGCCACAGGCTGACCGGAATATTGAAGCGCAGCAGCAGGTTGTCGTCCTGCAACACCGCCTGGGTGGCGTGCATGAACATCAGGTGCAGTTCGTTGGTAGCACGCCTGAGCTCGTGTTCCGCGGTCTCGGACATGCGGAAGTAACGATATTGTTCCGTGTCATCCACGGCCTCCGTCAGCCTGTGGCCGCGCATGGCCTGCACAAAGGCGGCCTCGGCGGCATCAGCCATATCAAGCCATGGCGTCTCGTGCTGGCCCCGCCGCGCTGCAAGGCGACTGTTGAGCCGGTAGAGTTGGGGCTGGGCGGGACCATTTTTTTCCGCATGCCGCGCATCCGCAGTCTGGATGACCCAGCCCAGTACATGGGAGTCACTGGCGCCGGACTGAATGCGATAGCCCCCCTCGGCGGTACGGCTGAGCGGCAATTCGCGGGACCAGGTCTGGTGCTCAGGGAGTTTGCAGTGCTCGAGATTCTGCTCGGCAAAGCGAATACGACCCGCCATCACCTCGGTTACGATCGCGACATGGCCGGTTACCTCGAACTCGCCCCCCTCCTCCCATATCAACAGGCATCCGGGTTGGGGCGCGCGCAGGCTACCGTTGCGGAAGGAGTGCAGCGGCAACAGCTCGTTGTCCGCCAGCCGGGTGACATGGTGCAGGGCGAATATATCGTAGGCCATGGCGACATCGTCGAAGACATAGCCGTGATTGACATACAACCAGCGACGGGCGAATTCCACGCACTGCCACTTGTAGCCCATGTACACGCCGTCGAGGAAACTGCGGAAGGAGTCGCGGTCCGGATATTCAACAGGGTCGACGCTGGCATAGTGGGAGGAGTAGATGGCCACGTTGCCGGGAGCGCGACCCAGCAGCGTACCGAATTTCTCGGGGGGGAATTCGAGCTTGTGCACGATAAATCCGTATTGGCAAGGCAGGCACTATCATCGGTTACCCCGATCTGCCTGGCAATATATGCCCGGCCGGCCGGGACGCAATAATCAGAACACGATGCTGTCGCCGCGGGCAGGGATTCTCACTTTCAACTTCTGGTCCTGCCAGAGCCTGTCTGCCAGGACATCCTGGGCGGTGGGCTCACCGTGCACCAGCAGGGTGCGCGGCTGCGGCTGAAAACCCGCCACCCACGCCAGCAATTCGCGCTGGCCGGAGTGTGCCGATAGCCCGCCCAGTGTCTCCACCCGGGCCTTGACCACGTACTCCTCACCAAACATACGGATGGTTTTCGCCCCGTCCACGATGACCCGGCCCAGGGTGCCCCTGGCCTGGTAACCGGTGAAAATGATGGTATTGCGCCGGTCCCAGATACGCTGCTTGAAGTGGTGGCGAATGCGCCCTCCGGTACACATGCCGCTGCCGGCAATAATGATGGCGCCGCTCCTGATACGGTTGATGGCCATCGACTCCTCCGTGCCGGACGCCAGGTTGAGGGTGGGCAGGAACTTCTCCAGCGAATTCTTGTGTACGTCGCTGAGGTGGCGAATATCCTCCCCATCCAGCAATTTCAGCCAGCGGTCATAGACCCGCGTCACGGCTATGGCCATGGGGCTGTCGAGGAACACCTGCCAGTTGTCCAGTTCGCCCTGGTAATGCAGGCAACCCAGGTGAAACAGCAGGTCCTGGGTGCGCCCGACCGCGAAGGCGGGAATCATCACATTGCCACCGGCCTGCCAGGTTTCCCTGAGGATATCGCGCAACTCCACCTCGGTATCCTCCTCGCCGCGATGGTCGCGGTCACCGTAGGTACTCTCGACCAGCAGTACGTCAGCCCGGTCCAGCACGGTGGGTTCATTCATCAGGGCAGAGTCGCCCTTGCCCAGGTCGCCGGAGAACACCAGGACCTTTTTTTCACCGTGCTCGCGCAAGGTGATCTCGACGATGGCGGAACCCAGGATGTGCCCGGCATCATAAAAGCGCAGGGAAGCGCTCTCACCCAGGGGCACGGTGTCCCGATAGCGATGCCCGTCACACTGCCTGACCACTGCCTCCACATCCTCCATGGTATAGATGGGATCGAGCAGCGGCCGGCCCTGCCGGGCATTGCGGATATTGGTTCGCTCCAGGTCGCGCACGTACAGCCCAACCGAGTCATTAAGCATGATTTCCAGCAGCTCGGCGGTGGCCCGGGTACATATCACCGGGCCGGTAAAGCCCTCGTGGCACAGCCTCGGTAACAGTCCCGAATGATCGAGGTGGGCATGGGACAAGACCACCGCGTCGATTGAGGCCGGGTCGAAGGCAAACTGCTCGTCCTGGATACGCTCTACCGCGTCACCACCCTGGTGCATGCCACAATCGATCAGTACCCGGCCTATACCCGGGCTTTCCAGCAGGTGGCAGGAACCGGTGACTTCCTGGGCCGCCCCAAGAAAGGTAATCGTAGCCATTGTGTCAGTGCCTCAATTGTCGAGTAAATGCTGGTAGTGATCGGAGGAAAAACCGCGGTACTGCATGAAGCGGGCGCGCCGGGCCTTCTCTTTCAAGTCCACCGGGGCGGGCGCGCCGAATTTCTTGCAAAACACCTCTTGCGCCAACACGCTCCAGTCCGGCACCGCCGCTGCAAGGGCCCGGGCTATAACGGTATCGGAGATCGACTTCGTGCGCATCTCCTGCCGCACCCTGGCCGGACCGTAACCCCTGAGGGCGCGCAGGCGGGCAAAACTCTCGGCATAGCGGTCATCGCTCTGCAACTTCTCGCCCGCCAGTTTCTGCAACTGCGCCTCGAGCATTGCCTCGTCATCAAACCGGGGCCGCAGCTTCTGGCGCAGTTCCCCCAGGGAGTGCTCGCGCCTCGCCAGCAGATTCATGGCCGCCCGGCGTATCTCGGCGGCCGTGCCTGCGGTAGCGGCAGTGCCGGCAGGGTCGGGTATGGCATCGGGTTCAGTCATGTAAAAAGAGGCGCCGGGGCTATTCGGGGAGATAAGCAGGTTCCCGGCGCCTGTGGAAATGTTAACAGCAAGCAGGTGTCGCCGACCGACCAGGATCAGTCCTGATCGGCGGTAAGGTCTTCGTCATCCGCGGCGGCAGCGACAGCAACCTTGATCGGTGGCACATCCTGGCTGAGCATCTGGGTGCGGATCTGGGTTTCGATCTCGTTGGCCAATGCAGGGTTGTCTTCGAGGAACTTGGCGGCGTTTGCCTTGCCCTGCCCGATCTTGTCGCCCTTGTAGGCATACCAGGCGCCGGACTTGTCGACCAGGTTCAATTTCACACCCCAGTCAATGACCTCACCCATATGGTAGATACCCTTGCCGTACATGATCTGGAACTCGGCCTGTTTGAAGGGAGGCGCTACCTTGTTCTTCACCACCTTGACCCGGGTCTCGTTGCCCACTACCTCGTCACCGTCCTTGACCGCGCCGGTACGGCGGATGTCCAGGCGCACCGAGGAGTAGAACTTGAGCGCGTTGCCGCCGGTGGTGGTCTCGGGGTTGCCGAACATGACACCGATCTTCATGCGGATCTGGTTGATGAATATGACCAGGCAGTTGGTCTGCTTGATCGCCCCGGTCAGCTTGCGCATGGCCTGGCTGAGCAGGCGGGCCTGCAGGCCGACATGGGAATCGCCCATCTCGCCCTCGATCTCGGCCCGCGGCACCAGGGCCGCCACCGAGTCTATTACCAGCACATCCACCGCCCCGGAGCGCACCAGCATTTCGGCCACCTCCAGTGCCTGCTCGCCGGTATCGGGCTGGGACATGATCAGGTCTTCCACCCGCACGCCAAGCTTCTCGGCGTAGATGGGGTCCAGGGCATGCTCGGCGTCGATAAAGGCCGCGGTGCCGCCGGCCTTCTGGGCCTCGGCAATCACCTGCAGGGTGAGGGTGGTCTTGCCCGAGGACTCCGGCCCGTAGATTTCGCAGATGCGCCCCTTGGGCAGGCCGCCGATGCCCAGGGCGATATCCAGGCCCAGAGAACCGGTGGAGATCGAGGGCATCACCACCCGCGGCTGGTCTCCCATCCGCATGACCGTACCCTTGCCGAACTGGCGATCGATCTGGCTCAGTGCAGCTTCCAGCGCTTTGACTTTATTGGCTTCCATTGTGGCGTTCTCCTGTGGCCGTCCAGTAATACTACTGTATATATACTCAGTGGTTTGAAAGCGGATTGCAAGCCCCAAAAACAATTAAATTCGGTCCGCAGGCAGCGGCAGGAAAAACCCGCCTGATAGGGCTACAGGTCCAGGCGGCCCCTGAGAAGGCCCGGGTGCAGGCATTGGAATCCCGCCCCTGATGCCCCCGCATGTACAGGCCCTCCCGCAGGATGGTAACGTCCTGTGGCGGGACAGGACGCCAGCGACGCAACCCGGGAGTAACAATGGACAGCAGCACCCTCGAGCAGTTACTGCGGCCGGAAGCCTTCAGCCAGCCCTGCGCAGCCGCACAGCTGCGTGAAACCCATATCTCCTGGGTCATCCTCTGCGGCGAGTTCGCCTACAAGATCAAGAAACCGGTCGATTTCGGTTTCCTCAACTTCTCCACCCTGCCCCTGCGCCGCCACTTTTGTGAACAGGAGCTGGCATTGAACAGGCGCTTTGCCCCGGAACTTTACCTGGCGGTCATCGAGGTCACCGACGACGGCTCGGGGCCCCGCTTCGAGGGCCGCGGCGCGGTCATCGACTACGCGGTGAAAATGCGCCGCTTCGACGAAACCCTGCTGCTGGACAACCTGGCGGCCCGCGGCGAACTGGATCGCTCCCTGGTGCGCAGCCTGGCCCGGGAGATCGCGCAGCAGCAGTCCCGGGCGCCGGTCTGCCACCCCGGTCCCGCCGCCAGCGAACCCGGCTCGCCCGCGGCCCTGCTGGCCGCGATAAAGCAAAATTTCCGCCAGGTGCGGGACTACCGTCTCGCGCCGGCACAGGCGGAGCAGTTGCTGGCGGTGGAGCAGTGGACGCTGCAGCGCTACCGCGAGCAGCTGCCCCTGTTGACCCGGCGCGCGGCCGAGGGCCTGGTGATCGACGGCCACGGCGATGCCCACCTGGGCAACATCGCCCTCATCGACGGCGCGGTGCGCCTGTTCGACTGTATCGAGTTCAACCCGGCCCTGCGGATCATGGACAGCATCGGCGAAATCGCCTTCCTGACCATGGACCTGCAAGCCCGGGGACACCCGGGGGAGTCGCACTGGCTGCTGGCGGATTACCTGGAGTATCGCGGCGACTATGCTGGCCTCGCGCTGCTCAACCTCTACCGCTGCTACTTCGCGCTGGTGCGCGCCAAGGTCGCGCTGTTGCGCGCACCGCCGCAGCGCGCGGCCACGGAAGACACACCGGCCTGCGCTGACTTCTGTCATTACCTGGCCCTCGCCGGGACGTACTGCAACAGGCCAGCGACGTTCCTGGCGATCACCCATGGCGTCTCCGGCAGCGGCAAGTCAACGGTCGCCGACAAACTGGTGGCCGCAGGGGGCGCGCTGCGTATCCGTTCCGACGTGGAGCGCAAGCGCCTGTTCGGCCTGGCGCCGGAGCAGCGCAGCGAACCGGCGGATGAAAAGCGGCTGTACGGCAGCGCCATGAGCAGGCGGACATTCGCGCGCCTGGAACAGCTGGCCGCAGCGGGGATGGCGGCCGGTTTCGCGGTTATCGTCGATGCCACCTTTCTGCACCGGCGCAGCCGGGATCGCTTTCGCCTGCTGGCGCGGCGCCTGGGTCAGCCCTTCGTGATCATCGACTGCAAGGCCCCGCCGCAGCAATTGCGCGAGCGCGTCGCCCTGCGCGAGCGGGCGGCCCAGGATGCCTCCGAGGCCGGGGTGCGGGTGATGGAAAGCCAGCTTCAGCTCGATGAGCCACTGGGGGATGCCGAGCTGGCATACGCGATGACGGCCGATTCCGGTGAAGATCAGGATGCGCTGTGGTCACGCCTTCAGCTGATCGCGCGCCCGTCGTCTGCCACCGCATAGAACAGGCAGTCAGACTCGGCGATGGCCGCATTGTTGGTGATCATGAACAGCCTGAGGGGCCTGGCCGGGTACAGCTCACCGTTCTCGATTCGCACCAGGCGGCTGACCGCGCAGCGGCCGGCGGCGTCACGGGCCGAGAACAGGCTGCGCTCGGGCCCGGCGGCCCATCCCAGCAGGGTGTCGGCACCCACGGTGCCGAAGTTGTGGTGTTCGATATCGGCCCTGAGGGTGATATCGAAGCTGGCACTCGGCTGTTCGGCGTAGGTCAGCGTTACCTTGTCGTTGAGCTCCAGCCGAATCGGGTCCCGCAGCAGTTCCAGCCCCCAGTCCGCCGGGGGCGGATCCAGCACGGACGCGGCCTCGAAATAACGGCACAGGCCCTCCCAGGCGAGCTCATGGGCCTGTTCATCGAGCCGCCCTCCCACTTCAACCGTCACCGTCGGGACGCTGCTTTCGCTGATCTCCATCAGTGCCCCAAGGCCCAGGTTGGAGACGATCAGGCGCTGGGTAAAGAACGACACCAGCGCATCGTGCTGCCGGTCCATGTGGGTGCACACGCCGAAGGACGGGCCGGAACCCGAGGTGTTGTGCATGTCCACCACCGCCTCGGGACGGTGCAGGCGGAGTATCTCCAGGATCTCCTGGGCCAGCTCGCCCTGGGCATCGTGGAAGGGCGGCCGGAAGCAGCGGTTGAGGTCCCGCGCCCGGGGCAGCATGCGGTGACTGAACAGGGGCGGTGCCAGCGCCGCCACCACCGAGGCCACGATGCAGACCACGTTTACCGCCGGGCGCCGGCCGGATCGCAGCCAGCGCCACAGTGCCATGGCCCCCGAGGGCTCGTTGCCGTGCAGCAGGGTCACCAGGGCCCGGGTCCGCCCCGGGTCCTCTCCGGAAAAGAAAAAGCAGGTGGGGCCGTCCAGCCAGCGCAGGAACTCCTCGACATTGTTGCCGCCGCTACCCGGCGCCGGGTCGCGGATAAAGTTGAAACGCCTCACAGCGGCCACTCCGCAACCGGGAGGTTTGCCTCGCTATGGCCCATATAGGTCTCCAGCAGTTGGTGCAGCGCGTCGGGCAGGGGCATTCTGCCCTGCAGTTGTGCCAGCATCCCGCGCTGCCAGGTGGCGCCGGTCTGCTGCTGTTGCAGGCGCCGCTCGATCACATCCAGGTACCGCCCCGACTCCGCCGCGGGAACGCCGATGCCATCGAGCCCCTGCCTTGCCAGCGGCAGCAGGCTGGCGAGGATGTCGGTTACCGCCCGCTCACGGTGCCCGCATTGGCCCACGCCCGGCCACAACAGCTTCGCCGCCAACCCGTGCTGGGCGGCGCGGTAGAAATTGTACTCAGCCCAGGCAAACGGCAGCCCCGGCAATAACTCGTTTATCTGCGGGCGCAGGCCCTCCGCAAGGCCGACCAGTAACGCGGCGTTGGCCACCATGTCCACCGCGGTGGGGCCCGCCGGCAGGGCGCGCATTTCAATGCGCAGGTGGCCGCCGTCGACGTTGTCGTAGATCGGCCGGTTCCACAGCCACACGGTGCCCTGGTGCAGGCGCAGTTCCGCCAGGCTGGGGGTCATACCCCTGGCGAGTTCAGCGGCGGGAGTACTGCCGGAACAGATCGGCAGCAGCGCCGGGTAAATCCGTGCCACCTCCGCGAACAGTTCCAGCGCGCCGCGCCGCGCCCAGCCCTGGCCGAAATTGACCCGGGCCGGCTCCCTGGCGCTGTAACGGTCCAGGTGCCGGGTGTCGATGGACTGCTTGAACAGGGGTACCCGGGTCTCGTGCCAGAGGCGCCGGCCGAACAGCGTCGGCGAGTTGGCGCCCAGGGCGAGCACCAGCGGCGTCACCAGCTGGATGGCGTTGAAGGTATCGGCGTAATCCGCCGGCCGCACCCGGTAGTGCACCTGGAACGAGGTATTGGCGCCTTCGAGGGTGATGTCCGCCAGCTCGAGCCTGAGGGGGTCATCGCCATTGATATCGATCCGGAATTCATCGCCGCGCCGCCTGATCAACTGGTCGACGAGGGCGTGGTAGCGGCGGCGCGGAGTAATGCAGTGGGAGCCGAAGTCCGCTTGGCGCAGGGTGGGCAGGATACCGATAGGGACTATGCGCCCCCCGTGGCGCGCCGCCACGGCCCTGAGCTGGTCGAGCCTGGCGAGGATTTCGCGCTCGGTGGAAGCAAATGCGGATGCCGTGAAGGCGTAGGGAGACAGGTTGAATTCGAGGTTATAGCGGTTGAGTTCGAGGGTCAGGTGGGGGTCGCCCGAATCCGCCAGGATCTCCTCGTTGGCGTACAGCGGGTTGCCGGCCCCGTCGACGACATACAATTCCAGCTCGGAGCCCAGCGAACCGGGGCCGTCGCCAAAGCCCGGCTGCGCCAGTAATTGCCGCAGGCAATCGAGGTTTTCCTCGAGCCGCAGGCCGAAGGCCTGGTAATCCGCCTCGCCAAAGCTGGTCCTGTCGATTTCTATGCCCATAGGTGGCCATTGTGCGCAGCAGGCACGCGCTTGTTATTGATCTGGATCGTCTCTGCGGCAAAAGCCCGGCGACGGATAGCGGGAAATTAACCGGCTACTGCTCTATGGCATAGCTCAGGCTGACCGTCACCTGGTAACTGCTCTCCCCCGCCGCCACGGGTACCGCATCGGCTGCCGGTGCGGCCATCATCATTTCAGCGCGCATCATGGGCGCAGGCGCGGGCATGAAGGACTGCTCGGAAATCTCCAGCACCCTGCCGAGCTTCACCCCTGCGGCCGCGGCCAGGGTTTTTGCCCTTGCCATGGCGTCCTTCACCGCGGCG
>Ga0105096_10000603_pt1 | contig 13090 bp, 13 predicted proteins | sample PPLLak3cmMay2015_FD_87036 | JGI IMG/M metagenome (GOLD analysis project Ga0105096, IMG submission 87036) | Freshwater sediment microbial communities from Prairie Pothole Lake near Jamestown, North Dakota, USA - PPLs Lake P7 Core (1) Depth... | ecosystem: Environmental > Aquatic > Freshwater >... | reverse complement strand
TCGGTAAAAAACACGGTGTTGGCTGCGCTAGAAATGCAAGCGTTTATATACGCCAGAAAAATGACACAAAACGCGGCCGGCCGGCCCGCCTTCGAAATGCGCGTGGGCATACACACCGGCCCAGTGGTGGCCGGTATTGTGGGCGTAAAAAAGTTTCAGTACGATATTTGGGGCGATACCGTAAATACCGCCAGCCGCATGGAAAGCAGTGGCGAAGTGGGCAAAGTAAATATTAGCCAAACCACCTACGAAATGCTTAAAAACGACCCGGAATTTACTTTTATAAGCCGCGGCAAAATTGAAGCGAAGGGAAAAGGGGAGGTGGAGATGTGGTTTGTGGAGCTGCGTAATTGATAATTTTACAAATGCACAAAAATGTAGCGCAGGAAGTGATAAATTGCGTCTGAAAGAAAAATATCAAGTTTAAAAGAACACCGTTTAGATGCAGCCAACTTACCAAACAAGTAATGGATGGAAGAAGTGGGTACCCGGTTTACAAACATTTTCTACCTATAAAATTTCGTGGTTTACCAGTGATTTAACGGCTGGCATCGTTTTAACCGCAATGCTGGTTCCTGTTGGCATTGCGTATGCCGAAGCATCTGGCGTCCCCGGTATTTACGGGCTTTATGCCACCATCTTTCCCTTACTTGCCTATGCTTTTTTTGGCCCAAGCCGTATTATGGTTTTAGGGCCAGATTCTTCTTTGGCCGCAATTATTCTTGCGGTTATTCTACCATTATCGCTGAATAATCCCGCTAAAGCGATTGCGTTGGCCGGAATGATGGCAATTGTATCGGGGCTTTTTTGCATACTTGCTGGCGTTTTTCGATTTGGTTTTATAACAGAATTGCTCTCTAAACCTATTCGGTATGGGTACATGAACGGGATTGCGCTTACCGTTTTAATTAGTCAACTGCCAAAAATGCTTGGCTTTTCTGTTGCAAGTGATGGGTTGCTTATGAACATGCAACAAATTATAAACTCAATTTTAGCCGGAAAGACAAATCATGCTACCATAGCAATTGGTCTGGGAACATTTTTAGTAATTATAGTGCTTAAGCGTTTTAAGCGTGTTCCGGGAATTTTAATCGCTGTTTTACTAGCCACAATCGCAACAAGTGTTTTCGACTTAAATTTACTGTGGGGCGTAAGTGTTTTAGGCTCGCTTCCGCAAGGTTTGCCAACATTTACATTTCCTAAAATATACTGGAATGATATGTGGGAAATTGTTATTGGCGGCAGTGCTGTAGCATTAGTTTCGTTTGCCGACACCAGTGTTTTATCTCGTATTTATGCTGCAAAAACAAAAACGTATGTAAATCCAAACCAAGAAATGATTGGTCTTGGAGCCGCAAATCTTGCTGCCGGTTTTTTTCAAGGTTTCCCTATTAGCAGCAGCGCATCTCGCACACCTGTGGCAGAAGCCGCAGGAGCCAAAACACAACTTACCGGAATTGTGGGGGCTATTTCTGTTGCACTTTTGCTCCTTTTCGGTGCTGATTTACTAAAAAACATCCCAACAAGTTCTTTAGCCGCAGTAGTAATTACTTCTGCCTTGGGACTTTTTGAAATTACTGACTTACGAAGGATTTTTCGAATTCAACGCTGGGAGTTCTGGTTATCAATCAGCTGCTTTTTAGGTGTTTTGGTTTTAGGCGCAATTTCAGGTATCGGCTTGGCCATCGTAATTGCCGTTGTTGTATTTCTGTGGAATGCCTGGCGACCCCATTATACCATTTTAGGCAGGGTGCAAGGAATACGTGGCTATCACGACATGGACCGATATCCCGAAGCTTTACGAATACCCGGTTTAGTACTATTTAGATGGGATGCACCGCTGTTTTTTGCCAATGCAGAACTTTTTCAAGAACAAGTATTAAAATCAATTACAGATTCTCCAACCCCGGTAAAGCGCGTAATTGTAACTGCAGAGCCGGTTACGGGTATTGATGTTACCTCGGCAGATGTGCTTGTAGAGCTTAAAAAAGTTTTAGACGATTTGCAGATAGAATTGTGCATTGCCGAAATGAAAGATCCTGCAAAAGACAAACTCAAAAAATTTGAAATTTTTGAATTTCTCGGTCCTGATGTGTTTTACCCAACAATTGGCGCTGCGGTAGATGATTATCTGGAAAAATATAAAATTGAGTGGAATCATTAGTGAAAGCAGAATTCAATGAAGATTTTTATGCGCTCACCAGAAAAGTGCTTGGTTATGCCAGGTCATTTGCCTTAACCTGAATTTTGCTAACCGTACTGCCACTTAGACTTCTTTTACCTCAAATATGTGTAACTAATGCCTCCATTTCTATAACTCGTTAGCCCGCACGTGCTGGTAGTTTTGTCCTGTTAAAACAAAATATTATCAACATATAATAACGAGTGTTATGAAAAGGTTAGTAGTAGTAATTATGGTTCTAGCTGCCGGGTTGGTAAGCAACAAAAGTTTTGCGCAGGGCAATCACTTAAACTTTGGCGTAGGCTTGTCCAATTGGGGCATTCCTGTTTATTTGACTTACGATTTTCAAATCGCAAATGATTGGAATATCATATTAGGTATGTCGTACCAATCGGATTATGAAAACTACCATAACGATAAATGGAGACACAACATATTTGGGCTTCGCGGTGGCGTTCAGTACTATTTTGACCGTGTTGTAAACCTTGATGACAATTTTGATCTGTATGGTGCTTTGTCTCTGGGATACTTCTTCTGGAATACAAGTTATTACGATGGCCCTAATAATTCTTCACCGTATTATCAAGATGGCCGCGGAGGCATAGGTCTTGGCGTTGCTGCGGGAGCGCGATGGTACTTCTCTCCAAAATGGGCGTTAAATCTCGAGTTTGGTGGCGGTACGGTGCTTAGCGGTGCATTGCTCGGCTTATCAGTTAAAATGTAGTTTTTTGGTTTTTGGTTTTGAAGGCCCACCTGCAGCATGCAGGCGGGCTTTTTTATTATAGTTAGTGCTTGGCATAAGCATGCATGCAACATCAGTAATGCATTTTGCCTAAAATAAATGGCACGCTAAAATGTATTCTATTCCATAAAAGTGCATATTTATCCAGCCTAACCAAACTAAACCTATTCTGACCATGCTTGTAAACACAAATCAGCCTGTAATAGCAACCCATATGCTTGTTGCGCGATGGGGCTAATTCCAGAAAAATTATTCTTCCCTAGTTTTAGGCAACCTGATGCCATGGATTGTGGCCCAACTTGCCTACGCATCATTTTAAAGTTTTACGGCAAAAATTATTCGCTGCCAAAGCTGCGCGAGTTAAGCTACACCACACGAGAAGGCTCGAGCTTATCGCACTTGGCCAACGCCTCAGAAGCGCTAGGCTTTCGCACTCTTGGTCTTAAATTGAGCCTAGACCAACTCATAAATGAAGCCCCATTGCCCGCTATTGTGCATTGGGAGCAACAACATTACATTGTTGTTTATCGGGCAACCAATAAAAAAGTATTTGTAAGCGACCCTGCCATTGGTTTAATAACCTATACCCACGAACAATTTTTAGAAGGTTGGATTGGCGGCAAAGCCAAAAAAGAAGACAAAGAAGGAATCGCCCTTTTGTTTGAAGCAACCCCTCATTTTTATGAAAATATAAATGAGAGCATGGAGTCTAAAAAGACCACATTCTCTTTCCTACTGCCCTACATCCGCCCATATAAAAGCTATTTGGTTCAAATTTTTATTGGCTTGCTGGCGGGTAGTTTACTCTCGCTCATCTTCCCGTTTTTAACCCAAAGCGTGGTTGATATTGGCATAAATAACCGCGATATAAATTTCGTCTACCTCATCCTCATCGCTCAACTCTTCTTGTTTTTTGGGCAAACGGCCATCAACTTTATTCAAAGTTGGATTGTGTTGCACATGAACTCCCGCATTAATATTTCACTCGTAGCCAACTTTTTTGTGAAGCTCATGAAACTGCCTATTTCATTTTTTGACGTAAAAATGACGGGCGATATCATGCAGCGTATTCAAGACCATAATCAAATAGAAAAGCTGCTTACATCCAGTTCGTTACGCGTATTGTTTTCAATGATTAACGTACTTGTGTTTGGCGGCATCCTAGTGTTTTACGATATTAAAATATTCTTGGTTTTTTTAGCCGGAAGCCTGCTTTATATCGGATGGATAACCATTTTTTTAAAACGAAGAGCCCTTATTAACTATGAATATTTTAAGCTTCAAAGCAAGAATCAACAAAAGATATTAGAGCTGATTCAAGGCATGCAAGAAATTAAATTGGGAAATGCTGAGCGACAAAAACGATGGGAATGGGAGTACATTCAAGCACGATTATTTCGTACAGATGTAAAAGGCCTCAATTTAGAGCAGGTGCAAAGCATAGGCGCCAACGTAATTAATGAAATCAAGAACATTCTGGTAACCTTTATAACCGCCAGTTTAGTTATTGATGGCGAAATTACCTTGGGTATGATGCTGGCCGTTTCATACATCATTGGGCAATTAAACGGCCCTATTGCAGAATTGGTAGAGTTTCTTCATGATTTTCAGGATGCCAAGCTGAGCTTAGAACGTCTTTCTGAAATTCATAATCGAGAAGATGAAGAAACGAATCTTGAAGAGCAGATAAAAGATATACCAGGCGATGCAGATATTCATATCAACAAGCTTTCATTTCAATATGGCGGGCCAAATTCTAGTTGGGTACTTAAAAATTTAAATCTAGAAATACCGGCAAACAAAGTAACCGCCATAGTTGGGGGTAGTGGCAGTGGTAAAACCACACTACTTAAACTCTTGCTCAAGTTTTACGCGCCTTCGCGCGGAGAGGTGTTGCTAAATACCTTTTCGTTAACCAATGTATCTCAACATTCGTGGCGCCAATTAACGGGCGTAGTAATGCAAGAAGGCTACATTTTTAGTGACACTATTGCCAAAAACATAGCCCTTGGCGATGATGAAATTGACAAACGAAGGTTGATTGAGGCGTGCGAAATAGCTAATATCAAAGAGTTTATTGAAGAATTGCCGCTTGCCTACAATACAAAAATCGGGGCAGAAGGCATTGGCTTATCCGGTGGGCAAAAGCAGCGGTTACTCATCGCGCGTGCGGTATATAAAAATCCGCAGTATTTATTTTTTGACGAGGCCACTTCGGCACTCGATGCCAAAAACGAGCGTATAATTATGGAAAATCTGAACCGGTGGTTCAAGGGTAAAACCGTAATTATTATTGCGCATCGCCTAAGCACTGTAAAAAATGCTGACCAAATTGTGGTAATTGATCAAGGCAGGGCCATTGAAATAGGCACCCATAGCAGTTTGGTTAAACAACAGGGGGTATATTACAACCTAGTTAAAAATCAGCTTGAACTAGACAAACTGGACAAATAGTATGGCGAAGAAAGATAACGACATAAACGTTCGGAGCGAAGAGATTCAGGATTTGATGGTAAAAAAACCAGCCTGGATGGTGCGGTGGGGCATTACCTGTTTGTTCTTTTTAATACTACTAATGTTGTTTTTTACTTGGGTAGTAAAATACCCAGACATGATTGAAGGCCGAATTACAATAACAGCAAGCAAACCGCCCCTTAAAGTTGTAAATCGGGTAAATGGCAAAGTTCAACATCTGTTTTTTAAGGATAATCAAGAAATAAAAGCAGGAGATATAATTGCCGAAATTCAAAGCCCGATTGCGTGGGAGGTGATTAGTTACCTTCAGCAATACATTAATTTATTTGACCAGCAGTTGGCATCCGGAGCATCAACGCTAACACCGCCAGATACCGGGCAGTATAACTTTGGCGATTTGCAAATGCGTGCAAACGAGATGCGAAGCGATATTGTGCTTTTCAATCTCAGACTCGGTTATGATTTAGAGGCCATCAGCATTAAAAAACTTAACGAGCGCATTGCCTATCACAAGCAGCTCATTGCGCTAAGTGAAGACTTGCTAGATGTGGAAAAAAAGGAATTAGCCAATGCTGAAGAGCGATACAAATCTGATCAACGGTTGTACACAGATAGTGTTTTATCAAAGTACATGTTTATGCAAAGTGAATCAGATTACCATAAAAAGCAGCAGCAGTTTAATCAGTTGCAACTTAGTATCGTTCAATATAAGCTAACGCTAAATGCCATGGAGGTTGAGTTAGAAAGCTTGAAGTACAATCGCAATCAAACCAATAGTGGCGATATTGAAAAACTACTATCACACCGCGAATTCATCGTTAATTTTATAAATACATGGAAACAGGACTACGCTTTAATTGCCCCAGTTAATGGCTGGTTGACCTACTTAAAACCGCTTTATGAAGGCCAGAGCCTAAATGTTGGCGAAACAAATTTTGCCATTGTGCAGGATAATAAAGAAATGATAGGTTGGATTGATGTACCTAGCGATGGCTATGGCAAAATTGAGGTCGGCCAAAAGGTGAACGTTCGTTTGGATAATTACCCATTTAATGAATACGGCATGATGCAAGGCGAAGTTGTAAAATTGGGACTTCTGCCTGATAAAAACAGGTACAGCGTTGGTGTTCGTTTCCCAATCGGATTGCAAACAACGTATAAATTCAATCTTCCTTTTTCGGCAGAAATGATTGGAAGCGCAGAGATAATTACGCGCGATAAACGCCTGCTTCAGCGGGTATTCGATTCAATAGCAAAATTGATTAACAGAGGCCACCACACAAGTAATGCACCATGAAAAAACTTGCTGTTTTAATAGATTTTACGAGTGTGTGCGAAATAGCGATAGAGCATGCTGCAATTATTGCGCGCTACACACTAAGCCCACTTATTCTCGTAAACATTTCAGACCCTTCTAAAATAGAAGAAGAGAAAGAGATCAAAGAGCGTATTAAAACTCATGCTCGATTGCTCGATCGCGAGGGGATTCCATATCTGGCAAAAATCGGGTATGGCGAGTTTTTTAGCACAATACCAAACTTTCTTAAAGAAATTGGCGCTGACTTTATTATTGTAGGCACCCACGGCATTAAAGGCATTGCCGATGTAAGTTATGGCTTAAACATACTGCGTTTAATTAATAGCCTAAACCTTCCGGCATTGATTGTTCAAGGCCATAGTGAAGCACCCGCAGAAGGTTACGATCAAATACTCATCCCAAATGTATTAACCAACTCAGCCGTTACTGATGCAGACAGAATAAAGCGCTTTGCCCAACTTTTTAAGGCAAAAATTACGCTGCTACAATATGCTCGTACTGAAGTTGAAGCCAAAACAGGAGAAGACATTTATACCAAGCAATTTCAAGAATTAGGCTATCCTCTTACCTACGACTTCGAAATTGTTTCTACATACATCCACAGTTATTACAGATCCATTTTGCAATATGCAGCAATAGAAGATGTTAATTTATTGGTTTGGACCACGCCTAGCGAAGGCGAACACTTTGACCAGGAAGACAAAGAAAATTTGATTTTAAACCGCCTTGGCATACCCGTATTGTACTTGCCAGTTAATAATAAAAGTGCACAACATCCTAACGGTCAACCACAGATTACTAAATGAGGAAGTTTATGAAATCACCACATCCAAACTTAAAATTCCGTAACATTAGGTTTATCTCTTGCAACATCGAAACTCTATAGCCGAAATTCTAACTTGTACCTTTAATTAGTAATTAAAAATCATCATTATGAAAAGTAAAGAACAGAAATCAATCAGCAATTTGGAGAATCAAAAAGTTGATTCAGAAAAAATTCAAGGTGGCGGTGTTGGCCCAATTCCGTCTTCTTTAACCAAAGAGAGCATGAGCACACTTGAAGTCCCTGAAAATAATGTAACGCGTTTTGGCGCCCCAACTACAAAACCAAGCCTTACCAGCAATAAAATCAAAAAGGCTGCATTTAAAGGTAATTGATAAGTCCAAGTCGTGAAGATAAGAGCCGGGTAATTCCGGCTTCTTTTTTTCTGTAAAACTGCCTGCCCACATAGTATGAGCCAATATAATTGGTTTTGCATTTGCAAAGCAGGCCTCATAATGGCTCATTTATAGTGAGTACGTTTTTATTCTGGAAAAGTTGAAGAAGATATTTTTTTTTTGAGTAAACACCTGATTGTGCTAAATGCAACATCAAACTTCTAGAAAGCCCTTATTGATTTATACCTTTAACAGAATTAATCAATAAGAGCAAGCATCATGAAAAAGACAGATCCAAAGAAAATAAACAATGATTTAGAAAATCAAAAAGTCGATTCATCAAAAATTCAGGGAGGTGGCGCGCGCCCTCAACCCCCACAACTATCAAAGGATTATGTTCCTACATTACAGGCGCCTGAACAAGGTAAGGGCTCAGCAACAGGATTTGCCAGCAATGCAAACGGTGATGGCAGTTTAATATCTAGAAGAGGAATAAAATCGACTAAATAGACCACCTAAATTAGAGTTAATGCATTTTGCAAAAGACCGGATAAATCCGGCTTTTTTTGTTAGATATGATATTAGTCTAAATCAGTTTTAACTAGCAACATTGACTCTACCTTTATGCAACACATCTGCTTTTTGCACTTTGTAAAGTGAGTTACCTTTAACAAGTAATTTAAAAATCATTCAAAATGAAAAGTTCAAATCCCGAAAAGTCAATCAAGAATTTAGAAAATCAACGAGTTGATTCTGAAAAAATTCAAGGAGGGTTATCAGTTGCCCAACCAGTTAGCCTAACAAAAAATCAAAAGGCGGGCATTCAATCAAGTGAACAGAAAACTACTGTAGCATCTGGCTTTACTAGTGATATTAAGAGCGATGGCAGTATTTTGAACCGAAGAGGAATTAGAGTAGCTAAAGCATCACGTAATCAATAGTTATCCGAAATTAAAAAGTAGTAATCATGAAAACTAAAGAAAATAAAGATCTTAATGCGCTAAATAGTCAAAAAATAAATGCTGATGCTGTACTTGGAGGCACTAAGCAAGAATGGACAAATGAGTATTCGAAACCTTTGGTCGATAACAGTATTCCAGAGGGGCGGGTAAAAAAACTTTTTAAAAAAGGGCGACTCAGTGGTGTAAATCCTAAAGGGCCTACCCTTGACTAAAATAGCGCTTTCGTTAAAAAGAACCGGTTTTTGCCGGTTCTTTTAGTTTATAGCAATTGGCTCAATCCAACAATTCTAGTCTAATAACAGTTGCTGATGTACGTGCCACTCAAACAAAAACGCCATCTTTCATTGTTAGCGTTCTGTCTGCCATTTCTGCAAGTTGCTGATTGTGGGTTACAATAAGTAAAGTTTGCTCAAACTCGTCTCGAAGTTTAAAAAACAACTTGTGAATTTCTGTCGAGTTATCAGAGTCTAAATTACCTGTTGGTTCATCGGCCAACAAAACGCTGGGCTTGTTTATCAGGGCTCGTGCTATGGCCACACGCTGTTGCTCACCGCCACTCAATGCACCTGGCTTGTGCGTTATTCTGTGCCCAAGGCCAAGAAAATCAAGCAGTTCTTTAGCTCTATTTTCTGCTTTGCTTTTGTCTGTACCAGCAATAAAGGCTGGCATGCAAACATTTTCTAAGGCTGTAAACTCGGGCAGCAAATGGTGGAATTGAAACACGAAACCAATATGTTGATTTCTAAATTTCGACAAGGCTCTATCGCCTAAACGCTGAAGCTCTATGTCGTTGATTTGAATGCTCCCTGAATCCGCTTTTTCGAGTGTGCCAATAATTTGAAGCAGGGTGCTTTTTCCTGCTCCAGAAGCCCCTACAATAGATACAACTTCGCCTTTGGTAAGGTTTATATCAATGCCCTTTAAAACCTCTACCGTGCCAAATCGTTTGTGAATATTTACTGTTCTTATCATAAATAGAAGCTGTGCTTTGTCTATAAACTTAGGCCATCAAAGGGGCTAAAGATAACCTTGAAATATCCTGAAATAGTTTCGCTTCAAGGTCTATTTTTGCGGCCTAAATAAAATTAGCATGAATCTTCACGAATATCAAGGGAAAGAAATATTAGCTAGTTATGGCGTACGCGTTCAGCGTGGCATAGTAGCTCAAACTGCAGACGAAGCCGTGGCCGCAGCTAAAAAGCTTACTGAAGAAACAGGCACAGGCTGGTGGGTGGTTAAAGCTCAAATACATGCCGGTGGTCGCGGTAAAGGTGGCGGTGTTAAACTGGCTAAAACCTTGGATGATGTAAAAGAAAAAGCCAATCAGATTATAGGGATGCACTTAATAACTCCGCAAACCTCAAAAGAAGGAAAGCTAGTTAGCCAAGTGCTTATTGCCGAAGATGTGTATTACCCCGGTGAAAGTGAAACGAGCGAAATTTACATGAGCGTGTTGCTTAACCGCCAAAAAGGCTGCAACATGATTGTTTACAGCACAGAAGGTGGAATGGATATTGAAGCAGTAGCCGAAAACACCCCGCACCTTATCTTTAAAGAAGAGATTGATCCAATGCTTGGACTTCAACCTTTTCAAGCGCGCAAAATCGCCTTCAACCTTGGTTTGAGCGGTACAGCGTTTAAAGAGATGGTAAGTTTTGTTACCTCACTTTATAAGGCCTATGATAGCATTGATGCATCCTTGTTTGAAATTAATCCGGTGCTAAAAACATCAGACAATAAAATTATGGCGGTTGATGCCAAGGTTTCTGTTGACGGCAACGGCCTCTTTCGCCACCCTGATATTGAAGCGATGCGCGATTTGCGCGAAGAAGACCCAACCGAAGTTGAGGCAGACGAGGCAGGATTAAACTTCGTAAAACTAGATGGAAACGTAGGCTGCATGGTAAATGGCGCAGGTTTAGCCATGAGCACCATGGACATCATAAAAATGGCCGGTGGTAACCCCGCTAACTTTTTAGATGTTGGTGGCACTGCGGATGCTGCCCGTGTAGAAAAAGCATTCCGGATTATCTTAAAAGATGAAAACGTTAAAGCAATTTTGGTAAATATATTTGGGGGAATTGTTCGCTGCGATAGAGTAGCGCAGGGCATTGTAGATGCCTACAATAACATTGGCGAAATAAATATTCCAATCATCATTCGCCTGCAAGGCACCAATGCTGTAGAGGCTAAAGTTCTAATTGACAATAGCGGATTGAAAGTTTACTCTGCGATTACTTTACAAGAAGCCGCAGATTTGGTTCAAGAACTCGTGGCTTAAACGTCTTTTTGAAAACTTTAACATTTTTAACACTGCACTAAAGCAACATTGCAAGGTATATGCAGTTTTAATAAAGAATGTAGTTTTTTCATAGGTTGATTGGTTAGGTTAGTTGGTCGGGGCAAGTTTGCAAAAGCTTGCCCCGATTACTTTTTAGGCAAAAAAAGACCCGTAACGAAATGCTACGGGTCTTTTCATAAGCTTTTTATATGCGCTAGGGTTTTAAGCGAAAAACAAGGCCTCCACCAACATCGCCTGATATAAAGGTAGAACCCGCACTAACACCGGTATTGCAACCGCCCGTACCACAGAAAAAACCTAAGCCAGCCCAGTTGATGGGCGCCAATAGCCGAGCATGCATACGTAGGCCAACAGTTTCTGTTAGCCAAATATTTGTACCTAAACCAAACGTAATTGAAAATCGGAATTCGTCATTAAATGCATTTGATAACATATTAAAATGGGTCATACCCATGGTAAAGCTGCCAAAAGGTTCAACTACTTTGCTTACAGGAAACGGCCTTAATGCGCCAATTTGATAGTAATTTACATTAACATCTTCTTGCTGAAGCACAAGACCGTTAAACCCTTCAAGCCTAAAATAGGTGGCAGAACCCATCCAAGACAATTGGATGCGCAAATCTGGCCGCACCCCTAATTCTAAATTAACACCATAATTGGGGTTGCTTTTTAAGCGAAGATAATTTGGGTTAATAAAGGTTCTAGAGCCAAACTGGTAGCCGCCATACCCTACTAAATCAACTTGCGCCATTGTTGCTGTCGCGATAAAAACAAATGCGATGAGTAATTTTCTTTTCATAATTGATGTAATATTTGCGGCTAATGTAATGCAAAGGCCTACACGTGTACAATCACTTTTTTAACCTTTTAGAATGGTTCTGCGTAGGGCTAAATCTTCTTTTTGTTATTTACATAATTCGTGAGCAGCGCATCGGTTGGCTATTCGGCATAGTGGGCTCGTTTTTAAGCATCGCCCTTTTTATTGGGGTAAAACTATATTCTGAAGCCATTTTATACAGCTACTATGTTGTAATGGGTTTTTATGGTTGGCAAAAATGGAAAGGAGGAGGAGCGAGCGAACTGAGAATAAGCGCGCGCTCAGTGGTTTACCACGCTAAATTCATTTTGGTTTGTTTGGTTTTGAGCTTAGGCTTAGGTGCCTTTTTCAATGCGAACACCGATGCCCAAAAACCGTTTGCTGATGCGTTTAGCACAATATTCAGCTTTTTTGCTACCTATTTAGAAGCGCAAAAAGTTTTGTCGGCTTGGTTGTATTGGGTAGTGTTAAACGCCTTTTCTGTTTGGCTTTATTTTGAAAGAGGCTTAACTGTTTATGCTGCGCTCATGGTTGTTTATTCCATCTTATCCGTAGTTGGATATGTAAGATGGCAGAAAACCTATGAAACAGAAAGGCGTGGATAACGCGCTGCAATCCAATTCATTAAATCTGAAAAACATTGCGGATTAATGCCGTGCCCCATTGCGTATTCGCGGTACTGGTGCGTTAAATTCACTTTTTTAAGCCATTCGGCTGAAGCCCTTGCCCATTGTATTGGGATGACTTCATCTTGGGTGCCGTGGCTAACAAAATATTCAAGGTGCGCGGTTTTGGCAGCATTGATTTGCTCCGGCATAATTTCATTAAAAATATAACCACTTAACGCCATCACTTTACTTATAAGCTCCGGATGACGCGTGCTTAGCGCATAACAAAGTATAGCACCTTGGCTAAAACCCATCAGCACCGTTTTTTCTGGGGTTGTATTGAAGCGCTTTTGTATCTCGATAATAAACTGGCGCACTTTTTCCAGCGATTCTAAGGCTTGTTCTGGGTTGCCAAAACGTGAACTGTTGCCGGTAAAATCTATATCATACCAGGCAAATCCGCCAAAACTTAAACTGCGGGGGGCGCGTGCGCTCACCACCAAAAACCGATCATTCAACTCATCTG
>Ga0105096_10000598_pt1 | contig 13117 bp, 14 predicted proteins | sample PPLLak3cmMay2015_FD_87036 | JGI IMG/M metagenome (GOLD analysis project Ga0105096, IMG submission 87036) | Freshwater sediment microbial communities from Prairie Pothole Lake near Jamestown, North Dakota, USA - PPLs Lake P7 Core (1) Depth... | ecosystem: Environmental > Aquatic > Freshwater >... | reverse complement strand
TTAGAAGATTTTTACAAACATCAAAAACATCTTCAACTTCAATATCATCTATCAAATCTGATTTACGAACAAATATTTTATTTTTACCACAAGGCGCCCAGTTAAACGGATTTGTTGGTCCGAATAAAGAAACTTGAGGAGAAGCAGTTGTGCCGGCAACATGCATAATTCCGGTATCATTAGTAATAAATAGATTTGTGCTTGCAATTAGTGCAGCAACTTGAGGAATTAATTTATTTATATATTTATGAAGTTTCACTTTTGAATTAGAGATTACATATTTTAATTCTTCACTATCAGAATCTGAGCCGGTTAAATAGAAAACACAACTATAATTACTATTTAATTTTTGAATCAGTTCAACGTACTTATTCAAAGACCATCTGTTTGCAGGTTTACCTGCGCCAACATGCAAACCAATTAAAAGTGATTTAGAATCAGGCTGGATTTGAGATATAAATTTTTTAGCTTCAATATTATCTGATTCATCAAAAGAAATTTCAGAACTTAAATCTTTCGTATCAATTCCAAAAGGTCTTACAATTTCAAGTATATGTTCGGATACATTTGAATCTGGATACCTGCTCCAATCAATATCAACCCTGCGATCAAAAAGATAAGCACTATCATTTGGTTTTCCATCCAAAGATTTAGGACCAATTCTAATTTTGCTTTTAGATAACCTTGCTATGAGATTGCTTGTAAATGATATCGAAACTGTAACAGGGACAATTACTAAATCAAATCCTTGTCTAATCATTTTAATAAAACTGATCAGTTTAATTGGATTAAACATTTTCGATTTATTAAAAACTAACAACTCATCAATTAATTTATTTTTCACAACACCGTAGTAATTATCTCTGCTGGACAAAAGTGTGAGATGTGAATGAGGATATTTTTCTTTAACTGCCCTAAAAAGTGAAACTCCGGCAAGCATATCACCAAGCTGGTTATGCTGACGAATGATGAGAATCTTTTTAGGATCACCGAGGTTTTTATCATGATTTTCAGTAACGGCAAATATTTTTTTTAGGATAAAATTTAAAGTCTTAGATGAGATGGATTTGACGGACATTTTATATCAATTCTTTTTTTCATCTTCTGGTTTAATCTCAATATACTTGGCGTCTTCAACATCTTCAAACTTTGATTTTTTCTTTTGAGATTCGTTTTTAATTGTTGTGTCTCTTCTGTTTTTTAGAAAGATGCCAATAATTGATTTTAACAATCGAAACAGAATATAAAATAAAATAAAATATAAAATGAACCGCATAATATTGATTATCCTAAACTTCTTGCTTCCGGTTTAAAGTACTCTATTACACCTCGGTCTTCTCTAAATATCTGACGGAACAATTCATCAAAATCTTCATCATTATTTACAAAATCTATATCAGTTGAGTTAACGATAAGAAGTGGTGTTGAATTATATCTAAAGAAGAAGTGGTTGTATGCATCACTTAATTCTTCAATGTAGCTTCTGGTAAGATTTCTTTCGATTGCTCTGCCGCGTTTTTTAATATTGAACATTAATCTATCAAGACTGGATTGAAGGTAAATAACCAGATCTGGTTTTCTTAAATTTCTCGATAACAATGGAAAGACGTTTTCATAAAGTTTCAGCTCTTCTGCAGAAAGATTTAGGTATGCAAAGATTTTATCTTTGTCAAAGATGTAGTCGCACACAATAAAATTTGTAAAAAGATCTTCCTGATTAAGCTCTTCCTGCTGTTTAAACCTGTTTATCAGAAAAAACATTTGTGTTTGAAATGCAAATCTTTTTCTATCATTATAAAAATTTTCTAAAAAAGGATTAGCTTCAAACTGTTCAAGAATAAGTTTTGATTCTAACCTTGACTTTAGTTTTTTTGCCAGAGCAGTTTTACCGGATCCAATTACACCTTCAACGGCAATAAACTTTATTTCATCATTTGATGCCAAGATATTTTTCTTCCGTAAATAATGGTTCAGATAATTGATTAATAATATTTTTTATTTTTAGTCCTGAAACAAAGTCAATCATTTTTTTATTAAAAACCGGATGAATAAGTTCAGGTTCAATTTCAATCAACGGAACAAGCACAAAATCCCTATAAATTATACCTTTATGTGGTAAAGTAATAATTTCATCTGAAAAAATTAAATCGTTAAAGAGCAAAATATCCAGATCAATTTTCCTCGGTCCCCACTTTTCACGGATAATTCTGCCAAGTTTTTGCTCGATTTTTTTCAATTCACTAAATAGTTCTTTTGGATTTAATATAGTCGAAATTTTTATTACTGCATTTAAAAAATTATCCTGTACAACATCGCCAAAAGGAAGGGACTCATACAAAGATGATACTTTTTCAACCGTACATACATTCAATCTATTTATTGATTCAATTGCCAATTTAATATTTTGAATTTTATTTCCTTCATTTGAACCGATACCAATGAATACAATATTTAAATTGTCATTTATCAAATCTTAGAGATCTTTTCTTTCTTTTATAACTTCAATTTCAACACAATCAACTACTCCGCCTAAAGGTGGATTATTTTTTCTAACTCTTACCGCTATTTTTTCAATAGCTTCAAACTTTGTTAAGAGTTCATCTGCAATTTTTGAGGCAACCGCCTCAATAAGATAGTATTTTTGTTCAAGTGCAAGTTGATACAAGACTTTATAAACTTTATGGTAATCTATTGTTTGATGTAATGAATCTTTCTTTGCAGCTTCTGAAAAGTCTGTATAAATATCTACATCAGCCTCAAATTTACCACCAACACTCTGCTCTTCGCTCATAACCCCATGATAACCGTAAAATGTTGCTTTCTTAATTCTAATAATGCTTTGCATTCTTCTAACCTTTTTTGATCTGTACAAATTTAAGTATTAAATTTTAAATCAAGGCGATTTTTGAACTTCGATTTTTTGCTTAATAACTGATCCGAGATTTGCAATTAATAATCCAGCTAAAACCATCACGCTTCCTAAAATATGCTGTTTGGAGAGAGTTTCATTATAAAAAATCAATCCCAATATTAATGCAACAATTGGAGTTATAAAGGCAATTAAAGAAAGCAGCACAACATTTATTCTTTTCATCAACCAATAAAAAGATGTAAATGTAACAACGCTTCCAAAGAAAGCAAGATAAGTAACGGAAATAATAGCAGTGTTGTCGAATCTTATTTTCGATAAATCTTCAATTAACATTCCTATAATTAATCCAAAGACACCAGCAATCAACATAGGAATAAAATTCATGGATAATGGATTTAAATGTTTACCTGATTTTTTTAAAGTTACAGCAATCCATGCTTGAATAATTCCGCTTAACGCTACTGCGATCATTCCTAAAAAAAGATTTGAAAGATCCGCAGTAAATGAATCTGAAAAGATTACCACTATTCCTGAAAAACCTGAAATCATTCCAATTATTTTTAATCTGCCTATTGGTTCATCAGGTAATCTAAAAAAAGAAAATATTGCTACAAAAAATGGATAAACCCCAAATAACACTGATGCTAATCCCGAGGGTACAAATTGCTCCGCCCAATAAACCAAACCAAACGGAATCACAAATGATAGAAATCCCATTAAAAGATATAATCGAATCGATTCTCTATCCATTTGTAATGAAACTCCCCGTAATTTCATCAAAGCTAATATAAAAACTGAAGCTAATAAAAATCGGGAACCACCAGATATAAAAGGTGTAAGTGATTCTAAACTTGCCCTGATTGCCAGCCACGTTGAGCCCCAAATAAGACAAAGTAACAGATAAACCAATAATATTCTAAGAGGGGTTGATTTCATTTCATCCTTTTATTGCAATTACTCCAAGTGATCTTCCGGAAAGATTTCCATCTCTTCGATACGAGTGAAGCAGAGTGCTGAACTCGTAAGTACACAACTCTGATTTTTGAATTTGATTTTTGGGTATACCGAAGTCCAAAAGCATTTGGTAACTGCTTCCTCCTACATCGAATAAATATTTATCACCTTTAGGTATGAGATAACCTTTATCAAACTTTTCGGCAAATTCCTTTCCAACCTCATAGTTAGCTTGAGAAATTGATGGTCCAATGTAAGTGATAATATTTTCTGGTTTTGATGAATAATTTTTTTGCATCATTAATAGTGTTTTTAAAAGAATTTTCTGTTCCGTCCCCTGCCATCCCGAATGTACTGCAGCAATTACTTTATTTTTAAGATCATACAAAAAAATGGGAGTACAATCAGCAACTGCAATTGCAAGTCCAAGATTTTTTTCTTTGGTAATCATAGCATCGCTTGCGCCATTATCACCCCCGCATTCTATAACCTGAACAATATCCGAATGAATTTGTCTTTGATAACCAACATTTTCAACAGTCAATCCAATCGCTTCATAAAAATCTTTTCTATTTTTATCTACAATACCCTTGTCATCACCTACGGAATATGAAAGATTAAAGTAGTATGGGGGTTTAGCATAAGACAAAATCTTTGTACTGAACCCAAAAATGATTTCAGGATAATTATTGAATATGTAAGGTTTAAGTATATGCACAAATTTTAAAATGAATAATTAGAAAAGTCATAACTAAAATATACAAATGAATGATCAATACATTAAATTGGTTTCGTAGCTCAGTCCGCCGCGGCGGATCAGTCTGAGCTTAACCAATTAATAAAGACCTATACAGAACAAATTCTGTGATACGAAGGTACTTCAAATTGAGTAAAACGCAGTATAGTGCTATATTGCTTTAGTAAAATAAATAATTAGGAATAAAATTGAGAATTTTAGTTTCAAATGATGATGGAATTGATTCCGTTGGAATTTTTTCTTTGGTCGAAGCATTGAATGAAATTGCTGAAGTGACGGTAGTTGCACCTCATAAAGAACAGAGTGCAGTTGGTCACGCAATAACTATGCAGACTCCGCTTAGAGTTTTTGAATATCAAAAGAATGGAAAATTTTTTGGGTATGCAATTGATGGTACTCCTGCCGATTGTGTAAAAATTGGGATGCGAAATTTGATGCCTGCACCACCTGATTTAGTTGTTTCGGGTATAAACCATGGTTCAAACACAGCTATAAATATTATTTACTCGGGTACTGTTTCAGCAGCGAGAGAAGCCGCAATAATGGATGTTCCTTCTATCGCTATTTCAGTTGCAAGCCATCAGGTTTTAGATTTTTCGTTTGCATCTAAAGTTGCAAAGATGCTTGCGCAGGAAGTTCATGAACGCGGCTTGCCGCTCGGAACAATGCTAAATGTAAATGTTCCTAATTTGCCTGAAGATCAAATAGCGGGAATTGTTGTAACAAAGCAGGGAAAATCCAAATGGGATGATATTTATGAAATGCGCATCGATCCATATGGAAGAAATTATTACTGGCTTACAGGAAATTTAATGGATGTTGATCAATCCATTGATCTTGATCAGGCCGCTATAAAAAATAATTATGTTTCAGTTTCACCAATTCATTTTGATCTTTCCGATTATCAAACCTATGATAAAATGAAAGAATGGAAAATAGAGAATCTCCTTAATGGCAAAAGAGATTGAGATTTTTCAAATAGATGCTTTTACTACTGAAGCATTTAAAGGCAATCCGGCAGGTGTAACCTTCTCCAATAATCTTACTGAAAATGAAATGCAGTTGATTGCAAAAGAAATGAATCTCTCTGAAACTGCTATTATAAGTGACTCCAAAATTGCTAATTATAAACTGCAATGGTTTACTCCAACTAAAGAAGTTGATTTATGCGGACACGCTACCATTGCATCACTACATTTTCTTTTTGAAAAAGGTATGATTTCGATTGATCAACATATTTCATTTGAAACTCTTTCTGGAATAATTAACTGTGCGCATAAAAATGGAAAATACTTTATGCAAATCCCTATTCCACAATTAGATGAATTTTATGGATGCAAAGAAGAAATTTTGGAAGCCCTTGAAATTGATAGAGTTGATGTTTCCGATTTACCTTTTATTCTGCTTGATAACGGCTATCTTTTCATTAGTGTTAATTCATTAAACGCACTTTGGAAAATCAAACCTGATTACAAAAAATTAAAAGAGCTAAGCAATAATAAAAAGGAGTTTTTTGATATTGCTGTTTATACTACTGAAACGATTGAAAATGATTCATCTGCACACTTAAGATTTTTTGCACCATATCACGGAATTGATGAAGATCCGGTTACAGGTTCAGCATGTGGACCTTTGTTGCTTGTTTTAACAAAGCTTGAGCTGATCAAAAATTATACTGATGACTCCTTAATTAAAATCGAACAAGGGGATGTGCTAAATCGTAAAGGCAGAGTTGAAATAAAGTTTAATTCTAGTAATAATGAATTAATAATTGCTGGGAATGCAACCACAGTATTTAAAGGAAAGTTAAATTTTTAATGTTTGGATTTGAAAATATAGATTTTACTTTTTCGTTTAGCGCGTTCTTCTTTTTTATCGGTTTGATAATATTAGCGGCTTATTCATTCTATGTTTACAGATTTACACTTCCTCCGGTTTCTAAAACAAAAAAGGTTTTACTGGTTTTACTCAGGTCGCTTGCGCTAGTTCTTCTTCTATTTATTTTCTTTGAACCTGTTTTAACACTAACGAAGAAAAATATTTTAACTCCATTAAATCTTTTCTTTTTTGATAATAGTAAATCTATCCAAATCGATGATGGAACTAATCGTGTAGACAGGATCAAAGAATTAATTGAAAAAACAAAATCAAGTTCGTTAAATGGGAATAAACAATTTTACACATTTGGTTCATTAGTTAATCAAATTGATGAAGATAGTCTTGAAAATATCAATCTATCGGAAACAGTTACTGATTTCTCAAAGATTTTTTCAAATATTAATCAAACTGAAAACAACATTGCGTCAATCACAATTATTTCTGATGGGGTGATAACTGAGGGGACAACTCCAATTTACAGTGCAGAAAAATTAGGGATACCAGTTTTTACTGTTGGAGTTGGTGACAGCACCAAAAAGAATGATGTTGAAATAAAGAATGTTATAAATAACGAATTTATTTATGCTGAAACTCCAACTACAATTTTAGTAACAGTAATAAACAAAGGATTTTCGGGAAAGACTTCTCAAATATCGCTTTATGAAAATTCTCAATTGATTGAGCAAAAAAGTTTAGCATTAAACTCAAGCGGAGTAAATTCAGTACCATTTGAATTTACGCCAAAACAGAGTGGTGAAAAAAAACTGACGTTGAGAATCAGCAATCAAGTTGGAGAGTCAACGACTTTAAATAACCAAAAAGTTTTTTATATAAATGTTTTGAGCAATAAAATTAACGTCTTGCTATTAGCAGGCAGTCCTTCAGCTGATTTAACATTTGTTAAAAATTCTCTTTCAGTTGATCAGAACCTGAAAGTTAATACGCTTACACAAATATCAGCGGGAACTTTTCTAGAACAGAATCCACTGGCTAAACTAGATAGTGCTGATATTATTTATTTAATTGGTTTTCCAACAAATGCAACTAATGATGAGTTTGTAACCCGCCTTAATAACAAGCTGGAAATTAGAAACACTCCTTTTTTCTTACTTCTTTCCGGCGATGTTGATCTCAATAAATTAAATCCCCTCAACAACCTGTTACCTTTTACTGTTCAGATGATGGATAATAATTATTTACAAGTTCAACCAGATATACAGCTCAGTGAATTATCCAATCCGGTTTTACAGAATAATTTAATTAGTGATTGGAATAATCTTCCGCCAATTTCTCAGCCAATTGTTTCGCTAACACTAAAACCTGAAAGTAAACTTCTTTCAAAGGTAAGAATCAATAATCAACCAAGAAATAATCCTTTGATTGTTAGCAGAAGTTTTGGTTCAAAGAGATCTTTAGCTGTTATCGGTAAAGATATTTGGAAATGGAAACTGCAAACAGCTACAAAAGATTTATCACTATTTGATAATTTTATTTTTAGTTCAGCGCGTTGGTTAAATGCTCCGGATGATCAGAAAAAAGTAAGAATAAAAACCTCAAAAAAGATTTATTCAACAAATGAAATAATTGAATTTTCAGGACAGGTATATGATGAGTCTTTCAACCCTGTTAATGATGCGGAAGTTAAACTTCAAATCAATGGTAGAGATTTTAAAGAAGAATTAAACCTAACGTCTGTGGGCAGCGGATTATATGAAGGAAGTATTCCATCGATAAAAAATGGTGACTATGGTTTCAATGGAAGTGCAGCTATAAGTGGTAAATTGCTCGGAGATGACAGAGGTTCTTTCAATGTTGGTGATGTTGATATTGAAATGATGGACTCAAGAATGAATTTTGAATTTTTAAATTTGTTAGCCTCCCAAACTAATGGAAAGTTTTTCAGTCCTGATGAATACGAAGAACTCTTAAATTATCTAATAGAGTTAAATACTAATTCAGCACGAGAAAAATATGTTACTTCTGAAATAAGGCTTTGGTCTGATGAGTGGCTATTGATAATAGTGATTCTACTTTTTGCAACCGAATGGTTCATTCGTAAAAGAGCCGGGATGTTATGATTTTTTTGGGGAGACCAAAATATTTTGCAAATAATCTTTTCGATTTTATACTCCCTAGATTTTGTTGTTCATGCAAAACAAAACTTTCAGCTAAGCAAGATACAATGTGTGGTAGTTGTTTATCTAAAATTCAAAGATCAACTATCACAAGACTTCAACGAGAATATGAAAGAAAATTCTTAGATAATAAAATTATTTCCGAATTTTATTCGCCATTTGTTTTTGAAAAGGATAAAGAACTACAACACGCTATTCACGCATTAAAGTATGATAAGAAATTTCCCATAGGGATTTTTCTTGGAAAAGTTTTAGCAAATGAAATCAAAAATCATCCAATCAATTGGAAATTTGATCTAATCATTCCAATCCCTCTTCATCAACTAAAAAAAGCTGAACGCGGATATAATCAGTCATATTATATTGCTAAAGGTCTTGGTAAAAAATTAAACGTCAAAGTATCAAATCGAGTTTTAAAAAGAACAAAATACACGGAATCCCAAACAACTATGAATCTGAATGAACGTGAGGAAAATATTTCCGGTGCTTTCAAATTGAATCAAAAGAAAGCAGTTCGTGGAAAATATATTTTATTGATCGATGATGTGATAACAACCGGTTCTACAATTTCTGAATGTGGTAAAATTCTTTTAGAGGCTGGTGCAAATAATATTTACGCTGCCTCAATTGCAATTACAGATTGAATTACATTTGCTCTGGAGCAGAAACACCAAGAATGCTTAATCCATTTCTAATTACGATCATAGTTGCATAAGCCAAAGCTAATCGAGCTTCTGCAAGATTTTTTTCAGTTCCTAATATTCTGCAAGATCGATTAAACTTATGATATGCACCTGCTAAATCGTAAAGATAGGTACAAAGTTTATGTGGCTCTAAATTTTCCGCGCTATTAAATAATTCTTCTTTAAAGTTGTGAAGTACCTTTAGTAATGCCTGTTCATCTTCGTGAGTTAATAAATCCAAATGTTCAATTGAAACCTCCAATTGTTCTTCCTTCACTCTTCTAAGAATTGAACTTATCCTAGCATGAGCATATTGAAGATAAAAAACAGGATTTTCATCTGATTGTTTTTTTGCAACAGCAAGGTCAAATATCATATGCGAGTTAACATTACGCATATTAAAAAAATAACGCACAACATCTTTTCCAACTTCATCATTAAGTTCATCAAGCGTAATATAATTAGCTTTTCTTGTAGACATCTTAACAACTTCCCCGCCATCCATTATTGTAACAAACTGATGTATCAAAACCTTTACTTTTGAAGAATCGTAACCGATGGCTTTCAATCCTGCCATCACATCCTGATACGTTGCATTATGATCAGATCCAAAAAGATCGATCAACAAATCATAACCACGATCCAGTTTAACTGCGTGATATGCAATATCGGGAAGCCTATACGTAGGTTCTCCAGTATTCTTCACAATTACTTTATCTTCAGTTTGTCCAAGTTTAGAAAGTTTTAACCAAACTGCGCCATCTTTTTCAAAAGAAAGATTTTTTTCTTTAAACAGCTTTATAAGTCCTTCAATCTTTCCATCTTCATAAAGTGTATTTTCATTAAAAAATATTTTATGGTTAATGCCAAGATTCTTAAGAGATTTTTTTATATCAAAAAATATTTCTTGTTCTGCAGTGACTTTAAATATAGATTCGGGATTCTCATTACGAAGTTTATCACCGTACTTTTCAAGCAACTGCTTTGCAATTTCTTTTATGTATTCTCCCTGATAATAATCATCCGGAAAACTAATTGTTTCACCCAATGCTTCCAGGTATCTGAGCTTAACTGAATCACCGAGAACACGCATTTGCCTTCCGGCGTTGTTAAAATAATATTCTCGATCAACCTCATAACCAATCCATTCCAACAGATTCGCAACTGTGTCCCCAACAACCGCATTTCTTCCATGCCCAACTGTTAGCGGTCCAGTTGGATTTGCAGAAACGAACTCAACATTAGCCCGTTTATCTTTGTACTTATCCGATCTTCCATAGCTATCTTTTTTATCAAGAATATCTTTAATGATTTTGGATGTGTATGCCGAAGTAAAGAAAAAATTTATAAAACCGGGTCCAGCTATTTCTGTTTTTGAAATAACTGAACTATCAAGATTTAATGAGTTAATAATTTCCTGAGCAATAACTCTGGGATTTTTCTTAAGAATTTTAGTAAGCAGCATTGCAGCATTGCTGGATAAATCACCATGTTCAATTGATTTGGGAACATCAAAGGAGATTGGAATTTCTTTTAGTTGAGGGATTTTACTTTCAGCTTCTTTAAATGCGGAGTAGAGGTATTCTTTCAAATGATATCAACTTAAGTTTAGTTAAAATTTATTTTGTTGTCTTTTTTCTTGAAATTGTTTTTGCTGGCGTTTTAGAAATTGTTTTACCTGCTGTTTTAGGCTTTGGTTTAGTAGCTTTTTTTCTTAGTTCTGGATCCACAATTTCTATAGATGGAGCATCACCCCAAAGTTTTTCTATGTTATAAAACTCACGCGCATCTTTTTTAAATACGTGCACAACAACATCAACATAATCCAGAAGGACCCAGCTAAGCGCCATATATCCTTCTTTATGCCAGCATTTAATTCCTTCGTCTCTCAAACTCTTATCAACTTCATCCGCAATAGCCTTAACCTGAGTATCAGAATCTGCAGAACATATAACAAAAAAATCTGAAAAAGTAGTAAGACTGCGTAAATCTATAATACGAACATCATAACCTTTTTTATTAAAAATAAGATCAGCAATTTTTTCAGCAAATAATTTTGAATCCAATATTAACTCCCGTTTTTTTGAAAATAATTTTTATAGTCTTTTCCAATAACAATAGTAAGATCTAAGAAGTAACTTTTATTTTTTTCCGTAATGATAAATCTTTTATCAAGATTTAATGAATCAGCAACACGATCAGCAGTTTCAATTTTTCCAAGCCGATCAATTATAAATGTATTTTCAATATCAAAAGATCTGAAATTCCCAGTCTTTACAACATCAATACCCTTAGCTCTGAGAATATCTGTAAATCCATCCCCAACCCCTGTAACACCGCATCCATTTAAAACTTCTACCTGAATTAACTGTTGAACATTTTGTGGTTTTGCTGTCTCATCATTATTGGAATTTATTATTCCGGCTTTATCCAAAAGCGAATAAAGAAGAAACACTGCAAATATTGATAACATTATTGATGCAATAATAAAGAAAAGGTTTGTATTTTTTTCTGAGTCAGGATTTTTTGAAATGTATTCTTCAGGATTTTCTTTTTCCTTCAACATAATTCCGTATTACTAGTACATAAAGGAGTTAAAACCGGAACTAAATGGTCGATCATAAAATGAATTGCCGTAAAATCCATTATATCTGCTGAATGGATCGTAGAAATAATTAGGAATATTTCGATATTGTATTGATATTGATACATCTTGCCATGGACGATAGTTAAATGCAGCACGACTTATATAAACTCCCTGAATAGAATTTTGATAGTCTTTACCAAGTGAACTGTAAGGGCTTGTAACAAAACTTGCATCTAATTGTAAGTTCATAACATCTGAAAATTTGTACATCATGCTATTTGTATAAGTTGCTAAACTGGTTCCATAATTGCCCATTGAGGAATATGATAATCCAATAGAATGATGCATACTAAAGTTATCCGGATTAATAAATCCAAATAGTGAATTAGATGAATTATTAATAATTCCATCTTTTGGCTTCTCAGTTTCAAAAACCGGATCCTTGAACTGTGCAGACACGGAAATTGATAATAAAATTAATACTGTTAATAAATACTTTTTCATAATTTTCTTAAAATTTTCTTACTGATTTTATAGAAAAATCAGCTTAATGTCAATGAATCAAAAGATACTTTTTATAGCTCTGAAAGACTTTCTTTATTGCCTGATTAAATATACTCAGAAACACCCTTAATAATTAAGACAATTTTTAGTGAAGTGGAAAAAATCCGGTGTTCTGAAAAATATATTTTCAAAATCTTAAATTTCTGCTTGACAAAGTAAAATTGATTTTTATATTTGCACAGCGATTATGAAAAACTTTATTGGAACATATCAAACAACTAGAAATAACCAGAATATCTGGTGGTGGAATTTTATTATTTGATATGACTCAGTGAAGTGAAATAAAATATTTTTTAAAACCCTTCTTTTACTGAGAAGGGTTTTTTTTTGATTTATAAACAGGATGAAAATGACATTTGAGCAGTTTAATAATTTAGCAAAAGATTACAACCTTGTGCCGGTCTATGAAATTATTACAGCAGATTTGCTTACGCCGGTAATGGCGTATTTGAAGATAAGGCAAAGCGGAAAGCAAAGTTTTTTATTGGAGTCGGTTGAAGGATCACTAAACCTTGCAAGATATTCTTTCATTGGTGTTGATCCTGAAAAAACTATCCGTAACAAAAAGAAAACACTTTTTATAAATGATGGCAAAAAAGAAAGCACAAAAAGTTATTCCATATTTGATCAGCTGCGTGATGAAATAAAAGGAATTAAGCAAGCTAAGTTACCACAGCTCCCATCATT
>Ga0105096_10000596_pt1 | contig 13134 bp, 12 predicted proteins | sample PPLLak3cmMay2015_FD_87036 | JGI IMG/M metagenome (GOLD analysis project Ga0105096, IMG submission 87036) | Freshwater sediment microbial communities from Prairie Pothole Lake near Jamestown, North Dakota, USA - PPLs Lake P7 Core (1) Depth... | ecosystem: Environmental > Aquatic > Freshwater >... | reverse complement strand
GGGTTCAAACGCTTCAATACACGCACGAATCGCGGATTCCAGGTTGATGATCGTAATCGGGTCAATCGGCTCAAAGAGCAAACGGTTGATCGTGGAGCCAAAGTTCGGGAAGAACGGCACTTCTCCTGCGACCGTGTAGAGCAGGTTCTTGATGCTCCGCTTGACGGCCTCTTCTCCCGTGACAGCTACGATGTCGTTGGTGATAGGGTTCATCCCCATCGTCAAGGAAAAATCCTTGTATTCGCGGACACGCTGGAATTCTAGGTCTGCCATAGTCGTATTTAGTCCCTATTACGCAGAGGATGCCGCACGGCCGCCGCGTGGGTCATCGTCAGTTCCACCACCCCCACCACCGCCGGTCGTGTTTGTAGATGAAGTATTCGTCGGCGGCGTGATAATCTCCACCGCGCATGCCGTCCAATCCATGTTATATGTGGTACCCGGGTCGTTTGCAAAGAGGTAACGGTTAGCTTCTACCGTCCCGTTGTCTCCCCATGCCGCACCAGGCGCGGAGCTAATGCCCGCCACCACATCGCTCGATCCCGCAAGAATGTCGTAGATGCTCCCATCAGGATAGCAGATACGCTGAATGGAGACCATGTATCCATGCCACGGCGCGATGTTCTCACCTGAGTCCTTGATGAGCAATCCTGCCCCATCTGCGCGGAGCAGCCACGCGACACGCTCCGTGATCGCCAAGCACTTTTGATCGCCGGGCGCGTTCATCCACGCATCCGATTTCTTCAACGCATCAATGACGCACCGCACCACACCAACTTGATCCCCGCCCGACATTGGGCCACCACTTCCGCCCGACCCATCCACAGGGCCCGTGACGGCCGTAGAGACCCCGGAGTCCCGCACATCGTCGCTATACGCCACAGCGAACTTCCCGCGGTTCTCTCGCGCTTGCATCTTCGTCATTTCAGCGATGATGAGCTTGTCGAGTGCGTCCTGTTCGCGGAGCTTCGCTGCCGCTTGCTCACCCGTGTAGGCGCGCACGAACGCGAGCCCCGGAATGAACTTGTCGGCCAAGTCCTTTGTCAGCACTTCCCGACGCTGCGAGTCTGCGGAGAACGACACATGCACCCACGGCTTGCTCATGGTGCTGAAGTTCAAGATCAACTGGTCAAAGGGGAGCGTGTCCCGAATGAACTTCGCCATTTCCATGAGTGACGTATCGGTCTGATTGGACAACTGCAAGTCCGCCGCTTCACCCTTTTCGTGCTGTCCGATCCCGCTGTTCGTTTCGCGGAATGCACTCTTGACGACGAGGCTAGGGAAACGCTTTTTCAGCGGCTCTAGCACATTCGTTGCGAGCATGGACAGACGATACACGATGTCATCTTCGAGGAGCCCAAGCTGTGGTTTTACCAGACTGGACGACAGCACACCACCAGAGAGGTTGGCCGTCAGCGCGCCGGAGATGAACACTCGCGTATTCGCCGGCGGAGGCGGGTTTCCTCCGACTTGCCCCAGCCCTTGCGCGAGCGATACGCGCGGCGCACTCAGATCCACATCCACGATTCGCACATCTTCGGGGAACTCTCCCTGGCGCCAAGAGAATGCGGCCCGGATCTTTCCGTTCCACGCAATCGCATCCGACCAATACGCATTGTCAGATGAGCATAGCACGTAGCCGTCGAGTGAATCATACGGGTGCGCGATCAGCCCACCGAAGTCATTGCTCCAGTAGACGATCCATTCTTTTTCAAACTCGCGTTCGGGGAAGTAACACCGCCGAGGCTGGAACGCATACCCCGCTTGCACAGAGGGCACATTGACGTTGAACCCTTTGAGGCCTTGCGGAGAAGTCCATAGCACAGACGTAGGACCTAGCACTTGCAGTCCGTAGGGGACCGCATCACGCATCGGCACTTCGGTGATGCGTCCGTCCGCTGCATACAGAACGAGTCCAAGCCCTTCCGCGTAACTGGGCGTCAGCGCAATCGTGCCGTCCCAACTAACGGCGCCGTGACGCCCGCCGGCGATCCCGGCGACGGGGTCGCGGATCGCGCCGTAACATCCATACGGCACGCCGCCGATGTTGCCGACCCACGCTTCCCATCGGTTCCCGCCGGCTTGCAGGAAGTTGAACCCAATGATCTCAACGATCTCAATGCGCCCCGTGGGGAGGTGATACGTGCGAATGTCCGCATACGTGGTGCGCGTCCCATCGTCCCAGGTCCCGTAGATGATCGTGTCCTTATTGAGCCACGACGCGCTCGCACCCAAGTCAAGGATCTTCTTCCCATCGATGCTTGCGGGACCATTGATGGCGCCAAGTGCTTGTCCAGTTTCAGGGTTTAGCTTCATACCGATTCTCCCTTTGGCGGCCGCGTATTCGTGCTGCTCGTATTCAATGACGTAGCGTCTGCATCTCCCACCTCTGTGCCCTGCGCGACGACGATTGGTGCTTTAATCGGCGCGACGATGTTGGGGAACAGGGCCGTATCTACGAGGTCACGCAACGCAAACGAAGTGTTCCCCAGTGGGAAGTTCGTCGGATACTCAAAGCGTCCCTTATACGCATCGAAGGGCAGATACGTCACATCCGGCGCACTCGCAGGAATTGTCGCGTCGTGACTGACCAGTTCTCCCCCCAGTGATCGTGCGTCCACGTTCGCGGGAATGTCACCCAGCGCACGTTGCGAGTCCATATGCGCGGTGTAGACCTCAAAGCTCTCGGTCTCTTCTGGCGTATCAAACAGCCGCGCACGATAGTCCCGCGCTCCGGGTGTTTGCTTGGCGTAGACACCCGGATTCGACAGCGGATTCTCCAGTGGCACAGGCACGGCCGCTTGATTGAGCTTCAGGAGGCTGTTGACGGTGCGGTAGTCCAACGGGCCGGTTGATATCTTCTTCATCACCGCATCGATGTTACTGCGCGGGAAGTCCGCTTTCAGGGCGGCCAAGTTCACACGCGGGACCAATGCGCCCAGCACGGGATGAATGCCCAGCGGGAGGTTGATGTAGCGCAAGTCAACCTGAAGTCCGTCCGCTTTGAACGTCTTTTTGGCCCGGAGGTTCACGCTGCCATCCGCATACACGTTGAAGTCCTTTTTTGTGCGGAAGTTGATGTCGCCTTCCGCTTCGACGTTGAGGTCTTTCTTCGTGTAGATGGTCGCGTTCCCGTCCACCGCAATGTGACAGTTCCCTGCGACCTTAATGAACTGGTTGTTCATCGTCACAAAGTAGCCGTCCTTCATATTCTTGTAGACCACCGTGCCGTCAGGGTGCCACTCAACGAACGACCCCGACCGATGGAAGATGTGCAACCGCTCCGCGCTCGGCGTATCGTCTATCTCAATCACATGCCCCGATGAGGACTGCTGGACTTGATTGTAGGGGAACTGGGGATTCGCGGGGGAGGGTGGCTCGCTCCAGGCCGCCGCGGACTTGCGGTCCTTGAAGAACTGCCCCAGTGTCGGGTTGAATCCCGGTGCGGCTTTGATCTGCGCGAGTGACGTAAAGCGGGACCAGAAGCTCGGCTTACCCGCAGCCACAGGCACGCCCGCGACGACGAACTTGGACTTGTCCTTCAGCACGGCATCCTGTTTGGCAATGTTCCCGCCGACGGCAAGCTTCGACACCGTGGGTTTATCTACTTGATCGGGGAGCGGATACGTGCTACGCTGGTAGTTCTCGGTGACGATGACGCCCCCGAAGTTCGTCATGGACTTGACTTTGGATAGCTGCGCGCCAAGCTGCTTCAACTGCGCCCGACGGACTTTGAGGATCGACTGATACTGCGCGGGAAGCGTCTGACCAGGTTTCATGGCGGAAAACTGGAAGAAGGCCTGCGCGTTTGGAAACGGGAGCGGAATGTTGCCGCCGATGATGGCGCCAATCGCCGGTACCCCCATCGACCCCACTCTGTTCAGTCTGTCGAAGTCCGCGATGGTCTGATGCACCAGCCCGTCAATCATCTGCACCGTCTGCTTGATCGTGATCGCGGCACCCATGATCCCACGGATCGCGCCGGACAACTGATTCGCTTTGGATAGCACGCCGGGGATCGAGACCTTCCCCCCGATGTCCAAGCGGAGCGAACCCGTCCCGATGCTGAAACGTGCTGCGGGCTGATATGGCGAAAGCAGAAGTTCCGCCGAAGTCCGCATGTCTTTGTAGCCGTAGGTTGCTGCCATTATGTATGACTCTGTGGAATTGCGGGAAGCACACCGAAGATCATGGGTTGCTGCGCGAGTTTGCCGTCCAGAAAGAACCCGACCACCCAGTCACCCGGGCGCAAGTTGTGCCCGGTGCTGCTTTGCGACACGGGCGCAATCGGATACGCATACGGGAGATCGGCCGTGGAGAGTTTTTCCGTGTCACCGTCGTGCCAGCCGATGCAGCGCACCTTGCAGCGTCCGACACACAAGGGGTCTTCGATGTTCTCTACGGTCCCGATGAACCAGATGAAGCCGTCCATGCCGATCTGAAAGCTGTGTGCGTCCATATTAACTCTTGAACCCGACAAGTGGGGCGTTCAACGAATCACGAATCACGCGCATGTGCATCCGATACTCATACGCGCCGCTCGACCGAATCGACAGGATATGCCGAATCCCGCCAACCAAATGCAGTCCGCTGTAATAGGGCGTCGGCTCCTGGTGGACCGGAGCGGTCTGTGGTGCGTTTGACTGTTGGAGTCCCGGTGACGATGGATATTGCACATCAATCACCGTTCCCGCTTGAATGTCGGGGTGTCCTGGTGTATCTATGAGTGTCTGCAAGTGCTGAATCTCGCGGAGTTGTCTGTTCCGTAGCACGATGGACTGATACAGCGTTTGCTCTTGCTGCGGCTCGATGGACTTGATGTAGGCCGACTTGGAACTCCACGCATTCGACGGAAATGTAAAGATGCGCGTGTTCTTTGACACACTCTGCTCAAAGTTGCGGGGATACACGGGATGGTCGGCCAAATGTGTCGTCTGCCCGAACGACTTGGTATACTCAGAGTCCACATCCGTCTTATACACGGGGTCGCCCGCGACACGGCGCGCTAGGAAATCAAAGTGTGTCATGCGACTTCGGAGCATTCCCCCCGCGATGTCGAGCATCACATCAAAGGACTGGTCTTGATGAATACGCATCATCGTATTCCGCACCACCTCATCTTCAACCTTCTTATCCGTAACGGCACCAGGATCAACGTTGAACGTTTTTAGTTCCAGTTTTCGCTTCCCATCTGGCGTATACAACTGTCCAGCCTTGAGTGCCTTGCCCTCAAGGATGAGTTGGTAGATGCTCTTGAAGTAGAACCCGTTGAGTGTCTGAAAGAACAGGAAGTTACTCTCTCGCGGCGACTTCCATGTTTGCGCGAGCATCGTGAAGTAGTTGATCGCTTGGAGCGGCGTGTAGTTCGGGATGGTCACCGTATAAGTGCCGGAAGTAGGCTCCAGGCCGTTCGCCACAAACTCCGCGCCCATGTAGTCCTTCAGAATGGTCTTGACTGCGAGTGCCGGCGTGGTGTTATTGAACATGCGACTGATGCGCGTGGATACACTCTGCACGAACTCCGGGGTCGCCAGTTCTATCGTGTAGAGTCGGAATCCCTGTTTGGGATACGTCATGTCATGCACTTTGATCACGCGGAACACTTGCTTATACTCGCGGTCCTCACCCGTTTCATCTTCGACTTTGAACGCAATAGAGACCACTTCCGCGCCCACGATAGGCACATACTCGACCAGCCCGACATCCTCTAGGAGCACCAAACTTGCCGAAATGGTGTTCTCAAAGATGCTCTCGTAGATTTCGATGCGCTGGGTGAATGGGAGAAGGTCCACGCCCTCATTTTTCAGGCGAGCTTGTTCTTCTGCACTCTGGGCGCGAAGTTCGAGGCCCGGTGAATACATCGCGCACCGTGTGATGCGAACATGACGGGGGGAGGTAAGTTCAATAGCCATGTTTAGATGAATGCTCGTTTCAGTTCAAGGACTAGCGGACCGACAAACTCCACGGGGACCGCACGGATGCGCCGCTTGGCTTCGTTCTGCGTCATTTCGTGGTCATAGAGCGACACGGGAACCGCGCGTTCTGCGGCCGGGAGCAGGTTGTAGGTGATGCTGTCCACCAAGTATCCGGCCGTCGTCTTGTAGATGAACTGCGATTTCGCGGTCGTCACATCCCCATACTTGCTGATGATGTAGTTGTCAAACTCCGTGTTCGTGAGCGGCCAGTCGTAGTGCGACATAATGTTGTTCATGACCAGCACGATCCAGGTATACTCTGGTCCCCCGTAGAGTTTCGTCGCGACACTATCCGGGCGCTCCCCATCCTCAACGATGTAGTCATAGAACGCGGTGATGTGCTGCTTCAGCCGTTCCACGATAGCCACGTGCGCGGAGATGTTCGTGATGTCCACACCGAATGTGCTGGTGTCGGACTGAAAGGAGTAGTTGACAGTCGGAAAGAACTGAAAGAACTTCATAGGTTATGACCGTGGATCGTTAACAGAAAAGTCGTAGTTCTTACGGCGGATTTCGTTATCTCCGCGACCCAGTAGACGGACTTCCTGAAACTCTAGGGAGAGCGTCGTCGCTACAGGATAATGCGTTGGGGTCCCGGTCGCTTGGCCGACTCCCGTTACACCCTGACCAGGCGTGATAGTGGGAAGCCCTGAGATACCCGGCGCGTTGAATCCCGGCGTGCCGATGTATTGGTCATCGCGGATAAAGGACACCTTCCCGCCGGCAGCATGGTCAATCGTCACACCCTTGAGGACGCTTCGTCCGATTTTCCCCACATGATTCAGTTCTGACCCGGAACTGTAGATACCAATTTCAAACTCGTAGGGATAGCCCATCATGAACCCGGCGCCCTTACCTTCTTTTTCGTGCTTGTAGGACGGAAGCATGTAGAACTGGAAGAATTCGATGATGTTGTCTATCGCTATCGCTTCATCCCGGTTGCGGGGGACCAACATGAACTCAATGTTGTAAGAGCGATACTGTTGCGAGTCGAAGTAGATATCCGTGCGGGGGTTAGCTTTCTGCCCCGTGGCGATGTTGACGCCCTGACCTGTTCCTGTGGCCGCTGCGAGTCCAGCGATAATGTCCGTCTTCGCCCACTCCATGAGTCCGCCCGCTTTAATGGTCGTGGCGACTCCGCTTCCCACACCCTTTAAGCCCGCGAGAACTTCATCCGCCGTCTGTTTCATCGTCGTCCATGAAATGTCTGCAAGGTCGGAAGCACTTTGCGCGAGCAGTTCAAGGGCCTTTCCTGCTAGGGGGCCCAATTCCGTGTCCTGCCACGTGACTCCCTGCGCCTGCTTCAGCGCACTTTCGGGCAGATAGAGAACGGCGCTGTTGAGAACGATGTCGGGAACATTTTGTTCGGCGCCGACCATCGTGCGCGTGATGTGTCGCCCCGTCATCGCAGAGAACACGATCCACTTATCGAAGGGCGGCTTTGTAACGTCTGCGGGGTATCTGAATGTTGCCATAGCGTTCTAAATAGGAAGATGAGTTACCGGGGAATCTTTACACCGAAACATCCTAGCAAGTATTTAGGCAACGTCCAGAACGTGGTCTACCGGAGCTTGTGGGAGCGTCACTTCATGAAGTATTGTGATGAGACTCCCGGCGTCCTGCGCTGGGCGTCGGAGGAGTTCTTCATCCCGTATGTGTCGCCGGTCGATGGCCAGATCCACCGCTACTTCCCCGACTTCATGCTGGAAGTCCAGTCCAACACCGGGCTGAAACGATTTGTGATCGAGGTTAAACCTAAGTATCAAACGGAGTTACCTGCGACCCAGAAGCGCAAAACGAAACGATATTTGACGGAAGTGGCAACCTTTGCGGTCAATCAAGCGAAGTGGCAGGCGGCCAAAGAGTTCTGCCAAAAGCAAGGAATGAACTTCCTCGTCCTCACCGAAGAGCACCTGTTCAAGACATTCAAATAATGCCGATTACATCCATCTTTCAGACACTCCGCGAACGAGTCCTCAAAAGCAACGGGCTGCTCCCCGCTGAGAAACGGGCCATGTTTTGGTTCAGCGAGTATAGCTCCACCCTGCGCCTGTGGCAAGCCCAGCATCGCAACCTGTTCTACGGGGATCTGCGGCAGGACACGTTCTCCAAGCAGATCGTCACGCCATCTTCAGCGTTCCCCGGCTATCTCTACTTCTTCCTCTACGACCCGAAGCTCCGTGACAGCCTCCCCTACTATGACCAGTTCCCGTTCGTGCTGGTGCTTGACCGGCAACCTGGGACATTCTTGGGGTTGAACTTTCACTATCTGGACTACATGCACCGTGCGATGCTGTTTGATGTGCTGTATCCCTTGCGCGAGAATGACAGGGACTTGCGGACGAGAATACAAGTGACGTATGACATCCTTCAGGCCAGCTCTAAATACAAGATGTTCCGGCCGTGTCTCAAACGCTATCTCGTTCAGCATGTGCAATCACCGCTGATGAAAGTCGGACACAGTGAATGGGACATCGCGTTGTTCTTGCCGGTCGAGTCGTTCGTCAAACAGACACCACAGACCGTGTGGAAAGAGTCGAAGCAGAAGTTTTAGCCTATGAACATCAATCAATTTCTCGGCACGTTCCAAAACGGGTTCCAGCCGAGCAACCGGTTCATCTTGCAGGTGATGTTCTCGCCGGACCTTGCGGATCGGATGATCAACGGAAACGCAGCCACCGGCGAATCATCAGGTGGAGTGTTTCGCGGGGGTGTCACCCGCGCCAACATTGAGCAGGCCTTGGACTGGATGCAACGCGGACTGTTGTGTGAGAAAACGCGACTGCCGGACCGTGCGTTTGACCAAGTGCCGCTCACACAGTATGGCGTCACAGAGAACTTCCCGTATAAGACGGACTATACGGCGCTTGACAGCACCTTCCTGCTCCCGCTGCTCACGGATGGAACGAACCCCGTCCTGCGCGTATTCAATGCGTGGCAGAACGTCATACAGGACATCGGCGGGGGAATGAGCAGCACCCGCGACTTGTCGTGGCCGGACAGCTATCGCACCGACATCTTCCTCACGATGTTTGACTACAGAGGCCAGCCGTCCGTTGCGTATCGTTTTGAGAAAGCGTATCCGAAGACCGTTGAGTCCGTTCTGATTACATGGAGCGACCAAAGCGAGATGAGCGAACTGTCCGTGACGTTCGCGTTTACCTGTTGGAGCATCATTACTGGTGCCTCCCCGTTGCCAATTCCCACAGAGGCGCTTGGCCCCTTTGGCGTGTTTGGTATTGGTATCCCTACCCCTATTGGAGTTGTGAGAATATAACATGAGCCTACCTGTCATTACTGCCCCGACGTATAAAGTGAAGTTGATTAGTCTCCCGAAGCCGATCAAGTTCCGTCCCTATCTGGTGAAGGAAGAAAAGCTCCTGCTCATGGCGCAGCAGGGTGGGGATGCAACGGAGATCGAAGAAACTGTCAAGCAGATCGTCCGCAATTGCACAAACGATGCGTTTGACGTAGACAAGCTCGCCAGTTTTGACTTGGAGTATCTGTTTTTGCAGCTACGCGCCAAGTCCGTGAACAACCTGGTGGAACTGCGCTTTGAGTGCAAGAACCAACTTCCTAGTAGCGAAGGGGGAACCAAAGCCTGTGGCGCCATCGTCCCGCTCTCCGTCAATCTGGATGAAGTGAAGACGGTGGTCCCCGAAGGACACACCAAAAAGATTATGCTGACCGACGAAGTGGGTGTGACGCTCCGTTATCCGACGGCCAAGAGCTACAATGTTTTGGTGTCTGATGCGTCCGACATCCTACAGGGACTCGCGGACTGCTTGGAGACCATCTTCACGAAAGAGGGGACCGTGCATGAAGTAAGCGAACAGGACCCCGCTGAGGTGCAGACGTTCATTGAGTCGCTGTCGCTCCCACACATCGAAAAGCTCAAGGCGTTCTTTGACACGATGCCGCGCTTGTCCTACACCATGGAGTTCAAGTGCCCGAAGTGCGGATACACCGAAGACATCACACTCAGCGGGCTACAGGATTTTTTCGGATAGGGCAGAGCCACGACACTCTGCCGAATTGGTACACGCTCAACTTCGGGTTGATGCAGCACCACAAATGGTCGTTGACTGATATTGAGAACATGTTTCCGTTTGAGCGGGAGTTGTATACCACTCTACTCATTCAATGGCTAGAGGAAGAGCGTCGGAAGCAACGCGAAAACGAGATGAGAAATGGCTAAAGAAGACGTATTCGACCCTCAGACACGGCGTCCTAGCGGCAAGGGCGGCGGCCAGTTCCTTGACAAGGTCACGCGCCACATGCTGGACACGCGCCTGCAAGCGGACACGCTAGGGGAATCCAAAGACGCCAAAGAGCTAGCCAAGATGGGACTGCTCACCGGGATGGACACCGGGACGGTGCAGGCGTATGCGACCCAAGCCATCAACCTTATCCGCAAATACAACACCTCCGCCGCCGACCTCAAGCATGTGATGCCCTTGCTTGACGAAATCGAAAACAACGCCAAAGCCGACCTCACGCTCAGTGAACTTGAACGCAACCACATTCTCCAGATCGTCCGTAAGCTTCGGACGTTCGCCGCAAGCAAACTCCGCCTAAACAACAAGATTGGCGCCAAGCTCAAAGGTGTCGTCAGAGCCAAGACTCAGCAATGGAAAGAGTCACTCGGCGAAAACCTCAGTAGCAGTCCAAGCGCCCTATTTCGTCTAGCAGGTAAAGCTCTTGGCGCAGGCAGAGAAGAAGAAGGCCCCTCTCGCGCCGAAGGAGAGTCCAAAGGCGCGATTGCGAAAGCTGCGGCCCTATTCGCTCGCCGTCAAGGGAAAACGGCGAACAGCCCCGCCCTCCGCGAGCGCGGCCGCGGGAGTGCAAGTCTTTCTGTGTGGGATGAGGATGAGGATGACGATCTAGTATCCATGAGTCCAGGTCGTGTGCGAAGTGCTGGTACCGGCGCCGCAGCCGGCGGCGGCGGCGCTCTCGGCGGCGCCGCAGGAGCGACCCTAAGCAAGATTCTCACCACGGACAATCAGATTCTCAGCGAAGTCAAGGGAGTCAAAGCTACACTGGTCGCTGCGAAAGAACAGGACGCCGAGCAGTATGAACTAGACGATAAGGCCCGTGAACGCGCCGCAGATAACGCGAAGGAACAAAAGAAAGACGACCTCTTTGGACGGCTGGCCGCCTTGTTTGGGGGGAAGAAAAAGGGCAGCGGTGAAGCAGCACCAACAGGTGGAATCTTCGACACGATTGGCGACATGCTGAAAACGGCCCTCGCGGTGAAGCTGCTTCCGCTTGTTGAAGCGGTATTCGCGTCCATCAAGGCGGCCGCGATGGCAACGCTTTCGGGACTTAGCACCTTTGTGGGCGCGACACTTGTGCCGGGAATGGTGTTGGCTGCACAGGCCGCACTTGCAGAACATCTTGCGGGCATCTTCAATGACATTATGGACCAGTATCCCGCGTTGATGCGGGGCGATAAGACCGCAAAGGATGATGTGCAAGCTGCGGTGGACTTGAAAAAAAACACAGCGGCGGTGCTCGATAAATCAAGACCTCAACTTGAGCCCAAGGGTGGGTTCATCACAGAAGACGAATTGGCGGAATCCCGGCAATTGGGGCTGAATCCGGGCGCATACAAAAAACAAAAGGGAACCAAATACGCCGCACGTATGGCACAGCAAGCGAAAGACGTTGCTGCCAAGCCCATTACGACGCAAGAGACCGCTGCGGCTACAGCATCGGCGCCAGAAGCCGTATCACTCGCGCCCCTGCGTCTGCAAGAAAAACTCTCAAGCGTTGGGCCGACGACCACTCCCTCACGCACTCCCTCACGCGGGCCCGGGAAAAAAGCAGGAGAAGCCCTCATGCTCGCGGCCGCGGAAGAACAGGGCATCACAGACCCCACAGAACAGGCCGCGCTCCTATCACAGACCGCACATGAGAGTGCGAACTTCACCGCGATGGTCGAAAAGGGGTCCCCCGAATACTTCCAGAAGTATGAAGGACGTAAGAACCTGGGAAACACCGAACCGGGAGATGGGTTCAAGTTCCGCGGCCGGGGCTTCATCCAACTAACGGGACGATACAACTACGCGAAATACGGCAAAGCTGTAGGCGTCGACCTTGTGAACAATCCCGACTTGGCTGCCGACCCCAAAGTCGCGGCAAAGATCGCGGTTGCATACTGGAAAGGATCGGTGCGTCCGAAAGTCAAGGACATGGCAAATGTTCGTGATGTGACGAGAGCGGTGCAGGGCGGCGAAGGCGGGTTAGCAAGCCGGACGGAGCAATTTGCTGCTCGAATGACGCCTCCATCACCGCGCGGGGCACGTTCTGGCATGCAATTGGCGAGTGCCACAGTCGCCGCCGGAGGGGGACGATCTGCTGGAACTGCTCCGACTGTCATCGTGACCCCGTCTGCACCGGTCGTTATGGCACATCAGCAAGCTCCGACGGCTATTCCTATACCGATCCGTGTCGATAACTTGGATGCGACCGTCCGCGCTATCCGCAACATCAGTGGAACTGTGCTAGGGTAGCGTCTGGCCGTTCCTAGGCTGAACAAAAAAAGGGGGAAGCTCACTCAGTAGCTTCCCCCTTCGCGTAGCGCCTACGAGCGCCTATTCGTCGTCTTCGATCCCGGCAAAGAACTTCTTGATATCGTCCTCATCGTCGGGAGCCGTGTCCGGCTCAGGTGCCGGTTTGGGCGCAGGTGTTGCTTTGGGCGCAACCTTGGACGCAGCTTTGCGAGTGGACGCAACGGTCTGCGCGACTTCCTTGACCTCTTCGGTCGTCGGACCCTCAAGCTGTGCCTTCACGGCATCCTCGGCGGTGCGCGGCGCGTTGCCGGTTCCCGTGAGAGCCTTGTTGAACTGTCCTTCCAGTTCCTCGTAGTTCTTGAACTGGCCTTCGCCAACAAACTCGACCAGCGAGAACTCCTTGGTCCAGACCTCTTCCTTCTTCTCGTCGTCACCGGGGAAGAGTTCGGACTTCTCATCGAAGCTCGACTTGTCATAGTTCTGGTAGCCTGCGACGGACTGCGCCTTCAACTTGAAGTCGGCACCTTCCCACAGGTCAAACGGGTTGGACGGCTGAGCGTCGGGAAACTCCGGCTCGATGAGTTCCATGATCTTGCCATGGATCTTCGCGCCGAACTTGAACAGGAACACCCTGCCGTTGTTCT
>Ga0105096_10000595_pt1 | contig 13135 bp, 11 predicted proteins | sample PPLLak3cmMay2015_FD_87036 | JGI IMG/M metagenome (GOLD analysis project Ga0105096, IMG submission 87036) | Freshwater sediment microbial communities from Prairie Pothole Lake near Jamestown, North Dakota, USA - PPLs Lake P7 Core (1) Depth... | ecosystem: Environmental > Aquatic > Freshwater >... | reverse complement strand
AGGCGGAATACCTTGATTCTCAGTTGGGCACAATTTCGGGCACAGTTGCCGATTTTGGAATTAAAAAGGGCAGCCAAAAGTGAGATAACCCCTTGATTTTTCTGGTACGCCTGGCAGGATTCGAACCTGCGACCTACGGATTAGAAGTCCGTTGCTCTATCCAGCTGAGCTACAGGCGCATATGTTAAAAACAACAAAGCCAGATATCATAAACCTCGTAGAATGTCAAAATAAATAAAATTATGATAAGATTAGGTTTAGGAGTCATTTTTAGTAAGGTATCTCCGATATATAGGCATAACCGATATTATGTTTTAATCCTGATAGCCGACAACTGAAACCTGATACCTACCTTAATCAATGACAATTATGGCGAAGGTAAGAAAATAAAAATGAAAGGTAAAGCTAAAAAGTTAGATAAATATTTTAATTATGAACCGTCCTCCGATGGCCGCGGTAAAGAAAAAGGAGGGTCGCAAAAAGCTGTTATTAAATATGACCCTCTTCAGCGTTATCTTACCGAAATAAGTCAATATCGGCTCCTGACTCGTGACGAAGAAAGGGCATTGGCAAAAAGGGTCCAGGAAGGCGGAGATGAAGAAGCTGCATATGTATTGGTTACCGCTAATTTAAGATTGGTGGTCAAGATCGCTCTTGAATTTCAGAGGGTCTGGATGCAAAATCTTTTGGATTTGATCCAGGAGGGCAATATTGGTTTGATGCAGGCAGTGACTAAGTTCGATCCTTACAAAAATGTTAAGTTCTCGTACTATGCTTCTTTCTGGATTAAAGCCTATATTTTAAAATTTATTATGGACAACTGGCGACTTGTAAAAATAGGTACCACCCAGGGACAGCGAAAACTATTTTTTAAGCTTAAAAAAGAAAAACAAAAACTGATCGACCAGGGGTTTGATCCAAAACCCAAACTACTGTCCCAGCGATTGGGTGTTTCCGAAAAAGAAATCGTGGATATGGATCAACGTCTTGATGGTTGGGATGTCTCCCTTGATGCACCCTTGAAAGAGGATTCGGATACGGAAAGAATTGAATTTTTAAACACTGAAACCGAATCTACCGAGGATCGTGTTGCAAAAAAGGAAATGGAAAACCTTTTGCACAACAAGATCGCTGAATTCAGGAAAAAACTGAACAAGCGGGAACTGGAAATATTCGAGCAGCGTATTTTTTCAGATTCCCCGGTAACATTGCAGGAAATTGGCGATAGGTATAAAATATCCAGAGAGCGTGTAAGGCAGGTTGAAAAAGCAATTGTTAAAAAGATGCGGGATTTTTTCAAAAAGGAAATTCCGGATTTTGAATCCTATTCCGAAAGCCCCGAAAATGAGCAGATTTGAATGATTCATCGTATCTTAGAAATTTTCCATCCTGCTTTTACCATCCGCAAACCGACAAATAAAAAGGTTTCAGTGTTCAGGTGTCAGGCTTGGTATCGGATGGGCTAAAATTTTATTTGAACAGTGATCTCAGGAGATAACAAGCTTTAACACTTAAAACCTAACACTTAAAACCAAGTTAATTAGAAAATGAATTGATTTATTATGCATAACATATCCAATCCTGTTAAATGGGTAATATTGTGGGCCTGCATTTTTTTCTTTTTACCCGCAGGTTGTGCGACCCGGAATACAACCATGCCGATTTTAGTAAAAATTACGGATGAATCCGATCAGCCTCCCAGCCGGTATTATTATTTTACGGAAGCACAGCTGGCCATAGCACGGCAAGATCTTGACAGAGCCCATGAGTATATGGAAAAGGCTTGGGAAAGTGATCCGGAATCCGTATACTTGATGAAAGAGCTTTTATCCATCTATCTTAAAATAGGAGATAATGAGAAGGCCTTTAAGATGGCAGCAAAAATTCTTGAAAAGCAACCGGGTGATCTCCAAATACTAACCGTATATGGGCGTGTCAGTCATGCGCTGGAACGAGTCCCTGAGGCTGTCGATGCTTATGAAAAAATTCTCGACAGGGACCCATCCCAGCAAAATATTTATCTTTTATTGGCAAACCTCTACTTGAAAGAGGAAGCCCCTGAAAGTGCAATTGAAGTCTTAGATAAAATGCTATCAAGTTTTCCCGATTCTTATGCCGGTCATTTTTATCTTGGAAAAGCATATATGGCTCTTAAAGAATTCGATAAGGCGGAAAAGGAATTTAAAACGACATTGGAGCTTGACCCTAATCTGGAAGAGCCCAAGTTTGAATTGATAGAGGTTTATAAAAATCGGGGTTGGAATGAAAAAATCATAAAACTATATCAGGAGATTATGTCCCAAGACCCTGAAAATGTTCACGCCGCTATTGAATTGGGATATTATTATCATTCTCAGGGAAAAACCGCGGAATCTCTTGAGATTTTCAGCAACCTCGGCAAAAGAAGCGACACTGATATGGATGTTTTCCAAATCCTGGTGTCGTTTTATCTGGATCAGGATCAGTATGAGAAAGCAACGGTAATTATCGATGGAATGCTTTCAGGATCACCCGACAACTCGGATCTTCATTATTTGGCGGGTGTTGCAAATGATGAACTTGCCAACCACGATAAAGCCATGGAACATTTAATAAATGTGGCTCCTGAATCCCATTTTTATAAAAATGCGGTGATCCATGTTGCTTTTCTTTATCAGAAAATGGATGAAACAGATAAAGCCGTTGACTACCTGAGAATCGCCATCGAAAAAACACCCGAAGATCAGGACTTTTACCATTATTTGGGGGTGTTGTATGAAGAAGCTGAAAACTATCCGGAAGCTGAAGCTGTTCTCAAAGAAGGACTTAAGATCGACCGGAATAATCCAAAACTTCATTTTCGACTCGGAGTTGTATATGACAAATCAGATAGAAAAGAAGACTGCATTGAGCAAATGAAAATTGTTATTGAGTTGGAGCCTGAAAATGCCAATGCATTAAATTATTTGGGGTATACCTGGGCTGATATGAACCGCAATCTCGAGGAGGCTGAAGAGCTTATCAGAAGGGCTATTGAATTAAAGCCTGATGATGGCTACATCACCGACAGCCTCGGCTGGGTCTTTTACCGTCAGGGCCGCTATGAAGAGGCGGTTGAAGCGCTTGAAAAGGCCATCGATCTGGTTTCCGACGACCCTATTATTCTGGAACATATGGGTGACGCTTATTTGAAAGTCAATCAAAAAAATAAAGCCTTGGAATTTTACGAAAAATCTCTTGAGGTTAAAGAAGAAAAAGATAAGGCCGATCTGGAAAAGAAAATCCTGGAACTCAAGCATGAAATTTTAAAGAAGGAAAAACAGGAAAAATGAAGGTCGGGCAAAGTTTTATTCTGATATGTATGATGATAAGTTTGGCAGGTTGCAGCCGCATGATCGCAAATATGCATAAAGCGCCCTATGACACCCAAACCCAGGAGCGTGCCCGTCGGTTGCTCGAATATGCTCTGCACAAATATCCGGCACCTGAAACATTCAAGGGAATCGGAAATATAAAAATAGTGAAAGACAACCAGGTGGAAAACGGACGGATCGCTTGGATGGCTTCGGGTGCCGATAAAGTTCGAATTGAAATTTTAACACCTTATGGCCAGCCTTGGGCCAGTTTTTCCAGCGATGGACAACATGTTTATATTCTTGTTTATACGGATCAACGTTATTATAAAAAAGCTCTTTCCGAATCAGGCCTTAAACAGATTATTTCTATTTCTGTCCAACCCGAAGAAATCATTTCACTTCTTTCAGGCCGCCCGCCCTTTTTTGAATATTCGTTTATATCCATTATAGAATCAGAAATAGCATCAGGGCCGATTCTAGTTCTCCAAAAAAAGTGGTGGGGGGGGTATCAAAAAATTTATCTTGATGAAACCGCTGATAATGTCCGCAAAGTAGAAATCTATAACGGCTCCGGTGAATTGAAATATAAAGCCGATTTTTTACATAAGATTGAAAATGGTGATCGTATTCCATATAGGCTTGAGATCTCAAACGGCCAGGGTACAAAAGTGCAACTGATGGTGAACCGGTATTGGGCGGAAGTCGAAATTTCTCCCTCGGCGTTTGTCATCACACCTCCTGGAGGATAGAAAAAGTGGCCGATGGGGCGAAAATACGCTTTGCCCTGGACAGCTCGTTGGGAAAGCTCGCCAAATGGCTTCGAATCCTGGGATTCGATTCGGTTTATGTCCCCGGTAATTCGAGAGAGTCTTTCCTGTTTTATGGTACCCAAGACAGGATTCTTCTGACCCGAAGCCGGAGAATTCAAGATAGAAATCCGGGCCGGCAACTTTTATTTATCCGCTTCAACGATCCCCGAGATCAATTACATCAGGTTATTTCAGATCTGAAACCGGAATTTACCGGTATAAAACCCTTTTCCCGATGCATCCGATGCAATGTATCTCTTCATGAAATCCCCAAGGAACAAATACAATCCTCTGTTCCTGATTATGTGTACCATAGCCGGGATAAATTCCGTAAATGTCCCTCCTGCGGCAGGATATACTGGCCGGGCACTCATGTTAATTCCGTCATGAATACCATACGTGAAATTTTTGCGCTCTGCGAAATCCCATAATCGCCTTAGAGAAAATAAATCCTTACCTAATGCATATACCAAATAATCATGCTGCACTCCCGGCAAAAAACGGTCTTGATTTTCACCCGCGGCAATATTGTATTTATACTGCAAATTGGGAAATTGAAATAACAACGCCCGGTTTATTTTTCAAACAATAAAAGTTAATCCTAAAACCGACTTTTGACACTGTGATAAAAATTGTTTTGAAATTAAAAAAAATTGTCAACATACATCAGAATAGGTGTTAAAAAGAAACCCATTAAATTTTTACGGCACATATTATATCTATCAATACAAGAAATCAGCATGATGAAAAAAACTAAAGTTAAAAAAGGCGCGGTCTTTGCAGGTAAATAATCACAAAAGATAATTGAAAAAATATTTATTAACTTAAAACTTTTATTTTAAGGAGGACAAAACATGCTTCAAAAACTCAGAATCACCAATCAAAAAGGTTTCACCCTCATTGAGCTCATGATTGTTATCGCCATTATCGGTATTCTGGCGGCGATTGCAATTCCCAACTTTATTTCCTACAGGGACCAGGCCCACTGTAAGCATTTGGAAAGTGCTGCCGCATCGACTATTGCGGCGATAGGTAACTGGGCTGCAAATCCTTCTAATGTCGGGGTTCCAACCTTTGCCGACCTTGACGGAGTTGATTCCAATGATACCTATGTAGCAGAGCCGGTAATTACCGATGACGGTGCCGGCGGGGATATCACTGTAACAGTGTCAGGAACCGATGCTAACCGATGTCCGTTGGGTACTACTTTTACAATGGTTTTAGGTGGTGCCGGTGGTTCTTATGAAGGTGGTGAATAAACTCATTTACTTAAACCAACGCATCAACATTTAACAAAAAAAACCGCCTTTGGGAAACCAGGGGCGGATTTTTTTATCAACCCGTACTATCCGACATCGAGAACGATTTTGAGTGTATCCCCGGCTTTGAGGTCACCCGCACGCTTAATTCCGTTGATCTGCATCAGTTTTTGCACGGATATGCCCTTGTATTTTTGAGCGATTCGCCACAATGTATCTCCCGGTTTTACTTTGTAATAAATAACGGTTGAACCGGCCGGCCGAGCGGCCGTGGCATGCATTGACCCCGATTTATGATATATTTTCAATTGCTGACCCGGTTTGATTACATCCCGTTGCATCCTGTTCCAGCTTTTTAATTGTGAAATCGAACAGCTGTGCGTTTTTGCAATGCCATAGAGGGTGTCCCCCGTTCGTACCCGATGAATAATCGGTTTGAGAGGATCCGGACGTTTTGTTTTCGGAGCGGAAGCCATGCTGGACGAAGTTCTTGGCTGGAGAGTTCCCATACCCATGGAATCATAACATTGGGAAAGCATGTTCCCGACAAATTGATTTCTCAGTTCCTGGGATTCAAGTCCCAGGGCAATTGCAATTATCCTACGATCGTTTTTGTTTGCAGTTGCGGCCAGGCAGAATTTTGCATTTTTCGTGTATCCTGTTTTAAATCCATCCACCTCATCAAAGGTGGCTACAAGCCGGTTGTGATTTTTCAGCTTAATGGTCTTTCCTCCTTGGGAGATAGATGATTCACTCATGCGGGAAATCCAGACCAACTCATCGTATTTGAGAATTTCCTTGCAAAGAATAAGAAGATCCCATGGACTGGAATGATTATCATTGCGGCTACTGGGCGCAGGCATGCCGGTAGCGTTGGAGAAACGGGTCGATGTCATTCCCAGTTGCTTGGCGCGTTGATTCATGCGATTCACAAATTTTTGTTCCGTACCGCCCAGAAATTGTGCCAAAAGGTAGGCAGCGTCGTTGCCTGAGGATATGACGGCGGCTTTGAGAAGATCCTCGGCGGAAACTGAACTGCCTTTTTTAAGGGAAACCATGAAACCACCTGCACGGGTTGCTGCGGGCGTTACCCGAATCATGGAATTCCAGGAAATTTTTCCGGCATAAATATCCTCGATAACCAGAAGCCCTACCATCATTTTAGTCAAAGAGGCTATGGGATAGGCCTCATGCATATTTTTTTCCCAGACAATGGTGTCTGAAAAAAGGTCATACAGAAGTCCGGCTCGGGCGACATTATCCTGAATTTTGAGCTTCGAGGAAGAAAATTCCGACGCCGGTTTCAAAGATTCTTCGGATTTAACGGAGGAGATTTCATAACCGGTCTGGTTTTTTACAACCTGATTTGAACTACCGTAACACGCTTGTACTTGAAAACAAAGCAACATCAAAGATAGCAAAACGGAAGAAAAATTTGAGAACATTTTTATAATTCCTGTTCGTGCTTTATTTCAAACATGAATAAACCCCTATGTTTTTAGTAAGCATAGCCGGTAAATCCCAAGGATTGCTTAATTTTGATAAAATACCGAAAAAAATTTTTCTTTTCTCTATGATTATAGTCTGTTCGCGGCTTTGTAAAGATTTTTGTTACAGGCGGTTATCTTTTCAGGTTGAAACAAAAAATGCCAAGATATCACTGATAAAACATTAAAAATTTCATGAAGGTATCAAACTCAACCCGACAGGCAATAACGTTTGTTGACAAAACTCTGTAAGGCATTAAACTAAATTGTATAAACCAATCAATTCACAGCATAATTTTTTGGCAATTGATCAGAGTCGATAATGGGACTGATGGATTTTTGTCGGGTATGGGTAAGTGAATTGATATATGGTGGGTCGGTCCTTTGAACCATAAACCGTTATGGCAAAGGAAATAAAACATGAATAAAGAATTGGGCTAATAAATTTGAAAGCCCAATAGGGAGAAAAGTACTATGGAAAAAATTCCATCAAGAGATATAACAGGTAAGTGTGATGAAGGCGAATGTCGTAACCGTGTTTACGAGAGCGACCAAGAACGTCAGCATGAAATCAATAAGATGAAAGGTATGGACTACAGCGAACCCGCTGAGAATAGTCCCCCCTGGACCAAAAAGCGCAATGATCCGCCGGGATGGTTGGGAGGTCGTGTATAATCCTGAACATTGTTCGGACAGCGCAAATAATTAGCTGAAAAAAATAATTAAGGAGGGCTTAAGGCTCTCCTTAATTTTATATAGAATATTTGTATGAACCCGGCCACTTCAGTCCAGTTTATGAAAAGAGCTGCGGTTACGTCTTTCAAATACCCGGTTTCCATCAAAAGAGCGGGAGCGGTCAAAAACCCTCCGGTTTTCATTTACAGCAGGGGTAAGAGGTGCAACTATTGAACCACGACTATTATTGAATCCTTTTATTTCCCTGGGATTGGTTCCAATTTGCGTCCTGCTGCTGTTTATTCCTTTTTCCATCCGCTGGTTAACTTGACCGGGTATCGTGGAAAAGCGATTCTTTATTTGATGATTTGGGTTATTACGGAATTTTTCATTGGAGCGATTATTTTCTCGGATGACCTTATTATTGTCGAAAACGCGTCTCTGTTCCTGACCATATTTAAAAAATGGTGAAGTATATTTTGTTCCGGATTCTTGAGGTTTAAGCCACTGTCTTCCTGAGGTGTTGATTCCGGGATAAGATTTTCTTTCAAACTTGCGTTGCGATGGATAAACTACAACACCTTTTCGAGTATGGTGATATCTTTTTGTACGATTACTGACTACTCCGATCACCCTCCTATGACTCCTAAAATGTTTTTTGTATCCATACCTGTTAAGAGTGATAACATGGCAGGTTCTGTGAAAATCATTCAATACAAAATAACCTGAAAACCAAAAACTTTGCCACCAGAATGGATAGGGAACCCAACTGTAGAGGTGATAATAGCCATAAGGGGGTGGATAATAGGTAACCACCGGCGCCCCGATGTGGTAATAGTAGTTGTTGATTACCGTCGGCTCGGTGTAATTATAAGATCCAAAGGAAGGTGGAGTTTTGCTGTAATTTGTGCGGCTATCATCCGGAATAATCGGCAACCCATAATCCGCAACAACGGTTTGAAAAAAGCCTATCGCCTCCGAGCGGTTAATGGCCAAATAGCCATAATCAGAAGCTCTTCCGATGGCATTCTGCAGTTCTCCGATGATGCCGGGTGTCATAGGGTGATTGGAAATCCATCCATTTTTCGGTTCAATCCCGAGTTCAGCCAGCATTTCCTGCGCCTGTGTTTCTGAATAGGCCGTACCCAATTCCAATATTTCCACCAAACTGCGTGCGAAATCACCTTGACGCACTAGCACCGGCTCAACCGGAGGAGGACTGACGGTGTTTTGTGCGGATTGCACCTGGTACACCATCGGTATTAGACACAAACCGAATAGCATGACGAGAAGTTTGATTTTTTTCATGGCCGTCTCTCTTTGTGTAAATTATTATTTCACTTTACATATCATAATGCAATATCATTAGTTAGAAACGTCGAATTTTCTGAGTTTCTAAAAAAACGAATTTTTAAATATTATATCGAGCCCCGCGCCTATTTTTTCAATATTTTTGGATGAAACAGATCCGATCATTGGACTGAATACCGGGCTTCGCCGCAATGGCAAAAGGAATTATTCCAAACGGATTGAATCAAGATACCTGAAATCCATTTACTTCAGGTTGACATATTTGCTTATAATAATTATCGATATTAGATAAAAAAGAGAGACTAAATCATTTGTTAATATGTATATGCAGAAATGGAGGTATCTTATGACGCAGATCAAAAACGCAATGGAAATATTTCAGTTGCTCGATAAATCCAATTGTGGGGAATGTGGTGATAAAACATGTCTTGCGTTTGCGGGAGCGGTTTTTAAGGGCCAAAAAACAATAGATGAATGTCCTAAACTCGACGGAGAAATTATTGAGCGTTACGGTGATTGCACTGGAAATCAGAATACGGTTGACCAAAACCGTGATGAATATTTAAAAATGCTAAAAGATCAGATAGCGGACTTGGACCTTACCGAACAGGCCAAAAAAGCAGGTGGTCGATTTTTGGATGGCAAACTGACCATTAAGGTTCTGGGCAAGTCCTTTAGTGTTGATCAAAAAGGCAATATTTATACGGATATTCATGTCAATCCCTGGGTGGCTATCCCGTTTCTTAATTATATTATCGATGGGCAAGGACTGTCACCAACCGGAAATTGGGTATCTTTCAGGGATTTGAAAGACGGAAAAGAACGGTATCCGCTCTTTCGTAAACGATGTGAAGAGCCTATGAAACGCGTTGCCGATATATATACCCGCCTTTTTGACGATATGGTTCATCTATTTAATGCCAAGCAGGTGGACGAACAGTTTGAATCCGATATTTCCGTTGTTTTATACCCGTTTCCGAAAGTGCCGGTTATGGTTTGTTACTGGTTGCCCGAGGATGGACTTGCATCCAGTCTAAATGTTTTTTTTGATGAAACAGCAGATAAAAATCTCGATATCGGTGCAATTTTTACATTGGGAGCCGGGCTGACCCAAATGTTTGAAAAACTCGCCATAAGACATGGCTATTCTGAGGCTGAGTCCCATAGATAGCTCTTTGCATGTCCTATAAGTGAGCCTCTGACCGTTATATCGAAAGATTTTTATTTTATGAAAACGAGTCGATTCCAGCTTCGGCAAAATTCACCGAAAAATAACCAAAAACTTTGCTGTAAAAAGTTCCGTGCATTAAATTGGCTAGTTTTATTTATATTGGCATTATGCTATCCGGTGAGTATCGACTTTGGACCCAAATTGTTATTTGCGGGGCAAATACCTGATCGCAAGCCAAATGGTGATCGGATTCTCATCGAACGAGTGCCTTCCGGCCCGAGTGGAGGCCAGGCCTACCGGCTCACTTATACGGCCAATGTCCCCATTGATGTGTATTGGCGATTCAAGACCGACTTTGATAATGATTTTTTAGAGAAAAACAAATTTATCTTGAGCCACCGTTTCATCAGCCGCGAGAATAACACCGTCATTACCGAAAACGAGTATGCAAGTAAACCGAAAGTGTTTTTCAGATGGAAAACCACGGTTTCTTTCCAGAATTTTCGTTTGGATTTTGTACTTCTTAACCCGGAAGTCACCGGACACGATTTTCATTATGGGCATATTTTGTTGATTCCACAGGGGGACACTACCCGGATTGTGCAAGAGGCCCATTTTAATTTTTTTGGAGCTTCATTTTGGGCAATTTATCCGTGGTCCGGAGGAATGACGGAATTTTTGAAATATACAGCTCAATGGGAACAAGACATGGTTTTAAAACTTTTCAATCAATATGCCCGGTAGCATTCATACTCAATATTTTAAGAACTTAAATTGATCCTGTCGCACCCATGAGGCTCAATTTTTTCGCATTAAAAGATTGACAGTTGGGAAAATCTTTAATAAATACTCGAATGTTTGGCAAAATAGTGGGATTTAATTTTTGATCTTTTGGCAATTAGAACGAAAGGAAATCGCATGGCAAATTATTTCATTAATATCTTTTTAGATGACGAAAAACAAAAGGCAATCGAGGCCATTGGGTTGGCGGATAAGGTTGTCGAAATTGACGGAAAAAAAGCCGTTCAAGTGGAGATGAGCCCGAAAGAGCAAAAAAAGCTGGTTAAGGGATTTCCCGATTTGACTTTTGATGCCGCCAATGCCTGCGTGCTTCCGGAAGAACCTGAAAACAAGCTGTTTGGTATCGTAAACGATATGAAAACCCTGGATGTAATGAAATTCGCTATTATGAAGCTTTATAACCCGCTTGCAGGTAAAGCGCCGCGAGCTGCGCGCTTTAGTTAGACTTTTGCTTTAAAGGCGATAATTTTTCAAATGTAATAACAAGTGATAAAAAAAGGTAGAGCCTTTCATTGGGCTCTACCTTTTTTTAGTTTTTAACTTTTGCCCTGATTTTTTTAAACACTTCCATCACAAGCAATAATGGTATTGCCAGGATTAGAACTTCGGCCCATTCGAAAAATGTAATAGGTTCAACTCTCAGCACATTTTGCATAAAGGGAATATGCATGGATAAAATGTGAATACCCTGCGCAATCAACACACCGAAAACCAATATTATATTACGGTTTATGGGAACCTTGAAGGCTGAAACCTTTTCGGACCTGCAGCTGAATACATGCACATTTTGCATGAAAACCATCAGAAGCAGCACCATGTTTCGAGCGTGAGTTTCTTCCATGGCCTGAAAGTTTTTCAGAAAAAACCAAAAGCCAAATGCGATAAGTCCCATGGTGAAGCCCGAGATCAAAGTCTGCTGTATCATCAAAGGGTTGAATATCTTTTCATTGGTTTTTCGTGGCTTTCTTTTCATCGCTCCTGGTTCTCCTCCTTCAAAAGCAAGAGCCACATCCTGAATCCCGTTGGTTACCAGGTTCAGCCACAACAGCTGAACAGCCAGCAGGGGAAGGGGAAGCCCTGCAATAATGGCTGCGATAAAAAGGATAACTTCCGCAGCTCCGGTTGAAATCAGCAGATAAATGACTTTCCTTACATTGTCATAAGCAAATCTTCCTTCTTCCACTCCGGAAACGATTGAAGAGAAATTGTCGTCAGTGACAATCATGCTGCTGATCTCTTTGGCTACATCTGTCCCGGACCCCATGGCGACCCCGATGTTGGCTTTACGCAATGCAGGAGCGTCATTAACACCATCGCCGGTAACGGCCACAAACTCACCCTTCCGTATCAGGACATCAACGATCTCAAGTTTTTGCATGGGAGAAACCCTTGCAAACACATGGGTGGAGGAAACCAGCTTTTCATAAGCAGGGGAGTCCACCGGGCCGATATCTTCCAGTTCACTTCCCGTAACCACATGTTCATTTTCCTCCAGTATGCCGATTTCCTTTGAAATAGTCGCAGCCGTTGCAGGGTGGTCGCCGGTGATCATCAAGACCTTGATTCCCGCATCGCGACATTTCTCAACAGCATCCCGGGCTTCCGGTCGCAAAGGATCGATAAAGCCGATCAGTCCATAAAAATCAATAGGTGGAAGGTCCTTGCCCTTAGGTTCTTTGGTTTTTTTAAAATAATCATACTTTCCCCCGGCAACGGCCAGCACACGGTATCCTTGTTTAGCCAGAACCAAGGCACGTTTTTCTATGGTTTCCCGGTCAAGTTTTGCCGATAATCCATTTTCACTGCTTTGATTGCAAAATCCAAGGATGGTTTCAACCGCGCCCTTGGCGGCCACGTATACATTTCCGTTTTCTTGGTAGAAAGCAGCTGAAAATTTATTTTCGGATTCATAGGGAATTTCACCGGTCAGAGAAAACTCTTTTCGGATTGCATTGGGATCTTGTTTCAATTTAAATCCCAGTGCCAAAAATGCCACGTCCATGGCATCTCCATGATGCACCCATCGGTCATCTTCTTTTTTCAGGCTGCCCTCATTGGTAAGAATTCCAAGCTTTGAAATTTTTTCCAAATGCACCCGGTCACTTTCCTGAAGATCTCCTGATTCAGAAGGTTTGACCTCCCCTTCTCCATTGTATCCCTCGCCGGTAACCTTGAAGCTTTTACCATTGGGCAATTCGATTAATTTGATGGTTTGCTGATTTACGGTGAGGGTTCCTGTTTTATCGCTGGCAATGACGGTACAGCTTCCAAGGCTTTCCACGGCGGT
>Ga0105096_10000594_pt1 | contig 13142 bp, 17 predicted proteins | sample PPLLak3cmMay2015_FD_87036 | JGI IMG/M metagenome (GOLD analysis project Ga0105096, IMG submission 87036) | Freshwater sediment microbial communities from Prairie Pothole Lake near Jamestown, North Dakota, USA - PPLs Lake P7 Core (1) Depth... | ecosystem: Environmental > Aquatic > Freshwater >... | reverse complement strand
CATCGATCTTGTCGTACTCGACTTCCGGGAAGATGATCTGCTCCTTCACGCCCATGTTGTAGTTGCCCTGGCCGTCGAAGCCCTTGCCGGAAATGCCGCGGAAGTCGCGCACACGCGGCAGCGCGATAGTCACCAAGCGATCCAGGAATTCGAACATGCGTGGGCCGCGCAGCGTCACCATGCAGCCGATCGGATAGCCGTCACGGATCTTGAAGCCGGCGATCGACTTGCGGGCCTTGGTGGTGACCGGCTTCTGGCCGGCAATCTTCTGCATGTCGCCGGCGGCATTGTCGAGAACCTTCTTGTCGGCAACCGCCTCACCCACCCCCATGTTGAGGGTGATCTTGGTAATGCGCGGCACCTCCATCACGGACTTGTAACCGAACTTCTCGGTCATGTGGCCAACGACCGTTTCCTTGTAAAACTGTTGCATACGCGCCATGACTGCTCCTTATGCGCCGACCAGTTCGCCGTTCGACTTGAACACGCGAACCTTGCGACCGTCATCCAGCACCTTGATGCCGACACGGTCGGCCTTCTTGGAGGCGGGATTGAACAGCGCAACATTGGAGAGATGAATCGGCATGTCCTTGTCGACAATACCGCCAGCCACACCCTTGACCGGGTTGGGCCGGACATGTTTTTTGGCGCGATTGACACCCTCGACCAAGACGTGCTCATCATCGACGCGGCGCAGCACGGTGCCGCGTCTGCCCTTGTCCTTGCCAGTGATGACGACGACCTCGTCGCCCTTGCGAATCTTTTCCATCATCTGCTCCTTACAGCACTTCCGGCGCCAGGGACACGATCTTCATGAAGCGCTCGGTACGCAACTCACGCGTCACCGGGCCGAAGATGCGGGTGCCGATTGGCTCCAACTTGTTGTTGAGGAGCACGGCGGCATTGCCATCGAAACGGATCAGCGAACCGTCCGAGCGACGCACACCCTTGGCCGTGCGCACCACCACTGCGTTGTACACGTCGCCCTTCTTGACGCGACCGCGGGGCGCAGCATCCTTGATGCTGACCTTGATGATGTCGCCGATGCCGGCATAGCGGCGCTTGGAGCCGCCGAGCACCTTGATACACATTACCGAACGCGCGCCAGTGTTGTCGGCGACGTTCAGAATCGTCTGCATCTGAATCATTTAATTAACTCCAACTTTTCCCGCCAAACCGCGGTCAGTCTTGGAACCCCTAAGGGTCTAGCCACCCGCCGTCCGCCAGGATTGGGGACAGCGAAAAAAGAAGCCGGATTCTACCGGCTTCTTGCCGAGCGCGCAAGCGCCAAGACGAACTTTCGTCACACGACGATCGCCTTTTCCAGCACGCTCGTCACTGCCCACGCCTTGGTGCGGGAAATCGGGCGGGTTTCCGAGATCTCCACCAAGTCTCCCGACCTTGCGGCGTTGCCGTCGTTGTGCGCGTGATACTTCTTTGAGCGGACCATGACCTTGCCGTACTTCGGGTGCTTGACCTTGCGCTCGACGAGCACGGTCACCGTTTTTTCCATCTTGTCGCTGACCACGCGGCCGATCAGCGTGCGCTTGTTGCTGGTGGACTCGCTCATTGCTGTACCGCCTTCTCACGGATAAGCGTGCGGACGCGAGCAATGTCGCGACGCACCTTGGACATCTGGCTGGTATTGGACAGTTGCTGGGTGGCAAGCTGCATGCGCAGACCGAACTGGGCCTTCAGCAGGTCCAGCAACTCCTTGTTGAGGTCGTCCAGGTTCTTTGTTCTCAGTTCACTAGCTTTCATGATTACCCCAGATGACGAGTCACGAAGGTCGTGGAAATCGGCAACTTGGCGGCCGCGAGCGCAAACGCCTCGCGGGCCAGCGCCTCATTCACGCCGTCCATTTCGTACAGGACCTTGCCTGGCTGAATCTCGGCAACCCAGTATTCCGGGTTGCCCTTGCCACCACCCATGCGGACTTCGGCCGGCTTCTTGGAAATCGGCTTGTCCGGGAAAATGCGGATCCAGATGCGTCCTCCCCGCTTGATGTGACGGGTCATGGCACGGCGCGCGGCTTCGATCTGGCGCGCGGTCAGGCGGCCACGGCCGGTCGCCTTGAGGCCCCATTCACCGAAAGACACCTTGGTGCCGCGCGTGGCGAGGCCTTCGTTGCGGCCCTTGTGCTCCTTGCGGAACTTGCGACGGTTAGGTTGCAGCATGTCAGGCACCTGCCTTTCTTGCGTGCGTAGCAGGCGCCTTGGCGTCACCGACAGTGCCTTCGGCCTTCTTTACCGTGCGCGTGCGCGGCTTGTCGCCTTCAGGCCTGCCCGGCGCGCGGCGCGGGGGACGGCGGTCATCGGCGGCCGGTTCGACGATTTCCCGCTGCTCGCTCGCAGCCAGGCGCTCGCCCTTGTACACCCAGACCTTGATGCCGATGATGCCGTAGGTGGTCAGCGCCTCGGAGGTCGCGTAGTCGATGTCGGCGCGCAACGTATGCAGCGGCACGCGGCCTTCGCGATACCACTCGCTGCGGGCAATCTCGGCACCGTTCAGACGGCCGGCGCTCATCACCTTGATGCCCTGGGCGCCGAGGCGCATCGCGTTCTGCATCGCACGCTTCATCGCGCGGCGGAACATGATCCGCTTCTCGAGTTGTTGGGCGATCGAGTCGGCGATCAAGCGGGCATCGAGTTCTGGCTTGCGGATCTCCTCGATCGAAACATGGACAGGAACACCCATGATGCGCTGAAGGTCCGTGCGCAACTGCTCGATGTCCTCGCCCTTCTTGCCGATGACCGCGCCCGGACGGGCGGAGAAACCGGTGACGCGGGCGTTCTTGGCGGGACGCTCGATCAGAACGCGCCCTACCGAGGCGTGAGCAAGCTTGCGCTTGAGATACTCGCGAGCCTTGACATCTTCGTGGAGCATTCCCGCGAAGTCCTTGCTGTTGGCATACCAGCGTGAACTCCAGTCCTTTGTGACGACCAGGCGGAAGCCTGTCGGATGAATTTTCTGTCCCATGGCTCTTCCTTAATTACCAACGGTCAGGTAGATGTGGCAGGTCGGCTTCAGGATCCGGTTGCCACGACCTTTGGCGCGCGCGGTAAAGCGCTTGAGCACCATGCCTTTTTCGACGTAGATGGTCTTTACCTTCAGTTCGTCGATATCGGCTCCGTCGTTGTGCTCGGCATTGGCGATCGCCGATTCCAGCACCTTCTTGACGATGCCCGCCGCCTTCTGGGGCGAGAAAGCCAGAATATTGAGGGCCTGACCGACCTGCTTGCCGCGCACCAGGTCCGCTACCAAGCGGCCCTTTTGCGCGGAGAGGCGGACGCCTCGCAAACTTGCACGAGTTTCCATGTCAGCTCCTTATTTCTTGGCTTTCTTGCCGGCGGTGTGACCCTTGAACGTCCGGGTCAGCGAAAACTCGCCGAGCTTGTGGCCAACCATGTTCTCGGTGACGAACACCGGAATGTGCTGTTTGCCGTTGTGTACCGCGATCGTCAGGCCGATGAACTCGGGAAGGATCGTCGAACGACGCGACCAAGTCTTGATCGGGCGCTTGTCGCTTGTCGCGCGGACCGCTTCGACCTTGTCGATCAGGTACGCATCAACAAACGGGCCCTTTTTCAGAGAACGTCCCATATCCTACCCCTTAACGCTTGTGACGACGCTGCACGATCATGCTGTTCGTGCGCTTGTTGCTGCGGGTGCGATAACCCTTTGCCAGCTGCCCCCATGGGCTGACTGGCGCGCGACCTTCACCGGTCCGCCCCTCGCCACCGCCATGCGGGTGATCGATCGGGTTCATGGCAACGCCGCGAACGGTCGGACGAACACCGCGCCAGCGCTGGGCGCCTGCCTTGCCGATCTTGCGCAGGCTGTTCTCTCCGTTGCCGACTTCGCCAACGGTGGCCCGGCAATCGACATGCACGCGGCGCACTTCGCCGGAGCGCAGACGGATCTGGGCGTACGCCCCGTCACGAGCGAGCAATTGGACCGTAGCGCCAGCCGAACGCGCCAGTTGCGCGCCCTTGCCGGGCATCAACTCGATGCAGCAGATCGTGGTGCCAACCGGGATATTGCGGATCGGCAGGGCATTGCCCGACTTGATGGGCGCTTCGGAACCGCTCATCACCTGCTGGCCGACCACCATGCCCTTGTTGGCGATGATGTAGCAGCGCTCGCCATCGGCATAGCAAACGAGCGCAATATTCGCGGTACGGTTCGGGTCGTACTCAAGACGTTCGACCGTGGCCGGTATGCCGTCCTTGTTGCGCTTGAAGTCGACCAGACGGTAAGACTGCTTGTGACCGCCCCCCTGATGGCGAACCGTGATACGACCGTGGTGATTGCGACCGGCGTTGCCGCTCTTGGGTTCGACAAGGGCGGCAAACGGCTTGCCCTTGTGCAGGTTCGCATTGACGACCTGCACCACGGCGCGGCGGCCGGGGGAAGTCGGCTTGACTTTGACGAGTGCCATCAGGCATTCCCCCCTTCAACGAAATTGATTTCCTGGCCCGGCTTCAAGCTCACAAAGGCCTTCTTCCAGCCCTTGCGACGACCGACCGCACCCTTGAAACGCTTGACCTTGCCCTTGACATTGGACACCTGGACCGACTCGACCTCGACTTTGAACAACAGCTCGACCGCGGCCTTGATTTCCGGCTTGGTCGCGTCGTTAACGACGCGAAAGATCACCTGCTCGTTCTTTTCGGCAACGAAAGTTGCCTTTTCGGAGATCTGCGGCGCCAGCAGCACCTGCATCAGACGCTCTTCATTCATCCCCACATCTCCTCGAACTTGGCCACCGCATTGCGGGTGACCAGCACCTTGTTGAAGCGCACCAGCGAAACCGGATCGGCCTCGTGCGCTTCCAGCACCAGAACGTTGGGCAGGTTGCGTGACGACAGATAAAGGTTTTCGCTAAGCGCATCGGTAATGACCAGCAGATTGCCGTCCAGCCCCATGCCTTTCAGCTTGTCGGAGAACAGCTTGGTCTTCGGTGCGTCGACCGAGAGGTCGTCGACGACGACCAGACGATCCTGGCGGGCCAGCTCGGAGAGGATCGCAGCCATGCCGGCGCGGAACATCTTCTTGTTGACCTTCTGGCTGAAGTTGTCGGTCGGCGAATTCGGGAAGATGCGACCGCCCCCACGCCACAGCGGGCTGCCGTTGCTGCCGGCACGGGCACGACCCGTGCCCTTCTGGCGCCACGGCTTGGCAGTCGTGTGACGGACTTCGGAGCGATCCTTCTGCTTGCGGTCAGCCAGGCGGGCGTTGGCCTGATAGGCGATGACGACCTGATGCACGAGCGCTTCGTTGAAATCGCGACCGAACAGAATATCGGAAGCCTGCAGCTTGGCGGCTTCCAGACCTTGCTCGTTGATTACCTTGAGTTCCATGTCGCCCCCTTAAGCCTTGACCGCCGGACGCACGACAACGTCCGCACCCTTGGCACCCGGAACGGCACCGCGGACGAGCAGAAGCTGGCGCTCGGCATCGACGCGAACCACAGTCAGACCCTGCATAGTCGACTGGGCGCTGCCGAGGTGACCCGCCATGCGCTTGCCAGGGAAGACGCGGCCCGGATCCTGCGCCTGGCCGATCGAGCCCGGCGCATTATGCGACAGCGAGTTGCCGTGTGACGCCCGATTGGACCTGAAGTTGTGACGCTTGATGGCACCCTGGAAGCCCTTGCCGATCGAGGTACCCGTCACGTCAACCTTCTGCCCTTCGGCGAAGATGGTGACCGCGACCTGATCGCCAGCCTTGAATGAGGCCAGCTGCCCTGCATCGATGCGGAATTCCTTGAGGACATGCCCGGCTTCCACGCCCGCCTTGGCGAGATGACCCGCCTGGGGCTTGGAAACGCGCGAGGCACGGCGCTGACCGAAGGTGACCTGAATGGCTGCATAGCCATCGACTTCCGGCGATTTCACTTGGGTCACACGGTTGTTCGACACGTCAAGCACCGTAACCGGGATGGATGCACCATCGTCGGCAAAGATGCGAGTCATGCCGACCTTGCGACCGACAAGGCCTAGACTCATGGTTATTCTCCTCATCGCCGGCTACGATTGGCCGGTCGATGTAAAACAACAAACGGGCAGCCGTTACCAGCCACCCCCGAAAACCGACAATTATAACCGCCGGATACCTGTTACTGCAACTTTATCTCGACGTCAACGCCAGCCGGAAGGTCGAGTTTCATCAGCGCATCGACGGTCTTGTCGGTCGGGTCGACGATGTCCATCAGACGAAGATGGGTGCGAATCTCGAGCTGATCGCGGGACACCTTGTTGACGAGCGGCGAACGCAGAATGTCGAAGCGCTGGATACGCGTAGGCAGCGGAACCGGGCCGCGAACAACGGCACCAGTGCGCTTGGCGGTCTCGACGATCTCCTGGGCGGATTGGTCGATCAGACGATAGTCGAAAGCCTTGAGGCGGATCCGGATTTTCTGGTTTGACATTTTTTCTTCCAAAGAGCGGTGGGGCGAAGATCACCTCGACCCGGTTTAAAGTAGTTAAGCGATGATTTTTGCGACGACGCCGGCGCCGACGGTACGACCGCCTTCGCGGATGGCGAAGCGCAGGCCTTCTTCCATGGCGATCGGGTTGATCAGCTTGATGGTCATGGCGATGTTGTCGCCCGGCATCACCATCTCGACGCCTTCCGGCAGGTCGATGGAGCCGGTCACGTCGGTGGTGCGGAAGTAGAACTGCGGACGGTAGCCGTTGAAGAACGGCGTGTGACGACCGCCTTCATCCTTGGACAGGATGTACACTTCGGAGGTGAAGTGGGTGTGCGGCTTGACCGAACCCGGCTTGCACAGCACCTGGCCACGCTCGACGTCTTCACGCTTGGTGCCGCGCAGCAGGGTGCCAACGTTGTCACCGGCCTGACCCTGGTCGAGCAGCTTCCGGAACATTTCGACGCCGGTGCAGATGGTCTTGATGGTCGGACGGATGCCGACGATTTCGATTTCTTCGCCAACCTTGACGATGCCGCGCTCGATACGACCGGTTACAACGGTGCCACGACCGGAGATGGAGAAGACGTCTTCAACCGGCATCAGGAAGGGCAGGTCGATGGCGCGTTCCGGGGTCGGGATGTAGGAGTCCAGCGCGTCGGCGAGACGGAAGATGGAGGGTACGCCGATTTCGGATTGGTCGCCTTCGAGGGCCTTGAGGGCAGAGCCCTGAATGATCGGGGTGGCGTCACCGGGGAAGTCGTACTTGTCGAGGAGCTCACGGAGTTCCATTTCGACGAGTTCGAGCAGTTCGGCGTCGTCGACCATGTCGCATTTGTTCATGTACACGATCACGTACGGCACGCCAACCTGGCGGGCAAGCAGGATGTGCTCGCGGGTCTGCGGCATCGGGCCGTCGGCAGCGGAGCAGACGAGGATGGCGCCGTCCATCTGGGCGGCTCCCGTGATCATGTTCTTGACGTAGTCGGCGTGGCCCGGGCAGTCAACGTGGGCGTAGTGACGGTTGGCAGTCTCGTATTCGACGTGCGCAGTGTTGATCGTGATGCCGCGCGCCTTTTCTTCCGGCGCCGCGTCAATTTCAGCGTATTTCTTGGCCGTGCCACCAAACTTGGCCGACAGCACCGTCGTGATCGCCGCCGTCAACGTCGTCTTGCCATGGTCAACGTGACCAATCGTCCCCACATTCACATGCGGCTTCGTACGCGAGAATTTTTCCTTAGCCATTCCAGTACCCCAATCGTCTAACAATCAAAAAGAAACCAGAACCCACGCCAATCGGTGGTGCCCATGGGCAGGATCGAACTGCCGACCTCCCCCTTACCAAGGGGGTGCTCTACCACTGAGCCACATGGGCCTACCTTGAGACTCCAGCCGTACCGCGCGATGTTGTGGAGCGGGTGAAGGGAATCGAACCCTCGTCTTAAGCTTGGAAGGCTTCGGCTCTACCATTGAGCTACACCCGCTTAACCCTCGCCCGCAGCACAGGCAGCTACAGCATTTAATCTGGTGGAGGGGGAAGGATTCGAACCTTCGAAGGCAGAGCCGTCAGATTTACAGTCTGATCCCGTTGACCGCTTGGGTACCCCTCCGGAAGAACGGAAGATTATCCCGGCCGATGCCCGACGTGTCAAGCCCCGAAGCAACAAAAAAGCCGGCACGCAGCCGGCCTTCGCGTCCGCTCGCGCGGCTTGCCCTACTTCTGGGAGAGAACCCAGGCCGCCAGCTTGGCAGCCTCTTCCGGCTTGACATTGTTCGGCGGCATCGGAACTTGGCCCCAGGTGCCCTTGGCACCCGCCTTGATCTTCTCAGCCAGCATCGCCGGCGCCTTGGCGTCGCCCTTGTACTTGGCGGCGACGTCCTTGTAGGACGGACCAACCAGCTTCTTGTCGATCGCGTGGCAAGCCATGCAGTTCTTGGCCTTGGCCAGCGCTTCGTCGGCATGGGCCTGGCCGGCCATCACGATACCTGCGGCAGCCATCATGGCAACATAAACAGCTTTCATTCTTTCGCTCCGTTCGTCGGGTTGGTGGATGAGTCAGCTTTGGATGATAAAGCCCTTTGCGGCCGCTTGCAAACCGTCGGCGACCACAGCGGCAGTACGCGGGGCCAACCCTTCGCCGACGTCCATGGCTTATCAACGCAAGAGCCCGCGGGTCCGTTGACAGGAGCGGTCAGGATCCGCGTGACGAGGTTGCCAGCAGCGTGCCGGCCAGGACGAACAGCGCGCCGAAAGCACGGTTCTGGAGCCTGACCGCGCGCGGGTCGTGCAGCCAGTGGCCAAGCCGCGCCGCAGCAAGCGCGTAGGCGGACATCACCAGCACATCGGTCAGACACAACGTCGCTGCGATAGCAAGATATTGCGGCGCAAGAACCTGCGCCGGATCGATGAACGGCGGCACCAGCGCGCAAATGAAGACGATGGCCTTGGGGTTAGCCAGATTGACCAGCAATCCCTGGCGAAAAAAGCCCAGACTTTGCCGCGGCGGCAACACCTGCTCCGCCGGGACCAGCGGTGGCGCCCGCCAGCGCTCGATGCCGAGCCACACCAGATAGCCGGCACCGATGAACTTCACTACCACGAAGGCAGCCTCCGAGGTGGTCAGCAGGGCGCCGAGACCGACCGTGACGATGGCCAGGTGGATCAGCAGCGCCAGTTGCAGCCCGAGAATCGCGGAAAATGCCGCCCGGTAGCCATGGCGGATGCCGGTACTCATGCTCAGCACCGCCCCCGGCCCTGGCGTGACGGCGATCAGGATCGCCGCCAGCAGGAATCCGAGCCAGACCGCGAGGGTCACTTGCGCCGCTGGATCTGCGTGACGTCGCGCACGGCCCCCTTGTCCGCCGACGTCGCCATCAGCGCATAGGCCTGCAAGGCCGCCGAGACGAAGCGCTCGCGCGCCACGGGTTGCCAGGCAGCCTCACCCCTGGCCTCCATCGCGGCACGACGGCGCGCCAGTTCGTCGTCGCTGACGGCAAGATGGATGCTGCGCTTCGGGATGTCGATCTCGATGATATCGCCCTCCTCGACCAGACCGATCGCGCCGCCATCGGCGGCTTCCGGCGACGCATGCCCAAGCGACAGGCCGGACGTCCCGCCGGAGAAGCGGCCGTCGGTGAGCAATGCACACGCCTTGCCGAGCCCCATCGACTTCAGGTAGGAAGTCGGATAGAGCATCTCCTGCATGCCGGGACCGCCCTTCGGCCCTTCGTAGCGGATGACGACCACATCGCCGGCGACGATTTTCGCCCCGAGAATAGCGTCGACCGCAGCATCCTGGCTTTCGAAAACACGGGCGCGGCCGGTGAATTTCCAGATCGACTCGTCGACACCGGCCGTCTTGACGATGCAGCCGTCGAGGGCGATATTGCCGCGCAGCACCGCCAGGCCACCTTCCTGCGAGTAGGCACTGGCCTTGTTGCGAATGCAGCCCTGGCTGCGGTCGAGATCCAGTCCGCTGTAGCGGCGATCCTGGGAGAACGCGACCTGGGTCGGCACGCCGCCCGGGGCGGCCATGAAGAACTCGTGGATTGCCGGATCGTTCGCGCGCACCACGTCCCAGTGGTCGATCGCGTCGCCGAGGGTCCTGGCATGCACGGTCGGCACGCTCCGGTGCAGCAGGCCGGCGCGGTCGAGTTCGCCCAGGATGCCCATGATCCCGCCGGCGCGATGGACGTCCTCGATGTGGTACTTGTCGGTCATCGGCGCCACCTTGCACAGGCAGGGCACGGCGCGCGAAATACGGTCGATGTCGGCCATCGTGAAATCGACGCCCGCCTCCTGCGCTGCGGCGAGGATATGCAGCACGGTGTTGGTCGAGCCGCCCATGGCGACGTCGAGCGTCATGGCGTTCTCGAACGCCTGGAAAGTGGCGATCGAGCGCGGCAGGACCGAGGCGTCATCCTGCTCGTAATAACGCCGGCAAAGTTCGACGACCTGGCGTCCTGCGCGCAGGAACAACTCCTTGCGGTCGGCGTGGGTCGCGACGACCGTGCCGTTGCCGGGCAGCGAGAGGCCGAGCGCCTCGGTCAGGCAGTTCATCGAGTTGGCAGTAAACATGCCCGAACACGAACCGCAGGTCGGACAGGCCGAACGTTCGATTTCGGCAAGGTCGGCGTCGGAAACGGAACTGTCGGCCGCCTTGACCATGGCATCGACGAGGTCGAGGTGGATGACCTGACCCTTCACCGTGACCTTGCCGGCCTCCATCGGGCCACCGGAAACGAAGACGGCCGGTACGTTGAGGCGCAGGGCGGCCATCAGCATGCCCGGGGTGATCTTGTCGCAGTTGGAAATGCAGACCATGGCGTCGGCGCAGTGGCCATTGACCATGTACTCCACCGAATCGGCGATCAGGTCGCGCGACGGCAGTGAGTAGAGCATCCCGCCATGACCCATGGCGATGCCGTCGTCGATGGCGATGGTGTTGAATTCCTTGGCGATGCCGCCGGCCGCCTCGATTTCGCGGGCGACCAGCTGGCCCATGTCCTTGAGATGGACGTGGCCGGGCACGAACTGCGTGAAGGAATTGACGACGGCGATGATCGGCTTGCCGAAGTCGCCGTCCTTCATGCCTGTGGCGCGCCACAGAGCGCGGGCGCCGGCCATGTTGCGGCCGTGGGTGGAGGTGCGGGAGCGGTAATCGGGCATGTGAATCTCCGTCAGGAACTGTGCGCATGGCGGCGCGAACTATAATGGGCCAATTCTAGCCGACTCTCCGCCGCCGATGCTTCTCCACCCCCAGTTTGACCCCGTCGCCTTCTCGCTCGGCCCCGTGGCGGTGCGCTGGTACGGCTTGATGTATCTGGTCGCCTTTGTCCAGTTCATCCTCCTCGGCCGCTACCGGATCCGCACCCGCCCCGGTTTCATCACCGTCGCGCAACTCGACGACCTGCTCTTCTACGGCATGCTCGGGGTCATCGTCGGCGGCCGGCTGGGCCAGGTGCTTTTCTACGAGCCGGGCTACTACCTCGCCAACCCGCTTGAAATCTTCGCGGTCTGGAAAGGCGGCATGGCCTTCCATGGCGGTTTCCTCGGCGTGCTGGTGGCGATGGGCTTGTGGTCGCGCAAGCACCACATTGCCTGGTTCGACATCACCGACTTCATCGCCCCGCTGGTGCCGCTGGGCCTGGCCGCGGGCCGGATCGGCAACTTCATCAACGGCGAACTTTGGGGGCGCATCTGCGACCCGGCACTGCCCTGGGGCATGGTCTTTCCGCAGGCGGGCGACCTGCTGCCACGGCATCCATCGCAGCTGTACCATGTCGGACTGGAGGGTGTCGCGCTCTTCGTCATTCTCTGGCTCTATTCGAGTTCTCCCCGTCCGCGCAGTGCGACGTCCGGCGTATTTCTGATCGGCTACGGTGCCTTCCGCTTCGTCACCGAATTTTTCCGCGAGCCGGACGCCGGGATTTTCGGCCAGTCGTACGCCGTCAGCATGGGCCAGTGGCTGTCGCTGCCGATGGTTGTCATCGGTGTCGGCATGGTCGTCGTCGCCTACCGCCGGCAACGCTGAGCAGCCCCGCCGGCGGTGCGAAAGCGACGTAGAATCACGTCTCCAACCCCACCCACTCACAGGAATCCAGCCATGCAACGTCCGTTCAAGGTTCTCGGCATCCAGCAAATCGCCATCGGCGGCCCTTCCAAGGAAAAGCTGCGCACCCTGTGGGTCGACATGTTCGGCCTCGAAGTCAGCAGCACTTTCGTTTCCGAGCGCGAGAACGTCGACGAGGACATCTGTGCGATGGGCAGCGGCCCGTTCAAGGTGGAAGTCGACCTGATGCAGCCGCTCGACCCGGAAAAGAAGCCGGCCGTGCACGCGACGCCGCTCAATCACGTCGGCCTGTGGATAGACGACCTGCCCAGGGCCGTCGAATGGCTCTCCGCCAATGGCGTGCGTTTCGCGCCGGGCGGCATCCGCAAGGGTGCCGCCGGTTTCGACATCACCTTTCTGCATCCCAAGGGCAACGAAGAATTCCCGATCGGCGGCGAAGGCGTGCTGATCGAAATGGTTCAGGCGCCGCCGGAAGTAGTGTCAGCTTTTGCCAGACTCGCAGCGGGCTGAAAGTCTTCCCGGCCGGCCCCGGTTGCGGTCAACCCTGAAGACCAGCGCGATTTTACTGGCGACCGAGCGCCGCGATCCGTTCTTCGAGCGGCGGGTGGGTAGCGAACAGCGCCATCCACCCCCCTTGCCCGCCGGCGATGCCGGAAGCCGCCATGCTCTGTGGCAGCGGTTCGCTGTGCAGGCTGCCCAGTCGGCGCAGCGCGTTCTGCATCGGCACCGGCGAGCGCATCAATTGCGCGGCACCGGCGTCGGCACGGAATTCGCGCTGACGGGAGAACCAGGCCACGATGATGCTGGCCAGAACGCCAAAAATCACCTGGCTGACCATGCTGGCCACCATGTAGCCGATACCGGGGCCGCTGCTGTCGGACCCCCGGCGCATGAAGGAATCGACCGCGTAACCGACGACGCGCGAGAGAAAGATGACGAAGGTGTTGACCACGCCCTGGATCAGGGTCAGCGTCACCATGTCTCCGTTGGCGATGTGCGCGACCTCGTGCGCCAGCACCGCCTCTGCTTCCTCGCGCGTCATCCCCTGCAGCAGCCCGGTCGATACCGCCACCAGCGAGCTGTTTTTTGTCGCGCCGGTGGCAAAGGCATTCGGCTCGCATTCGTAGATGGCGACT
>Ga0105096_10000593_pt1 | contig 13143 bp, 10 predicted proteins | sample PPLLak3cmMay2015_FD_87036 | JGI IMG/M metagenome (GOLD analysis project Ga0105096, IMG submission 87036) | Freshwater sediment microbial communities from Prairie Pothole Lake near Jamestown, North Dakota, USA - PPLs Lake P7 Core (1) Depth... | ecosystem: Environmental > Aquatic > Freshwater >... | reverse complement strand
GCGGATCCGATCCCGGTCGAGGGCCTCTGCGTGCGGATCGGCGCGATGCGTTGCCACAGCCAGGCGCTGACGATCAAGCTGAAAAAGGACCTGCCGCTGGCCGACATCGAATCGCTGCTGGCGTCAGCCAACCGCTGGGTGCGCGTGATTCCCAACCGACGCGAGGACAGCATCCGCGATCTGTCTCCGGCGCGCGTCAGCGGCACCATGGAGATTCCGATCGGCCGGCTGCGCAAGCTGGCCATGGGTGGCGAGTACCTGTCGGCCTTCACGATCGGCGATCAGCTGCTCTGGGGGGCGGCCGAGCCGCTGCGCCGGACGCTCCGGATCGTGCTCGGCAAGCTCGACTGAAGTGTCGCCCCCACGCTCGCTTCCGCTCGCTGCGCCCCCAGGGGGCGGTCAGCGGATTCGGGCGGCCGGTCGCCGCTGACTCCCGGCGCTTGGGCCTAGGGCGTTCGGACGGCGGCTCCGACCGCGGGATCGCCGCTCCTCGGCCCTATGGACGATGAGTTACGGCGATTTGTCAGCTTGCCTGCGTAAGTGGCTGATGCTAAGTTCAAAATCGAACAGATCGGCCTCTGAGGGGCAGGCGCACCAATGAAGAAAATCAGGCGATCGCCGAACCGCAGCGCATTGGTGCTGGCGCTAGGACTTGCTTTCTCCGCGACCTTGGCACACGCCGCCGGATTGGGCCGCATCACGGTGCAATCAGCCCTCGGGCAGCCGCTGCGCGCCGAGATCGAGGTGACGGCAGTCAGCCGCGACGAGGCCAACTCGCTGGCAGTCAGGCTGGCTTCGATGTCCGCCTTCCGCCAGGCCAACCTCGAGTTCAATCCGGCGCTGACGGGCCTGCGGGTCAACCTCGATCGCCGCGGCGAGAACTACGTGGTCCGGATCGCATCGCCCAATCCGGTCAACGAACCGTATCTGGACCTGCTGCTTGAACTGACCTCGTCTTCGGGCCGGGTAGTGCGCGAGTACACGATCCTTCTGGATCCGCCGGCATTGCGCGCCGGCCAGGAGGTGGTGGCGCCGGTGGCACGTCCGCCGGCTCCGGTGGCGGCAGCGTCGGCTCCTGCCGCGCCCGCGCCCGCCGCCGCGGCACCCCGCGCTGCACCGGCCGCACCGGCAGTCGGCGCGGCTTCGAACTGGACCGTGAAGCGCGGCGAGACGCTGAGCACGATCGCCGAACGGACCCGGCCGGCAGCGGCGTCGCTCGACCAGATGCTGGTGGCGCTGTTCCGGGCCAACCCCGGTGCGTTCATCGGCGGCAACATGAACAACCTTCGCGCGGACAGCGTGCTGTCTGTGCCGCCGGAACAACAGATCCTCGCCACTGATCCCGCGTCCGCGCGCCGCGAGGTTGCGACCCAGAGCGCCGATTTTGCGCAGTACCGCAGCCGCCTAGCCCAGGCTCCCGCCACAACCGGCGCGCCGACAGTCGCCACCGGCCAGGGCCGGGTCACCCCCCGCGCTCAGGACCGGGCTCAGCCGCCAAGCGGCGATCAACTGAAGATCGACCAGTCGGCACCCGCCTCGAGGGCGGGCGACGAGGCCGTCGCGCGCGATCGGCAGATCAAGGAACTGCTCGACCGCGTGGCGCAACTCGAACGCAACAATCAGAAGTTGTTGCGAGCATTGGAGTTGCAAAGCAAGTCCGGAGCGCAGGCCCAGACCGCCGCGGAAGGCAAATCGGGTGCGCCGGAGGCCGCGGCTGCAGCTCCTGCTCCCGCTCCGGCCGCGACACCAACTCCCGCCGCTGCGCCAGCACCGGCTGCTGTGCCCGCTCCGGCGCCTGCTGCTGCGCCGCCAGCCGTGGCGCAGGCACCGGCGCCGGCAACAGCGCCCCCTGCTCCCGCTCCCGCTGCGGCGGCCGAAGCGCCGACAGCCACGGCCGCAAAGGCAGCGGCGCCGGCGCCGGCCGAGGAGCCTGGCTTCCTGGCCAGCCTGACCGGATCGAACCTGCCGCTGGTTGCGGGGCTCGGCGCCGTAATCGTGGCGCTGCTTGGCTATTCGGCCTATCGCCGGCGCCGCTCGGCGGCGCGCGAGGAAGACGTGTTTAGCAATGAGGCCGCGCAGGGCAATTCCCTGTTCGGCCACACCGGCGGCCGCAGCGTCGACACCGGTGAAGCGAGCACCTTTAATTCGAGCTTCATTCCGGCGGCGACGCAGGTTGACTCGGCCGACGTCGATCCGGTGGCCGAAGCGGATGTCTACATCGCCTATGGTCGGGAAGAGCAGGCCGAGGACATCCTCAAGGAGGCGCTGCGCCTGAACCCGGACCGGAGTTCGGCCCGCGTCAAGCTGATGGAGATTCTGGCGCGGCGCGGGGACAGGCCGGGCTTCGCGCGGCACGCTGCGGACCTGATGGCACGCACGGGCGGCAGCGGCGATGACTGGGCCCGTGCCGCGGCGATCGGCCGCGAGTTCGACCCGTCGAGTTCGCTCTTCGCCTCGTCGGCTGCCGAAACCGCGGAGATGATCAACCGCGAGGCGATGACCGAACTGCAACTGAGCCCCTCGACACGCGACCGGCTCGGCCTGTCGACCGAGGGCGACATGTCTGTTACCCCGGTCGAAGGGGTTTCGGGACGGACCGAGGAAGTGAAGCGTCCGTCGCCGGCCGAAAAGGCGCCCGCGCCGCGGGCGCCGCAGCCGGCCGATTCGTCGATGGGGCTCGATACGGTGCTGCCGCTCGACTCGCGGGCAACAACGGGCGGCCAGACCAAGCCGACGCTGGCGCGCGACTCGAGGCCGCGCGAAGGGGCGCCGACCGCGCTGTCGGAGCTGGAATTCGAGGCCATCGCACCGGCAACGCAGATCATCGACGTCGAGGGGATGTCGCAGTCGGACAAGCCGCTCGATTTCGAGCGCGCAATCACCGCGGGCGTCCGGCCGCCGCTGCCGCCGCTGCCGAACCTCGATCTGAACCTGCCGCCGACACCGTCTGTGGCGAAGTCGCCCGCGAAGGTAGAGCAGTCCGGAATTCTCGACTTCGACCTGTCGGGCGCGATGACCCTGTCGAAGCCGCCGTCGACACCGGCGCCGAAGCCGATGCCGACCGCGGTCGAGCAACGGTCGCGGATGCCGATCCCGGAAGAGCCGGCGCCGCGGCCGACGCTGCTCGGCGGCCTGACAGCGCTCGCCGACGGACCAACGCGCATGGCCCCGAACACCGACCAGGCCACCGTGCCGCTGATCGACTTCGACCTGACCGGTGCCGACGTGCCGCTGAACACCGCGTCCGGCCGCGGCGGCGCGCTGACCGGCAGCCCGATGGCGGCGCAGATCGCGACCAAGCTCGACCTGGCGCGCGGCTACATCGACCTCGGCGTAAAGGACGGCGCCCGCGAACTGCTCGAAGAAGTGATGCGCGACGGCACGCGCGAGCAGCGGCAGGCAGCGATCGAGTTGATGAAGCAGATCGAACGCTGAGCCTTGGTGGCGCCCGGCCGCCCGAAGCCACCAAGCGCCCCCGCGGGGGGCAGCGAGCGAAAGCGAGCGTGGGGGTAGGATTATTTTTCGCGGGCCGGCGCAGGTACGCTTTGCGCCGGCCTTTTTGTTTGCCCTTTGCGCATGCGCCTCGCCCTTGGCCTGCAGTACGACGGTTCGGCCTTCCACGGCTGGCAGACGCAGGCCCATGGCAACACGGTGCAGGACGCGATCGAACGGGCGCTGTCGCAGATCGTCGGCGCGAAGACGCCGACGATCTGCGCCGGCCGCACCGACGCCGGCGTCCACGCGACCTACCAGGTGGTGCACTTCGAGCCGGCCGCGGTGCGGCCGCTCGCCGCCTGGGTCCGCGGCGTCAATGCCCATCTGCCGCAGTCGGCGGCTGTGCGCTGGGCGGTGGTCGTTCCCGAGACTTTCCACGCCCGCTTTTCCGCAACCGCGCGGCGCTACGACTACTGGCTGCTGAACGAGCCGGTCCGCTCGCCCTTGCTGCAGCTCCGGACCGGATGGATGCCGCGGCCGCTCGCCGTCGAGCCGATGCGGCAGGCGGCGGCGCTGCTGCTCGGTCGCCATGACTTCAGCGCCTTTCGTGCGGCCGAGTGCCAGGCGGCATCGCCGGTGCGCGAACTGCGAGAACTTGGCATCGAACGGCGCGGCGGACTGATCCGGTTCCGGCTTGTCGCCAACGCCTTTCTGCATCACATGGTGCGCAATCTTGTGGGGACACTGGTCTACGTCGGGCTCGGCCGGCAGCCGCCGCAGTGGGTGGCCGAAGTGTTGGCCGGACGCGACCGCGGGGCCGCAGCGCCCACCTTCGCCGCCGCCGGCCTGTACCTGACGGGAGTCGAATACGATCCGGCCTTCGGCCTGCCAGCGCCCGAGGAGACTGCGCCCGCATGCGACGGACCCGGATAAAGATCTGCGGCATCACCCGCGCCGAAGACGCGCTGGCTGCGGTCGAGAGCGGCGCCGACGCGGTCGGCTTCAACTGTTACCGGCGCAGCCCGCGCTTCCTCTCCCCCGATCGTCTGCGTGGCCTCGCCGCTGCGCTTCCGCCGTTCGTGACACCCGTGCTGCTGTTCGTCAATGCCGAGCCGGCCGAGGTGCAGGCCAGTCTCGCGGCCGTGCCCCAGGCCCTGCTGCAGTTTCATGGCGACGAAGCACGCGCCGATTGCGAACGCTTCGGGCGGCCTTACCTGCGGGCGCTGCGCATCGCCGACGGGGTCGACTTGTTAGACTGCGAGCGGCAGTTTCCCTCGGCAATGGCGCTGCTTGCCGATGCTCCATCCGCCGGTTACGGCGGCAGCGGCGCCACCTTCGACTGGGATCGGCTGCCGTCGCAGCGAGACAAGCCGCTGGTTCTGGCGGGCGGACTGAACGAATCGAACGTGGCCGATGCCATCGCGCGCGTGCGGCCGTTTGCAGTGGACATCGCGAGCGGCGTCGAGTCGGCGCCGGGAGTCAAGGACGCGGAACTGGTGCGGCGATTCTGTGCCGCAGTCCGTGCTGCGGATCGGGTTGTTTCTCCGGAACGTTGAAGTCATCGATGAAGCCCTACGACCTGCCCGACGATCGCGGTCACTTCGGCCCCTATGGCGGCATCTTCGTCGCCGAGACGCTCATGCACGCGCTGGCGGAACTGAACGAGGCCTATGCGAGGTACCGCCAGGATCCGGCATTCATCGCCGAGTACCAGCGCGAACTGACGCACTTCGTCGGCCGGCCCAGCCCCATCTATCACGCCCGCCGCTGGAGCGAAGAACTGGGCGGTGCGCAGATCTATCTAAAGCGTGAGGATCTCAACCACACCGGCGCGCACAAGATCAACAACACGGTCGGCCAGGCACTGCTGGCGAAGCGGATGGGCAAGCCGCGCGTGATCGCCGAAACCGGCGCCGGCCAGCACGGCGTCGCCACCGCCACGGTGGCGGCGCGCTTCGGCATGCAGTGCGTCGTCTACATGGGCTCGGAGGACGTCGGCCGGCAGGCGGCCAATGTGTACCGGATGAAACTGCTCGGCGCCGAGGTGGTGCCGGTGGAATCCGGCTCGAAGACCTTGAAGGACGCGCTGAACGAGGCGATGCGCGACTGGGTCACGAACATCGAGAACACTTTTTACATCATCGGCACGGTGGCCGGCCCGCATCCGTATCCGATGATGGTTCGCGACTTCAATTCGGTGGTCGGCAAGGAATGCCTGACGCAGATGCCGGCGATGGCCGGGCGCCAGCCGGATGCCGTGATTGCCTGCGTCGGCGGCGGCAGCAATGCGATGGGCATTTTCTACGACTACATCCCGCATGAGCAGGTGAAGCTCATCGGCGTCGAGGCGGCCGGCGAGGGCCTGACGACGATGAAGCATGCCGCCAGTTTGCAGCGCGGCTCGCCTGGCGTCCTGCATGGAAACCGTACCTACCTGCTGCAGGATGAAAACGGCCAGATCACCGAGACGCATTCGATTTCCGCCGGCCTCGACTATCCCGGCGTCGGTCCGGAGCACGCCTGGTTGAAGGACAGCGGCCGCGCCGAGTACGTCGGCGCGACCGATGCCGAGGCGCTGGCCGCCTTCCACGACTGCTGCCGAATCGAAGGCATCATCCCGGCGCTCGAATCGAGCCATGCGCTCGCCTACGCGGCGAAGCTGGCGCCGACCTTGCCGAAGGACAAGATCCTGCTGGTCAACCTGTCCGGCCGCGGCGACAAGGATCTGCACATCGTCGCGGAAGCAGGCGGAATGGAGTTCTTCTGCCGCGCCTCCTGCCGCGAGGCGACGATGGCATTCAGGAAATCGCACTGATGTCGCGCATCGCCGCGCGCTTCGCCGAACTGAAGGCGCAGGGGAAGAAGGGCCTGATCCCCTATGTCGCCGCCGGCGATCCGGCACCGGAACTGACGGTGCCGCTCCTGCATGCGCTGGCGGCGGCCGGCGCCGACGTCATCGAGCTTGGGGTGCCGTTTTCCGATCCGATGGCCGACGGACCGGTGATCCAGCGCGCGACCGAAAGAGCGATCCGCCAGGGTGTCGGCCTGAAGCAGACGTTGGCCTTCGTCGCCGAGTTCAGGATCCGCGATTCGCGGACGCCGGTGGTGCTGATGGGCTATGCCAATCCGATCGAACACATGGGCCGAGAGGCCTTTGCCCGCGCGGCGGCCGATGCCGGCGTCGACGGCGTTCTGGTGGTCGACTATCCGCCGGAGGAATGCGAGGAATTCGCGGCGGCGATGCGGGCGCGCGGCATCGATCCGATCTTTCTGCTCGCGCCGACTTCGACCGACGAGCGCATCGCGCGCGTGGCCGCCCAGGCTTCGGGATTCGTTTACTACGTGAGTCTGCGTGGGACCACCGGTTCGGCGCATCTCGACGTGGGTGCGGTGGCGGAACGACTGCCGGCGATCCGGGCACGAACCAACGTGCCGATCGGCGTGGGCTTCGGCATTCGCGACGCGGACAGCGCCCGCGCAGTCGCCAGGGTCGCCGATGCGGTGATCATCGGCGCAAGGATCATCCAGGAGATGGAGAACGTGCCCCGCGAGCAGGCGGTTGCTGCGGCGGCAAGCTGGCTGGCCGTCATCCGGCGCGCGATCGACGAGATCGCACCGGCAGTGCGCAACGACGGATCGGGAGAGAAACAATGAGCTGGCTCGAAAAGCTGCTGCCGCCGCGAATCAAGACCGCCGGTGCCCGCAAGGCCATGCCGGAGGGCCTGTGGACCAAGTGTCCCGGCTGCGAGACGGTGCTGTATCGCGCCGAACTCGAACGCACGCTGCACGTGTGCCCTAAGTGCTCGCACCACCTGCGCATCGGCGCGCGGTCGAGGCTCGACGCGCTGCTCGACGCCGAGGGGCGCTACGAGGTCGGCGTCGAGGTGCTGCCCACCGATGCCCTGAAGTTCAAGGACAGCCGCAAGTACCCCGAGCGCCTGCAGGAGGCGATGGCGGCCACCAACGAGACCGACGCCCTGGTGGTGATGGGCGGCGCGATCCGGGCACTGCCGGTCGTGGTCGCCTGTTTCGAGTTCGGCTTCATGGGCGGCTCGATGGGTTCGGTGGTCGGCGAGCGCTTCGTGCGCGGCGTCGACACTGCGCTGGAGCAGAAGCTGCCCTTCGTGTGCTTCACCGCCACCGGCGGCGCGCGTATGCAGGAGGGCTTGTTGTCGCTGATGCAGATGGCCAAGACCACGGCGATGATCACCCGGCTCGCTGACGCCAAGCTGCCCTTCATCTCGGTGTTGACCGATCCGACGATGGGCGGAGTCTCGGCGAGCTTCGCCTTCCTCGGCGACGTCGTCATTGCCGAGCCGAAGGCGCTGATCGGCTTCGCCGGCCCGCGGGTGATCGAACAGACCGTGCGCGAGAAGCTGCCCGAGGGCTTCCAGCGCGCCGAGTTCCTGCTCGCCAAGGGCGCCGTCGACATGATCGTCGACCGCCGAGCACTGCGCGACGAACTGGCGCAGCTGCTGGCGCTGATGCTGCGCCAGCCGGCCGAGGCGATCTCCCAGAGCTGACCGCCGGTCGTGACGCGACCGGCAACGACGGCCGACTTGCGCGCCAAACCGACTCTCGACGACTGGCTGGCGCGGATCGAGCGGCTGCATCCCCGCTCGATCGACCTGTCGCTCGAACGGGTACGGGCGGTCGCGGATCGGCTCGGCATCGGCTTCGCCTGCCCGGTGTTCATCGTCGGCGGTACAAATGGCAAGGGCTCGACCTGCGCCATGCTCGAAGCGATGTTGCGGGCCGCCGGCTATCGCTGCGGCCTGTACACGTCGCCGCACCTGCTGAAGTTCAACGAGCGGATCCGCATCGATCGCCTCGATGCCACCGACGAGGCGCTGCTCGCCGAGTTCGAGGTTGTCGAGCGCTCGCGCGGCGGGATCTCGCTCACCTACTTCGAGTTCACCACGCTGGCCATCCTGCGGCTCTTGATGGCGGCGCGTCTCGATGCGGTGATCCTCGAGGTAGGGCTCGGCGGCCGCCTCGATGCGACCAACCTCGTCGATGCCGATTGTTCCATCGTCACCTCGATCGCCCTCGATCACATGGACTATCTCGGCTCGACGCGCGAACAGATCGGCTTCGAGAAGGCGCACATCTATCGCTGCGGCCGGCCGGCGATCTGCGCCGACCCGCAGCCGCCACAGTCGCTGCTCGATGTTGCCGGGGAACTCGGTGCCGACCTGTGGCGCTTCGGCCGCGACTTCAACTTTCAGGGGGACCGGCAGCAATGGGCCTACACCGGCCGCAGCGTCCGACGCAGCAGCCTGCCTTATCCGTCGCTGCGCGGCGCCAACCAGCTGTTGAACGCGTCGGCGGCGCTGGCCGCACTCGAAGCCCTCGGGCAGAAGCTTCCGGTCAGCCAGCAGGCCGTGCGGCAAGGACTGCTGAGCGTCGAACTTCCCGCCCGCTTCCAGGTGCTTCCGGGCCGGCCCGCCGTCGTTCTCGATGTCGCGCACAACCCGCAAGCCGCCGCCGTGCTCGCGGAGAATCTCGACAACTCGGGTTTCTTTCCGCGCACGATCGCGGTGTTCGGCATGCTGCGCGACAAGGACGCGGTCGGCGTCATCGACAAGCTGGCCGGGCGGGTCGACCACTGGTATCTCGGCTCGACACCGGGCGCGCGTGGGCTGGCTGCCATCGAGTTGCAGCAGTTGCTCAAGGCGCGACAACCCGACGCCTCGGCGACGACTTTCGACACCGTAGCCGCGGCCTACGCCGCCGCAGTGCTCGCCGCCAAGCCCGACGATAGAATCGTGGCCTTCGGAAGCTTCCTCACCGTGGCGGAAGTGATGCGTACCCGGAACATCTCGGGTACCGATACGCGATAGCGCTCGCCATGTCCTCATCCCAAAGCGAACGGTCGGCGACCGACGACGAGCCGGCAGGCGGTCGCGGCAAGGGCGACGATCCCGCGCGGGCCTTGCGCGCCCGGACGCGCCGGCGGTTGATCGGCGCCGCGGCGCTGCTGCTGGGCACCGTCATCGTGCTGCCGATGCTGCTCGACACGACACCACGCACGGTGCCCGACGACGTCGCCATCACCGTGGCGAGCCCGGCCCCGGCCACGCGTCCGGAGACGCGACCGGCAGCGGAGCCGAAAGCGGTCGAACCGGCGCCTCCGGTTGCCGAGCCGGCGCAGCCGAAGCCGGATCCGGCCGCAGAGCCGCCGGCGCAAGCGTCCAGGCCCGAGGCTAAACCGCCTGTCGAGTCGAAGCCGCAGGCGGAAGCGAAGCCGGAACCAAAGCCAGAGTCGAAGGCGGAGACGCCGGCTCCCGCCAGGCCGGTACAGCCCGCCCCCAACGCCCGGGTTGCAGTCCAGGTTGCGGCGCTGTCCAACCTGGCAGCGGCAGAGGACCTGCAGGTGCGGCTGATCAAGGACGGCTTCACGGCCTATGTCGCGCAGGTGACGACCGCATCGGGAATCGTGCACCGCGTGCGCGTCGGCCCCTTTGCCAGTCGCGAAGAAGCGCAGCGAGTGGTCGAGCGGCTGAAGTCGGCCGGCCACAAGGCGGCGATCGTCGGCGGATGAAATGAAGCCCCCGCGCTCGCTTGCGCTCGCTGCCCCCCGAGGGGGCGCACGGCGGCTTCGGGCGGCCGGTCGCCGCGGGCGATGAATCCGCTCGACTGGGCGCTGCTGACCGTGATCGGGGGGTCGATCCTGCTCGGGCTGGTGCGAGGCTTCATGCGCGAGATGATTTCGCTGGCCGGCTGGATCGCGGGCATCTGGCTGGCGTTGCGCTTCGCCGCGACGATCAGCGCGCTGCTGCCCTTCGCCGAGGAGTGGCCGCTGCTGCGCACCGGCGCGGTGGCCGTGCTGATCGTCGTCATCTGCGTCTTCATCGCCGCCTTCGTCGGCTGGCTGGTGCGCGAACTGATCAAGGCGGCCAAACTCTCGGCAGCCGATCGCACCCTCGGCGGACTGTTCGGCTTTGCCCGCGGCATGCTGATCGTCGGGCTGGCGATCTTCCTGGTACGGGATACGGAGCTGTACCGCGATCCCCTGTGGCGCGATTCGCTGCTGCGGCCGAAGGTCGAGGCGGCGCTAGCATTCGCGCTGCGCCAGGTTCCGCAGGCTGCGGTCCGCGGTCCGAGGGCATAGGAGAGTCGAGAGCCATGTGCGGCATCGTCGGAGTTTCCGGTACTGCGCCGGTCAACCAGGTGCTGTACGACGCCCTGCAGCTGCTGCAGCACCGCGGCCAGGACGCGGCCGGGATCGCCACCGCCAACGGGCGGCGCTTCCACATGCACAAGGGCAATGGGCTGGCGCGCGACGTGTTCCGCACGCGCAACATGCGCTCGCTTCCGGGCATGTCGGGCATCGCGCAGGTGCGCTATCCGACCGCCGGCTCGGCGACCGATTCCGAGGAGGCGCAGCCGTTCTACGTCAATGCGCCGTTCGGCATCGCGCTGTCGCACAACGGGAATCTCACCAACTGGGAGCAGCTGAAGGAGGAGCTGTTCCGCGTCGACCGCCGCCACATCAACACCAGCTCGGATTCCGAAGTGCTGCTCAACGTGCTGGCGCACGAGATGCAGCTCGCCAGCGAGGGCCTGTCGCTCGACCCGGCGGCGATCTTCCGCGCCGTGGCCGGCGTGCATCGCCGCGTGCGCGGCTCCTACGCCGTGGTGGCGGAGGTCGCCGGCTACGGCCTGCTCGGCTTCCGCGATCCCTACGGCATCCGGCCGCTGTGCTTCGGCGTCCATGAAACCGATGCCGGCACCGAGTACATGATCGCCTCCGAGTCGGTGGCGCTCGAAGGCCTGGGCTTTCGCATGGTGCGCGACGTGGCGCCGGGCGAGGCGATCTTCGTTGCCAACGACGGCCGCTTCTACAGCCAGCAGTGTGCCGAGAACCCGACACTGAATCCCTGCATCTTCGAGTACGTCTACCTCGCCCGGCCGGACTCGGTGATGGACGGAGTCTCGGTCTACGGCGCGCGCCTGCGTCTCGGCGAATACCTGGCCGAACGGGTGCGCGAAGCGATCACGGCCGGTGACATCGATGTGGTGATGCCGATCCCGGATTCGAGCCGGCCGGCGGCGCTGCAACTGGCGCGCCGGCTCGGGCTCGAGTATCGCGAGGGCTTCATCAAGAACCGCTACATCGGCCGCACCTTCATCATGCCGGGACAGTCGGTGCGCGCGAAGTCGGTTCGGCAGAAGCTGAACACGGTCGGCGTCGAGTTCAAGGGCAAGAACGTGCTGCTGGTCGATGATTCGATCGTGCGCGGCACGACGATCCGCGAGATCGTGCAGATGGCGCGCGATGCGGGAGCGCGCAAGGTGAAGGTGGCGTCGGCGGCGGCTCCGGTGCGCTTTCCCAACGTCTACGGCATCGACATGCCGACCCGCGCCGAGCTGATCGCGCATTCGCGCGGCGAGGAGGAGATCCGCCGCGAGATCGGCGCCGATGCGCTGATCTACCAGCGAATCGAGGACATGAAGCAGGCGGTGCGCGATTGCAATCCGCGGCTCACGCGGTTCGAAGCCTCCTGCTTCGACGGCGACTACATCACCGGCGACGTCACGCCGGCCTACCTCGACCGCGTCGAGCGCATGCGCGAGCTGGCAACGGCGCCGGTCGACGAGGCGTCGCTGTCGCAGTTGTCACTGGCGATCGAGGCGGCGGACAGCTGAACTGCCGGTGTAAGATCCGCGGCATCCGGCGCCGATTTGAGTTCAGCTTGCGGGCGCCTAACAAATGCGGCTAAAGCGATCTCTCGATGAGACCCGCCCGGCCGCGCCGCGCGGGTCTTTTTTCCGATGAGCCTCGACCATCCCGATTTCGACACCCGCGCCGTGCGCGCGGGCACGCTGCGCAGCCAGTTCAACGAGCACAGCGAAGCGCTGTTCCTGACCTCGAGCTTCATGTTCGACAGCGCCGCCCAGGCCGCGGCGCGCTTCTCCGGCGAGGATGAAGGCTTCGTCTACTCGCGCTTCGCCAACCCGACGGTGCGGATGTTCGAGCAGCGGCTGGCCGCCCTCGAGGGCGGCGAGGACTGCCTGGCGACGTCCTCGGGCATGTCGGCGATCCTCGCCACCTGCCTTGCGGTGCTGCGCGGCGGCGACCATGTGCTGTGCGGTGCCAGCGTCTTCGGCGCCACGACGCAGCTGTTCTCCACGGTGCTGGCGCGCTTCGGCATCGAGACGAGCTACGTGCGCGGCGGCGACGCGCAGGCCTGGCGCGAGGCGCTGCGGCCGAACACGCGGCTCATGTATTGCGAATCGCCGAGCAATCCGGTGATGGAACTGGTCGACCTCGAAGCCTTTGCCGCGACCGGCCGCGCCGCCGGCGCGCTGACGGTGGTCGACAACTGCATCTGCTCGCCGGCCCTGCAGCAGCCGCTGCGCCACGGCGTCGACCTGGTGCTGCACTCGGCGACCAAATCGATCGACGGCCAGGGACGTGTGCTCGGCGGCGCCATCGTCGGCCGTTCCGGCCTCATCCGCGAGGCCGTGCTGCCGGTGTTGCGCACCACCGGGCCGAGCCTCGCGCCGTTCAACGCCTGGGTGCTGCTGAAGGGGCTCGAGACGCTGAACTTGCGGCTGCGCGCGCAATCGGCCTCGGCGTTGCAACTGGCGCGTTTCCTCGAATCGCATGCCGCAGTCGGCCGCGTCTACTACCCCGGCCTCGAAAGCCATCCGCAGCACGCGCTGGCGCAGCGCCAGCAGCCGGGCGGCGGTGCGGTGCTG
>Ga0105096_10000592_pt1 | contig 13148 bp, 12 predicted proteins | sample PPLLak3cmMay2015_FD_87036 | JGI IMG/M metagenome (GOLD analysis project Ga0105096, IMG submission 87036) | Freshwater sediment microbial communities from Prairie Pothole Lake near Jamestown, North Dakota, USA - PPLs Lake P7 Core (1) Depth... | ecosystem: Environmental > Aquatic > Freshwater >... | reverse complement strand
AGATCGATCTGCGGAACCGGTACGGCGACAGACGCGAGGCGAACCATGGCGCACTACCGGTCGTCGCCGGTGTCCTCGCCGCGCAGCAGCGCCCGCACCTTCTTCATGTCCTCCCAGACCTCGCGCTTGCGCTCGGGGCTCCGCAGCAGGTAGGCGGGGTGGAAGGTCGGAATCAGGTGCGCGTCTCCATAGCGAAAGACCTGGCCGCGGAGGCGGGAGATCGGGTCGTTCGTGCGCAGGAGCGTCTGGGCGGCAAATGTGCCGAGCGCCACGATCACCCGCGGCCTGATGGCCTGGACCTGGCGGAACAGGAACGGCTCGCACGAGGCCACCTCGTCGGGCTCGGGATTGCGGTTCTCCGGCGGCCGGCACTTGATCACGTTCGCGATGTAAACGTCGTCGCGCGCGAGGCCGATCGCTTCGATGATCTTCGTGAGCAACTGGCCTGCCCTGCCGACGAACGGGACGCCCTGGATGTCTTCGTCGTGCCCTGGCGCCTCGCCGATGAACATCAGTTCGGCTCGCGGGTTGCCCGCGCCGAACACGATCTGCCTGCGCCCGAGCGCGTGCAGCTTGCAGCGCGTGCACGCGCCGAGCGCCTCGCGCACGCCCTCCAGCGTTTCCGCCACCTCGCCGGGCTCCCCGGCCGGCGGCGGGCCAGGCGTGGGCGGGTCTGCCACGGCTTGCGCCTCCGGGCCGTCGGCGGGCCTCCGGCGCCAGGCGGGGTCGCGGCTCACGCCTTCCGCGCCGAACTGCGCGAAGAGGCGCAGATGATCCGCCAGGCCGGCTCGCACGTCCTTCTCGCTCATCGGGCACCCGTCACGCCGGTCCTCCGGCAGCCTGCGCCATCAGCCGCTCCGCACGGTCCAGAATGACGGCAGCCACCGAGGATTTCGGCTGCAGGGGGAGCGCCTCCTCCCAGTCCGGCCCCACCAGCGTCACCACGTTGGTCTCGACGTCGAAGCCGGCGCCGGGCTCGAGCACATCGTTCACGACCACGAAGTCGGCCTGCTTCGAGACGAGCTTCCGCCGCCCCTTGGCCACGGCGTCGCCGGTCTCGGCGGCGAACCCGACGAGCACCGGGCGGGCGCGGCCCTGCGCCGAGCGCCACGCGCCGATACTCGCCAGGATGTCGGGCGTCCTGCGAAGCGCGAGGGTCACGCCGTCGTCCGACTTGGCCTTCTTCCGGTCGTCCCTGGACTCCGGCGCGTAATCGGCGACGGCCGCCGCCATGACGACGATGTCCGCGGTGTCGACGCGGGCCATCACGGCGTCGTGCATCTCGGCGGCGCTCCTGACCCTCACGAGTTCGGCCTCCTGCGGGGGCTCGACCGAGGTGGGCCCTGCCACGAGCGTGACGGCGGCCCCTCTTCGTGCCGCCTCACGGGCCAGGGCGAACCCCATCCGCCCGCTGGACCGGTTGCCGATGAACCGCACCGGGTCGAGATCCTCGTAGGTCGGCCCGGCCGTCACGAGCACGCGGAGCCCGGCGAGCGACCGGCTTCCCCGCAGCACCCGATCGGCCGCCTCGACGATGTCCTCCGGCTCCGCCAGGCGGCCCTTGCCTGTCCAGCCGCACGCGAGGTAGCCGGCGCCCGGCTGCACGAACCTGACGCCGCGCGCTTCGAGGGTGCGGAGGTTCTGCCTCACCGCGGGATGCTCGAGCATGTTCGTGTTCATGGCCGGCGCCACGAGCACGGGCGCGGTCGTCGCCAGGTAGAGCGCGGAGAGGAAATCGTCGGCGATCCCGCCGGCGAACTTGCCGAGGATGTTCGCGGTGGCCGGGGCCACCAGCAGCAGGTCGATGGACGAGGCCAGCGAGATGTGCTCGACGTCGGCGTTGGCGCCGGAGGTCCACTGGCTCGTGACCACCGGGTGCCGCGTGATGGCTTCGAGCGTGACCGGCCCGACAAAGCGCCGGGCATTGCGCGTCATCACCGCGACGACGTCGTGCCCGCGCTTCTGGAGGCCGCGGGTCACTTCGACGGCCTTGTAGGCGCCGATGCCTCCCGTGATGCCGAGCGCGACCCTGGCCATGAACTTCCACTCCTTCACGCCCCGCGAGGGGGCCTCAGCGCCGGTCCGCCGCCGGTCCGAAGCTGGAGATGACGCCGGACACGTCGCGGCTCATCGCGTCGGGCCTGGCGCGCTCGGCGAGGATGATGGCGCGGAGGCGTTCGACGCAGGCGTCGACGTCGTCGTTGATGACCACGTAGTCGTACTCCGCGATGGCGCGCACTTCTTCGCGGGCCACCTCGAGGCGCCGTCGAATCTGTTCCTCCGTGTCTTCACCGCGGCTCCGCAGCCGCGATTCGAGGGCCTCCGACGACGGCGGCAGCAGGAACACGAGCACCGACGACCGGCGGTGGCGCCGCACCTGCCGCGCGCCCTGCACCTCGATGACCAGTACGAGGTCCGTCCCGCTCTCGAGCTCGCGCTCGGTATCGACAACGGACGTGCCGTAGAGGTGACCGGCGTACTCCGCCCACTCGAGAAACTGCCCTCCCGCGATCATCGCCTCGAACCGGTCCCGCGAGACGAAGTTGTAGTCGGCGCCGTCCGCCTCGCCTGGGCGGGCGCGCCGGCTGGTGAACGATCGCGACCGCCGGAGGCCGGGCATCTGCCCGATCAGGCGTTCGACGACGGTGGTCTTGCCCGCGCCTGACGGCGCGGACACCACGAACAGCCGTCCTCGACGGGCGCTACTCGACATTCTGGACCTGCTCGCGCATCTTCTCGAGTTCGGCCTTGATGCCGATGACGGTCTCCGGGATTCCCGCGCCGTCGGCCTTGGAGCCGATGGTGTTCACTTCCCGGTTCATCTCCTGCAGGAGGAAATCCAGCTTGCGGCCGCACGGCTCGGGCCCTTCGGTCAGGGAGGTCCACTGCTGCACGTGGGCGCGGAACCGGACGACTTCCTCGCTGATGTCCGAGCGGGCCGCGAACCGGACGACCTCCTGGGCCACCGCGACGGGGTCGGTGGCCAGGTCGGCGGCGAGGTCGCCCACCCGCCTGGCGAGGCGCTCGCGCAGCACGGCCTCGCCGGCCGCCGCCCTCGCGGCGACGTCTTCGACGGCCGCGAGCACGCCGGCTTTGCGCGCGTCGAGGTCCGCGCGGAGCATGGCGCCCTCGGTGGCCCGCATCGCGTCGAGATCGTCGAGCGCGTGTTCCACCGCCTGCGCGATGGCCGCCTCCAGGGCCCCGCGGCCGGCGTCGTCGAGTTCCGGCGTCTCCTCCCGCACCGTGAGCGCCTGCGGAAAGCGCAGCAGGTCGCCCGGCGAGAGGGCGCCCTGCACGAGGCCGGCCTCCCGGGCCTTGTCGAGCGCCTCGGCCAGCGCCGAGGTGAACGCCTGGTTGATGGCGATCTTCAGCACGGGCTCCTGGCGCATCTGCACCGACACCGCCACCTCGACCCGCCCGCGCGCCGCCCGCGCCTGCACGCAGCCGCGCAGGCGCGTTTCGAGCGGCGCCATCGACTGCGGCAGCCGCAGCTGCACGTCGAGGTAGCGGTGGTTGACGCTCCGCACCGTCACGCCGATGCTGGCGCGCTGGTCTTCCTGCGACACGGAGGAGAAGCCCGTCATGCTCTTGATCATGCGTCTGTCTTTCTCGGGGCCTGGCCCGCGCGGCGGCGCTCGCCGAACTGCATGGCGTGCAGCGCCGCGTAGACGCCTCCCGGTCTCGCCATCAGCTCCTCGTGCCGGCCGACCTCGGCGACGTGCCCGCGTTCCAGCACGATGATGACATCCGCCCGGTGAATCGTCGAGAGCCGGTGGGCGATGACAAACGAGGTGCGGTCGCGCATCAGGTTCGCCAGCGCGTCCTGCACCAGGGCCTCCGACTCGGAGTCCAGCGCCGAGGTGGCTTCGTCGAGAATCAGGATCGGCGAGTCGTTCAGCAGCGCGCGGGCGATGGCCAGGCGCTGCCGCTGGCCGCCCGACAGCCGCTGCCCGCGCTCGCCGATCACCGTCTCGTACTGCTTCGGGAGGCCGAGGATGAACTCGTGCGCGCGCGCGGCGCGGGCCGCGGCCTCGATGTCGGCGAACGGGGCGCCGGGGCGGCCGTACGCGATGTTGCTGGCGACAGTGTCGTCGAAGAGCACGGTTTCCTGCGTCACCATGCCGATCTGATCGCGCAGCGACGCGAGGCTGACGCGCTGGATGTCGGTCCCGTCGATCAGAATCGACCCGCCGGTGGTGTCGTAGAACCGCGGCAGCAGGTTGACCAGGCTCGTCTTGCCCGCGCCGCTGCGGCCGACAATGGCGACGGTCTGGCCCGCCGCGACGGTGAACGACACGTGCCGCAGGGCGCTCTTGCCCCGCGCGTCCTCGTACTCGAAGCTGACGTCGCGGAATTCGATCGAGCGCGCGAGGGGCGGAAGCGCCGGCGCGCCCGGCAGGTCGGTCACCTCGGTGTGCGTGTCGAGCAGTTCGAAGACCCGCTGCGCGGCGGCGATGCCCTGCTGGATGTTGGCGTTCACGCGGCTCAGTTTCTTCAGGGGGCCGTACATCAGGAACAGCGCCGCGAGGAAGGCGGTGAACTCGCCCTCCGTCATCCGTCCCCGCGCAATCTCCCGGCTGCCGTACCAGAGGGCCGACGCCATGGCCGCGCCGCCGAGGAACTCCATCACCGGCGGCATGATGGACACGGTGGCCGTCACCGTCAGGTTCACCCGGTAGAGCGCCCGCGCCGCGAGGCCGAACCGCGCCGCCTCCCGGTCCTCGGCGCCGAAGGCCTTCACGATGCGGTGCCCCGTGTAGGCCTCCGTCGCCACATGCGACATGTGCTCGAGGTGCTCCTGGCTGCGCGTCGTGATCCGGCGGAGCCGCTGCCCCAGCCGCACCAGCGGGTACAGCACGAGCGGCGCCCCGGTCAGGCAGACCAGCGCCAGGCCCGCGTCGTAGTAGAAGAGGAGCCCGGCGAAGCCCACCACCGCCATCGACTCGCGCAGCAGGTCGCCGAGCGTCTCCGACACCACCTGCTGCACCTGCCCGATGTCGTTGGTCAGCCTCGAGAGCAGCTGCCCCGTGCTCCGGGCCTTGAAGAAGGCCGCCGACTGCCCGAGGGTGTGCCGGAACACGGCGTTGCGCAGGTCCAGGACGACGTGCTGGCCCACGTCGGCCATCAGGTAGGACGAGAAGTACGACCCGATGCCCTTCAGGCCGTAGGCGGCGAGGAGGGCCCATGCCACCGTCGCGAGCGATTGCTGGCGGATCAGGACCTCGTCGAGGATCGGCTTGACGAGCCAGGCGAGCCACGCCGACCCCGCGCCATAGAGCAGCATGGCCATCAGCGCGATGGCGAAGCGCCCCCGATACGGCGCGGCGTAGCGAAGCAGTCGCCTGAGCGGAGTCACTCGCTGAACCGGTACCGCAACAGCACCCAGAGGGCCACGACGCCGTCCCGCCAGGTGATCTTCTTGCCCTCGTCGTACCCGCGCCCGTCGTACGTGATCGGCACTTCGTACACCCGGTACCCGCGCTTGAAGATCTTCGCCGTCAGCTCGGGCTCGATCCCGAATCCGTCCGATCGCAGCGAAAACGACCGCAGGACCTCCGTGCGCATCACCTTGTAGCAGGTCTCCATGTCGGAGAGCATGGTGTTGTAGAGCACGTTGGTGAGGAGCGTCAGCACGCGGTTGCCGAGGTAGTGGGTGAACAGGAACACCCGGTGCCGGCCCAGGAACCGCGACCCGTACACGACGTCGGCCCGGCCCTCGCAGATGAGCGAAATCAGTTCCGGGTACTCCTCGGGCGAATATTCCAGGTCGGCGTCCTGGATGACGACCAGATCGCCGGCGACCTCCGCGAAGCCCCGTCGCAGCGCCGCCCCCTTGCCCTGATTGCGCTCCTGCAGGAACAGCCGGAACGGGATCCGCGACTGGATGTCGGCGAGCATCGCGCGGGTGCCATCGGTCGAGCAGTCGTCGACGACGATGATCTCCTTGCGCACCGGCACCGCCGCCACGCGCGAGAGGATCTCTTCGATGGTGTCTTTCTCGTTGTACACGGGGATGACCACCGACAGCAGGGGGTCCGCCAGCACGCCCTTCAGCCTGGACATCAGCCCTCCGTTCGGTCGGTGAAGCCGTGCGGGTGCGTCGAGTGCCAGCGCCAGGCCGTCTGCACGATGTCGTCGAGCGACGAGATCGACGGCACCCATCCCAGATCCCGCCGGATGCGCGCGCTCGACGCGAACAGCACCGAGGGGTCGCCCTCGCGCCTCGGGCCAGCCGTCCACGGCACGCGGAGGCCGCTCACCCGCTCGACGGCCGCGATGACCTCCTTCACCGAGAACGGATGCCCGTTGCCGAGGTTGTACACGGCCGACGCGCCGCCGGCCTCGAGCGCGGCCAGCGCGCGCACGTGGGCCTGCGCCAGATCGTTCACGTGGATGTAGTCGCGGAGGCACGTCCCGTCTGGCGTCGGGTAGTCGCCGCCGAAGACGCGGAGCGGATCGCCTCCGCGGGCGGCGTCGATCGCGAGCGGGATCAGGTGCGCCTCCGGGCGGTGGTCTTCGCCGATGTCGCCCTCCGGGTCGGCCCCGGCGGCGTTGAAGTACCGCAGCGCGATGCTGCGGAGCCCATACGCCCGCTCGAAGTGGCCGAGCGCCCGCTCGATCGCGAGCTTGGTCTCGCCGTACGGATTGATCGGCCGGGTGTCGTGCGCCTCGGTGATGGGGGTCTCGGTCGGCTCGCCGAAGACGGCCGCCGTCGACGAGAAGATGAGCCGGCCCACGCCTTCCTCGAGCATCACGCGCAGGATGCCCAGCGTGCCTTCGAGGTTCTCGCGGTAGTAGGGCGACGGGTCGCGCACCGAGTCGCCCACCGAGGCGAGCGCGGCGAAGTGCATCACGGCGCCCACCCGGTACTCTCGCACCGTCCGCCGGAACGTATCCGTGTCGTGCAGGTCGGCCTCGACCAGATCGGACCAGCGGACCGCGCCGCGATGCCCCGCCGAGAGGTTGTCGTAGGCGACAACGCGGCGGCCGGTCCGGGCGAGGGCCCTGGCCGCGTGGCTGCCGATGTACCCGGCGCCGCCGGTGACGAGGATCGCGCCGCGATCAGCGTCCGATGGAGTAATAGGTGAAGCCATTCGCGCGCATCAGCTCCCGGGAGTAGATGTTCCGTCCGTCGAAGATGACGGGGCTCTTCATCAGCTTGCGCATCTTGCCGAAGTCCGGCTCGCGGAATTCGTTCCACTCGGTCACCACGGCCAGGGCGTCCGCGCCGGCGAGGGCCGCGTAGCTGCGCGGCGCGTACGTGATGCTCGAGCCGAACAGCCGCCGGGCCACGGGCATCGCCGCCGGGTCAAACGCCTGGACTTTCGCGCCGGCGGCGAGCAGGCGCTCGATGAGCACGATGGCCGGGGCCTCCCGCATGTCGTCGGTCCGCGGCTTGAACGCCAGGCCCCAGACGGCAATCGTCCGCCCCTCGAGCGACCCGAAGTGCCGCTCCATCCGGCCGGCGAGCACCGACTTCTGCCGGTGGTTCACGCGCTCGACCGCCTTCAGGATCTCGAAGTCGTAGCTCTTGTCTCCGGTGAACCGGACGATGGCCTTGACGTCCTTGGGGAAGCAGCTGCCCCCGTACCCGACGCCCGCGAACAGGAACGACGGCCCGATGCGGCGATCCGAGCCGATGGCCCGGCGCACGTCGTCGACGTCCGCGCCGAACAGCTCGCAGACGTTGGCGATTTCGTTCATGAACGAGATCTTCGTGGCGAGCAGGGCGTTTGCCGCGTACTTGCACAGCTCGGCGCTGGCGCAGTCCATCACCATGATCGGGGCGCCGGTCCGCGTGAAGGGGGCGTACAGCTGGCGCATGAGGTCGGCGCCCTTCTCGTCCTCGGCGCCGATGACCACGCGGTCCGGCTTCAGGAAGTCGTCAACCGCCGCCCCCTGCTTGAGGAACTCGGGGTTGCTCACGACGCTGAACGGATGCGTGGTTTCGCGCCGGATGATTTCGCGCACTTTCTGGGCGGTGCCGACCGGCACCGTACTCTTGTCGACGATGACCTTGAATCCGTTCATCGCCTGCGCGATTTCGCGCGCGACGCCGAGCACGTGCTGCAGGTCGGCCGCGCCGTCCTCCCCCTGCGGCGTCCCGACGGCAATGAAGATGATCGACGAGGCGCGCACGGCGCGGGGGAGCTGCGTGGTGAACGACAGCCGCTTCTCGGCGACATTGCGGCGCACCAGTTCCTCGAGCCCGGGCTCGAAAATGGGCATCCGGCCCTTGCGGAGCGTGCGGACCTTCGCGGCGTCCTTGTCCACGCAGATCACATCGTTGCCGGTTTCCGCGAGGCAGGCGCCAGCCACCAACCCCACGTACCCGGTTCCGACGACGGCGATTTTCATTGAACCTTCTCCACGGGAGCCTCAAGAGTACGGCAGCGGGGGGCCTTTGAAAAGCTCTGAAAATACTATACCGCCGGATCGCTGTCAAGCCATTGACACTCAAGGACTTGCGGACGAAACGCCGCGCCCCGCGTTCCTCCGCGCGGGAACACCCGGCCTTTCGCGGTAGGATACAGGGCGCCGTGATGACGCTGCTTCTCGACTACCGGCCGGCCCTGCGCGATCGCACCGGTGTGGGCGAGTGGGTGCACCAGCTCGCCCTCAACCTGCTGGCCCTGAAGGCGGAGGGCGACCCGGCCGCCTCGCTGATCGAGCTGACGCTCTGGAGTTCGTCCTGGCGCGACCGGCCGGCCCCATCGGCGCTCCGCGAGTTGAGCGGCGCCAGGTTCGTCGACCGCAGGGTCCCCGTCGGTCCCCTGACCTGGGCATGGAACCGCGTGGGCTGGCCCCCGATCGAGGCCCTGACCTCCCTGACCTTCGACCTCGTGCACTCGACAACGCCCCTGCTGGTGCCGGCCCGATCGGGCCTGCGCGTCTGCACGATCTACGATCTCGACTTCCTGTCGCATCCGGAGCGCACGCGCGCCGAGATGCGGCGCGACTTCCCGGCACTGGTCCACGCGCACGCGGCGCGGGCCGATCTGGTGGTCACCATCTCCGAGTACTCGAAAGCGCAGATCGAATCGCGCCTCGCGGTTGCTCCGGACCGGATTGCCGTCTGCCGGCCCGGCGTGCCGTCCTGGATCGCCGGGCCGCTGCCGCAACGCTCCCCGGCTTCTCCCGGCCACCTGCTGTTTCTCGGCACGCTCGAGCCGCGCAAGAACATCGCGGGGCTCCTCGCGGCCTACCGGCTCCTTGTGGAGCGACGGCCCTCGGCGCCGCCCCTCGTGCTCGCGGGCCAGGCCACCCCGGCGGCCGACGCCTGGGTGGCAGCGACGCAGGCGCCGCCGCTGAAGGGCCGCGTCACCATCGAAGGCTACGTCTCCAACGAGCGGCGGGCGGAGCTGTACGCGGGCGCGAGCCTGCTGGTGCTGCCGTCACTCGACGAGGGATTCGGCCTTCCGGCCCTCGAGGCCATGGCGCTGGGTGTCCCCGTGGTGGCGTCCAGCCTGGGTGCGCTGCCGGAGGTGGTGGGCGCTTGCGGCATCCTGGTCGATCCCGCCAACGTGCGGGACCTGGCCGATGCCCTCGAGGCCGTCACGACTGACGCCGATCTGGCGGCGAGGCTGCGCGACGCGGGCATTACTCGGGCGGGCCGATTCAGCTGGCCAGCGTCGGCGCGGGCGCTCGTCGGAGCCTACGCGCGCGCTGTTCGCCGGGGTTCCGGAGGCCGGCGCCCCGCGCCGCGAGGGCCGCGCGCATGAGGATCGGGGTGGACATGCGGGAGCTGACCGGGCGCGCGACCGGCGTCGGGCGCTATCTCGGCGAGCTGCTGGCCGCGTGGGCGGACCCGGCTTCGGGCGCGGCGCTCCGCCACGACTTCGTGCTCTACGGTCCGGCGCCGCTCGCTGCCGCGGCCGCATCGCGTATCGAGCGGCTTCAGGCGAGCATCCGGGTGGTGCCGGGAGGGGGGGGCACCTGGTGGGAGCAGATGACGCTGCCCTCGGCAGCAGCGAGGGACGGGCTGGACATGTTCTTCGCGCCGGCGTACACGGCTCCCCTGCGGCTCTCCTGTCCCGTCACGTTGACGATTCACGACGTGTCGTTCTTCGCGCGTCCCGAGTGGTTCGGCGCGCGCGAGGGGCTCCGCCGGCGGACGCTCACGCGTCTGGCGGCGCGGCGCGCGGCGCTCGTCCTGACCGACACGCGGTTCTCCCGGGCGGAGATCCGGACTCGCCTCGGCTGTCCCGCTGAACGCATCCGCGTGATCAGCCTCGGCGCCGGGGCGCCCGCCGATAGCGGAGGGGCGCCGGCGGTCCGGCGTGAGCCGCGGGTCCTCTACGTCGGGTCGATCTTCAATCGCCGGCGCGTGCCGGACCTCATCTCGGCGTTCGCGCTGGTGCGTGAGCGCGTGCCGGATGCGCGGCTGGACATCATCGGCGAGAACCGCACGTTCCCGCACCAGGACATCGAGGCGCTCTGCCGCGCCTCCGGAGCCGGCGATCGCATTCGCGTGCGCTCGTACGTCGAGGATGCCGAGCTGGCGGAGGCGTTCCGGACGGCTTCCGCATTCGCGTTCCTCTCGGAGTACGAGGGTTTCGGCCTGCCTCAGCTCGAGGCCCTGGCGCGCGGCGTTCCTCCCGTCCTGCTCGATACACCGGTGGCGCGCGAGGTCTGTGGCCGCGCCGCGCGGTATGTCGAGCCCGGCGACCTCCCGGCCACTGCCGCGGCGCTCGTCGATCTGCTCACGAGCCCGGGCGCGCGGGACGGGGTCCTGCGGGAAGCCGCCGGGGTGCTGTCCCGCTACTCGTGGCCGGAAGCGGCCCGCGAGACCCTCGCGGCGCTCGAATCGGCGGGCAGGCGCGCGCATGGGTGACGTCACCATCATCATCGTGTCGTTCAACACGAGGGCGGAACTCGAGGCCTGCCTGGCGTCGATCGCCGCCGCACCGCCGTCGGCCGCGCACCGGATCATCGTTGTCGACAACGCCTCCTCGGACGGCTCGCCCGACGCGGTCCGGAGGAACTGGCCGGGGGTCCGCCTGATCGCGTCCGAGCGCAACCTCGGCTTCGCCGCCGCGAACAACCTGGGAATCCGGGAGGCGGCGTCGGAGTTCGTGCTGCTCCTGAACAGCGACACCCTGGTGCCGCCCGGTTCGATCGACGCGCTCCTGCGGGCGCTCGACTCCGACGCCGGCGCCGTGGCCGCGGGCCCGCGCCTGGTTGGCGCCGATGGCCGCCCGGAACTCTCCTTCGGGGCGATGATGGGACCGTTCAGCGAGCTGCGGCAGAAGCTGCTCGGGCGCCTGTACGATCGCCGCGCGGGCCCGGCCGTTGCATGGGTCGGCCGTCAGGTGCGGCGGCGGCACTATCCGGACTGGGTCAGCGGCGCGTGCCTGCTCGTCCGGCGCGCGGATGCGCTTGCCGCGGGCCTGCTCGACGAGCGGTACTTCCTCTACGCGGAGGACGTGGATTTCTGCGCGGCCCTGCGCGCGCTCGGGCGCCGCATCCTCTTCACACCCGACGCCGAGGTGGTGCACCTTCGCGGCGCGTCCGGACGGGCGCGCCCGCAGGACACCGGGCGGGCGTACCGGCGCAGCCAGGTGGCGTTCTACGAGAAGCACCACCCGGGATGGGCGCCGCTCCTGCGTGCGTATCTCCGGCTGCGCGGCCTGCTGCCCGAGGAGCGGGGGACGGGCGCAGGCCCTGTGGTATCGTGAACCCGGAGACGAGACACCCACGTGCGCATCGCCATTGACGCCAGGAAACTGCACGACTTCGGCATCGGGACCTATATCAGGAACCTGCTGAAGTACCTGGCGCGCCTCGACCGCGAGACCGAGTACGTCCTGCTCTGCCGGCCGCAGGACATGAAGCTGGCCGACGGGCTCGGCCCCAACTTCCGGGCCGTGCTCGAGCCGTCGCGCCCGTACTCGGTGGCCGAGCAGGTGATGCTGCCGGCGCGGCTCGTCATGCAGAACGTGACGCTGCTGCACGAGCCGCACTACGTGCTGCCGCCGCTGGTGCCCTGCCGGGCCGTGGTGACCATTCACGACTGCATCCACCTGATGTTTCCGCAGTACCTGCCGAACCGCCTCGCGCACGCGTACGCGCGGGCCAACCTCTGGGTGGCCGCCCGGCGGGCCGAGCGCATTTTCACCGTGTCCGAGACGTCGAAGGCCGACATCCTCCGGTACTGCGACGTGCCGGCCGAGCGGGTCATCGTGGTCTACAACGCCATCGATGACCGCTTCGCGATCTCTCCCGACATGGAGGCCATCGAGCGGGTGCGCGAGCGCTACCGGCTGAACGGTCCGTTCGCGCTGTATGTGGGCAACATCAAGCCGCACAAGAACCTCGAGCGCCTGATTGACGCCTTCGACCTGGTCCGGCGAGGCGGGTTCGAGCGCCTCGAACTGCTGATCATCGGAGACCAGATCTCGAAGTACCCCAGGCTGCGCCGCGCCGTCGACAAACACAAGCTGCACAAGCACGTCCGCTTCCTGGGGTTCGTGGCCGACGAGACGCTGGCCGCCCTCTACCGGCTGGCGACGGTGTTCGTGTTCCCGTCGCTCTACGAGGGCTTCGGCCTGCCGCCGCTCGAGGCGATGGCGAGCGGCACGCCCGTGGTGACCTCGAACCGCTCGTCGCTGCCGGAGGTGGTCGGCGACGCCGCCGTGCTGGTCGATCCGTACAGCGCGGCGTCGATCGCCGAGGGCATCCAGCGGGTGCTCGACGACGCCGACCTGCGCCGGACGCTGGCGGCCCGGGGCCTGGCGCGCGCGATGGAGTTCTCCTGGGAATCCTCGGTCCGCCGCATCCACGAGGTGTACATGGATGTGGCCTCGCAGCGGTCCTCGGCGCCATGAGAGTGGCCCTCATCCACGACTGGCTGACCGGGATGCGCGGCGGCGAAAAGGTACTCGAGGCCATCGCCGGGATCTACCCGAAGGCGGAGATCTTCACCCTCGTGCACGTCAAAGGGTCGGTGTCGGCGCGCATCGAGTCGCGCACGATCCGCACGTCATTCATCCAGCGCCTGCCGGCGTCAGGCCGGCTCTACCGGCACTACCTGCCGCTGTTCCCGATGGCGGTCGAGCAGTTCGACCTCGGCGAGTACGACCTGGTCATCAGTTCGAGTCACTGCGCGGCGAAGGCGGTCCTGCCGCAGGGCCAGGCGCGCCACGTCT
>Ga0105096_10000590_pt1 | contig 13151 bp, 12 predicted proteins | sample PPLLak3cmMay2015_FD_87036 | JGI IMG/M metagenome (GOLD analysis project Ga0105096, IMG submission 87036) | Freshwater sediment microbial communities from Prairie Pothole Lake near Jamestown, North Dakota, USA - PPLs Lake P7 Core (1) Depth... | ecosystem: Environmental > Aquatic > Freshwater >... | reverse complement strand
GCCGCGGCGACCTCCTCGGTCACGGCATCGAAGCGGCCGCGCAGCGCCGCCGCGGATTCGACGCCGAGCATCGCTGCCACGTTGGCGAGCCGCTCCTCGTCGCGCGGCAACTGGTGCGTCTGCGCGTCGTCGACGTACTGCAGCGCATGTTCCAGCCGGCGCAGGAAGACGTAGTGCGCCGCCAGCCGCTGCGCCGCCGGCAACAGGCCCAGTTCGCCGAGCCGGGCCAGCGTCGGCAGCGTGGCGCGATCGCGCAGCCGCGCGTCACGGCCGCCGCGGATCACCTGCAGCGTCTGGGCGATGAACTCGATCTCGCGGATGCCGCCGCGGCCGAGCTTGACGTTGTCGTCGTGATCGTCGATGCCGCCAGCGCGCCTTGCCGACTTCGCCTGCGTCTGGGCGCGGATCTGCGCATGCAGGTCGCGCAGCGAGGTGATGGCGGAGAAGTCGAGGTACTTGCGGAACACGAACGGCCGCAGCAGCGCCTCCAGCGCGCCGCGCTGCCGCTCGAACGAGGCCGCGTCGCCGAACACCGGCGCCGAGATCACGCGGCCCTTCAGCCAGGCGAAGCGCTCCCAGTCGCGACCCTCGCGCAGCAGGTACTCCTCCAGCATGGCGCTCGACACCGCCAGCGGCCCGGCATCGCCGTGCGGCCGCAGCCGCATGTCGACGCGGAAGACGAAACCGTCGGCCGCCGGCTCCGCCAGGGCGCCGATCAGCCGCCGGCCGAGGCGCTCGAAGAACTCGTGGTTCGACAGCGGCCGCGGCGCCTCGTCGACCGTTCCGTGCGGGCCGGTGTCGCCGCCCTCGTCGTAGACGAAGACGAGGTCGAGGTCGGAGGAAACGTTCAGTTCGCCGCCGCCGCCCTTGCCCATCGCCACCACCAGCAATTCCTGCGGCACGCCGGCGGGCGACAGCGGCACGCCATGTCGCAGCGCCAGTTCGCGGCCGTGCAGGCGCAGCGCCTCGCGCACGGCCAGTTCGGCCAGCGCCGTCATCGTGCCGACCACTTCGGCGAAATCGGCTGTGCCTGCGATGTCGCGCGCCGCCAGGGCCAGCATCGTGCGGCGGCGCAGCCGGCGCAGTTGCTGCGCCAGAGACTGCTCGTCGGCCGCAGCACCAAGCGAGGCGTACTCGGCCTCCAGCCGCGCCGCCGACCACGGCCCGGCCGCCAGTTCGCGCAGGCGATGCAGGCGCTCGTCGTCGCTTGACGCCGCGCCGCACTCGCCGGCCAGGGCGCGGACGACGAAGCGCGACGTGGCGATCGCACGCGCACAGCCGGCGGCGATGCGGTCGTCGTACTGTGGGTTCGGTTCGTCGGGGTCGTTCATGGGGCCCGCTGCCGCGCATTCCGGCGCCGCCGGGATGCAGAGCGCCACATTCTACGAATGCAGTTCGCTGCGCTAAGCTCGACCGCGACTTTCGACAGCAGGCCCTTCGACAGCGGCCGATACCGACATGACTGCAAGCCTTGCCCCATCGTCCGACTCGATCCGGGTCGCCGCGGTGCAGATGGTCTCGAAGCCCGATGTCGGCGCCAATCTGCGCGATGCCTCGGCGCTGATCGACCAGGCCGCCGCACAGGGCGCGCAACTGGTGGCGCTGCCGGAGTACTTCTGCCTGATGGGCCGCGAGACCGACAAGGTGAGCGCTCGCGAAGCCGACGGCAGCGGGCCGATCCAGGAGTTTCTCGCCGCCACGGCGGCACGTCACCGGATCTGGCTGGTCGGCGGCACGGTGCCGCTCGTATCGCCGCAGCCGGACCGGGTGATGAACTCGGTGCTGGTCTACGGCCCCGACGGGTCGCGCATCGCCCGCTACGACAAGATGCATCTGTTCGCCTTCGCCGCCGGCAACGAGTCCTACGACGAAGCGAAGACCATCGTTCCCGGCCGCGACGTCCGGACCTTCGAGCTGCAGCCCGCAGGCGGCCCGCGGCTGAAGGTGGGCCTTTCGGTCTGCTACGACCTGCGCTTTCCGGAGCTGTATCGCGGGCTCGGCGAGCCGGACCTGATCCTGGTGCCTGCCGCCTTTACCGCCACCACGGGCCGCGCGCACTGGCTGACGCTGCTGCGCGCGCGGGCAATCGAGAACCTCTGCTACGTGCTGGCGCCGGCCCAGGGCGGCCGGCATGAAAACGGCCGCGCCACCTTCGGTCACAGCGTGCTCTACGACCCCTGGGGCGAGACCCTGGCGCAGCTCGACGAGGGTCCGGGCGTGATCGCAGGCTACGTGGTGCCGGCGCGGATCGACGAGGTGCGCGTAAGCCTGCCGGCACTGGCGCACCGCGTCTTCCGCTGAGAAGGTGCCGGCCGGCCCCGGGCTTGTCCCGGCGCCGCCTGCCCCGACATCGATGCTCTGGGAGCCGATCGCAGGTCGGCAAGTACACTCTTCCGTCTGCTCTCCCGGGCCACCGCCATCCTCCCGCCGATGAAACCTGCCGACGCACCGATCGACCATCTCGCCACTGCCCGCCGCCTGCTGCTCGAGCCCTATGGTCTCGACGAATCGGTGCTTCAACAGGCGCTGGCGCTGATCTTCGAGCACGACGCCGACTTCGCCGATCTGTACTTCCAGTACCTGCGCAGCGAATCGTTTTCGCTCGAGGAAGGCATCGTCAAGAGCGGCAGCTTCGACATCGAGCAGGGCGTCGGCGTGCGCGCCGTCAGCGGCGACAAGACCGCCTTCGCCTACTCCGACGACCTGTCGACCGAGGCGCTGCTTGAAGCGGCAACCACCGCGCGCGCCATCGCGTCGGCCGGCGGCGGCGCGGCCCGGCCGGCCGCGCTGCGGCCGCGGCACGCCAGGCCGCTGTATGCCGCCGTCGACCCGGTGGCGACACTTGCCGCGGTGGAGAAGATCCGGCTGCTGGAGCGGATCGAGACCATGGCCCGCGCCCGCGATCCGCGGGTGAAGCAGGTGATGGCCAATCTCGCCGGCGACTACGAGGTGGTGCTGGTGGCGCGGCAGGAGCGCGACGGCGAGGGCCTGATCGCCGCCGACGTGCGGCCGCTGTCGCGGCTTTCGCTGACGGTGATCGTCGAGGAGAACGGCCGCCGCGAGCAGGGCTTCGCCGGCGGCGGCGGCCGCGTCGATCTCGGGTACTTCGACAACGCCGTCCTCGCGCAGTACGTCGCTGGCGCCGTCGACATGGCGCTCGCCAACCTCGGCGCGCGGCCGGCGCCGGCCGGCGTGATGAGCGTCGTGCTCGGCCCCGGCTGGCCGGGCATCCTGCTGCACGAGGCGATCGGACACGGGCTCGAAGGCGACTTCAACCGCAAGGGCTCGAGCGCCTTCGCCGGCCGCGTCGGCCAGCGGGTGGCCTCGAAGGGCGTCACCGTGATCGACGACGGCACGATGCCGGAACGCCGCGGCTCGCTGTCGATCGACGACGAGGGCACGCCCAGCCACCGCACGGTGCTGATCGAGGACGGCATCCTGTGCGGCTACATGCAGGACACGCTGAACGCGAAGCTGATGAACGTGCCGCCGACCGGAAACGGCCGCCGCGAATCCTTCGCCCACCTGCCGATGCCGCGGATGACCAACACCTGCATGCTCGGCGGCGATGCCGACCCGCAGGAGATCGTCCGCTCGGTGAAGAAGGGCATCTACGCCAGCAACTTCGGCGGCGGCCAGGTCGACATCACCAACGGCAAGTTCGTCTTTTCGATGGCCGAGGCCTATCTGATCGAGAACGGCCGCATCACCGCCCCCGTGAAGGGCGCGACGCTGATCGGAAACGGCCCCGATGCGTTGACGCGGGTGAAGATGATCGGCAACGACATGCGGCTCGACTCCGGCATCGGCAACTGCGGCAAGGACGGCCAGAACGTGCCGGTCGGCGTCGGCCAGCCGACGCTGCGGATCGAAGGGCTCACGATCGGCGGCACTGGCTAGCAGCTGGGCCGCGTCGCCGGCCGGGATTCGCGTGCCGATCTTCCCCGTCCGATTTCTCCCGCCGATCGTCTGGCTGGTGCGCCTGCTGGTGGGCGCCTATCCGCGCTGGATCGGCTGCGCGCCGACTGCGACGCAGCGGATCTACTTCGCCAATCACACCAGTCACATGGACACGGTGGTGCTCTGGGCGGCGCTGCCGGGGGAACTGCGCGCCAACACCCGGCCGGTGGCGGCGAAGGACTACTGGGACCGCGGCGGCATCCGCGGCCAGATCGCCCGCGACGAACTGAACGTGGTGATGGTCGACCGGGCGCGCGACGATCCGAACGCCGACCCGCTCGATCCGCTGCGCGAGGCGCTGGAAAACGGCTTCTCGCTGATCATCTTTCCCGAGGGCACGCGCACGCCGCAACCGCTGCCGGGGCAGTTCCGCAGCGGGCTTTTTCACCTGGCGATGGAGTCGCCGGGCGTCGAACTGATCCCGGTGTACATCGAGAACCTGCACCGGAGCATGCCCAAGGGCGCGCTGCTGCCGGTGCCGACGATCTGCACCGTGCGCTTCGGCGCGCCGCTGGCGCGGATCGAGGGCGAAGAGAAGGAGAGCTTCCTGCAGCGCGCCCGCGACGCCGTGGCCGGCCTGGCGGGATAGGGAGGAGGCGATGAACCTGACCCTGCAGCAGACCTTCTTCGCAGTCTTCGGCGGCCTGGTGCTGCTGGTCGCCGCCGCCAGCCTGCTGGCGTACTGGCTGGCGACGCACACCGCTGACGCGGTCAAGACGACCTGGCTGAACCAGCTGAACTCGCGCATCCAGGCCGGGTGGCTGATCGGCCTGCTGTTCGCAGTCGGCTTCGCGCTGGGCGAGACCGCGCTGTCGGTGATCTTCGCGCTGGCGTCTTTCTTCGCATTGCGCGAGTTCGTCGCCCTCACGCCCATCAAGCCGGCCGATCACACGGCATTGATCATCGCGTTCTATGTCGTGATCCCGGTGCAGTACGTGCTGGTGGCCGGCGGCTGGTACCAGTTCTACGCCGTGTTCATCCCGGTCTACCTGTTCCTGGTGCTGCCGATGGTGATGGCCTGGCGGCTAGACACCGAGCTGTACCTGCAGCGGGTCGCCAAGGTGCAGTGGGGCCTGATGCTGTCGGTGTTCTGCGTCTCGCACGCGCCGGCGATCGCCACGCTCGAGCCGCCGGGCTACGAGGGCCGCGGACCGCTGCTGCTGCTGTACTACCTGCTGGTCGTGCAACTGTCGGACGTGTTCGCGGTGATGGCCAGCGCCAGCCTCGGCCGCACGCCGCTGCTGTCGAACCCGAACAAGAGCCGCGAGGGCGTGCTGATCGGCGGCACCGCCGCCACCCTGCTGGGCACGGCCTTGTGGTGGATGACGCCTTTTTCCTGGTGGCAGGCTCTACTTATGGCCACGGCCACCGTCGTGACCGGCTTCCTGGGCGGGATGGTGCTGTCTTCCGTCAAGCGCAGCCTGGGAGAACGCCAATGGGATCAAGGCGTTGCGCTATCCCGTGGGGTGCTGGAGCGGCTCGAGGGCCTCACCTTCTCGGCGCCGGTGTTCTTCCACCTGACCGTCTACTTCTTCGTGCCCTAGCCTCGCGTGCCGCTGCGTTCGCGCTACAGGTCGCGCCTCCCGTCTTCCCCGGGCTTGGCAAAGCGGCGGCGAAGGCGTTCAATTGGGCCGTCGTCGTCGTCGAGGTTGGATGGAAAAGTCATGCGCGCCGCACCGTGTCGTCGAGCCTTGCTCGCCGCGCTGCTGGCCGCAGCCGCGTCGAATGCGGCCGCGCAGGACAAAGGTGAACCCACCACCTCGCTGCTGTATGGTCTGATCGGCGATCCGATTGCCGAGCAGACCCTGCTCGCGGCCCGCTGGGGTTCGACGAGCAGCACGATGCGCTTCGACACCACCGCCGGTCTCGGCGCCCATGAGGTGCGCGTGCTGAGCGCCGGCTCGTCGTCGCGCTGGACGCCGCAGTTCTCGCCGATGGGCGCCGACGCGCGGCTGACCGATTTGAATGTCGAACTGGTCCGTGCCACCTACCGCTACACGCTGCTGGCCGAACCCGGCTGGGAGATGAAGGTCGGCCTGTCGACCAACCTTTCCGAATCGACCAATGTGCTGCGGCCGGTCTATGGCGGCGGCTCCGCCTTCGGCGCTTTGCCGACGCTGCACCTGGCCGGCTCGGCGCAATGGTCGCCACGCTGGCGCCTGGCCTTCGCCGTCGACGGCCTGGCGACGACGCGCGGCCGGGCGATCGATTTCGACGTGCAGGTCGATTACCTGATGTCGCCGTCGGTGTCCGTGTTCGGCGGCTACCAGTTGACCGATGCCGCGGGCGACGCCGAAGGCTTCTACGGCAACGGCCTCTCCAATCGCGCCAACATCGGCCTGCGCTACCGGTTCTGAAGCTTGTCGCAGTGCAACCAATCCGGTAGAGTCGGGCAGGCTTAGGGTTTCAACTGAGATGCGCCACTTCTTCTACTTTTACGGCTTTTTCCGGCCACTGGCGGAGAAAGTCGATCGGCGCGCGTAGACAACCCAACCCATCGACCCAAACCGCCAGGCCTGCAAACCTGGCGGTTTTTTTTCGCCGGGTCGCCGGTCAGGCCCAGGAGAGCAACGTGGACGGAGCAAGAACGATGCGTTACATGACCGACGACCTGCGGATCCGCGAGATCAAGGAGCTGTCGCCGCCGGCGCACCTGATCCGCGAGTTTCCCTGCGGCGAGAGCGAAGGCCAGGTCGTCTTCGCGGCCCGCACGGCGCTGCACGGCATCCTGAGCGGCGCCGACGACCGGCTGATCGTCGTCATCGGCCCGTGCTCGATCCACGACCCGAAGGCGGCGCTGGAGTACGCGCGGCGGCTGAAGGCCGAGCGCGAGCGGCTGCGCGACGACCTCGAGATCGTGATGCGCGTCTACTTCGAGAAGCCGCGCACCACAGTCGGCTGGAAAGGACTGATCAACGACCCGGATCTCGACGGCAGCTTCCGCATCAACCACGGCCTGCGGGTGGCGCGCGAACTGCTGATGGAGATCAACGCGCTCGGCCTGCCGGCCGGCTGCGAGTACCTCGACATGATCACGCCGCAGTACATCGCGGACATGGTGAGCTGGGGCGCGATCGGCGCCCGCACGACGGAGAGCCAGGTCCACCGCGAACTGGCCTCGGGGCTGTCGTGTCCGGTGGGCTTCAAGAACGGCACCGACGGCAACGTTCGCATCGCCGCCGAGGCGATCCGTGCGGCGCAGCAGCCGCACCACTTCCTGTCGGTGACCAAAGGCGGCCACTCGGCGATCGTCTCGACCAAGGGCAACGACGACTGCCACATCATCCTGCGGGGCGGGAAGGCGCCAAATTACGACGCCGCCGGCGTTGATGCAGCCTGCCAGGAACTGGCGAAGAACGGCCTCGCGCAACGGCTGATGATCGACGCCTCGCACGCCAACGCCAGCAAGCAGCACGAGCGCCAGCTCGCCGTGGCCGAGGCGATCGCCGGGCAACTCGAAGCCGGCGAGGCGCGGATCGTCGGCGTGATGGTTGAGAGCCATCTCGTCGGCGGCCGGCAGGACCTCGTGCCAGGAAAAGCGCTCGCCTACGGCCAGTCGGTCACCGACGCCTGCCTCGGCTGGGACGACAGCGTGACGCTGCTCGAGCGGCTTGCGGCCGGCGTGCGCGGCCGCCGCAGGCAGGCCGCGAACCGGTCCTGAAAGCTGCCCGCCGACGGCGGGCCGGCGCCACAACCATGTCCGAAAACGGCGAGCCCCGGCTCGCCGTTTGCGTCATAGTGCGGGCCATGCAGATCGATCCCGAGTCCTGCTTCCGCGCCACCCGCGCTCGCGACGCGCGCTTCGACGGCCGCTTCTTCGTCGGCATCACCAGCACGCGCGTGTACTGCCGCCCGGTGTGCGGCGCGCGGCCGGCGCGGCGCGAGCACCAGCGCTACTTCGCCAGCGCCGCGGCGGCCGAGCAGTCCGGCTTCCGCCCCTGCCTGCTGTGCCGGCCGGAGCTGGCGCCGGGGCTGGCGCTGGTCGATGCCTCGCGGCAGCTGGCGCGGGCCGCCGCGAGCCTGATCGACGACGGCCTCGCCAATGAAGGCGGCATGGACGCGGTGGCGCGACGGCTCTGCGTCACCGACCGCCACCTGCGCCGCGTCTTCGAGGCCGAGTACGGCGTGACGCCGGTGGCCTACGCGCAAACGGCGCGGCTGCTGCTCGCCAAGCGGCTCTTGACCGACACCCGCATGCCCGTCACCGACGTGGCGCTGGCGGCAGGCTTCGGCAGCGTGCGCCGCTTCAATTCGCTGTTCGCGTCGCGTTACCGGCTGCAGCCGACCTCGCTGCGGCGGACCGCGCCGCGCGCATCGTCGGTCGACTTCCACCGCTTCGTTCTCGCCACAAGGGCGCCTTTCGATTATCGGCGGCTGATCGACTTCTTCGCGGCGCGGGCGCTGCCGGCCGTCGAGCGGGTCGATGGGCAGCGGCTGCGCCGGACGCTCGCCGTGGCGGCGAGCGACGGCAGGACGAATTCCGGCTGGATCGAGATCCGGCCGGCGCCGCGTGGCATCGAGGTGCGCATCGACGCGCGCCTGGCGCCGGCGCTGCCGCGGGTGCTCTCCGCCTGCAAGCAGGCCTTCGACCTCGACTGCCAGCCCGACGCGGTCGCCTTGGGTCTGGGCGATCTGGCAGCTTCGCGGCCAGGACTGCGGCTGCCCGGATCGTTCGACGGTTTCGAGACAGCGGTGCGAACGATCCTCGGGCAGCAGATCAGCGTCAAGGCGGCGCGCACCTTGGCCGGCCGGCTGGTCGAGCGTTTCGGCCCACCGATCGAGACACCGCATGCCGGCGTGACGCATCTGTTCCCGAGCGCAGCGCAGCTCGCCGCACATGCGCCGGGCGACATCGCCAGCCTCGGCATCATCGCGGCGCGCGCGCGGGCGATCGTGGCGCTTGCAGTGGCCGTTGCCGAAGGACGGCTGCTGCTGGCGCCGAGCGTCGACGTAGAGCGCACGCTGTCACTCTTGCAGGAACTGCCGGGCATCGGCCCCTGGACGGCGCAGGCGATCGCGATGCGTGCGCTGCACTGGCCGGATGCCTTTCCGACCGGCGACGTCGGCATCGCGCAGGCATTGCGCGAACGGCGACCGGCGCAACTCGCGCGTATCGCCGAGGCCTGGCGCCCCTGGCGAGCCTATGCCGTGATGCACCTGTGGACTTCCCTGGAGGAGTGATGACGACCAAGTACACGACTCTGCCGAGCCCGCTCGGCACGCTGCAACTGACGGCACAAAATGGACGCCTGACGGGCGTGCACTTTCCGGGACAGAAGCACGACCGGCCGGCGCAGTTCGGCTGGCAGCGCGACGACGACGAGCCGGTGCTCGCAAAGGCGCGTGCGCAACTGGCCGAGTACTTCGACGGCAAGCGCAGCGACTTCGACCTGCCGCTGGCGCCCGCCGGCACCGACTTCCAGCAGGCCGTCTGGCAGGCGCTGCTCGAGGTGCCCTTCGGCGCCACCTCGACCTACGGCGCCATCGCGCAAGTGATCCGCCGGCCGAGCGCCGTGCGCGCTGTCGGCGCCGCGGTCGGCGCCAATCCGATCGGCATCGTCGTGCCCTGCCATCGCATCATCGGCAGCGACGGCAGCCTGACCGGCTATGCCGGCGGGCTGGATCGGAAGGTCAAGTTGCTGGCGCTCGAAAGCCGGGCGACGCAACTCGAGCTGACTGCATGAGCATCGAGAAGGGCAGCGCGGCGATCACGCTGCGCTTTTCGGCGCTCCCCACCGGCGAGGTGAGACACCTGCAGGCCGGCGGGGTCGACGCCAACGGCCAGCCGCCCGAGCGCTACATCAGCGACGGAGATGGCCTGCCCTGCCGGCACTGCCTGTCCGACATTGCCGCCGGCGAGCCTTACCTGATCCTGGCCTGGCGGCCGTTTCCCTCGCTGCAGCCCTATGCCGAATGCGGCCCGATCTTCCTGCACGCCGAGGCCTGCGCCCGCTATGCCGACGAACCTCGGGCGCCGCTGCTGTTCGCGACGCGCCGCCATCTGCTGATCCGCGGCTACTCGGCCTCCGACCGCATCGTCTACGGCTCAGGCAGCCAGATCGACGCGAACGAGCTGGCGCAGGCCGCAAGCGCACTGCTGCAGCGGCCCGAGATCGCCTATGTCCACGTCCGCTCCGCCAGCAACAACTGCTATCAGTGCCAGATCGAGCGTGGATGAAACGCCGCGACCTCATCGACCTCGTGCTGCTGGCGGCGATCTGGAGCGCGAGCTTCCTGTTCATGCGGATCGCCGCGCCGGCCTTCGGGCCGGTGGCGCTGGTCGAAGTGCGGATGGCGATCGGCGGCCTCGTCCTGCTGCCGCTGCTGCTGTTTCGTGGCGGCCTGCCGGCGCTCGCCACGCACGGCCGCCGCATCGCGCTGGTCGGCATCCTGAATTCGACGGCGCCGTTCCTTCTGATCACCTACGCGATGCTGACGCTGACCACCGCGCTGGGCTCGGTGCTCAATGCCACCGTGCCGATGTGGACCGCACTGGTGGCCGCGGTCTGGCTGCGCGAGCGACCGCGGCGCTCGCAGTGGCTCGGCATGGCGATCGGAGCCGCCGGCGTGCTGGTGCTGGTCGGCGACCGGCTCGACTTCAACCCTGCCGGCGCCGGCTGGACCGAGACGGTGGCGATCGGCGCCGCGCTCGCCGGCATGTTTCTCTATGGTCTCTCGGCAAACGTGGCGCGGCAGACGCTGGCCGGCGTGCCGACGCTGGCGACGGCAACCGGCAGCCAGCTCGTGGCCGCCGTGCTGCTGGCGCCGGCCGCCGCGCTCCTCTGGCCGGCGCAGCCGCCGGCACCCGGCGCCTGGGCTGCGGCGATCGTGCTCGGCCTGCTGTGCACCGGATTCGCCTACGTGCTGTACTTCCGGCTGATCGACCGCATCGGCGCCGTACGCGCCGCCAACGTCACCTACCTGATCCCGCTGTTCGCCACCCTCTGGGGCACGCTGTTCCTGGGTGAGGCGGTGACGCTGCGGCTCGCCGTCGGCGGCGCGATCGTGCTCGCCGGCACCGCGCTGGCTCTCGGCATCGCGCAGCGGCTGCCGCTGCTGCGGCGGACCTGAGCGCGCACGGCCGTGCGCGCTACTGGTTCTTGCGCTGCTGCCACTGCACGTCGCTGCCGCCGGCGTAGCGGTTCAGCACCCGCGACAGCACGAACATCAGGTCGGAGAGCCGGTTGACGTACTGCCGCGGCGTGGCGTTGATCGTTTCGCTGCGGCCCAGCGTAACCATCGCCCGTTCGGCGCGGCGGCAGGTGGCGCGGCACACGTGCGCCAGCGCCGCGGCGCGGCTGCCGCCGGGCAGGATGAACTCCGCCAGCCGTGGCAGGCCGGCGTTGTAATGCTTCAGCCGCTCGTCGAGCCGCGCCACCTGCGCATCCTTCAGCATCGTGTAGCCGGGAATGCACAGCTCGCCGCCGAGGTCGCAGAGATCGTGCTGGATGTCGAGCAGGTCGGCGCGCACTTCGTCGGGCAGCGACTCGGCGAGCAGCACGCCGACGGCGGAATTCAGCTCGTCGACATCGCCGATGGCGGCGATGCGCAGGCTGTCCTTGCCGGTGCGGCTGCCGTCGCCCAGCCCGGTGGTTCCGTCGTCCCCGGTGCGGGTGGCGATCTGCGAGAGGCGGTGGCCCATGGGTTGACTCCGGTGGCGATTCGTTGCGGCAAGCGACGGAGGCGATGTTAGCGGCGCAGGAGCCGCGAGTAAGCTCCTGCAACCGACCGACAGGAGCCGACCATGAACGCGCCGACCGAACTGCGCCAGGCCGTCAGGCCCTTGCCCGAAGCCTTCTCGGCCGCCGTGCGCGAGCGCTTCGGCGACCGCTTTTCCACCGCCGGCGCGGTGCGCGAGCACCATGGGCGCGACGAATCGGTGTTCCCGCCGGTGCCGCCGCAGGCGGTCGTCTTCGCGCATTCGACAGAGGAAGTCGCGGCGCTGGTGCGATTGGCTGCCCTGCACCGCGTGCCGGTGATCCCCTACGGTGTCGGCACCTCGCTCGAAGGGCATCTCCTGGCGGTCGAGGGCGGAGTCAGCGTCGACCTGTCGCCGATGAACCAGGTGCTGGCGGTCAACGCCGAGGACCTGACGGTCACCGCGCAGGCCGGTGTCACGCGCAAGCAGCTCAACGAGGAGATCAAGCACACGGGGCTTTTCTTCCCGATCGACCCCGGCGCCGACGCCACCGTCGGCGGCATGGCGGCGACACGCGCCTCCGGCACCAACGCCGTGCGCTACGGCACGATGCGCGAGAACGTGCTCGGGCTGACGGTCGTGACCGCCGAGGGCAAGGTGATCCGCTCCTCGCGGCGGGCGAAGAAGTCGAGTGCCGGCTACGACCTGACGCGCATCTTCGTCGGCAGCGAAGGCACGCTCGGCATCATCACCGAGGTGACGCTGAAGCTGTATCCGCAGCCGGAGGCGATCGCCGGCGCGATCTGCTCGTTCCCGAGTGTCGAGGCGGCGGTGAACACGACCATCGCCACGATCCAGATGGGCGTGCCGATCGCCCGCTGCGAACTGCTCGACGCGCTGACGGTGAAGGCCGTGAACCTGCGCGACAGGCTGGGACTACCCGAGGCGCCGCTGCTGCTGTTCGAGTTCCACGGCACGCCGGCCAGCGTCGAGGAACAGACCGCCACCGTGCAGGAGATCGCGCACGACCATGGCGGCCACGACTTCCAGTGGGCCACGACACCCGAGGAGCGCAGCCGCCTGTGGGCGGCGCGGCACAACGCCTACTTCGCCTGCCTGCAACTGAAACCCGGCTGCCGCTCGAGCACCACCGACGTCTGCGTGCCGATCTCGCGGCTCGCGGAGTGCATCGTCGAGACGATCCGCGACACCGAGGCGAGCAGCCTGCCGGCGCCGATCCTCGGCCACGTCGGCGACGGCAACTTCCACTGCGCCATCCTGGTCGACCCGGCGAGCGAGGCCGAAATGGAAGAAGCCGAGCGGCTGAACCGCCGCATCGTCGAACGCGCGCTTGCCATGGACGGCACCTGTACCGGCGAACACGGCGTCGGCCTGCACAAGATCGACTTCCTGCTCGACGAGCACGGCGCCGATGCGGTCGATTTGATGGCCCGCGTCAAGCGCGCCTTCGACCCGCTGAACATCCTGAATCCGGGCAAGGTGCTGCGGCTGTAGCGCCGGCCGGCGTCGACCTTCAGTTCCTGCCGCCGAG
>Ga0105096_10000588_pt1 | contig 13156 bp, 13 predicted proteins | sample PPLLak3cmMay2015_FD_87036 | JGI IMG/M metagenome (GOLD analysis project Ga0105096, IMG submission 87036) | Freshwater sediment microbial communities from Prairie Pothole Lake near Jamestown, North Dakota, USA - PPLs Lake P7 Core (1) Depth... | ecosystem: Environmental > Aquatic > Freshwater >... | reverse complement strand
CGACGCCGCAGGCCATGAACTCCTCCAGGGAGACCTGGCAGGGTAGCGAGAATTCCCGCGCCAGGGCGGCGACGGCTGCCAGCATGGGGTGCGGGCCGCAGGCGAAGACCTCGACCTCGGCCAAGGCGCTCGTGTCAAGGACGCCGAGCCAGGACCGGGCCAGGTCGGTGACAAAACCCTGGAAGCAGCCGGCATAGCCCTGGAGGCTGGCCAGACGGCTGGGGATACCCCAGTCGTCAAGCAGGGGCATGGCGGCGATGACGTCCGCCGGCAGGCTGGGCACCAGAAACTGGGAAGGCCGGGCCTGGAAGGGGAAGGGTACCTCGGAGCCAAGGATGACCAGGGGCTTGAAGGCCAGCTCCCGGCGCAGGGCGTCGGCGAGGAAGATCATGGGCGGCATGCCCACCCCACCGCCGATAAGCAGAGGCCTTGGCCGTTCCGCGTGGACCTGGAAGGGGTTGCCGATGGGACCGATGGAACTGATGACATCCCCTGGCCGCTTCTGGGCCAGGAGTCGGGTGCCTTCGCCCACCGCCTTGTACAGAATCTCGATCCAACTCTCCCTGGCATTAACGCGCAGGATGGAGATGGGCCGGCGCAGCGGCAGGGCCGGGTCGCAGCGCAGGTGGACGAACTGGCCGGGCCGGGCAAATTGAGCACACTCCGGAGCCCAGAGGCGCATCAGGTACTGTTCGCCGGGGTGGGCTTCCTGGGTCAGAACCTCGGTCTCCTCCAGGAAGAGGGTGCCGCGATGGGATGTTTCACTCATGATGGGCTCGGGACGGGTACTCATGGACGACGCGGCCCCCCAACAGGGTCCAGCGCGCGCGCCCCTTCATCCTGGCCCCCAGGAAGGGGGTGTTGCGGCCCTGGCTCAGCCAGGCATCGGGGCCCACCCGCCAACGGGCCTGGGGATCGAAGACGCAGATATCCGCGACCCGTCCGGTTGCCAGGTCCCCCAAGGGTAGGCCGAGGATGGCGGCGGGACCGCTGGTCAGGCGGGCGATGGCCGTGGGCAGGTCCAGCAGGTCCTTGGCGACCAGGCGCAGCATGAGCGGTAGCAGGGTCTCCAGGGCGGCCATGCCTGGCGCGGTGCCGGGGAAGGGCGCCAGCTTGGCGTCGGCCTCGTGGGGCTGGTGATCGGAGCAGACGGCGGTGACCAGGCCGTCGCGCACCGCGTCGCGCAAGGCGGCGCGGTCCGCGGCCGTGCGCAGGGGTGGGTCCAGGTGACACTGGCTATCGAATCCCTCCAGATCCTCCTCGGTCAGGAAGAGCTGATGGACGCCGACATCGGCGGTAACGGCGATGTGCCGCTGCTTGGCCTCCGCCAGCATCTCCAGGGAGCGGGCACAGGAGAGGCCACGAAAATGGACGCGAGCCCCAGTCTGCTCCGCCAGGGCCAGGTCTCGTGCCAGGGCCACTGTCTCCGCCGCCGCCGGGATGCCCGGCAAGCCCAGCCGGGCGCTGACCTGCCCCTCGTGGGCGCAGCCATTGTCGCGCAGGAAAGGGTCCTGGGGGCGCAGGAAGACCGCCAGCCCGAAGGTGGCGGCGTACTCCATGGCCCGCCGCAGCACCAGGGTATTGAGGATAGGGCGATCGGCCTGGCTCATGACGGCACAGCCGGCCTGGCTCAGGGCCACCATCTCGCTGATCTGCTGGCCATCCAGGCCCTGGGTCAAGGCCCCGGCGGGCACCACCCGGGCCCTGCCCACCCGCTCGGCGGTCTGACTGATGAGTTGGGCCACCGCCGGGGTGTCGATCACCGGCCAGGTGTCCGGCGGGCAGCAGAGGGTAGTGATCCCTGCCGCCGCCGCCGCCGCCGTCTCGCTGGCGATGGTGCCCTTGTGCTCCTGGCCCGGCTCGCGGAGGCGGGCGCAGAGATCGACCAGGCCGGGACAGACGACCTGATCGTTGGCATCCAGAACCCGATCAGGCGTGAAACCCGCCGGGGCATCGCCCACCGCCAACACCCGCCCCTCGGCGATATGCAGGTCCAGGAGGCCGTCGATGCCGTTGGCGGGGTCGATGAGCCGGCCGTGACGAATACTGATCCGGGAGTTTTCAACCATGGGTTTAGCCCCGTCCACGCCTGTTCTGGGTGCCCATGCACAGGGACATGACCGCCATGCGCACGGCGATGCCGTTGCTGACCTGTTCCAGGATCACGGAGCGAGGCCCGTCGGCGACCTGGGAATCCATCTCTACCCCCCGGTTGATGGGCCCGGGATGCATGACGATGGCGTCGGGTTTGGCGGTGGCCAGGCGCTCCTCGGTGAGGCCGAACAGGCGGTAGTATTCGTGTTCGCTCGGCAGCATGGCCCCGCGCATGCGCTCTCGTTGGAGGCGCAGCATGATGATGACGTCGGCGTCGCGCACGCCCTCCCGCAGGTCGTGAAAGACGCGGGCGCCCAGGGACTCCGGTTCCGCCGGCAACAAGGTGCGCGGGGCTATGATCCGCACCTCGCCGGCGCCCAGGGTCCGCAGCGCCGCCAGTTGGGACCGGGCCACCCGCGAGTGGAGTATGTCGCCGACGATGGCCACCCGCAGCTTGGTGAAATCACCCTTGTGACGCCGGATGGTGAACATGTCCAGCATGCCCTGGGTCGGGTGCGAGTGGCGGCCGTCGCCGGCATTGATGACGCACACATGGGGCGAGGCGTGTTGGGCGATGAAGTGGGCCGACCCGCTCTCGGCGTGGCGCACCACGAACATATCGACATGCATGGCCTCCAGGTTGCGCAGGGTGTCGAGCAGGGTTTCGCCTTTGGAGGTGGAGGATGTGGCGATATTCAGGTTGAGCACGTCCGCCGACAGCCGCTTGGCCGCCAGCTCGAAGGTGGTGCGGGTGCGGGTGCTGGTCTCGAAGAAGAGGTTGGCGACCGTCTTGCCCTGACAGAGGGGAACCTTTTTCACCGCCTGGCGGGCCACGCCGAGGAAGCCCTCGGTCCTGTCGAGGATCTCGACCAGGCAGGCCCGGCTCAGGCCATCGAGGGTGAGAAAATGCTTGAGATGGCCTCGGTCGTCAAGCTGGACGTTGGGGGCATGCATGGATTGGAGACAACTTGGGTCAAGGGGGGCAAGAGGGCTCACTGGGTCTGGTAACGATGGCCCAGGACCAGGGCTAGCGGTTCGGGCCCGGTCAGCTTCACTTGCAGGGTAGGATCCAGGTCCAGCTCCTGCTTCAGGTCCAGGCCAGTGGCGTCCGCCGCGATCGGCAGTTCCCGTCCGCCGCGCCGCACCAGGACCGCCAGCATGACGGAGGCCGGCCGGCCGTAGTCGAAGAGGATACCGAGGGCGGCGCGGATGGTGCGGCCGGTCTGGAGGACGTCGTCCACCAGGATAATATGGCGGTCTTCCACCGCCACTGGCAGGTCCGAGGGCCGCACCTGGGGGTGCAAGCCGATGCGGCTGAAGTCATCCCGATAGAAGGAGATGTCCAGCCGGCCCAGGGGCTCCGCCAGGCCCAGGGCACGATGCAGATGTTCGGCGATCCAGACACCGCCCGTGTGGATGCCGACCATGAGGGGGGCCGTGATTCCACGTTGACGCAGCTTGTCCTGGATCGCCTCGCCCATGCGGCTTATGGCCGCCTCGATGGCCTCGGCCGAGGCATAAACGTCAGTGTCGCTCACTCAGCCAGGTCTCCAGCAAGAGTTTTGCCGCCATGGCGTCCACCACCTCGCGGGAGGTGGCCTTACGTCCGAGGATCTGGCGTGCCTCAATCGTGGTCAGGCGCTCGTCCACCAGGTGCACCGGCAGGCCGAAGCGTCCCTCGATCTGGCGGGCGAAGCGGCGGGCGAGGGGGGCGATCTCGGTCTCGGTGTCATCCATGTTGAAGGGCAGGCCCACCACGGCCGCGTCCGGCCGCCAGTCGCGGATCAGGGCCTCGATGCGGGGCCAGTCCGGCCGCTCGTTGCGGCTGCGCAAGGTGATCAGGGGGGCGGCGGTGGCGGTCACCGTCTGACCCACGGCCACGCCGATCTTGCGCGGACCATAATCAAAGCCGAGCAGGGTCCCCGTGCCCATTCAGGCGTGTCCGACCTCGGCGCTCATCAGGTTCAGATCGACCCCGATCAGGGAGGCCGCCGCCAGCCAGCGTCGCCCGGCCGGCAGGCGAAAGAGGATGTCGCCATCCGCCGGGCCGCTGAGCCAGGCGTTGGTGCCCATCTCCTGCTCCAACTGACCGCCGCCCCAGCCGGCATAGCCCAGGGCGATGAGGCGCCAGGCCGGACCCTGGCCAGCCGCGATGGCCTCCAGTACGTCGCGCGAGGTGGTGACGCTGATGTTGGGGGCTATGTTCAGGGTCGAGTCGTAGGTCTCGCCTTCGGAATGCAAAACGAAGCCGCGATCCGTCTGCACGGGCCCCCCAAGGTAGATAGGGGTATCAAGGACGCTCAGGTCCCGGATCTCGATATCCAGTTGCTCCAGCATCTCGCCGAGGCGGATCTCCAGGGGGCGGTTGATGACGATCCCCATGGCGCCCTGATCCGTGTGCTCGCACACATAGGTTACGGTGCGCGAGAAATTCGGATCCCGCAGCCCCGGCATGGCGATGAGGAACTGGTTGGCGAGAGTGGATGCGTATGGCATGGGCATAGTATCCGGCCCTCACCCGCCAGAGGCAAGAAGATTGCCGGGGGGATACCTGGCCACCCTATCGGCAACACGGCCTGGAGGGTGGGCTTGGAGTTAGCGGCGGCTTCCTCAAACAGGGCTATTACTGGTTGATCCACTGAAATTCCGAGTCCCTACCTCGCTGCCGCCACCGGATCAGCACCCATTTCCTGGACAAGGCTGGCGATGAGAATCTCCTTGTTGCGATAGCGGATATCGGTACCCTTGGCAACGAAGACGACCTGCTCGGCGATATTGGATGCCTTGTCGCCGATGGCCACCAGGGCGCGTAGGGCAAAGACGACGTCGATGACCTGGCCGAGCAGGGATGAATCTTCGAAGACAAAGGTCATCAGGTGGCGCATGGCGGCGTCAAACTCTTCCTCGAGTTCGGATTCCTGGCGGAAGACTTCCAGGGCCTTGTCCACTTTTATCTCCGCCAGGGATTCCAGGCTGAGTCCTAGCAGGTGGCTGGCAATCCGATCCAGGCGGCGGACATGGTGGAGGGTCCTGGGTACGGCGCTCCGCCCCTCCCGTTCCTTGATGCGCAGGGCGCACCAGGCGATCTGCTCGGCCTTGTCGCCGGCCTGCTCCAGATAACCCGTGCACTTTGACAGGGCCATGATCATGCGTAAATCGATGGCGGCGGGCTGGCGTTTGGCAATGATGTTAAAGATACCCTGGTCGATATCCATTTCCTGGCGATCGACCTGGCGCTCGCGATCCACCACCTGCCGCGCCAGACCGGCCTCGCCCTCGGTGAGGGCGCCAATGGCGGCGCTGACCTGATCGAGGACCCTGTGGCCCATGGCGAGTACCTGATCGCGGACTAAGCCGAGTTCCTGGTCGAATCTCTGGAGCGTATGGCCCTTGGTGATGTCATGCATGAGGGGTCCCGATTGTTCAGGGGAGTTAGGGACACCACACAGGTTGCCCGGGATCCGGGAAAGGTGGCCTGGCCTCCTGAGCGGTGGCGTGGGTTCGAATGGGCATCCCGTCAGCCAAAGCGTCCGGTGATGTAGTCCTCGGTCAGCTTGTGGCTGGGATTGGTGAAGATCTGGCTGGTCTCGCCCACCTCCACCAGGTCGCCGAGGTGGAAATAGGCCGTGCGCTGGGAGACGCGGGCCGCCTGCTGCATGGAGTGGGTGACGATGGCGATTGTGTAGTTCTCGCGCAGCTCGTCGATCAGCTCCTCGATCTTCGCGGTGGCGATGGGGTCCAGCGCCGAGCAAGGCTCGTCCATCAGGATGACCTCGGGGGACACCGCGATGGTGCGCGCGATGCACAGGCGCTGCTGCTGGCCACCGGACAGGCTGGTGCCGGGCTGGTCGAGGCGGTCCTTGACCTCGTCCCACAGGCCGGCCTTGCGCAGGCTGGTCTCGACCAGTTCGTCAAGCTCGGTCTTGTCGTTGGTCAGCCCGTGGATGCGAGGGCCGTAGGCGACGTTCTCGTAGATCGACTTGGGAAAGGGGTTCGGCTTCTGGAACACCATGCCGACCTGGGCCCGCAGGGGCACCACATCAAGCTTCTTGTCGTAGATGTCGACGCCGTCCAGGGCGATCTGACCGGTCACCCGGCAGCCCGCAATGGTGTCGTTCATGCGGTTCAGGCAGCGCAGGAAGGTTGACTTGCCGCAGCCCGAGGGCCCGATCATGGACACCACCTCGTTCCTGCCGATGTCAAGGCTCACGCCATTGATGGCCTGCTTGGTGCCGTAGTAGACATCCACACCGCGGCACACCATGCGCGGGTTCGGCGAGGTGATATCACCCACCGTGCCGGCGAAGGCCCGGCCTTTCGCCAGTTCGGCCGACGCGATGGCGCCGGTCGCGCGTCCAACCTGTTCGACTGTCGTCGTGTTCATTCGATCATCCTCGGTGAATCATAAAGTCGGTATGCCGGGGCCGGGCGGCCTACCAGCGCCGCTCGAACTTTCTGCGCAGGAGCACCGCCGCCAGGTTCATGAGCATCAGGAACCCGAGCAGCACCATGATCGCGGCGGATGTCTTCTCGACGAAGCCGCGCTCCGGGCTATCGGCCCACAGGAAAATCTGCACCGGCAGGACCGTTGACGGATCGGTGAAGCCGCCGGGGATGTCCACGATGAAGGCGATCATGCCGATCATCAGCAGCGGCGCGGTCTCACCCAAGGCCTGCGCCATGCCAATGATGGTGCCGGTTAGCATCCCCGGCATCGCCAGCGGCAGCACGTGGTGGAACTGGGCCTGCAGCGGCGAGGCCCCCACTCCAAGGGCGCCCTCGCGAATCGACGGCGGGACGGACTTAAGCGCCGCACGGCTGGCGATGATGATGGTCGGCAGGGTCATGAGTGTCAGCACAAGGGCGCCCACCAGGGGCGTGGAGCGCGGCACGCCGAAGAAACCGATGAAGACCGCAAGCCCAAGCAGGCCGAACACGATCGAAGGCACCGCGGCCAGGTTGTTGATGTTCACCTCAATGATGTCGGTCCAGCGATTCTTCGGCGCAAACTCCTCGAGATAGAGCGCGGCCCCGACGCCGATCGGGAAGGAGAACAGCAGGGTCAGCAACAGGGTATAGAAGGACCCCATCAGGGCCCCGGCGATGCCCGCAAGCTCAGGCTCGCGGGAGGTGCCGTTGGTAAAGAAGGGGGTGTTGAGCTTTTTCTCCAGCCGACCCCGCTCGTCGAGCACGTCCAGCCAGGCGATGGTCTGATCCTTCACCCGGCGATCCGACTGGGGCAGGTCGCGCTTGATATGGCCCTTGACGAATTGGTCGATGTCGTCGTCGGCCAGGACCCATACGTCTCTGGTGGTCCCGATGACGGACGGGTTGGAGAGCACCAGGTCCTGAAGCTGCAGCGGCGCCGCCGGGCTCAGGATAGCGTTCAGTGCCCGCTGCTCGCGCCGATCGGTCACCTCTGGGAACTGTTCCTTCAGGGCATCCCGCACCAGCTTGAGGTAGTTGGCCCGGACCAGGGTGTCCCGCTCACGGCTACCGTCCGGGTCGATCATGCCCGCGGCGAAGTGGACCTGTAGCTGGATGTAGGTCTGCTGAAACGCTGGATAGCCCTTGCTGATGATATCGAGGAACAGAATTGCGACGAAGGACAGGCCCAGGATCACCGCGCCCATGCCGATGAGGTGAAAGCGCCTCTCCGCAGCGTAACGCCGCTTGAGGCTCGCATTGACTTTGTCGATGGCGCGCTTGCGCGGCGCGCCCGCGCCGGAGGTCGTGGCTTGGTTACTCATACTGTTCCCGGTACTTGCGCACGATATGCAGCGCGATGATGTTCAGGATCAGGGTGACGATGAAGAGCGTAAGCCCCAGGGCGAAGGCCGCCAGCGTCTTGGGGCTGTCGAACTCCTGGTCGCCAGTGAGCAGGGTCACGATTTGCACGGTGACGGTGGTCACCGTTTCCAGTGGGTTCCAGGTCAGGTTCGCGGTCAGGCCCGCGGCCATCACCACAATCATGGTCTCGCCAATGGCCCGGGACACGGCGAGCAGCACCCCCCCGACGATGCCCGGCAGGGCCGCCGGGATGATCACCCGGCGCACCGTCTCCGCCTTGGTGGCGCCCAGGGCATAGGAGCCGTCCCGCATCGACTGGGGCACGGCGTTGATCACGTCGTCCGAAAGCGATGAGACAAAGGGGATGATCATGATGCCCATGACGAAGCCCGCAGCCAGGGCGCTTTCCGAGGAGACGGCCAGGCCTATGGACTCCCCCAGCTCGCGCACGAAGGGGGCCACGGTGAGGGCGGCGAAAAACCCGTAGACGACCGTTGGGATGCCCGCCAGCACCTCCAGCACCGGCTTGGCCAAGGCGCGGATTTTACGCGGGGCGTATTCAGAGAGATAAATCGCCGCCATCAGACCGATTGGCACCGCGATAAGCATGGCGATGAAGGACACCAGCAGGGTGCCGGCGAAGAGCGGCACGGCACCGAACGCGCCGCTGGCCCCCACCTGATCCTTGCGCAGGGCCGTTTGTGGGCTCCACTCAGTGCCGAAGAGGAATTCGGTTGGCGCGACGCCGCGAAAAAAAAGGAACGACTCGACCATGACCGACAGGACGATGCCCAGCGTGGTCAGGATGGCAATCGAGGAGAACAGGATCAGGATCACCATCGTCGCGGATTCTACCCGGTTGCGCGCGCGCATCTGGGGAATGGTCTGACGCATGGCGATGGCCAGACCGCCGCCCGCAATCGCGAGCGCAAGCGCCCACAGGGTCAGGTTGGCGATGCCCTGAAGCCGCGCGTAGTGGTCGGCGGCCACCTGGATCTTGGGGGTCACCTCGCCGGAGGTAATGTTTCCGGTGGCGAGATTCTTGATGTCATTTAGCAGCAGTTCGACCCGCCCGGGGGACATGCCCTCGGTCATGGCACCAGAAAGCTCCGCCTTCATCAGGGCGGTGACGATCGTGTCCTGGAACCCGGCCCAGACCCCCAGCAGCAGGAGCGCGGGCAGGCCAGTCCAGAGGGCGGCATAAAGGCCGTAGTAGCTGGGCCGGGAGTGCAGAGTTCGGATCTGCTTCGCCCCCCCGGCCACGGATACGGCGCGCTTGCAGCCGAAGTGGTAAGCCAGGGCGAAGACCCCCAGGAGGACGATCAGGAGTGTCGATTGCATGGAAGAAATCCCGTCTCGGGTGAAAGGGTCGGCGGCCCGAAGGCCGGCGACGCGCACGCGCGTTCGCGGCCCAAGGCCGGGTGCAACCCGCTTACTTCAACTCGTCCGGGGTTAGCAACTCCATCTTGTTGGCCCGCTCGGCGACCTGCGCGCGCATGTCCTCGGGCAGGGCGATTAGACCCTTGTCGGCCAGGTAGCCCTCGGGACCCCAGGCTGCGTCGTTGGTGAACTCGGCCAGATACTCGGCGATACCCGGGATGGCGCCAACGTGGGCCTTCTTCACGTAGAAGAACATGGAGCGGGAGACCGGGTATTCGCCGGAGGCGATGGTGTCGTAGCTGGGCTCCACGCCGTTGATCTTCGCGCCCTGGATCTTGTCGGCGTTCTGGTCGAGGAAGCTGTAGCCGAAGACGCCCAGGGCATTGGGGTTGGCCACCAGCTTCTGCACGATCAGGTTGTCGTTTTCACCGGCCTCGATGAAGGCGCCATCCTCGCGGATGCCGTGGCACACCGCCTTGTGCTTCTTGCTATCCTCCTTCCTCATGGCCTTGATCGATGGGATTTGGTCGCAGCCGCTTTCCATCGCCAGCTCGACGAAGGCGTCACGGGTGCCGGAGGTGGGCGGCGGGCCCATGACCTCGATGCGGATGTCGGGCAGGGCCGGGTTGACCTCCTGCCAGGTTTTGTAGGGGTTCGCAACCAGGGTATCGCCGCCCTTGAGGTCCGGCACATCCTTCGCCATGGCTAGCCAGATGTCCTTCAGGGTCAGGTCATACACCTGGGCCAACTTGCTGTTGGCGATGGCAATGCCATCAAAGCCGATCTTGACCTCGACGATGTCCTGGACGCCGTTCGCCTGGCAGTTCTCGAACTCGGAGGTCTTCATGCGGCGAGAGGCGTTGGTGATGTCGGGATGGTCGACGCCGACGCCGGCGCAGAACAGCTTCATGCCGCCGCCGGTGCCGGTGGACTCGATTTTCGGGGTCTTGAAGGAGGTGCCGCGGCCGAAAGTCTCGGCAACGGCGGTGGAGAACGGAAATACGGTTGAAGAGCCGACGACGGTGATGTTGTCGCGGGCGAAGGCCTGGGTGGCGCAGGACGCGGTAAGGGCTGTCGTCACCGCGGCGATCAGGGTCTTCTTCATAATCAGCCTCATGCTGGGAAATGTTGATCTTTGGTAAGGCTCATTCTCCTGGCCGAGCGTTGAGTCTCGGTGAACAATCCATTAATTTTTTATTTCCTTATATAAGGAAAGTAACGGCTGATGGGGTGGATAAAATTTTCCTGCCTTTCCCGAGCCTTCCCGCTGACTGGCCCAGGCGTCCCTCGTCATGAGGTTGTCACGGGTGCTTCACGAAACCGGCATGACTCCATGCGAATCTTTGTCGCAGATCCGCCAATGCATAGCCTGTCCAGAACCTACCCACCATGACGACGACTATCCTCATCGTCGATGATGAACCCGATATCCGCGAGGTGATCCGTTTTACCCTCGAAGCATCGGGTTTCCGCGTCCGTGAAGCCGGCCATGCCGAGGATGCCCGCAAGCTGTTGCAGGACGAGAACCCGGACCTCATTCTCCTTGATTGGATGCTACCCGGATGCTCTGGGTTGGAATTGGCCAGACAGCTCAAACAAAATGCCCAGACGCGGGCCATTCCGATCATCATGATCAGCGCCCGCGGAGAGGAGGACGACAGGATACGGGGTCTGGAGAGGGGGGCGGACGACTACATCATCAAGCCATTCTCGCCGCGGGAGATGGTGGCGCGCATCCAGGTTGTCCTGCGCCGTTCCAGGCCGGAGGGGGCAGGGGATAAGCTGGAGATCGGTGGCTTGCGTATCGATACCGTCAGCCATCGAGTCAGCGCCGGTGGCCAGCGTCTTGAATTGGCGCCGATCGAGTTTCGGCTGTTGTACTACCTCATGAGTCACGCCGAGCGTGCTTACAGTCGCTCCCAACTTATTGACAAGGTGTGGGGAGAGCAAATTTATGTCGAGGAGCGCACGGTCGATGTCCATGTGCGCCACCTGCGCAAGGCCCTTGCGGAGACGGGACACGAACATCTTCTCCAGACCGTGCGGGGGGTTGGCTATCGCTTCTCGGACATGCCATGACCCGAATGCCCGCAGACAATCCGCAACCCTCTCGCAGAGCCATGCAGGCCCTGATTCAGGGCGTCACCACCTTCGACCTGGCCTTTGCCGCCGTCTGTCTCGGGGCCGCTCTGCTCGTATATCTGGCCGGCGCCCCCCCTGAAATCGCTCTCATAGTGGGGCTGGCCCCCTTTATCGGCCGCCACCTCTATCTTCTGTACCGCCTGAGTTCGCTGATTGGCCGCCATCACCGCTTTACCCCGCCCTTTCCACGGGGAAGCTGGGGGCGCGTTTTTCAGGCCATCGCCCACTATCAACAGGCGATCCGCCGCCGGCGCCGGCGCCAATTGCGGTTCGCCCACCGGTTTCGCGAAGCGGCGAATTCCATTCCGGATGCTCTGGTCATCCTCGATAAGGGGCATCGTATCGAGTGGGCCAATGCGAGTGCACCCTACCTCCTGGACATCTATTGGCCGCGGGACGAAGGCCGGTTGTTTACCGAAGTCCTGGCCCATCCAGGGTTGGGGGCCCTGATTGACCGGGCGGATTACGGTCGGCCCCACGACTTATCCCCACCTCACAATCGCGCCCTGATGTTGTCGTTCCGCATTTCTCCCTTCGGGGGGCGGAAGAGCCAGCGACTGGTGGTCGCCCGGGACATCACGGCCATCTACCATCTCAACATGATCCGGCGCGATTTCGTCGCCAATGCCTCCCACGAGTTACGCACGCCGCTGACAGTGATCACCGGCTTTCTGGAGAACCTGAGCTACTCGCCCGACACCCCGGCCAGCCATCAGCGGCCCTATGAACTCATGGTCTGCCAAGCCAGCCGCATGCGCTCCATTGTGGAGGATCTTCTCACCCTTTCCCGCCTGGAAATGGATGACAGGACGGAACAGATAGGACCCGTCGACATTCCCGAAGAGATTCGCACCATCACTCACGAGGCCGAGGCCCTGAGCGAGGGCCGGCACAAAATCTCCCTGGATGTCGATCAGAATTTGCTGGTGCAGGGCAACCTGGTGGAGCTGCGCAGTGCCCTCTCCAACCTGATTTACAACGCGATCAAGCACACGCCGGCCGGGAGCCATGTCCGTATTGCCTGGCACCGCGAGGAAGCCCAGCCCGTCTTTACTGTCACCGACGATGGCGAGGGTATTGCCGCCGAGCATATCCCGAGGCTGACGGAGCGCTTTTATCGTATCGACAAAGGCCGCTCCCGAGCCTCAGGGGGGACCGGCCTGGGATTGGCTATCGTCAATCACGTCCTCAATCGTCATGAAGCCCGGCTGATCATTGCTAGCGAGCCGGGTAAAGGCTCCACCTTTACCTGCCGCTTCCCCGCTGCCAGCGGACTAACCCGCCTGGAAAACCTGAAGATCGATGCAGGTCTCTGATTGAGGGTGGCCAGAATCCTCTTGCGGCGGCTTGGTCCCGTCAGGAGGGTTTCTTGCGCGCCTGACCGGCCTGTTCCAGTTCCGCCAGGTATTCCTGCCACAACCCCTCCTGGTTCTGGCCGAGGCGGTAGAGATAGTCCCAGGAATAGATGCCCGTGTTGTGCTCATCGTCGAAGTGGAGGCAGACGGCATAGTTGCCGATGGGCTCGATGCGATCGATGTTGACCTCTTCCTTGCCGAGCTGGAGCACCCGCTGGCCGGGCCCGTGGCCCTGGACCTCGGCGGAGGGCGAATAGACGCGCAGGAATTCACAGGGCAGGTTGAAGTGGGAACCGTCGTCGAAGGTCAGCTCGAGCACCTTGGACTGGCGATGAAAATTGAGTTCGGTGGGGGTGGGCATAAGAGGCTCCGCGCCGGCCCTGGGTTGGCCGGGG
>Ga0105096_10000586_pt1 | contig 13159 bp, 16 predicted proteins | sample PPLLak3cmMay2015_FD_87036 | JGI IMG/M metagenome (GOLD analysis project Ga0105096, IMG submission 87036) | Freshwater sediment microbial communities from Prairie Pothole Lake near Jamestown, North Dakota, USA - PPLs Lake P7 Core (1) Depth... | ecosystem: Environmental > Aquatic > Freshwater >... | reverse complement strand
GTCGCTCGACTCGCCATAGCCGAGGAGCCACGGCCCGGCCTCGCCGTCGCGTTCCAGCAGGGCGAAGCCGCCGGCCTCCCCGATGCTGATGCCGCGGCGCGCGACGTCGAACGGGCGGCAAGGCTCCGGCGAGACGAGCTCGAGCGAACTGAAGCCGAACAGCACGCTGCCGCACAGCGTGTCCACGCCGCCGACCACCGCGGCGTCGGCAAGGCCGAGCCTCAGCAGCCGCTCGGCGTGCGCGAACACCTTGGCGCTCGAGGAGCAGGCCGTGCCCACCGTCACCGCGACGCCTTCGAGCCCGAGGGCGGCGCGCACGAAGTCGCCGAGCGAGTGCGGCGTGTGCACGATCGGGCGACGCAGGTCTTCCGGATAGCGGCCGTCCGGCAGCAGCCGTCGATAGGCCTCCTCGGTCGCACCGATGCTCGAGGTGGAGGTGCCGAGCACCAGCGCGACGCGATGGGCACCGTAGCGCTCGCGCGCCGCGAGCGCACGCTCACGGAAGCCGTCGCAGCCGAGAGCCAGCCAGGCGAGGCGATTGTTGCGGCACTCCCAGTCCGCGAGGTGCGCCGGCAGCGCGCAGTCCTCGACGCCGGGCACCCGGCCGATGAAGGTCGCGAGCGGTGCCTCGGTGAAATCGTTGGCGCGCAGACCGCTGCGCCCGTCACGCAGGGCTGCGGACAGCGCTGCGACGCCCGCACCGCACGCGCTCGCCACGCTGCAGGCGGTGACTCTCAGGGGCCGCATCACGCAGGGACTTGCCGCGGGGACCGCCGATCCCGTGGCGACCGGTCAGCCTCCCTCGGCCTGCGATTGCGCCAGGGCGAGTTGCACGGCGATGTCGTTCGCGAGGTTGCTCACCCACTTCGGGTAGTTGCGGTGTATGTACCGGTTGCCCTTCTTGACCTCGTAGTCGAGGTTGGTGCTGTCGAGGTAGCTGAACTGGATCGTCTTCGTGTCGTACTTCACGCCCACCTTGGCCATGTGGGTGCGGATGTTCAGCGTCAACTCCATGGCGCCGGGATCCTGGCGCGTGACGATCCAGCCGCGCTGGGCGCCCCCCAGGCGGATCGCCTTCGCGATCGCCTTGTCGTCGAGCCCGGCCGGCACCGGGACGGGCGCGGGATCCACCAGCGGTGTCGCGGCCATGAGCAGCAGTGCCACGGGCAGTACCCACAGCGCCCTGAGCCTGTTTCCGATCATGAGTGAAACCCCTCTCTAGTCGTGGACCTGGATAGCCGCAAGGCGAGGACCCACGGGCGCGCCCCGGATCAGGCGGCGCGCTTGTCCTGGATATAATCCGACAGCGCCCGAAGCGACGCGAAGATGCGCTTGTTGTCCTCGTCGTCCGCCTTGAGCTGCACTCCGTAGCGCTTCGAGATCTCGAGCGCCAGCTCGAGCGCGTCGATGGAATCGAGCCCGAGTCCGGAACCGAAGAGCGCAGCGTCCGGGTCGATGCCGGCCGGGTCCACCCCTTCGAGGTTCAGCGCGCCGACGATGAGATCGGCGAGTTCTTTCTGCTCTGCAGTCTGGGGTGCGGCCATGGATCCGGTGGCGCAGGCGCGCCGCTTTCGTGCACTTTTCAAAGTGTATCATGCGACTTGCGGCGAGCCAGAGCGCGCACCCGTGACGAGCAGCACAGCGGCCTCCTGTACAAGCCCTCCACAGCAGTGCGACGTGGTCGTCGTGGGCGGCGGCCCGGCCGGCTGCACGGCGGCCACGCTGCTCGCGCGGCGGGGCTGGTCGGTGACGCTGCTCGAGAAGGAGCGGCACCCGCGCTTCCACATCGGCGAGTCGCTGCTGCCCATGAACCTGCCGATCCTGCAGCGCCTCGGCGTGCTCGAGGCGGTGGAGCGCATCGGCGTGCGCAAGGTCGGCGCCGATTTCCCGGCGCCCACGCCCGAGGGCTACAACGTCTTCCGCTTCCGGCGCGCGCTGGACCCGAGCTGGCCGCACGCCTTCCAGGTCCGTCGCGACGAGTTCGACACGCTGCTGTTCGACACCGCCCGCGCGAGCGGCGTGAGTACCTGGCAGGGACACCGCGTCACCGGCCTCGACCTCGGCGCGGACGGGGTGAAGGTGTCCGGACAGTCGAAGGACGGCACTCCCTTCGAATGCCGCGCTCGCTACCTCGTCGATGCCACCGGCCGTGACACCCTGCTCGGCAACCGGCTGCGCCTCAAGCGGCGCAGCAGCCGGCACCAGAGCGCGGCGCTGTTCGCGCACTTCCAGGGCGTCGAGCGGCGGCCCGGCGACGACGCCGGCAACATCAGCATCTATCGCTTCGAGCACGGGTGGGTGTGGCTGATCCCGCTGCGCGACGGCGTCACCAGCGTCGGCGCGGTCTGCTGGCCCGACTACCTGAAGCAGCGCCCCGGCGACAACCGCGAGTTCCTGATGCAGACGCTGCAGTCGATCCCGGAGCTGTGGCGGCGCATGGAGCACGCCGAGATCACCGGCAACCTGCACGCCACCGGCAACTACACGTACGCGTGCACGCGCATGGCCGGGCACCGCTGGATCATGGCGGGCGACTCCTATGCGTTCGTGGACCCGATCTTCTCGAGCGGCGTGTACCTGGCGATGCACGCGGCCGAGCAAGCGGCCGGGGTCGTCGACGGCGCGCTGCGCGAGCCGGACTCGGAGCGGGCCCGGCAGCGTGCGTACCGCCGGCATATCGAGCGCGGCCTCGCCACCCTGTCGTGGTTCATCCACCGCTTCACCACGCCGGCGATGCGCAACCTGTTCGCCAACCCTCGCAACGACCTGCAACTCGAGCAGGCCATGATCTCGATGCTCGCGGGCGACGTGTTCCGCGACAACGGCGTGCACTGGCGCCTGCGCGTGTTCAAGGCGATCTACGTCGCGACGGCGCTCGGCGACCTGCGGGCGCAGGCCCGCAGCTTCCTGTGGCGCCGCCGGCAAGCCCGCGTGTCTTTCAGCGGCGACACCACCGGGCAGGACGCCGCCTGACATGCCGCCGCACGCAGGACAGGCGAACGGCCTGCGTGCCAGCTACGCGACGCTCGGCACCGCAGCGCTCTCCGAAGACGTACTTGCAGCCGCCGTGTTCGGCGCGGGGAGCATCGCGCCTTCCGACCCGCGATGCCTGCGCATCGAGCTCGAGCCGCTCGCCGGTGCCGGACTGAGCGAAGTCTGGCAGGGCGGTGGACGCATGCGCATCGGCACCGCAGGGCCCATCCGCTACGTCGAGGACGGCCGGCATCTCGCCGGGTGGATCGACCTCGAGGAAACCGGGTTCCACGGTCTCGACGAGGCCGCGGAAGCTGCCTACCTCGGCCTGCTGCAGTTCCACGCGACCACGCCGTACCGCCACGTCTGGCGCATCTGGAGTTTCGTCGCCGACATCAACGAGGGCGTGGGCGACGAGGAGCGCTACAGGCAGTTCTGTCTCGGGCGCGCGCGGGCTTTCGCGGCGGTGCACGCGACGCTGCCGGGCATCGGCTACCCGGCGGCCACCGCGGTCGGCAAGCCTTCCGGTGCTCGCAGCCTGCAGGTCTGCTGGCTCGCAGGGCGGGATCCCGGCGTGGAGATCGAGAACCCGCGCCAGCTCGCAGCCTACCGGTATCCGCGCCGCTACGGTCCGGCTGCACCGAGCTTCTCCCGGGCCATGCTCGTGCCCGGGCTGCTGCTGGTCTCGGGCACGGCCAGTATCGTTGGGCACGAGTCGGTGCACCCCGGCGACACGATCGCACAGTTGCACGAGACGCTCGACAACCTCGACGCGCTGCTGAAGCGCGCCGGCGAGGTCGCGGCCCGCCCCGTCCCGCGCCTCGGCCCCGAAAGCCTGCTCAAGGTCTACCTGCGACACGCCGCCGATGCAGCGCCTGTCGCGCAGCAGCTGCACGCGCGTCTCGGCGAACAATTGCCGCTCGTCATCCTCGCCGCGGACATCTGCCGCGACGAACTGCTGCTCGAGATCGAGGTCGTCGTGCCGGCGTGAGCCGCGCGGCGACCCGCAAGGGCGCGCTCAGCGTTCGAGGGCAGCGAGCAACCGCTCGCGCGGAAGCTTGCCCACGTCGTTGCGCGGCAGCCGTGACACGAAGACGAGGGGCCGAGGCAGGAACACCGGGTCCATTCCGGGCGCCAGCTGCTCTAGCACTGCGGCCTCGGACAAGCCTTCCGCGACCACCAGTGCCGCGAGGCGCTGGACCGCGGTGCCGTCCCCGCGGTCGGGCTGAAAGACGACCCCGTCCCTGACGCCCGGCACGGCCAGCAGCCGCCGCGTCAGGTCCGCGAGCGAGGCACGCTTGCCGCCGACTTCAACCATGTCGGCGTTGCGACCGCGCACGACGAAGGTACCGTCGGAATGGACTTCGAGCACGTCTTGGAGCAGCACCGGCGTCGGGAACCACGGTGCGTCGACCTCGGTGCCCGACGCCCCGGGGCGCAGCGACACACCCGGGTACGGACGCCAGGCCGCCTCCTGCGCCGTCCGCCGTGAGGCAATCACGCAGGTCTCCGTGGAACCGAATAACTCGACCAGCGCCGCGCCGTAGCGCTGCTCCACGCGTCGCGCCACCTCCGGCGAAAGTGGCGCCGTCGCGGAGACGACGACCGCGAGGGGCGGCAGATCGATGTCTGACTCGAGCAGCGCGCGAAGATGCACGGGCGTCGTCACGAGGATCCGCGGCTCCGGCAGCTCCGCGAGCGCCGCGGCGATGTCCGCCGGAAAGAGCGGATGCGCGGCGTGGAGGCCCATGTCGGCGAGCAGGGGCAGCAGCACGGAGGTTTCCATGCCGTACATGTGCTGGGGCGGCACGGTAGCGAGGATCCAGGGCATGCGCCCGGCCTGAGTCGGGGTGATTGCTTCGCGGATGCGCGCGGCATTGAACCCGGTCGCGGCGACGAACGCGCGCCAGGTCTTCGGGTTGGGCTGAGGCCGACCGGTGCTGCCGGACGTGTAGCCGACGACCACGACCGGCTCCGGCGCGATCCCCGGCAGCTCGACCCGGGTCGCCGCGTTCGCCGCGCGGTGGCGGCCGACGAAAGCGTCATCGAGGCAGTAGCAGCCGGGATGCTCGCGCATGACCTCCTCGATCACCGCCGGAGCACGCGATGGCGGCAGCAGGCAGGCCTGGCCGCGCAGCACCAGCGCGACGAAGCTCACCAGGAAGTTGTCGCGGCGCTCGCACAGGTTCACGGCCCCCGGCGCCGACGGCAGCGAGGTCGCGAGCGTCGCGGCCAGCGCCGCGAGTTCCGGACAGCTCACCGCACCCGTGGAAGCAAGGACGAGATCGCGGGCAACCGCCATCCGCTCCGCGAGGACGAGCACGTCGCGTTCCGCGTGCGGCTGGCGATCAAGACCGAACGATCCAGACATGTTCCCGTCCTACGTATTGAAGCGGTCGGCGGGGCGGCGAAACATGGCATTGGTCTCCATGTAAAGATCGCGAATCTAAAGGAGTCGAAGATGAGATCCAACACGAGCCGACGGCTTCGCTCCGCCCTGCCCGCCGCAGTCACACTGCTGACGGCGACGCTGCTCGGCGGGTGCGTGACGCCGATACCGCTCGAGAAGGAGGCGCCCGACCTGTCCTACAAGGCAGCGACAGCCGTCGTCGTGTCGGTCATGGATGAGCGCGACGTGCTCGCGCAGGGCAAGCCGCCGACGTTCATCGGCCGCGCACACTCGCTGTTCGGCATCCCGACGGACATGCAGGTCTACCCTTGGTTCGTCAGCGACAAGGCCCGGAAGGGCCAGACGCTGGCCCAGGCCCTGGAGGAACGGATCGTCGTCGGCCTGTCGGATGAAGGCTGGCAGGTCACGGGCGCCGGCAGCACCGGACGCCTGGCGCCCGACGCGATGGCGGCCATGCTCGCCTCGCGCGGCGCACAGCGCATGGTGGTCCTTTCGATCACGAAGTGGTTCGCGAGCATCAACCTCAACTGGGTCACGGCCTTCAACTTCGACTGGGGCTACCGAATGGAGGTGCTGGATGAACAAGGTCGAGTGGTCGCCAACATCGACGATTCCGGACGCGACGTCGTGGACGAGCAGGCGGACCAGTCGCCGCAGAACATGCTCAAGCTGGCGTTCCGGGGCCGCCTGATCAAGATCCTGGAGCGACCGGAGCTTAAGGCCGCGCTGCAGCCCTGAGGCGGTGTCAGCCCGGCCAGCGTCGGAACACCAGCGACGTGTTGACCCCGCCGAAGGCGAAGTTGTTGTTCATCGCGATCTCCACGTCGAGTTCGCGGCCGTCGCCCGTGATGTAGTCGAGCTCCCCGCACCGCGGATCCACGTTCTCGAGGTTCACCGTCGGAGCGAACCAGCCGCCGCGCATCATCTCGATCGTAAACATCGACTCGAGCGCGCCGCAGGCGCCGAGCGTGTGCCCGAGGTAGCTCTTCTGCGAGCTGAGCGGCATCCGCGGCCCGAACAGCGCCGCGGTCGCCCGCGTCTCGGCGATGTCGCCCTGCTCGGTGGCGGTGCCGTGCCCGTTCACGTAGCCGATCGCCGCCGCATCGAGCTCGGCCGATGCGAGCGCGAGTTCCATCACGATGCGCATCGTCTCCTCCTCGGGGCGCGTCACGTGCGTGCCGTCCGAGTTGGTCGCGAAGCCGACGACCTCGGCGTAGATGCGCGCCCCGCGGGCCTGCGCGTGGCCCAGTTCCTCGAGCACCAGCATGCCGCCACCCTCGCCGATCACGAGTCCGTCCCGCTCGCTGTCGTACGGGCGCGGCGTGGTGGACGGCGCGTCGTTGCGGCGGCTGGTCGCATAGAGCATGTCGAAGGCCATCGCCTCGCTCGGGCAGAGCTCCTCGGCGCCGCCGCCGAGCATGACGTCCTGGTAGCCGTGCTTGATCGCCTCGTAGGCGAAGCCGACGCCCTGGCTGCCGGACGTGCAGGCCGTCGATGTGGGAATGATCCGCCCGCGCAGGCCGAAGAAGATGCCGACGTTGGCGCCGGTCGTGTGCGGCATCATGCGCACGTAGGAGTTGGCGTTGAGGCCCGGCGCGTCGCCGGTGAGCAGCATCTGCGCGAAGTCGCTGATGTCCGGCGTGCTGCCGATGGACGAGCCGCAGGCCACGCCGACCCGCCCCGAGCGCAGCAGCGGGTCGCCGAGCAGGCCCGCGTCCTCGAGCGCAAGCTCGGCAGAGCGTACGGCGAGCTGCGACACCCGGCCCATGCTACGCAGTTGCTTGCGGTTCCAGTGCGCCGGCGGCTCGAAGTCGGGGATGGGCGCGGCGAGCCGTGTGTTGAGGTCCTTGTAGATGTCCCACTCGGGCATGCGGCGGACGGTGTTTCGGCCGCGGCGCAGTCCGGCCTCGATCGTGGGCCAGTCCGACCCGAGCGCGCAGATGCCGGCCATGCCCGTGATCACCACTCGGCGCATCAGCACAGGCCTCCGTTGACGGCGATCACCTGCCGCGTTACGTAGGCGGCGCCCGGCGACATCAGGAAGGCGACGACCGCCGCCACCTCCTCGACCGTGCCTATGCGCTGCGCGGGCACGGCCTTCAGGATCTCCTCGATCGGCGCGTGCTCCGCGGCGAGGTCGGTCTCGATCAATCCGGGCGCGACGCAGTTGACCGTGATCGCGCGCTTCGCCAGCTCGACCGCGAGCGCCTTGGTCGCGCCGATCACGCCCGCCTTCGCGGCGCTGTAGTTCACCTGCCCGCGGTTGCCCACGAGACCCGACACCGACGACAGCGTGACGATGCGGCCCGGCGCCCGGCGTCGCACCATCGGCATCACCAGCGGCTGCAGCACGTTGTAGAAGGCGTCGAGGTTGGCGCGAATGACGGTATCCCAGGCGTCGCCGCTCATGGCGGGGAACGCGGTGTCGTGCGCGAGCCCGGCGTTGCACACCACGCCGTAGTAGGCGCCGTGCGCCTCGACGTCCGCCTCGAGCAGCTCGGCGCAGCGAGTGCGGTCCGCCACGTCGAACTGCAGGCAGCGCGCGTCGCGGCCGAGCGCGCGGATCTCAGCGGCGACCGCCTCCGCCTCGGCGAGCCGCGAGCGGCAGTGCACCACTACGTCGTAGCCGTCGCGCGCGAGACGCAGCGCGATGCCGCGGCCGATGCCGCGGCTCGAGCCCGTGACCAGCACCGTCCCGCCGTCAGTCATCGCGTGCGCACTCCCGATCGAGGAACGAGTCGTCCGCCGGCTGGAAGACGGTCAACGTCCCCGACGCGACGACCTGGCCGCCCCGTCGAATGATGCCGTCGAACACCGCGCGTCCCTCCTCGTCCTCCGACGATTCGATCACCTCGACGTCGAGCTGCTCGCCCGGGTGGAACTCGCCCGCGGTCGCGGTGTATCCGCGCACGCCGAGCAGCAGGCCGATCCCCGCGGCACGCCCGCGCAGATTCAGCGAGCGGTAACCGGACAGCGCGGCGATGGCCTCGGCCATGATCTCGGGCCCGATCCAGCCCGGCAGGTTCCCGGAGGCGTCGCTGAAAGCCGCGCCTGGACGGACGACGAGGCTGGCGGTGAGCCGGTGGTCCTCGGCCCCAGTGACGACGTCTAGCAGCACCGCGTCGTGCCGGTGTGGCAGCAGCTCGGCCGGCCGCGGCAGCGAGGCGCGGGTCACGCCGCCTCTCCATCGAGGGCAGCCCGCACGGCCGCGAGGAAGTCCGGCGGGCACGCGAACTGCAGCGCTCCGCTGCGACCGTCCACCGCCACCTGTACGGTGCGGGCCCGCAGAATGCGCACGCCGTCGGCCGGTCGGGAGATCAGGTAGTTGATGCCGATGCGGTTCTCCCACTCGGCGATCGAGGCTCGCACACGCAGGCGGTCGCCGAAGTGCGCGGTGCCGACATAGCGCGTGTGCAGCTCGACGATGGGCCAGGCGAAGCCCGAGTCGATCATGCGCTGCAGTCCGTACCCGAGGCGGTCCATGAGCGCCCAGCGCGCGTTCTCCAGGTAGCGGACGTAGTGACCGTGCCAGACCACGCCCACCATGTCGACGTCGTGGAAGGCGACGTCCACGTCGTGGTCGGCGTACAGGCGGCCCTGGGTCCTCACGTGGCGGCTCCGGACCGTGCCGTCGTGGTCGGACGCGAGCGCCGCGCCAGCAGTCGCGGCAGCCGTCGCAGCATGCCGGCGAACAGGCGCAGGTGCATGAGCGAGATCAGCCAGTTGTCGCGCACCAGGCGGAAGTGCGAGATGCCGTCGGTCGGATAGCGCACGCGCGTCGGCAGCCAGTGCATCGGCACGCCGTGCCAGTGGAGGCGAACCAGCGTCTCGATGTCGAAGTCCATGCGGCGCCCAGGCGGCTCGGCCGCGAGGATCGGCAGCACGACCTCGAGCGGATACACGCGCAGACCGCACATCGAGTCGCGGATGTCGAGCGACAGCGTGTTGAGCCACACCATCACGTGCGTGAGGTAACGAAGCACCAGGCGATGGCGCGGGATGGACGCGTCGAACACCGGCTGCCCGCAGACCAGCGCACGGGGATCCGCGAACGCGGTGGCGACGAACCGCGGTATGTCGGACGGATCGTGCTGGCCGTCGGCGTCGATCTGCAGCGCGTGACTGAACCCGGCCGCCGCGGCGGCGGCGAGCCCCGCCATCACGGCGCCACCCTTTCCCTGGTTGACTGGCAGTCGCACCAGGCGCACCTGCGGATCCGCATTCGCAAGCCGGTCGAGCTCCGCCGCGCAGGCCGGCCCCGAGCCGTCGTCCACCAGGATCACCGGCAGGCCGTGGGCGCGCAGGCCCGAGACGGTGCCCGCGATGGCGTGCTCGTGGTCGAACACCGGCACGACGGCGCAGACGCTAGGCATGTGCGCCCCCGAACTGCACCCGGCCGCCGGAGACGACCCTCGACCCGAGGGAGTACTCGAAGCACAGCTGCCGGCTTCCTTCACGGCCGTCGAGGCGCAGGCCGAGATTCATGCCGGGCTGCAGGACGCGCCGGAACTTCGCGCCGCTGATGCCGGCGAAAGTCCCAGTCACGACGCCTTGGGCCCGCGCGATGTCGACGGCCCAGCCGATCTGAACGACGCCTGGGACGATGGGACGCGACGGAAAGTGGCCGCGGAACACGGGCAGCTCGTACGGCACCCGCACGCGGCAGGTAAGCGAGGGCAGCTTCGCATCGCGGACGAGGTCGCCGATCATCGGCGCCGTCCGGGAGGCCTCGGCCAGGGCCTCGGCCTCCCGCCCGGCAGGCGGCAGCGCGTCCACCAGCCACAGGTCGAGTCCCGTCGCCCGGGACTGCCCAGCGCTGCACAGGAGTGGCTCCCAGGCCGCGACCAGCCGCTGCTTGCCGCCGAGCCGCAAGGCGCGAACGCCATCGGCGCTGGGCACCACGAGTGCCGTGGGCTGCTCCGGCCCTGTGCCCCGGCCGGCGGCTGCCATCTTCAGAAACACTCGCGCGTCTCGAACCCACGAATGCACAAGCAACCGGCTCGCCAGGTGCTCCAGCCGGTGCTCGGGGGATTCCAGGGCTGCGGGCCTCGGTCTCACGCCTGCACGAGTGTGCAGACGGCGTCGACGAGATCGCCGACCGTCCGCACCGAGCGGAAGCTCTCGGCCGAGATCTTGCGCCCGGTCTGGCGGCGCAGCCGGTCGAGCAGGTCGACCGCGTCGATGCTGTCGATCTCGAGGTCCTCGTTGAGCCTGGCTTCGGGCGTGATGCGGTCCGGATCGATCTCGAACAGCTCGACCAGTGCAGCCCTGACCTGCTCCGTGACCTCTTCCTTCGTCTGCATAGGACCCCGCTCGCCCGGCTCGACTACGTTCGCGGCGGTACGGATCGTCCGCCACCCTCGCCCGGCCGGTGTCACCGCACCGGATTATACCCAGCCGCCTGCCCGAGCTTGGCCTCGTAATGCGACAGCAGCCACGCATTGAGCTCGCGCGACGCCCTGGGCGGCGGCGCGCGGCGATACGGCTCGAGGTCGATGTCCTCGCCCACGACGAATTCGAGCCGCGGCGGGCGTGGCGGCACGCGGTACCACGGCTGGAACTTGTGCAGCAGCGGCTGATCGACGCGGATGTAGATCGGGGTCAGCGCGGCCGCGGCCTGGACGGCGATGCTGGCGACGCCGCGGTGGAACTGCAGGGGCTGGCCCGGGCGCGTCCGGGTGCCCTCCGGGAACATCACCAGACAGTCCCCGGCGCGCAGGGCTGCGACGGCCTGCTCGATCATGAGGTCCGTGGGAAAGTTGCTGGTGTAGCCCGCGGCGGTCACCACCCGGCGCGTGAATGGGTTGGCAAACAGCGCCGCCTTGACGACGCAGGCCGGCGCAGGCGTGAAGGCGACGATGAAGACCACGTCGACCAGAGTCGGGTGGTTGGCGATGATCAGCTGGCCCGGACGCCCGAGGCGCTCGCGGCCTTCGAAACTGTAACGGATTCCGCCCAGTCCGCTCATGACGGCCACGAACAGCCGGAACGATCGCTGCACCAGGCTGCGCGTGCGGGTGCGTCGGCGGGCCGCGTCGCCCGGCAACAGCAGTAACATCGGCAAGACCAGCAGGCCGAGGACCAGTCCGCCGAGGCCGAACAGCACGAAGCAGGCTCCGGTGACGACGATGCGCCACAGATACGTTTCCCTCCCGCCCATGCCGCCCGGATGCTCCTCCCGCGCCACCGGCCCATGGGGCCGCGCGAGCAGTCACGATGAGGCGCACCGACCTGCGATGCAAGCCGGCGCCGGGCGCTCATGACGAAGCCAGCCGGACCGCCCGCCGCGGACGTCTGGCTCGCGACGCCTGCCGCGGCGCTGCTGTTCGACCCGTCCAGGCTCAGCGCCGCGGACCGCGCCGAGTGGGACGGCCTGCACACGGCCCGCAGGAGAGAAGACTGGGCGTCGAGCCGGGCCCTGCTGGGCGGCGTCCCCCGGTCCGATGGTCACGCCAGCAGCCTGTCGCACAGCCGCGGGTTTGCCGCGCTCGCGCGTGTGCCGGGGCCGGTCGCAGTCGGCGTCGACGTGGAGTGGCTGTCCAAGCGCGACTTCCTGAGCATGGCCCGCACGGCGTACTCGCCCGCCGAGGTCGACGAACTCGCATCGCTCGGGGATCCTGCCAGTCTGCGCGGCAGGTTTTACGAAGCCTGGACACTCAAGGAGGCTTTCGCCAAGGCCCTGCGCCTGCCCCTCGCCGACGCGCTGGGTCAATGCTGTTTCACCGGTGCGGACGAAGCCGGGACAGCCCTGGTCCCGACCACACGGCCGTGGTCGGCGACGGTGTTTGCCCCGCGGCCGCAGCTGCGCCTCGCGGTGGTCATGGTTGGCGACGAAAGGGCTGCCGTGCCGCCCGTGGTTCAGACGCTGGAGTGGCCGCCGGGCAACGCGGTGGCCTGGCCCGTGGTGCGAAGGCTCGCCGGCGGAGGCATCGGCGGCGCGGCCGCGTGCTAGCCTTCACGGCTCGACGCCCATGAGCACTCCCGCGGCCGTACCGACCCGAAAGCCCGTGCCCACGGCGGCCATGCTGCTCCTGGGAGCCTCGTACCCGCTGCTGGCCCATGCCGCTGCGCTGACCGGCCGGCCGGCCCTGATCGCGGCGAGCCTGTGCCTGCTCGTCGTGCTCGTGCTGATGCCCGCGTTGCGCAACGGACGACCGCTGGCCTGGATGATCCTCGCCGCCGCGGCCTACGGCGTGCACGTCGCCGTGGCATCGGGGCAGGCGGTGTCACTCCTGATGCTGCCGCCGGTCGTGCTCAACGGCTTCATGGCGTGGCTGTTCGGACGCACCCTGGAGGGCGGCCAGGTGCCGCTCATCGAGCGCGCGGCCCGCGCCATGCGTGGACCCGGCGCGGTGCTGGCCGACGAGGTCGTGGCCTACACGCGCGGCGTCACGCAAGCCTGGACCGCGCTGTTCGTCGTCCTGGCGGTCGCGAACCTGGCGCTGGCGGCATTCGCCCGGCCCGGGGGCCTGCTGCTCGCTGCAGGATTCGATCCCGGAGTCTCGGTCCCGCTCGGTGCCTGGTCGCTGGTCGCCAACGTCCTCAGCTACCTGTTGATCGGCGCGCTGTTTGCGATCGAGTTCATCGTGCGCGGGCGGCGCTTTCCTCACCAGCCCTACAGCGGGCTGGTCGACTTCACGAGGCGACTGGCGGCGCAAGGCCACCTGTTCCGGCCCGGGGCCGGCCACCACAGGCCCGGCACCGAGCTTGGACCGAAGGGACCCGCCGGATAGCATCGCCGCGCCACCATGCGCATCGCCTTCATATCCGCCAATC
>Ga0105096_10000585_pt1 | contig 13166 bp, 9 predicted proteins | sample PPLLak3cmMay2015_FD_87036 | JGI IMG/M metagenome (GOLD analysis project Ga0105096, IMG submission 87036) | Freshwater sediment microbial communities from Prairie Pothole Lake near Jamestown, North Dakota, USA - PPLs Lake P7 Core (1) Depth... | ecosystem: Environmental > Aquatic > Freshwater >... | reverse complement strand
GACGAGGTCGAGGCCGAGGGCATCCGCCGTACGCACCGCGAGCTCGAGCGCGCCGACCGGGTGCTGTTCGTCGTGGATGCCGCCGACCCCGACGCCGTCGCCGGCGTCGCGACCGACCTCGCGGCGTTGCCGACCGATGCACCGCGCACGGTGGTGTTCAACAAGATCGATCGGATCGGGGGCGAAGCGCGCATCGAGCCAGCCGCAATAGGCTCACTGGCCGCGCGGTTGCACCTCAGCGCCGCCACCGGCGTCGGCCTCGATCTCCTGCGCCAGCATCTCAAGGACTGTGTCGGGTTCCACCCGTCCGGCACCGGGGTGCTCTCGGCGCGAACCCGGCATCTCGACGCGCTACGCCGCGCCCGCGCGCACGTCGAGGAGGCGAATCGGTTGCTCGTCGAGCGTCACGCGGGCGAACTGGTGGCGCAGGAACTGACCGAAGCCCAGAAGCAGCTCGGCGAGATCACGGGCGAGGTGACGAGCGACGACCTGCTCGGGCGGATCTTCGCGAGCTTCTGCATCGGCAAGTGACTACGGTCCGGCTCCCGGCCACGGTGTCGGGAAATTGAGGCTCTGTTCCCGGTGGTGTCGGATCGACAGGTCGAACCGGGGCGGCCTCGCGGCCGCCCCGGTGACGCTCACTGACAACGACGGATCGTGACCTAGCCGATGCGCTCGATACGGCGGCACGGCCGTGCATCGGGTGTATCGGCGGCCATGTCGTCCGTGCCCGCAGCCGCGATCTTCTCCTCGTTAGGGCCCTCGTGGGCCCTGGCGGGCGGCGCCATCACCAGCGCGGCGATTAGCGCCAGCGCGGGGGCCGCGGGCATCAACACGTCTCGAATCAGGCTGAACATGGTTCTCTCCTGCATTTCACTGTGGTTGAAAAATCGAAAGCTCACGCCGCCGCACGCGCGCCCGGGGCGGTCGCCCGCTGCGCGGCCGCTGCGCTGGCCGCGATGTCGAGCGCGCGCTGCGACTCGCGCTCGAGTCCGGCGGCGGCGAGCGCCCGTGCCTCGAGCTGCCAGTTGAACGGGCTCGACCGCTTGACGCTGGTGCGCTCCGCGGCGAGCGCCCGTGCCAGCGCGTGCTTGCCCGCGCGCAGCGCGGACTCGATCAACGTGAGGTGCACGATGTCGCGCTGCGCGTGGCTGCCGCCGAAGCGGTTCGCGTGCGCGCGCACCGGCAGCAGCTCGTCGATCGCGACGTCGTAGCGGCCGCGGCCGAAGGCCACGAATGCCTTCGCGACCGGCAGCCCGACCTCACGCGACATCATCGCGTTCGTGTCGTGGCCGCCCGCGGCCCGCGCGAGGACCTCGAGCACCTCGCCGGCGTCGAGCCAGCGCCCGGCTCCGACGAGCGCCATGACGGCGTGCACGTCGTTGAAGGCGTAGAAGCCTTCACGTGCCAGCGGCTGCCACGCATCGGCGAGCGGCTGCCAGCGGTTGCCGACGTCGATCCCGCGCAGCGTCAGTCGCCACAGCATCGCCGAGGCATCCACCAACTCGAGTGCGACCGAGGACTGCGCAGGACGGATGCGCGTGTCATACAGCTCCAGTGCGCGCGCGTTCTCGCCGAGTTCGAGGTGATACAGCGCAAGGTGCCACCAGTTGTGGTACGCGAGGCCGTTGTCCACCGACCAGTCGGCGACGCGGCCCGTCAGCCAGTCGATGCCGTCGGCGATGCGCCCCTGCATCTCCATCACGTGTGCCACGGCGTGCACGGCCCACGGGTCGCGCGCGTTGAGATCAAGCGCACGGCGACCCGTTTCCTCGGCGCGCGCGTACAGCGCGGTCTCCTCGAGGCCGAACGCGTGCATGCCGAGCACGTAGCCGTAGCCGGGCACCTCGCTGCCCCAGTGCGGCAGCACTTGTGAGATTCGGTCGCGCAGCATCGTGGACTGGCCGAGAAAGAAGTCGCCGACGTGTGCGATCTGCAGCGCGAGCAGGTCGCGCGGGAACTCGACGACGATGTCGCCGTAGAGGCGCAGTGAGCGAGTGAAATCGCCCTCGTGCCAGGCGCGGGCGGCGGCGGCGTGCCGGCGTTCGCGGTCGTTGGCCCGGCTGCCCAGGGCCTCGATGGCCTCGACGCTCTCGGCCAGCATGGGCAGCGCACCGCGCTCGCTCGACATCACCGCCAGCGCCGCGCGCAGGCAGTGCCCGGCGGCGAAGCCAGGGTCTGCCTCGAGCGCCCCGTTGATGATTGCGAGCGGGTCGACGAAGTAGGACGCGGTCAGCTCAGTGGCGCGCTCGAGCTGCTCGAGCGAGTCGGCCCGGTCGGACGAAACGGCAAGGCCGCGGCAGTCGTGAAGTGTCATGAGCATCTCCTCCTGGGTGGGTTGGTCGCCGGACCGGTCGCGCCGGACCTCGGCTTGGGGCGAACCTTAGGGGGCGTCCGTCAACGTCCCGTCTCGACAGGCGTGAAAATCGCGTGAAAATGGCGCCTCCAGAGCGCGGAAAGGGGGGAGCGCGGTGGATCCACCGCTTTCGGCCATGAGCGTACTGGTGATCGACCTGCTGGGAGGACTGCGCGTCTCCGGCCCGTCCGGGTCGGAGATCCGAATCCCGTCGCGCAAGGCGCAAGGCCTGCTCGCCTGCCTCGCGCTGCGCCTCGGTGCGCCGGTGACGCGCGATCACCTCGCGGCGTTGTTCTGGGAGGACGCGGACCCCGAGCTCGGGCGCGCGAGCCTGCGCCAGGCGCTCGCGGCGCTGCGCCGCTGCCTGCCCTCCGAATCACTTGGGGCCCTTGTCGCCGACGCGACGCACGTCGGGCTCGACGCCGCACGGGTGCAATGCGACGTGCAGCGCCTGCGCGACCTCATGCGCGAGGGTTCGCCGAACGCGCTCGCGAAAGCGGCGGATCGCTACGACGGCGTGTTGCTGCCGGGCTTCGATGCGCGCGCGCCCGCTTTCGAGGCCTGGCTCGAGGAACAGCGCCGGGCGTTGCGGCGCGAGTGGCTGCAGGCCCTGCAACGCGCCGCCGCGCAGTGCCGCGCCGTCGGTGACCTCCCGGGCGCGGCGTCGGCGCTGTCGCGGCTGGTCACCGCCGAGCCGGCCAACGAGTCGGCACAACGCGACCTGATGGACGTGTTCGCGCGGCAGGGGCTGTTCACCGAGGCGCTGCGCCAGTACCGGCTGTGCAGCGAGGCGCTGCGGCGCGACCTCGACGTGGCACCCGATCCTGCGACCGAGGCGCTGTACCGCGAGATCCTGCGCCGCCGCCGCGGCAACGCTCCTGCGGCCGAGACGCCGGGCGATGCGTCGCCGCCCGGCGAGGCTGCGCAGTTGCGTCCCAGCAATGTTGCCGCCGACACGGCCGTCGCGCCGGTCACGACCCTGCGTGAAGTCGTGGTACTCGTGGCGCGGATCGGCCGCGCCGGCGGCGCACGGGACGACGATCCGGAATCGTTGCGCGACGACTGGTCCCGTGCCGAGCGTCGCGTGGGCGCGGCGGTCGAGCGGCTCGGGGGCCTGGCGGATCGGGCGGGGCAGGGCGAGATCGTCGCGGTGTTCGGCCTGCAGGCCGCCACCGGGAACGAGGAAGAACGCGCGCTGCGCGCGGCCCGGACGCTGGCCGAGACGCCGGCGCGGGACGCCGGCCCGCCGCTCGCGCTCGGCGTGGCCCGAGGGCTCGTGTTGCCGGCGACGGCCAGCCATCCGTTCCCGGTCGCCGGCCAGCCGGTGACTGCGGCGCGGGAGCTCGCGCAGTCGGCGCCGCTCGGCAGCCTGCGCTGCGCGCCGGACATCGCCTGCGAGGAGCGCGACCGTGTGTCATCGCGCTCGCTCGCCGGCCGCCGGGCGGAACTCGCCCTGCTCGAGACCCTGTTCGAGCGCGTGGTCGTCTCAGGCCGGGGTCGCGCCGTGGTGGTGCGGGGTGAGCCCGGCATCGGCAAGTCCTCCTTGCTCGAGGCGTTCGCCGACCTGGCCCGCGTGCGAGCGACGGTGACGGTGGCCAACGTGCTCGACTTCGGCCAGCCGATCGGTGACCGGCCGGTGCCAGCGCTGGCGGCGCAGCTGCTCGGAGCTGCGCCGGGCGAAGAGGCCGGCGCGCGGCGTGCCGCCCTCGAGGGGGCGCTCGACACAGGCGTCCTCGAGCCCACCGATGCGCTGGCCGCTGCGGACCTGCTGGCGATCGAACCCGTCGGTCCGTCCGCCTCCCTCCTCGCGGCGGTGGATGCAGCCACGCGCGAGCGCGAGCGCTCGCGCATCCTGCGGCAGATCCTCGCCCGGCAGGCTGCGACGCGCCCGGTGCTCGTGATCGTCGAGGACGTCCACTGGGCGGATGCCAGCGAGATCGCTCAGCTCGGCGACCTCGCCGGCGCCGTTTCCACGCTGCCCGTGATGCTCGCGCTGTCGACGCGACCCGACGGCGACCCATTCACGGCGAACTGGCGCGCTCGAGCCCGAGGGTGTCCCGTCACGCTGCTCGATCTTGCTCCGCTCGCGGACGACGAGGCGCGCGAGCTCGCGGCGCGGCACGGCGCCCTGCCGCCCGAGATGCTCGAGCACTGCCTCGAGACGGCGGCGGGCAATCCGCTGTTCCTGGTGCAGCTGCTGCGCAGCGCCGAGGCCGGGCAGTCCGCGCTGCCGGGCTCGATCCGTGCGCTGCTGCTGGCCCGAGTCGAGCGCCTGCCGGCGGCGGCGCAGGCCCTGCTGCACGCTGCCGCGATCCTCGGCAACCGCTTCGCCCTCGAGGCCCTGCGCCACGTCGCCGCGGCGCCCGTCACCGGGCCTGCCGATCTCGAGGCGCCGGGCCTCCTCGCCTGCGACGGCGAGGAGTGCCGCTTCACGCACGCGCTGGTCCGGGATGCCGTGTACGAGTCGCTGCTTCGCTCGACGCGCCGGTCGCTGCACGGTCGCGCCGCGCTGTGGTTCCAGACCCGCGACCCGTCACTGCATGCCGAGCACCTCGCCGCCGCCGAGGACCCGTCCGCGGCGGCGGCCCACCTCGAGGCGGCAACGCTCGAGCAGCGCGCCGGCCGGTTCGACCGCGCCCAGTGGCACGCCGAGCGAGCGCTCGCGCTGGCCGGCTCGGATGCCGAACGCTGCGAGGCCCACGCGGCGCTGGGCGAGTTCTGCCTCGCCCGAGGGCGCACGGACGAGGCTGTCCGGGCCTTCGGGACGAGCGCAACGCTCGCGGCCGAACCCGGTCCGCGGGCCCGGGCCCGCCTCGGACTCGCGACGGCGCTGCGCATCCAGGACCGATACGACGAGGCGCTCGAGGTGCTGGAGGCCGCAGAGCGCGACGCGAGCGACGAGGGCGAGCCGCGCCGGCTGGCCCGTGTCTGGACCCTGCGCGGAAACCTGTACTTCCCGCGAGGTGACATGGAGCGCTGCCTGCACGCGCACCAGCGGGCCCTCGAGCTCGCGCAGGCCTCGGGTTCGGTCGAGGACGTCGCGCGGGCACTCGGTGGACTCAGCGACGCCGAGTACCAACGTGGCCGCATGCGCACGGCCCTCGGGCACGTCCTTCGATGCCTGGAGATCAGCGAGCAGCACGGACTCGTCGCGCTGCGGCTCGCGTACCTGCCCATGGCCGCGGCGACACGTAACTTCTGCGGCGAACTCGTCTCCGCCCTGGAACTCGCCTCGCGGGCTGCCGGCGCGGCCCGCGGCGTGGGCGACCTGCGTTCCGAGCTGATTGCCATGAGCGTCAAGGGCTCGAGCCACCTGTACCGCGCCGAGTTCGCGGACGCACTTGCCTGCGGCGAGCGCGCAGCCTCGCTCGCCCGCGCGCTCGGGACGAAGCGATTCGAGTCGGAGGCGATGGTGGTCAACGGTCTCGCCCTGCACGGCGTGGGCCAGTCGGCGCGGGCGCGTGACGCGCTCGAGGTTGCCGTCGAGCGCTCGCGGGAGACCACGCCGACCTATTGCGGCGCGTGGGCACTCGCGTCGCTGGCGCTTGCCTGCGGGGACGAAGCGCGGGGGCGCGAGCTGCTCGCCGAGGGCGAGGCGCTGCTTGCGCAAGGCTGCGTCAGCCACAACCACCTCGAGTTCCGCATGCAGGCTGCGGAGTTCCTCCTCGAGGCGCGCGACTGGGACGGCGTCGCCCGGCACGCCGAGGCACTGGAGCACTACACCCGCGACGAGCCCCTGCCCTGGGCGGACGTGGTCATCGCCCGCGCCCGGGCGCTGGCCGCGGCACGGGGCGGCGCCCGGCGAGGCCACGGCCAGGCGCTCCGGGACGCGCTCGCCCAGGTGCAGGTCACGGGATTCGCCGCCCTGGAACCGCGACTCCGTCAGGCCCTCGAGCAGGCTGGTTGAACCGGCCGGTGCCGGTGGACGCGCCGCCCGGCGGCCAGTTAGTCTCACCGACCCCACGTACGACAGGCAGCCGCGCTCCACCCGCGGCCGACACCACCATGAAGCAGCTCTCCGGCGCCGACTCGATGTTCCTGCAGTTCGAGCGCGGCAACAATTTCATGCACGTCGCCTCGCTGGCGATCTACGACCCGTCCACCGCGCCGGGCGGCGGCGTGCGCTTCAAGGACGTGCTGCGCTTCTTCGCCTCGCGCCTCGAGCAGTTCCCGCAGTTCCGGCGCCGGCTCGTCACTGTGCCGCTGGCGCTCGACCGTCCGTACTGGGTCGAGGATTCGTGCTTCGACGTCGAGTTCCACGTGCGCCACATCGCGCTGCCGCACCCGGGCGACTGGCGGCAGCTGTGCATCCAGGTGGCGCGCCTGCACTCGCGGCCGCTCGACCGCAGCAAGCCGCTGTGGGAGGCGTACGTGATCGAGGGGCTGCACAACGTGCCCGGCGTGCCTGCCGGCAGCTTCGCGCTCTACTGCAAGATGCACCACGCCATCATCGACGGCGAGTCAGGCACCGAGCTGCTGAAGGCACTGCACTCGCTGTCGCCCGAGGCGCTCGACCTCGGCGAGGAGGAGGTGAGCGAGCTGACCGAGGGCCACTCGCCGCGGCTGCCGGAGCTCTATTCCCTGGCGTTGCTGCACGGCGTCGAGCGGCTGCCTTCGCTGGCGAAGTTCTCGCTCAGCACCGCGCGCCGCCTCGCCGGACTCGGTGCGGGCGCGGTGGGCAGCCTTGCCAACCTCGGCTCGAACCTGCTGCCGCAACTGCGTACGCTGCTGTCGGGCGACCTGAGCCCGTTGCTCTCGAGGCTGCCGCCGCAGACCCGCTTCAGCGGCAACGTCTCGGCGCACCGCGTGTTCGAGGCCGTCGGCCTGCCACTCGCCGACTTCAAGCCCATTCGCGCCGCGGTGGGCGGCTCGACGCTCAACGACCTGTTCCTCGCTATCGTCGGCGGGGCGCTCAACAAGTACCTCGACGACAAGGGCGAGCTTCCCGACACGTCCATGGTCGCGATGGTGCCGATGACGCTGCGCGGCGCCGACAAGGGCGGCGACCGCGGCAACCAGGTCGGCTTCACGATGATGCCCGTCTACTCGGAGATCGCCGACCCGCTCGAGCGGCTGCGTGCGATCAGCGAAAGCGCGCAGACCTCGAAGCGAGTCACCGACGCCGTCGGCAAGGAGCTCGCCCGCGACCTCCTCGAGTACCTGCCGGCGCCGGTCAGCGAGGCGCTGCTGCGCAACGTGCGCCTGCCCGGCGTCGGGCTCATCGTGTCGAACGTGCGCGGCCCCGACGTGCCGCTCTACATGGCGGGCGCGCGGTTGGTGAACTACGCCCCGATCAGCATCGCCGTGGACGGCATGGGGCTCAACGTCACCGGCTTCAGCTACCACGGCACGATGTGGATCTGCGCTGTGTCCTGCCGGAACATGCTGCCCGACCCGGCGTTCTTCGCGGAGTGCCTGCGCGAGAGTTTCGCCGAACTCAAGCAGGCCGCGGAGCGCGACCTCGCACGCGTGGTCCCGGAGGCCGAGGTGACCCAGCGGCCCGCGCTGCCCGCGCCCGTGCGCAAGCCGCGGCGGGCTGCCAAGAAAGCGGCCCCGGTCCGCGGCAAGTCGGGCCAGTCCCGCACGCCGGCGAAGACGGCGCGCGCCATGCCGCGCGGCCGACCGCGCAAGGCGGCGGCGCCCGCGCAGCCCTGACGCGTGCGCACCGCCGACGGCATGCCGCCGGCGCTGCGCGCGGCGCTCGTGGACCTGCTCGGTGACGAAGCGGGCGAGGTCGAGATCGTCGAGCGGTCCTGGTACGCGCGCCTGCACCTCGGTGCGCGCGCGACGACGCGGCGCAACCGCATCCTGCTGCGCGGCACGGCTGCAGAGTTCTTCGCCGATCCCGAGCTCGTGCTCCACGAGTACTTCCACGTGCTGCGCCAGTGGAATCGCGGACGGCTCAGCATCGCACGCTACCTCGCCGAGTGGCTGCGTCGCGGCTACTGGAACAACCGCTACGAGCACCAGGCCCGGCGCTACACTCGCCTGCGCCTGCCCGCGCTGCAGGCGCGGCTGGAGTCCACGGCCGATGACGGGCCGCTGCCCGGAAGCCCGTAGAATGCTCGCCTCCCAGCGGAGCGGCCTGATGCAGTCCATCGACTCCTTCGACGTCATCGTGGTGGGCGGCGGCCACGCCGGCACCGAGGCCGCGCTCGCCGCGGCCCGGCTCGGCTGCCGCACGCTGCTGGTGACGCAGAGCATCGAGGCGCTCGGCCAGATGAGCTGCAACCCGGCGATCGGCGGCATCGGCAAGGGCCACCTCGTCAAGGAGATCGACGCGCTCGGCGGCGCCATGGCGCGAGCGATCGACCGGGCCGGCATCCACTTCCGAACCCTCAACGCCAGCAAGGGCCCGGCAGTGCGTGCGACGCGCGCGCAGGCCGACCGACAGCTCTACAAGCGCGCCATCCGCAGCCTGCTCGAGAACCAGCCGAACCTCACGCTGTTCCAGCAGGAGGTCGCCGACCTGCGACTCGAGGGCGGCCGGGTCACGGGCGTGATCACCCAGGCGGGCGTCGCACTCGGCGCGCGGGCCGTGGTGCTCACGGTCGGCACCTTCCTCGGCGGTCGCATCCACGTCGGGCTCGAGCAGCAGCCGGGAGGACGCGCGGGCGACCCGCCGTCGAACCGGCTCGCCGAGAGGCTGCGCGCGCTGCCCCTGCGGGTGGGTCGGCTCAAGACCGGCACGCCGCCGCGCATCGACGGCCGCACCATCGACTACGCGGGCCTGCAAGAGCAGCCCGGCGACGAGCCGCGACCGGTGTTCTCGTTCCTCGGGCTGCGCGGCGAGCATCCGCGGCAGGTGCCCTGTCACATCACGGCGACCAACGAGCGCACGCACGAGATCATCCGCGGCGCGAGCGACCGCTCGCCGATGTTCACCGGCGTGATCGAGGGCGTCGGGCCGCGCTACTGCCCGTCGGTCGAGGACAAGGTGGCGCGCTTCGCCGACAAGACCTCGCACCAGGTGTTCATCGAGCCCGAGGGCCTCGACACGCACGAGGTGTACCCGAACGGCATCTCGACGAGCCTGCCGTTCGACGTGCAGCAGGAGTTCGTGCGCAGCATCCGCGGTTTCGAGCGCGCGCACATCACGCGGCCCGGCTACGCCATCGAGTACGACTTCTTCGATCCGCGCGACCTCGCGCCCACGCTCGAGACGAAGCACGTGCCGGGACTGTACTTCGCCGGACAGATCAACGGCACGACGGGCTACGAGGAGGCGGCCGCGCAGGGTCTCGTCGCCGGCGTGAATGCCGCGCTCGCCGTGCAGGGGCGCGAGCCGTGGTGGCCCCGCCGCAGCGAGGCCTACATCGGCGTGCTCATCGACGACCTGATTACCCGCGGCGCGCCCGAACCGTACCGGATGTTCACCAGCCGCGCGGAGTACCGGCTCACCCTGCGCGAGGACAACGCCGACTTGAGGCTCACGCCCGTCGGCCGGGAGCTCGGGCTCGTGGAAAACCAGCGCTGGCGGCTCTTCGAGGCAAAGCGCACCGCGGTGGACGGTGAGCTCGAGCGGCTGCAGGCGGCCTGGGTGCGACCCGGGACGGACGCCTCGGCGCGCCTCGAATCGACCTGCGGACCGCTGTCGCGCGAGCAGCGCGCGCTCGACCTGCTGCGCCGGCCCGAGGTGTCCTATGCGGCGCTGGTCGAGGCGGTCGGCGAAGGCGGGCAGGCGTGGCTTGGGGACGAGCGGCTCGCAATGCAGGTGCCGCTGCAGGTGGACGTGCAGGCGAAGTACCACGGCTACATCGAGCGCCAGCACGAGGAGATCGAGCGCCAGCGTCGCCACGAGGACACCCCCCTGCCGGACGAGCTCGACTATGCCGCCGTGCGTGGGCTCTCGAACGAAGTGCGCCAGCGTCTCGCCGAGCATCGCCCCGCGACGCTCGGGCAGGCCGCGCGGATACCCGGCGTCACGCCGGCGGCGGTGTCGCTGCTGCTCGTGCACCTGAAGCGGCGCGAGTTCGCGGCGACGGAAATGGCGCGCACGGCCCATGGACACTGAGCGAATGCGGCGTCCGGGCCGACGGCTCCGCGTTGCCGGCGGCGTGGCGGTGCTCGCGCTGCTGGCGACCGTCTTCATGGCCTGCGGCGGTGGCGAGCGCGCCGGCCCGGGCGCCGAAGGCGCCGACGCGGCCACCGCCGAGCGCCAGACGCTGCGCCGTGGCAACGGACCCGAGCCCGACACGCTCGATCCGCAGCGCGCCCGCACCGACGGGGCCTTCAACATCCTGCGCGACCTGTTCGAGGGGCTCACGGCCGTCGGCCCGGACGGCGAGCCGCGGCCGGCCGCCGCCGAGTCCTGGCAGGTGAGCGAGGACGGCCTCGAGTACACCTTCCGGCTGCGCGAAGGGCTGCGCTGGTCCAACGGCGATGCCCTGGTCGCGGCCGACTATGTTGCAGGCATGCGCCGTCTGGTGGACCCGGCCACCGCCTCGCCATACGCGCAGGTCTTCGATCCGGTGCTGAATGCCGCGGCCATCGTGCGCGGCCAGATGCCGCCCGAGTCGCTCGGTGTGAGCGCACCGGACGAGCGTACCGTCGTCATCCGGCTGCAGCACCCCGCCCCCTACCTGCTCGGGCTGCTCGCGCAGCCGGGTACCTTCCCGGTGCACGGTCCCTCGCTCGCCACGCACGGCAACGAGCTCGCGCGGCCGGGCCGGCTGGTGTCGAACGGCGCGTTCGTGCTCACCGACTGGGTGGTGGGCTCGCACATCGTTGCCGAGCGCAATCCCGCCTACTGGAACGACGCGGCGACCGGCGTCTCGCGCGTGCACTACGTGCACCAGGCCGACGTCGGGACCGAGTTCCGGCAGTACCGCGCCGGGGAGCTCGACCTGACCTACGTCGTGCCGGCCGCCCAGTTCGGCTGGATCCGCAGGAACCTGCCGAGTGAGCTGCACCTGTCGCCGCAGCTCAGCATCTATTACTACGGCTTCAACCTGACCCGGCCGCCGTTCAAGGACGACCCCGGGCTGCGCCGCGCGCTGTCGCTGGTGATCGACCGCGAGCGGCTCACTGGCGCGGTCACCGGCCTCGGCGAGGCGCCCGCCCACGGCTGGGTGCCCCCCGGCGTGGCGAACTACACGCCGCAGCAGTTCGACTACGCCGCGAAACCGTACAACGAACGCGTCGCGGAGGCCCGCGAGCTCTACCGGCGATCGGGCTACTCGAGCGAGCGCCCCCTGAAGGTGGAGATCCGCTACAACACCGGCGAGGTCCACGCCCGCCTCGCCGTGGCCGTCGCCTCGATGTGGAAGGATGCACTCGGCGTCGAGACCACGCTGTACGCGGAGGAATTCCGCGCCCTGCTGGAGTCCATCCACGCACGCAAGGTCACGCAGGTGTTCCGCTCGAGCTGGGTCGGCGACTACAACGACGCCTTCACCTTCGCCCAGCTCCACCAGAGCAGCTTCGGCATCAACCTGACCGGATATTCGAACCCCGCCTACGACGCCCTGCTCGACGAGGCCATGCGCACCGCCGACCCGGCGCGCCGCCGTGCCCTGCTCGAGGAGGCCGAGCGGATCGCGCTTGCCGACCACCCGGTGCTGCCGCTCTACTTCTACGTCAACAAGCACCTCGTGAAGCCCTACGTCCTGGGCTGGACGGACAACGTCATGAACGTCCACTACAGCAAGGACCTGAGGCTCGAAGGGACGGGTTGAGCGCCGCGTCACAGTTCGATGGCGACATAAACCGCCGTCGTTGAGCCGGCGGCCTGCCCCTGCCAACATTCGGCCGTTTTCTACAGCACCTCCATCGACACCATGGTCTGGTTCGTCCTATTTGCCGCCACGGTCTTCGGGCTGTACTTCTGGCGCGAGCATCACATCCAGCAGCAGGACATGCAGCGCGCGGCCTCGCCGCAGCGTACCGGCGAGCGCTACATCGGCCAGGTGCTGACGCTCACCGACGGACTGAAGGACGGCACTGGCCAGGTCAAGTTGGGCGACCGGCGCTGGAAGTTGCGCGGGCCCAGCGTTCCGGCCGGTTCGCGGGTAAGGGTGACCGGGGTCGACGGCACGGTCCTGATCGTGGACCGATTGCCCGGCTGACGCTGCGGAAACCGGCAGGCGCAGCCAACCGAAGCGACCCGCGGGCACAACCCGTGCCCCTGGCGGAGTCGCCCATGACGACCTTCTTCGACATCCCGGTCACCGGTATCCAGGGCGAGCCCGACCTGCTCGGTCCGTTGCGCGGGCGCGTGGTGCTGGCGGTCAACGTGGCGAGCCGCTGCGGCCATACCCCCCAGTACGGGGGCCTCGAGCGACTCCACGGCGAACTCCTCGACGAGGGGTTCGTGGTGGTCGCCTTCCCCTGCAACCAGTTCGGTGCTCAGGAGCCCGGCAGCGACCTGGAGATCCGCGAGTTCTGCTCCACGCGCTACGACGTGACCTTCCCGATTGCCTCGAAGCTCGAGGTCAACGGACCGAACCGCCACCCCCTCTACGCATGGCTGACGGCGGTGGCGAACGGCCATCCGGGAGACATCGAGTGGAACTTCGAGAAGTTCCTGATCGGTCGCGACGGCCGGGTGCTGGCCCGGTATCCGTCCGGTACCCGACCGGACGACAAGGGTCTGATGGCAGATATCGCCGCGGCGCTCTGAGTCACGCCGAGGCCGATCTTTCCATTCAATTATTGTAGATAAATCTATTCTGGTGTTTTTAAAGTCCGTTGATTATTAGAAATAACGAAAAGGTTAAAGCCTCGTCCTACGGGCCGACGAGCAGGTCGTACTCCGCATTCACGCTGGCGTTGAACTTCATCTCCCCGGGCTGGTAGGTGGCCTCGGGCG